>ORMF010199784.1_pt1 | contig 11640 bp, 9 predicted proteins | sample 1779871 | NCBI WGS metagenome assembly ORMF01 (sample SAMEA104232316, study PRJEB22302) | groundwater metagenome | biome: forest; feature: aquifer; material: groundwater | place: USA | collected 2011-08-07 | depth 5.4 m
CGCGGCCTGCGGCACGCGCGTGGCGATGGATCGCATCGATCATCCCTCGGCACTTCTCGTTGGCTCCCACCAGGGGAAACCAGCCGTCGGCGAGCTGGCCGACCCGTTGGAGCACCGCGTCGGCGCCGCCGCCGAACCAAAGGGGAATCGGCCGTTGGATTGGTAGTGGATTCAAACCGGCGTCGGTGATCTTGTGCCACTTGCCCTCATAGGTCACCAGCTCCTGAGTCCATAGCTTGCGCATGACTTCGACCTGCTCTTCGGAGCGCCGCCCGCGGTTTTTGAAGTTTTCACCGAGGGCTTCGTACTCAACAGCGTTCCAACCGATGCCGATACCAAGGCGCACGCGGCCCTCGCTCAGCACGTCCAACGCCGCCGCTTGCTTGGCGACCAGAGCGGTCTGTCTTTGCGGTAGTATGATCACGCCGGGGACTAACTCGATCTTGCGCGTGAGGCCGGCGAGATATCCGAACAGAACAAAAGGTTCGTGAATCATGTCTAAATGCGTGAACGGCGGGCGCCACCCTTGGCGGCTCGCCGGGTTAGCTCCCAAGACATGGTCATAGGCCAAAATATGAGCATATCCCAGAGCTTCGGCGGCCTGGGCATAATCACGAATCACCGAAGGATCCGAACCGATTTCCGTTTGCGGAAAAATCACGCCGACGCGCATGGTTGCTCCTTTTCGTTGTTGCGGAATAAATATGAATCTTTTTGCTCTCTACCTTGCCCCTTGCCTTTTGTAAAGTCCGTGCGCAAATTAACGCCATCCGGATCGATGTTGACTTACGTAAAGCATTGCATACGATAACTTTAGACGGAGGACATGGATATGAACGGTTTTAGAACCACGATTCTCCTGGCAGTTTTGACCGCGCTGCTAGTCTGGCTCGGCGACATGTTTGGCGGGCGGCAGGGCGCGGTGATGGCGCTGATTCTCGCTGGCGGCATGAACTTCTTCAGCTACTGGTTCAGCGACAAGCTCGTTCTCAAAATGTACGGCGCTCAGGAAGTCTCGCCCAACGATGACCCGGAGCTACATGGTATTGTGCAGGAGTTGGCGACCCGAGCGGGTTTGCCGATGCCCAAAGTCTACGTGATGCCGGAAGATACCCCCAACGCGTTTGCCACCGGACGCAATCCACAGCATGCCGCCGTGGCGGTTACCCAGGGCATTCGGCGCATTCTCAACAAGAGGGAGTTGGCCGGCGTGCTCGGTCATGAGCTGGCCCATGTCATGAACCGGGATATTTTGATCGGCACCATCGCGGCCACCTTGGCCGGCGCGATTAGCTACCTGGCGCATATGGCCCAGTGGGGTATGATGTTCGGCGCCGGCCGCGATCGCGACGAGGAAGGCGGCGGCGGAAATATCTTCAGCCTGCTCATCATGATGATCGTCGCGCCGATGGCGGCGATGCTGATTCAGATGGCCGTATCCCGTTCGCGCGAGTACGGCGCCGATGCCGGCGGGGCGAAAATTTGCGGCGATCCGCTCGCCCTGGCGAGCGCGCTGCGCAAGCTGCACATGGGAGCTCAGAACATTCCGCTACAGGTGAGCAATGCCACCGCCAACGCGACGGCGCATATGTTCATCGTCAATCCGCTGAGCGCCGGTGGGATCGCCAATCTGTTCAGCACCCATCCCCCAATGGAAGAGCGCGTCGCCCGTCTGGAAGCGATGGCGCAAGGGCGCCTGGGCGCCGCCGTGAGCTGCCAAGCGCTGCGTTAAATCACGAGCACGCTCGGCGACAGGACTTTTTCTTCGAGCCAGGCCGAGAGGTCGGTGAGACTTCTCGGCCTGATTTCATGCCCCATATCGTATTCCCGGTACGTCAGCGGCAAGTCCCTGAGTTTGGTCAGAGGCCGCGGTCGGTTCAACCCTGAATCATGGGGATGTGCTGAGTAGGTATTTGGAAAGAACATGAACGTTGAGTGACAATCCGTTGATCAAAAGGTTGAATTCTGCGGAGCGGTTATTTTTCGAATCGATAATATACCGGCTAGTATGCACAACAGGCCGCCGTTCCGGACAGGAAGCTTGGGACCGAATCCAAGAATGGCAAGAGGAGGATCTCGTGAAATTTTGCATCTCTCTACTCGCAATCGTTGTGCTGGCGGTTGTCGGCGTCAGCCAAATGGGCAGTATCGTTGACGCCGCCACCGCTCCTCCGCCCAGCATGGGCTTCTTTGTCACAAGCGCCAAGAGTAAGACCGGCAATCTGGGCGGCTTAGCCGGCGCGGACCGCGTTTGCCAAGACCTCGCGGCCGCCGTGGGGCAGGGAGAAAAGACCTGGCGCGCCTACTTGAGCGCGGAGCGCGATCCCGCCAATAACAATAGTTCTACCAATGCGCGCGACCGGATCGGCGCTGGCCCGTGGTTCAACGCCAACGGCCTGATGGTCGGCAAAGATCTTACCGACCTCCACGAACGCAGAGGAAACCCGATCCTGTTGGTCGATGAACGTGGCCAACCCGTTCCGGGCGCTTGGCCCGGGTCACCCAGGCCCAACGAGCACGACGTTCTGACCGGCTCGACGGCCGAAGGGAGAGTCATGGCAGGGAAGACCTGCAATGACTGGACATCGGAATCTCCCGATATGCGGGCGCAAGTAGGTCATGTGGACGGGATTGGGCTTGGCGGCAATACCTCGGGAACCTCCGGCTCGTGGAACTCGGCGCATGAGAGTCGAAGCTGCGCCGACACCGCTCCGGGTGGAGGGGCGGGACGATTCTACTGCTTCGCAGCGAAGTAACAAACCAGCCGGATTGGCGAACGGGAAAGTTCGGTGCCGGTCATACCGGTTCGGAAGGAATTTGACGCCGCGGTGAGCTACCAGGCTTCGCGCTAAATTCCGCGCACGCTCAGCGACAAGACTTTTTCTTCGAGCCAGGCCGAGGAGTAGGTGAAACTTCTCGGCCTGATTTCTTTTCTAACCGTTCGATAAAAGCACCGGCTTGCTTGGCTGTTGGCCCGTACGGGCGCCAAGATGAAGCGTTGATTTCACCGTGATGGCAAGTGGCGTACCGCCACGGCTTAACCCACAAGAAACAGTTTCGCATCAAAAGAGGAGAAAATAAATTGTGATTGGATCAAAAGGACTTGGGCTCGGGTCGAGCTGCGATGCCGTTCAATCGCCGGCAACATGCCGGTGGCTCGCGGAGAGCAAGCTACGAAAAACAGTTTTGTTGTTCGCCACGCTGACGATCATGGGATGTTCGGACAATAAGCAGGCCGGTGAATCAACCGCCCGTTCACTCGGCGCCAATTCCAGCGTGGGTAACGGGACGGTGTCGAGCTACGCCGAGTTTGACAAAAGCGGGGCACCCAAAGCAATCGGCATCGTTTTTCAGGCGAGCGCTTTGGAAGGGCTTCCCTCCGCACTTTCCGATGGGCATCACTGCTTTGACCGGAACAAGGATGGGAAGGTTGACCCGCAGACAGAGTGCTTCGCGTCCCACGAGTGGGTCATCCCCCTGCCCAGTGAGGTGGTTCGGCGTTCGGAAATCCCATTCAAATGGGTGGGTCTGAACTGGAACCCACATGGACATATCCCTCCCGGGGTGTATGACCTGCCGCACTTCGACGTCCACTTTTATATCGAACCGATCGAGAATATTTTCGCCGTGGCACCGGGGTCCTGCGGCCCCGAATTTGTCCGCTGCGACCAATTCGAACTGGCTACCAAGCCACTGCCGGCTAATTACATGAATCCCGACTTCAAGAACGTGGGTGCGGTGGCGCCGGCGATGGGCAATCATCTGATCGACCAGACAAGCCCCGAATTCAACGGCAAGAAGTTCACGCGAACCTGGATCTACGGTGTCTATGACGGCCGCGTCACCTTCTATGAGGAAATGCTGACGCGAGACTACTTGCTGAGCCGGCCCACAGCGTGCTTCCCGATCAAGCCGGCGGCAGCCGTGGGCGTCAGGGGCTACTATCCCACCCAGTCCTGTATCCGCTACAACTCGCAGGCCAAGGAGTACACGGTCTCGATGGAAGGATTCACGCTACGTGAGGCCGGTGCTCCGGAACCTATCCGAGTTGAGCGTTGACATGCCGCGCTATAGCGATCGGTCTGACGCGCGAAGTTGGACAAATTCCAAAGGCGTTTTTTTAAGACGGCCCAAGTATTTCTTTACTGAGAAATTAGGGGTCTGTTAAATGTTTTGAATTCGAACTGAAAGGAGAGACGACAATGCAAGATGCGGAGATCAATCGCGACGAGGAGATCCGGCAATTAGCGTACAGATATTGGCAGGCGGAGGGGTGCCAAAACGGCGCCGAGCTTCAGCACTGGCTGAAAGCCGAGGTAATATGGCTGGAAGATCATCGTCCGAGAAGCGAGTCCAGTGCAGCCAAGTCTCCTAAGGGGAGAAAACCCAGAAAATCTCACACGGTTAAGAGAGAGCTGTAGTCCCCGACTTTGACCGGTCGGTGCCTATTCCTGGCAACGATCAAGAAGGGGCACGCAGCCCCGCCAGCGAAATACAAGATGAATGTCCCGAAACCAGTTTTTTTACAGCCTCGTTAACCCTGCGAATTATATGTAAACTCTTCGAAATTAGCGCGGTGCCAACGCATCGGGCGTGCGTTGGGGTAAATACGTAGGATCGGAGATAGCGGAATTAAGCAATCGGAGTTCGCTCTCCAGCTTAGCGAGGGCCTGTGGCACATCGGATAGATTCCCCTGGCAACCCAACTGCTCCAGATTTCGGGCGGCCGCAGAAGCCCTTTGAGCCCCAAGCTGTCCAGCCGAAGACGCAAGTGTATGGGCGATTGCGGCGAGGGAAATACAGTCCGATCGGGAGAAGGCTTGCCGGGATTCTTCCAATAGTTTGGGATATTGATCCACGAAGAGTTGGACTATTTGACGAAGAAGATCCGTGTCGCTTTCAAGCTGAGCGAGGGCCTCATCGACATTGAACACATCCACGCCGTCAGGTGGTTGGGGCGCGGGGTCAATCGCGAAGCTTGATTTGGCGGCGGCTGTCGTCCGCTCCATGACGCCTCTGAGTTCCTGGGGATTGATGGGCTTCGAAATATAATCATCCATACCGGCCGCCAAGCATTTTCCTCTATCTCCATTCATGGCGTGGGCAGTTATCGCAATGATGGGAGTATGGCTGCCTTTTTTCTGCTCAACCGCTCGAATCTGTAGACTGGCCTCAAAACCATCCATCTCCGGCATTTGCATGTCCATGAGGACCGCGTCATAGGGGATCAGTTTAAAGGCCTCTAACGCTTCTTTGCCGTTTCCGACCACGTCGGCTCGATGACCCATTTTTTCCAGAAGGCTAGCCGTAACTTTTTGATTGATGTGGTTATCGTCGGCCACTAAAACGCGCAGCCGGCGCTGCACCTTACGCTCGGCTAACGTATGACCTGTGACAAGGAAACTGGAAGGGGCGACCTTAGAAGCGTCTCCCATCAACCCGGCTATGCATTCGTAGAGCTGAGAGAAGCGAACCGGCTTAGTGAGGTAAGCGTCAATGCCGGCGCGTCGAGCCAGTTTTCCATCTCCTCTTTTCCCTACCGAGGTGAGAAGCAATAGCTTTGGAGAGCCGATTTTTAGTTCTTGTCTTATGGTTTGGGCTAACTTTAGTCCGTCCATCCCCGGTAACATAAAGTCGAGGATCGCCAAGTCGAAGGGCTGGCTTTTTGCCGCGGCGACATGCAATAGCTCCAGGGCACTGGGTCCATCGTCTGCGGTTCTACTTGTTATCCCCAAAGCGTTTAGATAGTGGTCAAGAACAGTGCGGTTTGTGGCGTTCCCCTCCACGATAAGCACACGCAGGCCCTGAAGATTCGTGCGGGGTCTTGCGGCTTGCCGAGCCCCTTGCTGTTTACGCAATTGCACCGTGAACCAGAAGCTGCTTCCCCGTCCCGGCTCGCTGTCCACCCCGATCTTGCCACCCATCAGCTCCACAAACTTCTTGGAGATAGCCAACCCTAGGCCCGTTCCCCCATACTTGCGGGTCATTGAAGCGTCTACCTGGGTGAATGAGACGAAGAGCTTATCTATTTTATCCTTAGCAATACCGATACCGGTGTCGGTCACCGCAAAACGAAGAGTTGCATAGGTCGAAGTTTCTTCTTGGACGCTTACCTGGAGAACTACTTCCCCCTGCGTGGTAAATTTCAGCGCGTTGTTGACCAGGTTGGAGAGAATTTGCCGCAGCCTACCCGGATCCCCCTGCAGCTCCGTCGGGACGTCGTAGCGGATGAAGTTGATAAGTTCCACCCCTTTGTCCTCAGCCTGTGTGGCAAAGAGATCCATGACTTCCTCAACCGAACTCCGCAAATCAAAATCAATGATTTCCAGTTCGAGCTTCCCTGATTCGACCTTCGAGAAGTCTAACAGCTCGTTGATGACTGTCAGCAGAGATTCACTGGATCGTCTAACTATTTCACAATACTCTCTCTGTTTAGGCGAAAGGTTGGTATCAAAAAGAAGCCCGGCCATACCGATGATGCCAGTCATCGGGGTCCTGATCTCATGGCTGATATTGGCCAAAAAGAGGGACTTGGCCCGATTCGCCGCGTCCGCCTCCTCTTTGACTAGTCTGAGCTGCTCCTCTGTTTCCCTACGCCGCGTGCGATCCCGCGTGACCACCGATAAACCGAGCAGCTTCGCGCCGCCATTCCGTACCGCCGTGATGACGACATTGGCCCAGAATTTCGAGCCGTCCTTACGCAAGTGCCAGCCCTCGTCTTCCCACTGGCCTTCGGCCAGCACTGCCTTCAATATTTGCTCAGGCTTACCGTTTTCTCGGTCTTCGATGGGATAAAAACAGTGGAAGTTCTTACCAATGATTTCTTCCGACTGATACCCCCAAAGTCGTTCTGCCCCTCTATTCCACGTCACCACACGTCCCTGGACGTCAAGCATGTAAATTGCGTGATCCTTTACACTCTCAATCATCGAGCGGAAACGTTCTTCACTTTGCCTCACCCGCTCGTCGATAGCTTTGCGCTCGGTGATGTCCATAATTGAGGCCAAGACGTGAGTTCCGGTGGGCATCTGTATGGGATTCAATCCGATCTCTACGGGAAATTCGCTGCCGTCTTTGCGCAGCCCTAAGAACTCTCGCTCGCCACCCATCGGTCGCTCCTTTGGAGCCGTGTGGAAACTCGCCCGATCCGCTGTATGCTGCCTACGAAAACGCTCGGGCAATAGCGTATCAATAGACTGACCGAGAAGCTCTTTCTTGGAATAGTGGAAAAGCGTTTCGACCTGGGAGTTGGCCAACACAATGATCCCTTTCTCGTTCGTCATCAGCAGCCCATTGGGCGCCGCCTCCACCACCAAGCGAAAATGTTCCAGCGCGCGCTTTCGTTCAACGATTTCCCGAGACAGATCTGCATTTAAATCTTGCAGTTTTCTCTCGCTTACCTCCAACGATTCTTTCGAGCCGGATGTTTTCTCCAATTGGGAGACCATGTGGTTGAAATTCTCAGCCAACTCCCCAAACTCGGAGGCCATCCGATAACTCAAGTCGCCTTTGCCGACGGCTTGAGTTCCTCTCATCAGCTCATGAAGCGATTTCCTAACTCTACGCGCCATGCGGAATCCGGCGGCGACCGCGACTAGAATGAACGTCGCAATCGAAATAGCACCTAGCCAACTGGCGTACGTCATGTCTCCTTCGTCCGTTTCTTACGTTCGTTTAGGCTGTGATGTTGCTAAAAGTCCCTTGTGACGCGGTCGGGCTCTGCTCCGGCGCTCACTAAGAGATAGCGCAATGGTCAGGAAAATGAGACCAATGGCGCTGGCGTTGTATTTTGCCCAATCTTACTTGAGCGTCTGCGCGGTGGTCAGGAAGTATAAATTGTGAGGTAGTGCTGCACCGCCTTCAATTCCCTTAGCAGCCATGGATACGTCGAGCGAATCATCTCTGACTTTCTGCCCGCCGGACATCGGGTGAGTTTGTCCAGGATGTCTATCACCCGCTCGGCTCTAAGCAGCCGCGCTCCCTCTAGGAGATCTTGGAGTTCCAATGATTCTCCGGAAGCTTCTTTGATCTGCCGTTCCAGCTGGGTGATCTTGTCTGTGACCAGCTTCAGAAATTCATCGAGGATTTCGCCAAAGGCACCGGAGTCCATACCTATCTGCGACCTTGTTTGATCCGGGTTTTGCAGGGCTGGCCTTTGTTGGGCAAACGCTTCCTTCACTCTTTCCATCACGATGTCAGCTCTGATGGGCTTGAAAAGATATTTCCACCCCTGCATCGGGATCGAGTTCATAAGATTGTAGGGTTTCATGGACGTGCATACCAGGATCGGGATCTCACTCCATTCGGAGCGATCTTTGATTTTCCGGACGAGTTCGATCCCATTTGTGTTCGGCATCACGATATCCGTGATAATCAGCTCAATTTCGGCATGGGACTCCAGTAATTCCAAGGCCTGATCCCCGTCGTGTGCCGTGAGCGTCTCGTACCCATGCTTATCGAGGGTATGCTCAAACACTTTTGAGCTAATGGGATTATCTTCCACAATGAGCACAGCCATGATTATTTCCTCCGTGCGGGCCTGCTAAAAGGGCGCGACCCTCCTTGAGTAAAGATGACCGAGAGACCAGCAGCAACTGACGTGCCATAATCGCGATATCGCTAAGGGTTTATTTTAAAGAGATTCTGCCAGGCGGGTACCCCAAAGCCGCACAAAATAGTTTCGAGATGTCACATTTTTGTACCCAATTGCCGACTATTTACCTGGTATTTCTCGAAAATTACCTAAGAGAACGAAAACTCAGCGGAAATGCGATGAGAGAATAGAAGCAGTAAAAGAAAATATACGTTGACCGAATCCTGTGCAGCGGTGAGCGATCGGGTCTTGCGTTAAGTCGCGAGCATGATCGGCGACAGGACTTTTTCTTCGAGCCAGACCGAGAGGTCGGATAGACTTCTCGGGCTGATCTCATGCCCCATGTCGTATTCGCGGTAAGTCAGCGGCAGGCGCAGATCGCGCAGTCTTTGGACCGAATCCCGCGCGCGATCCACTTCGATCATCGGGTCTTGAGTCCCATGCTGCACCAGCGCGGGTAAGGATCGCACCCCTTCGCCGATCGAAAGCTCTTGCACCAGCTCCTTGGGCAGCCAACTGCTGAGCACCGCCAGCGCGGCGAAACGTTCGGGATAGGCCAGCGCGAGGCTGTAGGCTATCACACCGCCTTGGCTGAAGCCGAGGAGCGCGAGTTTTTTTACGTCGATAGGATAGCGCTGCAAGCAGTCATTGAGAAAATCCAGCAGTTGTCTTTGCGACGACAGGATCGCCGCCACGTCCGGCGGGCCGCCCATGCTCATAGGATACCAGGCGTAACCGACGGCGTCCGGACCGATGGGCATTTCCAACGGGCCTTGGGGGCAGATCATCAGAAACTTGCCGCCGCACAGATGCGGCGCCAGGCCAAGCAGATCGAAGGCGTTGGCGCCCCGGCCATGCAAAGTCAAGATCGTCGGGTGCGGTCCGGCGCCAGCGGGTTCATAGAGGGTGTGAATGAGTTGCACGAGAAGCTTCCTCCAATCGGCTAATCTTTTAGTTCTTCCAAATGTTTCAAGCCGAGCCTTAACGGTACGATGACGGCGGCGATGGTCACGGCGCAGAGCGCTGCTAACGAAGGCGCGATGACCCAGAACGGCGGGACCAATAAGCGGCCGGGCCGAAAGCTTTCCATGGCGAGCAGGTAAATGGGCCAGGCCTCGATCATGACGGCGGCGCCAATGAACGCGATGCTGAAGATCATGCACACTGCGCCGCCGAAGCTGGTCGGGATCTCCGCCGCGTTGTCGTAATTGAACTTCGGATAGAGCGCGCCGACGCCGACGCCGATGGCGCTGATACCGAAGGTCATCAGAAAAATCGTCGCCAGCGAGAGCAGCATCATCCAAGGCGGCACGCGCAGCATGAGATTGCTCGCGAAGACGAGCAGCTCTCCGAGCACGAGCAACGGCACGAAGTTGAGCCAGAACTTGCTCCAGAGCGAGGCGCGTAGCGAGATTGGCGCGGTTTGTAGGATCCAAAACGCCTTCCCCTCCAGACTCACTGCGGGAAAAGCGAAGCGCACGGCGACCGCGCTCAGGACGAAACCCGCCAGGGCGAGGTTGGCGAAGGAGAGGATCATGCGAATGGCTCCCGCCGGCATCGGCGAGCGCTCCAGCGGCAGCACTTTGAAATTAAAAAGGTAGACGACGATCAGTGCCGCCAGGAGGAAGAGCTGCGACCACTGGGTGGTGTCGCGCATGAAAGTTTTGATGTCTTTTAGCATAATCGCGCGCGGGATCTCCGGAAACGGGCGGGTGATCCATTCAAGCATCCGGTCGAGCCGATCCCATCGCCGCCGGCCTTGCCGCGACTCCTGCGCCTTGGACCAGCCCGTCAGATAAACGGCGCCGGAAACCCAGGACGTAACCAGCGGCAGGAACAGCGCGTAGCTCGCCAGCAAGGCGAAAAAGAAACCCTGGTCGGTTTGGCGATTGAAGAGAGCGCCGGCCAAAATCTCGGCGGACCAACTGCTCGGCAGCAACGTTGACGAGGGAGTTTCCATGGCGCTCAAATACTGCATGAAGTGGCCGAAGGATTCCGGTTGCACCAGCCGCTCGGGCTGGGAGAAGCGAAAGACCAAAAACAGCGCGAGGAAAGCGAACAGACCGATGAAAAAAAGGATGTCGCGAATGCGCCGCGCCGGGAGCCAATAGACGAGCAGATGGGTGATGAGAACTCCGAAGGCCGCCGGAATGATCAAGAAGAGCGGCAAGATCAGCAGCACCCAGAGGTAAAAAGTGAGCCCGCCGCCGAACACCGCACCGTAGGCCGCCAAGATCGGCAGGCTGAAGAACAAGACCATCCAGGAAGAATTAACCGTGGTGCTGATCAGCCGCGCGAAGAAGAAAGCGTCAAGCCGCGTCGGCGTCGACAGAACCAGATCCAGATCTCGCGCGAGAAAATAAGTCGAGAGGGATGCGATCACATTGCTGAACAGCAGCATCGACAAAAAGGTCAGCAGGATAATCAGCAGCAGTTGATAGGCGAGGCTGGGGCCGAAATCATACACCGATTCAAAGTAGCGCAGGACACGGCGCACGATCAGATAGGTGCTGAGCCAAAAGCCGATGCCGAGCGCGATCAGAGTAAGCCGGCGCCCCCAGGATTGCTCGCCGCGCAGAAAATCGTTTTTCCAGGAGCGCCAAATCGGAGAGAGTAAGAGCAGGACAGAGTTCATTTGGCGTTATTCCGGGTTTCGTCGTGGTTGGTCATTAAACGACAGCCTCGTTCTTGTCGTTACTCTCCGTTCAATGTTCAAGGTGGGGAGTGGGGACGTTGAACCTTGAACGTTGAACTTTGAACATCTTAAGCGGACGCTCCGTCCGCGATTTGCTCGCGGGTCAGTTCGAGAAAAACGCTTTCGAGATTTCCGTCTTTGGCCTCGGCGCCGTTTTGGAGCTCGGCCATGGTGCCGCAGGCGATCAGGCGGCCCCGTTGAATGATGCCGATGCGGTGGCAGATTTCCTCGGCCACGGCGATGCTGTGGGTCGAGAGAAAAACGGTCGTGCCCTTCGCGGCGAGGGAACGGAACAGGTCTTTCAGCGTGCGCGCGCCTCTGGGGTCCATGCCGACCATCGGCTCGTCGATGA
>ORMF010063841.1_pt1 | contig 11639 bp, 13 predicted proteins | sample 1779871 | NCBI WGS metagenome assembly ORMF01 (sample SAMEA104232316, study PRJEB22302) | groundwater metagenome | biome: forest; feature: aquifer; material: groundwater | place: USA | collected 2011-08-07 | depth 5.4 m
TACGGGCCGACAGGCGTCATGAAGAGCACGCTCGCGGCGATCTTGCTCCGCCACCTCGGCAACTTCACGCGCCTGCAGATGCCGGCCTCGTGGTCCGACACGGCGGCCAGCCTCGAGTACAAGCTCTGGGTCGGCAAGGACCCCTTGGTGCCGATCGACGACTTCGCCCCGCGGAGCAGCGATCCGTCCGACGAGGTGCGCCGCAAGGCGGCCCTCGTCCTGCGCTCGGCCGGCAATGGCTCCGGCCGTGGACGCATGAAGCGAGACCTGACCGCGCGGGTCGAGCGGGCCCCGCGCGCGCTCGCGCTCGTCACTGGCGAGGACGCGCCCGACGGCGAGTCCATCACCGCGCGCATGCTGCCCATCCGTCTGGGCCCGGGGATGGTCAACGTCAAGGCGCTCTCGGCGCTGCAGGCCGAGCAGGCGCTCTTGCCGCACGCGATGCGCGCGTACCTCGAGTGGATGGCCCAGCGCTACGAGGAGATTGCGGCGTGGCTGCCCGAGTTCTTCGAGCGCTGCCGTGATGTCTTCCGTGTCCCCGGCGTGCACCGGCGCATCCCGGAGGCCGCCGCGCACACGTTCCTCGGCCACGGGCTGTTCCTGCGCTTCGCGCGCGATCTTGGCGTCCTCGATGACCGCGCCGCCGCGAGGCACTTCGACGAGGCCCGAGAGGCGCTCGTGGGGATCGGCCATCAACAGGCGCAGCTCGGCAGCCACGCCAACCCGGCGCGCCGGTTCCTCGAAGTGCTCGCGAGCCTGCACGCGCAGGGGCACCTCGGCTTCGCCACTCGGCCCGAGGACGCGCTCGTCACCACGGCCGCCTGCGAGCAGATCGGCTGGCGCGATCGCGACCGCAAGGTGCTCTACATCCTGCCCGACGCGCTCTACAGCGTGGTCGGCAATGCCATGAGATCCGCGGGCGAGCCGATGCCGTTCCGGGGTCGCACGCTGTGGGACCGCCTCGGGCAACTCGGTGTCCTGCGCGAGCACGACACTGACCACTACACGATCAAGCGCATGGTCGGACAGATGCGCCAGCGCGTGCTGGTGGTGTCCGAGAGCGTGCTCGAGGACGGCGGCCCACCCGAGGGCGGCCACTCGACCAGTTCGCGGCTCATTGCCAGCGAGCCAGCAGCGGCAGCAAAAGACGGACGAGCGGGCGAAGGCGAGACCGCGCCGGTTGTGCCTGACCTGGCTGCTGCGCCAGACAAGCCCTTCGACGACAAGCCTCCAGCTCCAGCCCCAGCTCGCCTCATCGAGCCCGCGGCGACCGGCAAACTTGCAACAGGCGCGTCGAGTTCACCGCCGGCGTTCACGCTGGTCGATCGGCGCGAGCTGCTGGCCGAGGTTGCCGAGGCGGTGGCGAAGAGCGAGCGTGTCGCGCTCGACACCGAGACGACCGGCCTCGATCCGCTTCGCGATCGGCTGCGGCTGGTGCAGCTGGCGCTGCCGGATGGTCGCGTCTTCCTCCTCGACATCTTTGCCCTCGGGAGCGACCTCGGGCCTGCGGGCGATGTGCTCCGGCGCGCCACCATCGTGGGGCATCACCTGCAGTTCGATCTCGCGTTCCTGCGCCAGCACGTCGGCATCGAGCCCGCACGAGCGCGCTGCACCTGAGACCGCCAGCCGCTTGATCGATGCCGGCCTCAACCCGCACGCCAGGGGATTGCACTCGCTCCAGGCGGTGACCGGTCGCGTGCTCGGCGTGGCGATCGACAAGACCGAGCAGACCTCCGACTGGTCGGCCGCGCTCCGGCCCGAGCAGCTCGCCTACGCCGCCCGAGATGTCGAGCACCTGCTCCGGCTCGACGACCGCCTGACCGAACAGCTGCGCATGGACGGCCTCGAGCGCGTGTTCGATCTCGAGTGCGCGCTCTTGCCGAGCGTCGTGGACCTCGAACTCGTCGGCGTGGGCGTCGATCGCGCCGCCTGGCTCGGCCTCGTCGAGACCGGAACGGCCGCTGCCGCGGACCTGCGCGTCCAGCTCTGCCACGACCTCGCGATCGAGAACCCCGACTCGCATCCGCAGGTCACCAAGGCGCTGCGCCGGCTGGGCCTCCCCATCGACAAGACCAACAAGGAGGCGCTCGCAGCCTTCGGGCACCTGCCGGCCGTCGGCGCGCTGCTCCGCTACCGGGCCCTGAACGCCTTCGTGCGTGGAGCAGGCCGCGCCGTGCTCGCTTCGATCGACGCATGCCGGGACGGTCGGGTGCACGCCGGCTTCGATCCGCTGGCCGCGCCCACGGGGCGCTTCGGGTGCAGCGAGCCGAACCTGCTCGCGCTACCCAAGCGGGCCGACATACGCCGCTGCATCGTGCCCCCGCCGGGCCACCTGCTCATCGTGGCCGACTACGCGGCCATCGAGCTGCGAGCCCTCGCCAGGATCGCGAACGATCCGCGGCTCCGGCGCACCTTCGCCGAGGGCGGCGACCCCCACCGCGTCACCGCTGCGGCGGCGCTCGCCAAGCTCGAGGCCGAGGTCACCGCTGCTGAGCGCCAGTCCGCCAAGGCCGTCAACTTCGGCTTCGCGTTCGGGATGGGGCCCGATCGGTTCATCTCGTACGCGCGGCTCACCTACGGCGTCGAGGTGACGCGCCCGCAGGCGGTAGCCTTCCGCGACTCGTACCTGCGCCTCTACGAGGGCGTCGCGCGCTGGCAGGCGCAGATGCGCGCCACCATGCCCTGCGAGGTCCGCACCGCGAGCGGCCGCCTGCGTCGCTTCCGCGACCCCCACGGCGGCTATTGCGAGCGGCTCAACACGCCGGTGCAGGGCACGGCCGCGGACGGCCTCAAGCAGGCGATGGTGCTGCTGCGTCCGCGCCTGGCGGCGATCGGCGCGCGCATCGTGCTTTGCGTCCACGACGAGCTCCTGGTGGAGGCGCCCGCAGATCGCGCGTCCGAAGCCAAAGCGATCGTCGAAGAGGGAATGGTCGAGGGCATGCGGACCTTCGTCCCCGATGTGCCCATCGTCGTCGAGGCGGCCGTCCGCTCGACCTGGGCCAAGGAGTGACCGATGCAACCAGGCGCTTTCGGGAAGGGTCTCACGGGGGGCGTGTGGGGGTGGTCTGCTGGCACTGTTTGGGTCCCATCGGGTCCCATGCGGGCGGTGGTCACACCGCGTGCCTCCACAGATCCTGGGGCGGGTCACTTCTGGCCACCAGGTGAGCGGAGCCGCCCATGACCGGCGTTCCCGTCTCGCCGTTTCTCACCACGAGCCAGGCCGCCGCCTATTGCGGGTTCAAGACGTCGGGTGCGCTACGAAAGGCCTTCATGGAAGGCCGGGTGTTCCCGGTTGGCCGACGCGGCGGCACCGGGACGCTGATGTGGAACCGCGACGCGCTCGACGACTTCCTGATGGGCCGGCCGCCTGCTACCGTCAGCGGTGGACGGTCAGGTGCGCCCATGCATGGAGGACCGAATGGACCAGACATGGGTGCAACGATGGAAGTACTGGATCGCCAGGGCACCGGCGAAGCCGGGCGTCTGGAGGATGAAAGGAGGTGGCCACTACGTGAGAGGACGAGCAGTGGACCCGCGCACCGGGCGGATGCGGGAGGTCAGCATGCCGCTCCCCGACGCCGACGCCGGCGTGGCGTACCGCCGGCTGCAGGCGGAGCTCGATCGCGTCCGCGAGGGGGACGCGAAGGGGGCGGGGGTGAGAGTCCGCTTCAGCGAATTCGCCGCCTCGCTCATGGAGAAGAAGGTGCTGCGGGGTGACCTCGCGTCGGCGAAGACGCGCGTGACCTGGGCTGTCGTGCTCGAGCAGCACCTGTTGCCGGCGTTCGGCGACATGTACCTCGACGCGATTGGCCGCTCCGATATCGAAGAGTGGCAGATGTCCATTGCGAGGCAGGTCCGGCGGGCGGAGTATTCTCCGGTCACCGGAAATGGATGGCTCGCGATCCTGCGGGTCATCCTCAATGCCGCGGTCATTGAGCTCGATCTGCCGCGCAATCCAATGCTCGGCGTTGAGCACCGCCGAGAAGACCGAGGGCGATCCGGTCCGCGGTGGTCACGGAGCGTGAGGGAGTAGAGCAAAGCCCCCTCGGAAAACTTGATCACGTCGTCCGAGGGAGCTTGCCTCCGGGTGTCTAGGACCGGAGGACCTCATGCTGCCTGTCGACGCCATCGGTGACAAGTTCTGGAGCTGGCTTCTCAAGATCGACGAGGGCATCGGTGCTCGCGTCGCCGCGGCGGGGTGCCAGCATTGCGGCGGACCGCTGCACCGTGGGGACTTCCCGCGAAAGCCTCGCTGCGGCGCGCTGGTGATCACGGAACCCGGCTGGGCGCGGCGGATCGGCCTGTGCTGCGGGCGGACGGGATGTCGCAAGCGGGCACTTCCGCCGTCGGTGCGCTACCTCGGCCGACGAGTGTACGTGGGAGCGGCGGTGCTCCTGGCGAGCGCGCTCGCGGACGTCGCGATGGCGGCCGCGAAGATCGTGGAGCAGACGGGCATCCCGGCACGGACGGTGCGGCGCTGGCAGGCTTGGTGGAAAGCCGGGTTCCTGTCGAGCCGGCTGTTCCGCGAGCAGGGTGGGCGCTTCATGCCGCCGCTCGCCGAGGCCGAGTTGCCGGGTACGCTGCTCGAGCGCTTCACGCTGCCCGGCGAGGATGGCCAGGTCGCGATGGTCCGCACCGCGGCCTTCCTCGCACCGCTCACCACGGCATCGGTGGTGGACGGTGCACGCTTCGTGAGGCTCGATCCTGCGCACGCAGAGGAGGGCGCTGGCTCGCTGGAGTCGTAATCGCCTAGCGTGCGCATTGAGCCCGGTCGCGCGTTCACGGGGAGCGCGCACAAGGGGCGAGGTGTGCCCAATGAGCCACGACGAAGTGCCCATGCGCGTTCGCTGGGCGAGGCTGCGCTTCTCGATCATCGGTCCGTTGCTCGCGTCGCCGCCGGCCGCTGGCGAGCTCGGCGACAAGTTCCGCGAGCTGGCCGCAAAGAGCTACCTGCATCCGACCACACGACTGACCATCCGCTTCGGCGTCTCGACGATCGAGCGCTGGTACTACGACGCGAAGGACGACGTCGATCCGATCCGCGCCCTCGAGCGGAAGGTGCCGAGCCACGCCGGCACGCACCCGGGCATCTCGCCCGGCCTCGCGCTGGCCATCGCGACGCTGTACCGGCAGCACCCGGGGTGGACCGTGCAGCTGCACCACGACAACCTCGCGGTCGTCGCCCGTCAGGACCCCGCCATCGGCGTGATGCCGTCGTACGCGACGGTGCGCCGCTACATGAAGGACCAGGGCCTCGTCCGCCAGCGCAGACGGCGACACCGGCGTGCCGACGCCGAGGGCGAGACGGGCACAGTCTTCGAGCAGCGCGAGCGCCGCTCCTTCGAGGTGAGCCACGTGCACGCGCTCTGGCACCTCGATTTCCACGAGGGCTCGCGCAAGGTGCTCACGGCCTCGGGCGAGTGGCGAAAGCCGCAGCTCCTCGGCGTCCTCGACGACCACTCGCGCCTGTGCTGTCACCTGCAGTGGTATCTCGACGAGACCGCGGATTCACTCGTCCACGGCCTCAGCCAGGCAATCCAGAAACGCGGCCGGCCCCGCGCGTTGATGACTGACAACGGCGCGGCAATGCTCGCCGCCGAGACCACCGAGGGCCTCGAGCGGCTCGGCATCGTCCACCAGACGACGCTCGCCTACACCCCCGAGCAGAACGCGAAGCAGGAGTGCTTCTGGGCCCAGGTCGAGGGGCGCCTGATCGCAATGCTCGAGGGCGAGCCGCAGCTCACGCTGGCGCTGCTCAATGACGCCACGCAGGCTTGGGTGGAGCAGGAGTACCAGCGCAAGGTGCATTCGGAGATCGGCGAGCCGCCCCTCGAACGCGCCCTGCGGGGCCCGAGCCGGGTGCGTCCGAGCCCGCACTCGGAGGAGCTGCGGCGCGCCTTTCGCACGGAGACCACCCGCGCGCAGCGTCGCTCGGACGGCACCATCACCGTCCTCGGCGTGCGCTTCGAGGTGCCCGCGCGCTACCGCACCCTGCTGCGCCTGAGCATCCGGGTCGCACGGTGGAACCTCTCGAGCATCGACCTCGTCGACCCGAGAACCGGCGCGCATCTCTGCACGCTCCTGCCCCTCGACAAGCACAAGAACGCCGACCGCATCCGGCGGGTCATCGCCCCGGGCGTCGATCCCACCGGCGGCGTCGCGCCGCCACCCTCCGGCATCGCGCCGCACCTGCGCGCCCTCATGCAGGACTACGCCGCCACCGGTCTGCCCCCCGCCTACCTGCCCAAGCATGCATTCGCCCATGCGGATGCGTCACGCGCCGACTTCGACGCCGACCTCGAGGCAGACCCCGGCGCCGACCCCGACCCCAACGACGACGACCAGGAGAACGAACCATGAACGCCAAGCTGCAAACGCTCTACGGCCTGAAGTTCCACCCCTTCCGTCCCGACGTGCCGGTCGAGGCCCTCTACTGCACGCCCGTCGTCGACGCCTTCATCCGTCGAGTCGAGCTCAGCATCGCCGACGGCGGCTTCGTGATGGTCACCGGCGATCCCGGCACCGGCAAGAGCGTCGCGCTCCGGCTGCTCGCAGAGCGCTTGCGCAACCTGCCCGACGTCCTCGTCGGCACCGTCGAGCATCCGCAGAGCCGAACCTCCGACTTCTACCGCGAGCTCGGCGATCTCTTCGGCGTGCCGCTCGCGTCGCACAATCGCTGGGCCGCCTTCAAGACCCTGCGATCCCGCTGGCACGAGCACATCACCTCCACCCAGCGCCGCCCCATCCTCATCGTCGACGAGGCACAGGAGGCCCTCACCACGGTGTTCTGCGAGCTGCGCATCCTGGCCTCGAAGGAGCTCGACTCTCGACAGCTGCTCTGCGTCGTCTTCGCCGGTGACCAGCGCCTGCCCGAACGCCTCCGCGCCGCCGAGTTGCTGCCGCTCGGCAGTCGCATCCGCCGCCGACTGGTCCTCGACTACGCGTCTCGTGACGAGCTCCTCGCCTGCCTCGATCATCTGCTCGAGGCCGCGGGCAATCCCTCGCTGCTCACCACCGAGCTCAAGGCCACGCTCGCCGAGCACGCCGCCGGCAACTACCGCGTCCTGATGAACCTCGCCGACGAGCTGCCCGCGACCGCCGCCGATCGCGAGCTCGCGCGCCTCGACGACAAGCTCTACCTCGAGACCTTCGCCCAGGCCCAGCGCCCCAAGGCCGTGGCGGCGAAGAAGCGATGATGCGCCGCACCACGCTGCCCTGGGCACGCCGCGGACATCACCACGCCCAGATCCACTTCCCGCCCCTCACTGCCGAGGAGGCGCTGCTCGTCGCCAAGCTCCTCGAGCGCGTCACCGCCGCCATTTGGCGGGCGCATGGCGACGCGATGGCCGACCTCCTCGCCTGCTGCGACCCCGACGACGCGCTCCCCGAAGAGCCCGGCGCCCCTCCCGGCGTCGATGATCCCGCTGCTCCCTCCGACGACGACCTCTTCTGACCCCGCCTCCCCCGCACCGCAGCACTCCCCTCGTGTGCACGATGCCTGATCGACCGCGCACGCCCGCTCGCTCCGCGTCCCTCGATGATCGTGATCAGCACGCCATCAAACTTCGCGCTCACGCTCAGGCGTGCGCCCGTTCGACACCTCGACGCACAACGCATATACGGACGAGGAGCCGAACTCGTTGACGCCGGCGGAGGTTCCGACGTTCCTGGCGGAGATGCGCCGCCTGTTCCCGCAACATTTCGCGATGACCGCGCTCGGGTTCGCCACCGGCTTGCGCCCGTCATCGCTCCGCCCCCTGCGGCGCGCCGGCTCGACGCCCGACATCCTCTGGAACGACGGCATCCTGCTCGTGCGTCGCTCGCACACCATCGGCGAGGAGGTGATGGACTCGACCAAGACCAAGCGCCGCCAGCGCCTCTCGCTCCCCACCGAGCTCATCGACATCCTGCGCTGGCACGTCGACGGCCTCCCGCAGGGGCCGATGCGTGACTCCGAGCTTCTGTTCCCCTCCGACCTCGGGAGGTTCCGGACGTCGACCGTGCTCGACAAGCCCCTTCAAGGCAGTCGCCAAGGCGATCGGCCTGCGCAAGAAGATCACGCCGCGCGGCATGCGGCGCACGTTCCAGGACCTCTGCCGCGCCGCGCACGTCGCCGACCTCGTCACGCGCGCGGTGTCCGGCCACGCCACCGACACCATGCAGCAGCACTACTCGACCGTGAGCGGCGACGAGATGCGCCAGAACCTCGCTCGCGTGATCTCGCTGGCCGGCTTCCGCGACGCGATGTCGCGCGCGGAGTCGGCGGAATCCCAGGCTTCCGAAGCCGAGGTGGTGGGAAAAGTGGTGGGAAGCCCCGCCAAGGCCGCTTCGACCCCTTGACAGAAAGGAGAAACCACCTAACATCCCAAGGACTTGCGGGTTTAGCTCAGTTGGTAGAGCGTCAGCTTCCCAATGCACGGGAATGCCGTTACCCGCCGTTATCCGTGATTACCGGTCTCTCGTAATCACGCAGCGTTAGGCAAGAACCCTGTTACTGGGAGCAACCTGGGAGGTGCCCCTGTTACGGGCATGAGTGGTGCGCAAGTGGTGCGCACTGCGAGAAGCTTTTCCGCATTACATCTCATGATCTCAAGCGCTTGCGAGTCATTTCCCGCCCCGAGGAGTGCGTCTCTCCTGCTTGACTTTGGCACTGAGTCCCATAGGATCGACCGGTGAAGGTACCGCACTGGGACCTCAGCCAGGTCAAGGCGCTGGCTGCTCAGCCGGGCGGCTTGTGGGTTCAGGTCAAGCGCGCGATCGGGTTCTTCGGTGGCGATGCGCGTGCGGCGTACGCGGCGGTGCGACGGACGATCGTGGTGCTCACGGTCAAGGACTTCGCCGAGACCCAACGGCTGACGTGGGACGTGGCGGACATCTACGGCGTCAAGATGGAGGACGGCACCGGCTGGTACCTCAAGCTCTACATCGACCAGGCGACGCAGGTGACGGTCATCTCGTTCCACCCCCTGGAGCGGGCGATCAGGACGAACGGAGGCACGGTAAAGCCATGAGCACGAGGAAGCCGAAGATGATGTCGCGGTGCCCCGAGTGCGGCGGCACCATCCGCCAGGTCGCCAGGGCGGGACGCCTCACCACGTACAAGAATGCCTCGGGGCTGGAGGTTCCGGCGGCTCTCGCCATCCCAACGTGCGCCCGTTGCGGCTCCGAGTGGATGGATGAAGCGACCGCCAAGGCGATCGATCGGGCGATGGAACCGGTGTATCAACAGCGGCTCCGCGAGATGGTCGTGCAGTCGATCGAAACGCTGTCGGCGATCGTCAGCCAGGGCGAGCTGGAGCGGAAGCTCGGCATGGCGCAGGGCTACCTGTCGAAGCTGAAGAAGGGGCGGCGGAACCCGAGCCCCGAGATCGCCCTGCAGCTCGCCATGATCGCCCGCCACCCCGAGCGGCGCCTGCGCGAGATCGACGAGATCTGGCGGCATCCCGGGTAGGGACAACACTGGAAAGCGATACTGCTAGCGAGGTCTGTGGTGGAACCTGACGACAAGTGCGCGGACGCCGCGCGTTCCCTGAAAGCCGCTATCGAAAAACTCGCCGCGCTTGAGGATTCCCAGAAGGCACTCGCGCTGGATGACGAGACCGTCCGTTCGCTCTTGATGAGCCTTGCGCCGTGCTTCGCACCTCCCGAGGCTTCTGCGTACGACTACTTGCTAGAGCACAAGCATGGACTGGCGAGGCTCGCCCGTCTTCGCTCGGCGATCCATCGGAACTACTCGATCGAGGGAGTTCTGGACGGCACTCAAGTATGGCTGTCGCCGATTCCAGACCAATGGTTCGATGATGGAGTCCTGCTGGTCCAGGGACGCAAGCCGTTTGAAGGCACGATGACTCTATACCGCGCGGGCGTGGTGTCCCATCCGATCGTGGCTCGTGATATCGCGCGGAACCATCCCATTGGCGCAAACGACTTCGTCTTCGTCAGCCCGGAGGAGGCACGCAACAGCGTTGCTGAAGGTGCTCCGGCAGATGCGGGTCACCTCGACAAGGCGATCACGGAGCTCGAAGCCTTCCTCGCGCAGGGCGTGAACGATGAGGCGACGTATCAGGAGCACATCCAGCGCTACCCGTTTGCTTTCGGCGCCCAGTACCGCAAGATCCAGCGGCACGAGAAGCTCGACGATCGGAACATCCCTGACTTCACCGGAATCAAGGTCACGGATGGCACCAGGGATGTCTTCGAGATCAAGGCTCCATTCCTGCAACTCTTCAAGGGCGACGGAACGCCGTCAGCCGAATTTAACGACGCGTGGAACCAGGCGGAGCGGTACCTGGACTTTGTCCGTCGGGAACAAGACTACCTGCACCGCCAGAAGGGTCTGCGCTTCGAAAACCCGCACGTGCGGCTGATCATCGGGTACAGGTTGACGGAGGACCAGCGCAAGCTGGTTAGATCCAAGGAGCGCCTCCAGCCCGCCATTGCAGTGTGGACCTACGATGATCTACTCGGGCTCGCCAAGGAGACGCGCACCTTCTTGAATGCCCTGAGGTCCAAGCTCGTTGTTCCGGAGCGGAAAGCCTGAGGTGATTCCCGGCGGGTTCGAACTCCTGCACGAGCGCCTGCGCCAACGCTGGGGCGACTACAGCCCGAGCGCGCGCACCTGCCTCGCCGATCTGCTGGACCGCCTGGAAGCCGGCGGCGTCCGTCCGTTCGACCGTGTCACCGAGGTACCGATCCGGGGTGGCGATCAGCGCGTCACGGTCGTCTGGACCCGAGGGCTCCACTGGCTGGCGGTATCGTGGACGTTGACCGGCTTCGAGCAGGCGTGGCACTTCTACCTCCAGGCGAGCGAGCCGTGCGCCGGCATCGTGACCGCCACCGAGATCGCCGAGCTGGTCGGGCGGCTCGACGGGGCACCGACGTAGGAGCCTCGGGTTATCCGGCATGAAGCCCGTCTCCATGTTCGACAGCGTCCGGATTCGCTCGACGCCCCTCACCGTGGAACGCGGGCTGGCTAATCTGGAAGGACAGGTGTACGGCGAGACCACTCCCTCGGTCACGGACGTTGAGGTGATCGGCGAGGTTCGCGACGACTACGCCATCAATGTGCATTTCGACGGACGCGATGAGGATCTCTGGTTCGCCGACGACCTTGTCGAGTTCGTCGATCATGCGGCTGGCACCGAGATCCGGTACGAGTGCGTCCCGGGCAAGTGGATCCGTTCGTCGGACGGGCAGTGGGTGGAGGAACCGGCTCCATCGGAACCGCTCACGAGACCCTGGTGGAAGTTCTGGTAGATGTCGCGGCGCAAGCGCTACACGCGGAACCTCTGGCGCGCGGTTCGGGCTCCGCTTCCGGTTCGCACGACCACCGAGTGGGTCAGGTTCGAGCACAGGGACGAACCATACGGCGTCTTCTCGTACCTTGCTGACGCCCGGCAGAAGTTGTCCACCGACGAGGTCGCGGAGGTCGACGCGCTGCACGACTGGTTCGAAGCCAACCTCGATGCACCCGATGACGCTGACCTCGAACGGTTCTGGTTCTGCGGGGAAGCCCTCGACCACATCGAGCGCGCGCGCCGCCTCGCCGACCTCGTCCTTGCCGCCGGCATCCCGATCGTGGAGCGGCGGACCATGGAGCGGCGGACCAAGAGGATTCCCGGCAAGGTGCGGTGGCAGGA
>ORMF012246584.1_pt1 | contig 11639 bp, 14 predicted proteins | sample 1779871 | NCBI WGS metagenome assembly ORMF01 (sample SAMEA104232316, study PRJEB22302) | groundwater metagenome | biome: forest; feature: aquifer; material: groundwater | place: USA | collected 2011-08-07 | depth 5.4 m
CCTCTTATTATCATCGGCCAGCCCACTGCAGAAGGTTTTCAATACGATTTGATTGCTAAGGAAGCTTCGGCCGTGAATTTGGTGGCACAGTTGACTCTGCCGCAATCGGCCGCGTTGCTTAAGCGCGCCTCTGTTTTAGTTTCAAGTGACAGTGGGCCGGTTCATCTGGCTGCTGCGGTGGGTACGCCAACCGTTACCCTATTTGGCACAACAGATGTTGTTGCAGGCCCTGGGCGTTGGGGGCCTTGGGGAAGTAAGCATACGGTTATTTGGAAGCCTTCCATGGAAGCTATATCGGTCAACGAGGTCTTAGGAGCCGTGTTGCCTTATGTCTGCTGAGCTTCCTGCGGCGCCAAGCCGGATCCTTATCGTTAACCCGTTTGGCATCGGCGATGTGCTATTCACAACACCTTTGCTGCGCGCGGTGCGCAAGGCCTTTCCGAAGAGCTGCATCGGCTATTTATGCAACCGCAGGACAGAACGCGTACTGCGCGATAATCCGCACATCGATGAGTTGTTTGTATATGAGAAAGACGACTTCATTCATTTATGGCAAACATCGAAATATGCAGGATTAAAATACTTAACAAACCTATTGCGGCTTATCCGCCGGTTTCGCTGCGACTGGGTGGTGGATTTGTCGCTTGGCGAGCGCTACAGTTTTTTGCTTATGCTTATGGGTGTCAAGCGGCGCGTAGGTTTCAATTTTCGCGGGCGCGGGCGTTTTTTAACAGATTCTTTTCCAATCGACGGCTATCAGGATGACCACGTAGCTGAACACTACCGGCGCTTGTTGGCGTTTTTAGGCATCAATATGATTGATGCGGCGCTGGAATTTCCTGTTGCGCAAGAAGATGAGCAGTGGGTAGGGCAGTGGTTGAAGAAGCGCGGATTAACTTCCGGCGAGCTGCTGGTGGGCATTGTCCCTGCCGGGGGAGTCAGCTGGGGCATTAACGCCTCGTTTCGCCGATGGAGCTTTGAAGGTTTCGCAAAAGTAGCCGATGCTTTAATTGAGCAGCATGGCGCCCGCGTGCTGCTTTTTGGGGAATCGTCGGATAGCGATGCTTGTGCAGGTGTCAGCCGGTTAATGCATCATCCGGCTATTGATGTAAGCGGCCAAACGTCACTGGGACAGTTTGTCAGTTTCTTGGGCCGTTTGGGGCTGGTTGTTTGCAATGACGGAGGCCCGCTGCATTTGGCGGTAAGCCAGCGCGTCAAAACAGTTTCTGTTTTTGGCCCGGTTGATCCGGCAGTTTACGGCCCGTATGATCCTGGGAACCACACCCTTCATCAAACGGTTTTTAGTGATGAACTATTGTGCCGGCCCTGCTATAGCCGGTTTAGGCTTCCTCCATGCCCTTATGAAAGGGCGTGCCTGACAACTATCAGTGCTGAGGATGTGCTTAGTGCTTGCGAGCAGGTCTTAACAGGCAATTAAGATGCCTGTTGTCTTGTCCTTAGTGGAGCGCGGCTGGCGGGCAGCGCGTGAATGCTCCCTCGAGCTTGCGCGCCAGGGCATTACGGTTGACCACTTAGTCAAAGGACGCCTTAAGGGTGCGCGTTGTTTGGTTGAATTGCCCCAGGCTATGGCGCTTATCGATGTGCCGCGCCAATTTTTTCCCGTGGCAGTCTGGGCGGAATTATTGCGGCAGCTCTTTGTAAGGCAAGTGAAGTGGGTGCTTTGCGATAATGAGCGCACGTTAAAAAGAATCACGCCTTGGTGTTTATGGGTAGGGGCCGCACCGGTATTAGTACAGGAAAGCGAAGCTGGTTACCGTTTGATCCTTAATGGAGAGGTTAAAACAGATTATTTAAGGGCTTCAATTTTGAAAAAATGAAAATTGCCTGTATTTTCAATGCTGACCGCGAAGACACGACAGGTATCTATATCGTCCGCGCCTGCCGCGCCTTGGGGGCGGTCGTAGATCATTGGTGGCTGTGCGATGTCGGCAAGATTCGCAGGGATTACGACTTGTATTTCCGCATCGACCATGGCGATGATTATTTCGTACCGCTGCCGGCGGTCCTGCGCCCGGCCATTTTTTACGTCTTTGACACGCATTTGCCCCATAGCTGGAAGAAGATCAGGCGGGTTTCCCCGGAGTATGACTTGATGGTTTGCTGCCATCGCAACGCAACAAAGCATTTGGCAAACGCCCTTTGGCTGCCGGTGGCGTGTGACCCTGAAATTCACGGCAGCCAGGCTGCCGCTACGCAGGATTTGGACGTGGCTTTTGTGGGCACCAATGGTGGTGTTCCAAGAAAGTTTTACCTGCAAGCACTGCGCGAGCGCTACCCGAAGCATTTTATCGGTGCTGCTGATTTTCGCGAGATGAGCAGCATCTATAGCCGCGCAAAAATCGGCTTTAATTACTCCATTGCCAATGACGTGAATATGCGCCTTTTTGAGGCCATGGCTGCAGGTGCTTTGCTGGTGACGAATGTGTTAAAATCGAACGACTTAACAGAGCTTGGCTTGCATGACCGCCGGCATTTGGTGTTGTACCGCAAGCCCGAAGAACTCTTCGAAACCATCGATTACTACCTTCTGCATTCAGAAGAGCGCCTGAAGATCGCCCAGGCCGGCTGTGCTTTGGTTAAAGAAAAGCACACGTATTTGGAGCGCATGCGGCAATTATTGCGCTGTCTTGAAGAGCGTTCTCTGCTCAAGCCGGATAGCGTAAAAGTCAAATAAGGATAAATAGATGCATGTTTTAGTCACAGGCGGGGCGGGTTTTATCGGCTCTCACTTGGTCGACGCCCTGATCGGTCAAGGGCACAAGGTCCGTGTTTTGGATAATTTTGAGCCCCAGGTCCATGAAGGCAAGCAACCGGATTACCTCAACAAAGTCGTCGAGTACCAGGAAGGCGATGTGCGCAACCGAGACCACCTACGCAAAGCCTTTAAAGATATTGATGTCGTATTTCACGAGGCTGCTATGGTGGGTGTTGGGCAGTCGATGTATCAAATTGAGAAGTACACTTCCGTCAATGTCTTGGGCACAAGCATTTTGCTGGATGTCATCGTCAACGATAAAGTGCCTTTAAAAAAATTAATCGTTGCCAGTTCCATGAGCATCTATGGAGAAGGCCAGTATCACTGCTCTGCCTGCGGTTCTGTGGCACCCAACCTTCGCCCCCTTGCGCAGCTTAAAGCTCGTGATTGGGAAATGCACTGCCCGCGCTGCCAGGCAACGGTTAAGGCAATGCCGACGAGTGAAACAAAACCGCTTATTCCTACTTCTGTTTATGCGGTAAATAAGCGCGATCAAGAGGAGTTATGTTTATCCGTAGGCCGCAGTTACAATATTCCAACCGTGGCACTTCGCTACTTTAATGTTTATGGCCCGAGGCAGGCGCTCTCGAACCCTTACACCGGAGTGTGCGCCATTTTTTCGGCCCGGATCAAGAATCACAATCAACCAATCGTTTTTGAAGACGGCGGCCAAACGCGTGATTTCATCAATGTCCGCGACATTGTTCAGGCAAACTTGCTTGTTATGAACAGCGCTGCCGCTGATTATGAGATGTTCAATGTCGGCACTGGCCATCCGACGTCCGTGGGTGATATCGCGAGGATACTGGCGAAACTTTACGGAATCAACGTTGAGCCCGACATGACGCTTAAATACCGGGCAGGGGATATTCGCCATTGCGTATCCGATATCAGCAAAATTTCGCGTTTAGGCTTCAAACCCGCGGTTAATTTGGAAGACGGCTTAAAAGAACTGGTTTCCTGGGGCAAGCAGGCCGTTGCGGAAGACCGCGTTGAGCAGGCGGCGCGCGAGCTGGAAGAGCGCGGATTGACGCAAGGGTAAGGATGGAAGAAATTCTTTGCGACTTGGTCCTGCTTAGCTGGAATCACCTGGAAGAAACTCAGCCCTGCCTCGAAACGCTTTTTGCGAATACCACCGTTGCCTCAAGGCTCTTTATTGTGGATAACGGAAGTGAGCCTTCCGTGCGCGAATTTTTGTCGAAGGTCAAGCCACAAGGATCCATACAGAATGTCACCCTCCTGCAGAATGAAAAAAACGAGGGGTTCCCGAAGGGGATGAACCGCGGCATTAAAGCCTCCTCAGCGCCTTATGTTTGCCTGCTTAATAATGACCTGCGGTTTACCGCCGGATGGCTTGAGGAGTTGATTGCGATTGCTAAAAGCAATCCCCACGTAGGGGTGGTGAATCCTGCCAGCAGCACCTTTGGCGAATATCCGGCTGCCGGTGAAACGCCGCAAGCTTATGCCGACCGGCGGCCTTTGCGAAAAGGGCAATATACGGAAGTGGGTATGTGCATAGGGTTCTGCATGCTGATTGCACGCTCGGTGATTGATAAAATCGGCGGTCTAACGGAAGAGGTCCACCGTATTTTTTTTGAAGATGAGGATTTTTGCGTGCGCGCGCAGCATGCCGGATTTATGTGCGTTGTTGCGGAAGGCGCCTATGTTTTTCATGCGGAGCATAAGACGGTCAAGAAAATGCCGGAGCGTGAGGCGCTCTTTTCCGGCAATCAGCGCTGGTGCCATGAGAAATGGGGCAGGTGGGTGCGCGTGGCTTGGCCGCGCTTTACGAGGCCTGTGCCTGGTTCTGAAGAGCTGCGCCAGTGGCTGAATCAAGTGACTGGCTGGGCGCGCAAACGCGTCCATGTGTATGCCTATTGCCCGATGCCTGCTGGGTTTAGCGGCAGGCAGCTATTTCAATCGGTGGGGCTCATCCCCCATGCGGATGTGCGCTGGTACCCTGTTCCTGCAGGATTTGCCGGCATCGGGGCTTTATGGCGGATTATACTGCGGCAGAAGAAACGTTTTGATATCATTGTGGCTCCCACTGACGGGTGGGCAAGGCTCGCCAAGGTTTTTTCATGGGCGCACCGAGCGCCGGTAGTTGCCGAAAGCAACCAAGAAAGCTTTTCCATTTTATGGAAGCAAAAGTCCCAATCAGTGTCGTAATCCTGGCGAAGAACGAAGCCGGGCGCATTCGCGCTTGCATTGAAAGTGTTCTTTGGGCAACTGAAGTGCTTGTCATCGATGATGAAAGCACGGATGATACGGCCTCTATCGCAGAGTCGCTGGGCGCCCGCGTAGTGCGGCGGAAGATGGATATCGAGGGCAAGCACCGCAACTGGGCCCATGCGCAGGCGGCCAATGAATGGATCTTAAGCGTGGATGCGGACGAGCGCGTCACCCCGGAATTGGCTGAAGAAATTAAAGCGCTGTTTCAGGCGCAACCCCCTTGCGAGTTATACAGTTTCCCGCGGCGCAATTATATCGGAAGCCATTGGATACGCTACGGAGGCTGGTATCCCAGTGTGCAGGTAAAACTTTTTAAACGCTCGATATTCCGGTGGGAAGAAACCACCGTGCATCCCCGGGCTTTTTCGAACAGCCCCGAGGGCGTGCTCAAATCGGATTTGATCCACTATACCTATCGGGACCTTAAGGATTTTGTAGATAAGCTTAACCGGCAAACAACCTTGGAAGCGCAGAAGTGGATCTTAGACGGGCGGCATGTTTCTCTCGGAAAAATGCTGTGGCGTTCCCTCGACCGCTTCGGACGGGCCTATCGGGGCAAGCAAGGCTATCGTGATGGAGAATTGGGTTTCATATTGGCTGTTATGGGCGGCATGTACCAATTCATCAGTTTCGCAAAATATTGGGAGCGCCAATACCTATCCGATGATGGCCTGCGTGCAGCTGTAAAACATGAGAAGAACGGGCGCATACCGATGTTGCAAACGAATGCTTTAACTCCACTGTCATGCGTGGTGATTACGAAAAACGAAGCCAAGCGGGTTGAAACGTTATTGGATAGCCTGCCCGATGGCGCAGAGATCATTGTTATAGATGACCTAAGCAGTGACGGGACAGCTGAGCTGTGCCGCAGCTATGGGGCAAAAGTGCTTGTTCATTCCTCGGGTGGGGATTTTGATCAGCAGCGCAACCGGGGAATTGACGCGGCGACACGTTCCTGGGTGCTTCAACTGGATGCGGATGAGGTGCTGCCGGAATCACTCGCACGTGAAATTAAAGAGAAGATAGACAATCCCGGAGCGGCATCCGCTTTTCGTATAAGTCGCCGGAATTACTTTCTCGGAAAAGAGATGCGCTACGGCGGCTGGCACGGGCAGCAAATGGTCAAGCTATTCCGAAAAGACAAGGGACGGTATGTCGGGCACAGCGTTCACGAAACGATTGAAATCACCGGGCCAATAGATTCGTTCCGGGAAGCGGTCAATCATTACCCCTTTGAATCCATCGGGCAATTTGTTGCGCGCCAGAATTTTTATTCCACGATTGAGGCGGGTGTGATGCGCCAAAAACTCGGCGCGCTCACGGAGAAGCGACTCCATAATCAGCTCAGGCGCAGTATGCGAAGGACGTTCTTCAAGATATTCATAAAGAAGTGGGGTTGGCGGGATGGCATGCATGGGTTTATTTTTGCCGTCTTATACGGTTGGGTTGATTTTCTTAAATGGGCTAAATACTGGGAAGGACTATACTTACAACCAGCGGCTAACGGTGAACAGCAATGAGCGAGAAAGCGAATACCCTTCAGGTGTATGAGTCTTATTATAGCGATTTTTCAGGTCCGATCGGGGGTGATGAACGCTTTCGTTGGGTGATCAAGAATTTCTTTTCAGAATCCGCTTCGCCGGCTCACGAACTGCTTGAAGTAGGGTGCGGAGAAGGCAGTTTATTGAAACTTCTCAGGGACAAGGGCTATGTTGTCAGAGGTGTAGATGCTTCCGAAACGGGAGTGTCTAAAGCGAGGGCTCAAAAACTAGACTGTGTTGTATCTGACAGCAGCAAAGACAAGTATCCTTTTGCGCCAGGTTTTTTCGATACGATTCTTTGTCTGGAAACACTCGAGCATTTGGAGAATCCCTATCATTGCATGATGGAAATTAAGCGGGTCCTCAAGTTGGGCGGACGATTCATGCTAAGCATTCCGAATCCGATCATCGACCACCCGTTTTGTTATCCAGGCCTTTTTGATTACGCGTCTTTCCGCCTGTTTCTCGAGTAGTTCGGATTTCGGATTTTGCGCGTACGCGGTTGGGGACAGGCTGACATGCTTGTCCAGGTCCAAAAACGATGGCTTTCTGCCGGCCGCCTGGCGCGTTTGGGCGCGGTAGTTATTAAGGAATTTTCCCGCAAGCGAAACAAGTTTTTCCGCCATTTGGACAAACATTACGGCGTGCGCACGCCTTTGCGGTTTGCGCACTGCTGGAATTTTGACTGTGAGCTGGTTAATCCGGATGCCGACCCGTTGCTTTTGGTCGCCACAGCCACAAAACATTGAAATCAGGATATATGGAATTTCTGGAATTCACGCCATAACTTACGAGGTTCAGCATAAACATGAACACAAGCTCCGTTGAAATTCCACCAGCAATCAGCATCGAAGAATTGGTTGTTCCGCTTCAGAAACTAGTCCTTGATCAAGAGCGGTATGACCGCCGGCTGCTGATGTCCCATTTATGCGCCTATCAGTTGGCCGGGAAGCTGGGTAAGGGGGCGCGCTTGCTGGAAGTAGGCTGCGGCTGCGGCGCTTACTACTTAAGCCATGTCGCCCGGGAAGTGACGGCAATCGATTTGGATGGATCTGCTATTAAACAAGCTCAGCGACTTTTCATCAGGCCCAATCTTCACTATATCGAACAAGACGGCGTTCGACTGCCATTTAAAGATGGGCAATTCGACTGCGTGGGGACCTTTCAAGTAATCGAGCACATAAAGCAGCCTGATTTGCCGGGTTTTGTGCGCGAGTTATGCCGCGTCCTGACGCCGGAGGGGGGGTCTGTGTCATCTCAACGCTAAATTTGGAGCATAACCGCAAGAACGCCAAGTACCAAAAGGCGAGCTTTCATGAGAAGGAGTTCATTGCATCGGAGCTGCGTGCATTGCTTGCGCAAGTTTTCCCGGATGTTAAGCTTTATGGGCTCTATCCCCGTATGCGCTACCGCGCTTTCAGGCGAATGAAGCGTTGGGGCCTGCAGCGATGGGGGGCTAAGCGCAACCCGGTGCAGCGTTTTTTTGACTCCCAGCTTAGTACGCGCGATTTCGTGCTGCGTCCATCCGTTACACCGGCCGCGGTGGACTTGATGCGGTATGCCGCAAGCAATGACGCCGCTGTGCGCAGCGATTGCCGTTGTTATGGTGACGGAGTTCGAGGTGCGCCAGCGCCTCTTAAGGATCAACGATGGCTAGAATAAAGCGTGCCATTATTCCGATCCGCAAACCATTTGTGGATATGCGGGGGGAAATCAGAAATTTGATCGACGCTCCCTTTACAAGCGCGGCGGTCATTACTTCCGTAAAAGGGGCCATCCGTGCCAACCACTACCATAAAAAGGAAAGTTGGCGGCACCTATGAGGCCGCGACTACTTGCGTGGCTGCGGTGTCCATCATGCCAAGGCACATTGGTGCTGGAGCAGGATCGTTCTCTGTTTGATCTGGCCACAGAGACGGACATTAGCGAGGGGCGGCTAACGTGCGCCGCATGCGCTGGGCACTATCCGATCATTGATGGAATTCCGCGTTTTGTTTCCACTGAGATGCTGGCACCGGTGACACGGCGCACGGCCCACCGCTTCGGGCTGCTTTGGATGCATGCTGATCTGCCGCATCCGGGCACAGCGCCGCAGCGCACCTACCATGTTGAGCAGATGACGAGGCATCTTGGTTTAGGTCCTATCAAGGGTCTGGTGCTCGATGCTGGTTGCGGCGAAGGCATTGATCTCTGTAATCAGGCCCAGCATCCCAACGTGGAGATCGTTGGAGTGGAACTGAGCGAAGGGGGTTGCAGTACGAGCCGGCGCCGTGCGGCCGGCCGCGCGAATGTTCATGTGGTCCAGACGGATATCTGCCGGCTACCGCTTGATACAGGCCAGTTCGACGTCGTCTATTCCTACGGCGTGGTTCATCATGTCGCTGAGCCAGCGCACGCCATGCGGGAGCTGGCCCGCGTCCTGAAACCCAGCGGGCGCTGTATCATTTACGTGTATGAAGACTTCAGCGAGCGGCCGCGCATATTACGCAGGCTCCTAGCCGTTGTTAATGGGTGTCGTCATCTGACCACGCGAATACCAGCATCGTGGTTGTACCGTCTCTGCCAGTTTTTGTCACCTGTGGTTTTCCTCATGTGCGTCGTGCCGTATCGGTTGCTGCGGCGCGTGCCTCGCTGGCGGGGTGTTGCCGAGCAACTACCGTTTCGGCATGGACGAGGGCCGTTTACGCTTACCGGGGATTTGTATGATCGGTTTTCGGCCCCCATTGAACGGCGGTATAGTCGCGCGCAAGCCGGGGAATTGATGCACCAGGCCGGTTTGGAGCATATTGCGGTCGCCTTCGAGCGTGGATGGGTAGTCACCGGTGTCAAGCCAGCGATGGAGGAAGTATTGCGGCATAGCCGACAGGCTTCGGATTCCGCAGCTTAAAATAATCCAATGGCTGAAGAGAAGCGCGTAATCATCCCGATCCGCAAGCCCTTTGTGGACGTGCGCGGGGAAATAAAAAATCTGGTCGATGCGCCGTTTACAAGCGCAGCACGCATTACTTCCGTAAAAGGGGCCATTCGCGCCAACCACTACCATAAAAAGGATTATCATTACTGCTGGCTTCAGTCAGGCGAATTGATTTATTTTCACCGGCCGGTGGGGTCCAAGCAAAAGCCCAAGCGGTGGGTGATCAAGCCGGGGCAGCTGTTTTACACCCCGTCCATGTATGAACACGCCATGCACTTTACCAAGAAGTCTGTTTTTTTCGTGTTTGCCCGCAACAACCGCGAAATGGCTAATTACGATGCAGACACCATCCGTATCGCGCCGATCGGTTATTGATGCCTGTTTCCGCCGCTGCCTCGATGCGAACGCGTAACGATTGCCGTTTGTGCGGTTCAAAAGAGCTTGTCCGCGTCATGTCGCTGGGCAAGACCCCGTTGGCAAACGCGTTTGTCACGGTGCTGCAGCGGCAGCAGCCGCAGGAGCGTTTTCCTCTGGATGTCTGGTTCTGCAAAGGCTGCGGCCATGTGCAGCTTTTGGATATCGTAGACCCTGAAGTGCTCTTTCGCCATTATGTTTATGTTTCAGGCACTTCGCCGGTGTTTATCGACCATTTCCGGCGCTATGCGCAGGCCGTGGTCAAAGATTACAAGCTTCAGCTTGAAGATCAGGTCATTGAGATCGGAAGCAATGACGGCACATTGCTGCGCTTCTTTAAGGAAGCAGGCATGCGTGTTTTGGGCATTGATCCTGCAAAAGCCATTGCCGCTGCAGCCTCGGAAGCAGGTATTCCCACGCTGGCTGAGTTCTTCACGCTTGGGCTGGCCCAAAAGCTGCGCCAGGAAGGCTGGAGGCCTTCAGTGATCGCGGCGAACAATGTTTTTGCCCATGCCGATGATTTGCACGGGATCCTCGAAGGTGTATCCTGCCTGCTTTCGCCCGATGGCGTGTTTATTTTTGAAGTGTCTTATTTGCTGGATGTTTATGAAAAAACACTCTTCGATACGATTTATCACGAACATTTAAGCTACCATACGGTAAAACCCTTAGTTGGGCTCTTTGAGCGGCACGGCATGGAACTGATCGACGCGCGGCGCGTCGACTCCCACGGCGGCTCTTTGAGGGCAGTTGCCAAACTTAGAGGCGGCTCTTGGCCCAGGCAAGCCGGGGTGGATAAGCTTATTAAGGAAGAGAACCAGTTAGGCTTGGATGCGCCGGCAGCGTATCAAAAATTGTTTCAAGATATTCAAAACCGCAAACAGGAGCTGACCGTGCTGTTGAATCAGCTTAAGCAGGCAGGTAAGCGCATTGCCGGTTTTGGTGCCCCAGCCAAAGCAACGACGCTCATGTTTCATTTTGGGCTGGGCCCGGATACGCTGGAATACATCGTTGATGACAGCCCCCTTAAGCAGGGGCTTTTAAGCCCCGGCCACCATATTCCCGTAGTGTCTTCCAGTTATCTTTACGACACCCACCGTCCGGATTATGTTTTAGTGCTTGCCTGGAATTTTGCCGACTCGATCATCAAAAAACATGAAGCGTTTGCCAAATCAGGCGGCCGGTTTATTGTGCCGCTGCCGCACGTGGAGACCCGGTAGCATGTCTCAACATCAGCATTGCCTTCCATCAGACATCGAAGAAATCGCAAAACATTTGGGTGATGAGGCGAAGGTGTTTTCCGGACAGACCGTACTTCTCTGCGGAGGCGCTGGTTTCTTGGGCCGCTATTTTTCAAGTGTTTTTGCGCACTTAAACGCGCACGTGTTGTCCAAGCCGTGCCGCGTGATTATCAGCGACAATTTGATCACCAGCGGCAAATTGGGTGAGAATCAGACAGACGGTTTTCGTTTCATAAACCACGATATCATCCAGCCATTTACCGTGGATGAACAGATTGACTACATTATCCAGGCAGCAGGCATTGCCAGCCCGTATTATTACCGGAAATATCCGCTCGAAACCCTCGAAGTGGCGACCATTGGCACGAAAAATATGTTGATGCTGGCACGGCAGCATCCGCTGAAAGGTTTCCTGTTTTTCAGTTCCAGCGAGATTTACGGCGATCCCGACACCAGGCATGTGCCGACCTCGGAATCCTACCGCGGCAATATTTCCTGCATAGGCCCGCGGGCCTGTTACG
>ORMF012424569.1_pt1 | contig 11639 bp, 5 predicted proteins | sample 1779871 | NCBI WGS metagenome assembly ORMF01 (sample SAMEA104232316, study PRJEB22302) | groundwater metagenome | biome: forest; feature: aquifer; material: groundwater | place: USA | collected 2011-08-07 | depth 5.4 m
CCGATGGTGATGCCGTTCGACCCGACCGCAGCCCAGCCGCTCTGCCTGCTCGCACTCTCCAGCGACACGCTGGATGAGACCGCGCTTTACGACGTGGCTTACTTCCAGGTTCGCAACCTCCTCTCGGGGACGCCGGGAGTCATCGCACCGGCGGTTTATGGGGGCCGCCTTCGGCGAATCCTCATCTATGTGGACCGGGTCAAGCTGCAGGCGCGGGGTCTCTCCCCGATGGATGTCGTCAATTCGGTCCGGGCGCAAAACGTCCTAATACCGACAGGCGATGCGAAGATCGGCGATTACGACTATCAGATCGCCTCCAACGCGATGGTCCCTGAAGTCAAAGATATCAACGACATCCCCGTCAAGTATGACCAGGGGCGTCCGGTGTTCGTGCGCGACGTCGGCGAGGCAAAGGACGCCTATGCCATTCAGACCAACGTCGTCCATATCAACGGCAAGCGCGCCGTCTATATCCCCATCTATCGGCAGCCCGGCGCGAACACTATTCAAGTTGTGGACGGCATCAAGTCCGCCATTCCAGGCATCCAGCAGCAGGTGACGAATGGCAAACAGCTCAAGATGGACGTGATCGTGGATCAGTCCATCTACGTCCGCGAGGCCATCGGCAGCCTGCAGCGCGAGGGGATCCTGGGCGCAATCCTGGCCGCCGTCATGATTCTGCTCTTCCTGGGGAGCGTCCGCTCCACCCTCATCGTCGCCGTCTCGCTGCCCCTCTCGATTCTGGCCGCCTTCATCGCTCTCTACTTTACGGGCCAGACGATCAACGCCATGACGCTGGGCGGGCTGGCGCTGGCGGTAGGGATGCTGATGGACAACGGGATCGTCGTCCTGGAGAACACTGCCCGCCACCTGGCTATGGGCAAGCCGCCCGCGCAGGCTGCACGCGACGCCGCATTTGAAGTGACCACGCCGGTCCTGGTCGCCACGCTGACGTTGTGCGTCGTCTTCACGCCCGTGATGTTCCTGACCGGAATCGGCAAGTTCCTCTTCACACCGCTCGCCCTGACAGTTGTCTTCGCGGTCGCCGCCTCCTATGTGATGGCGATGACCGTCGTGCCCGCTGCCTGCGGCCGGTTCCTCAAGCCTGGAAGTCAGGTACATGGTGAAGGAGGAGACCGACGGTCATTCTTCGAGCGGGGCTATGCGCGGATGCAACACGCCTACGAACGAGCTTTGCGTTCGACGCTGCGCTTTCGTGTGATTGCGCTTCTCGGAATTCTGGGACTGTTCGCGCTGTCGCTGCTGCTCTTCCCGCTGCTGGGCCGGGAGCTGTTTCCTCAAATCGACAGCGGGCAGTTCATGGTGCTGGCGCGCGCGCCATCTGGAACGCGCATGGAAAAGGCAGAGGAGTATGCCGGCCGGGTCGAGGAGATCGTTCGGAAGACGATTCCGGCCTCCGACTTGAAGATGGTTGTTTCCAACGTCGGCCTATTGTATGACTGGCCCGCAGCGTACACCCCCAACGCCGGGCCGCACGACGCCTTCGTGCTCGTACAGTTGAAAGAGAATCATGGCAAGAGCGCGCAAGAGTACGCCGCACTGCTCCGCCGCACCCTTCCGGAGGAGGTCCCCGGCGTGCAGTTCGCATTCGATACGGGCGGGTTGGTCTCCTCAGCGCTTAACTTCGGCCTGCCCTCGCCCATCGACGTCCAGGTCCAAGGGCTCAGTCTGGACACGGCCAACAAGATCGCGAAGGTCGTTCGGGAACACATCGCGCAGGTACCGGGCGCAGTGGACGTGCGGATACAGCAGAATCTGGATTATCCTCAGATCAAATTGGATGTAGACCGCACGCGGGCTGCCGCCGTGGGGCTAACACAGGACGACGTAGTGAAGAACGTGGTGACCGCGCTCAACTCCAGCACGACGTTTCTGCCTTCCTTCTGGATCGACGAAAAGTCCGGCAATCACTACTTCATTGGCGCGACCTATCGCGAACAGGACATCAATTCGCGCGAAACCATTAAGGATATCCCTATCACCAGCAAGAGCCAATCCACGGCCATTCCGTTAAGGAACCTGGCCACATTCAGGACGGGAAAGGCTCCAGTCGAGGTCAACCACCTGAATATCCGGCGAGTGACCGACATTTACGCTAATGTGCGCGGGCGGGACATCGGCGCGGTGGCGGAGGACGTGCAGCGGCTACTGAACCGAATGCAATTCCCCGAAGGCTACAGCGCGACGCTCCGGGGCGAGTTCTCCTCGATGCAGGAGTCGTTCGGGAGCATGGGGTTCGGATTGATCCTCGCGGTCATCCTGGTCTACCTGGTGCTGGTGGCGCAGTTCCGCTCGTTTGTGGACCCCTTCATCATCCTGTTCGCGGTACCGATGGGATTCATCGGTGTGCTGGCGATGCTCTTCTTCACGGGCACGACCCTGAACGTGCAATCCTTCATGGGCGTGGTGATGATGGTGGGGCTGGCCGTATCCTACAGCATCCTGCTCGTGGATTTCGCCAACCGGCTGCGCGCTGAAGGCAAACCACTGGAGGAGGCGATTGTGACGGCATCGACGACGCGCCTGCGCCCCATCTTGATGACCTCGCTGGCGGCCATTCTGGGCCTTGTTCCCATGGCGCTGCGGGCGGGCGAGGCGAACATGCCCCTGGCGCGCGCGGTTATCGGCGGCCTGTCGGCATCCGCCCTGCTGACGCTGTTCCTGGTTCCAATCCTTTACAGTTATCTGAAGCGGGGCGCTCCGTCGCCACCGCCGGAGGAGGCATGATGCAAGAGGTCTTCGTGCGCGGACAATCGAGCGGCGCAACTCGCGGAATAGTTGCGATCCTGATTTTGCCGGTCGGCGTACTCGCACTGGCGGCAAGCGGGTGCGGCCGCAATATATCCGCCGAGTCGCCCATCGTCGCCATGTCAATGCCCGTCGTCGAGGTTGCCAAACCCGAGCGGCGGCGGGTGCAGCGGACGGTTGAGATCCAGGGCGACGTGAGGCCCTTCCAGGAAGCGATGCTCTTCGCCAAGGTCTCCGGCTATCTCCGGACTGTCCTCGTCGACAAGGGTGACCGCGTGAGCGCCGGGCAACTTCTCGCGACGATCGAATCGCCGGAGTTGCAACGCGCCGCCCTTCAGTCGAGAGAGACCGCGGGAGGAGCTGCGGCCATCGCGGAAGGGTCAGCCGCCTCACGGAGGAGAGCGGAAAGCGAATACGGCGAGGCTATCGCGGCCGTTTCCAAAGCAGGGGCGGATGTGGCGGTCTCACGCTCACAGGTTTCGAAGGCCGTCGCCGAGCGCGACGCCGCGGCGGCCGACGTCCAAAGGTTCCTGGAACAGGAACGGCAGGCTGAGGCGTATGTGGGTCAGGCGCAAGGGGCGCTGACGCAGGCGCGGACGGAGCGGGACCTTACTCGATTGACATACAGCCGCTTGAAGAAGGTTTACGATCAGGACCCGGGGCTTTTAGCGCGCCAGGACCTCGATATCGCGCAAGCGCGAGCGCGGGATGGCGAGGCGAAGGTCGTTTCGGCCGAACAGGCGTTATCGGCCGCTCGGCAGGGCACCGCCGCCGCGCAGCAGACCGTGGCCGCCGCCAAGAGCAAGCAGGCCGCGGCAGAGAGCGGAATCGAGGTGGCCCGTTCACAAGTGCAGGCCGCGATACAGCAGCAGAACGCAGCAAGAGCGCAGGGCGAAGCCGCCAGGAGTCAGATCGGCGTCGTAAAAGCGCAAGGGCGAAGCGCCGCCTTCCAGAGCCAGGCCAGCAAACAGGCCGCCCGAGGCGCCGCCGAGATGCTCGCCTATACGGAGATCCGCGCTCCCTTCGGCGGCGCCATTACCCAGCGATTCCTCGATCCCGGCGCGCTGGTTCAGAGCGCAGCGAACAGCGCGCAGGGGTCTACGAAACCGGTCCTCGCTCTCGCCGGCGCCGACGCCGTTCGGATTGCCGTGCAGGTCGCCGAACCCGACGCGCCTTTTGTCCGGCCGGGCACGCGGGCGACGATCCAGGCCGGGTCCGGAACGAAGCGCGGAGGTGCGATTACTCGCACATCCGGCGCGCTCGACATGGCATCTCGCACGATGCTCTCGGAGATAGACCTGCAGAACCGCGACCATTCGCTCAGTCCCGGTATGTTCGTGAAGGTCACGCTTGACTTAGAAGCTCATGCGCGAGCACTGACCGTTCCGACGAGCGCGGTGGTGTTCGAAAAGGACAAGCGTTCGGTCTTCATCGTGGAAGGCGGCAAGGCAAAAAAAGTGAATGTCAAAACCGGTTTCGAAGGACCGCGGTGGGTCGAGATCACCGTCGGCCTGCGCGGACGCGAAGACGTCATCGCCGTCGGCAAGGAGAATGTGAGCAGCGGGAGCGCGGTTCAGGTCTCCACGGCGCGACCGTAGGCTCCACGGCCGGAGGCGGTTAAGGATGGGTTAAGGAGGCGTTAAGCCTTCGTTAAATCGACAGAATCCGTTGGAACACTCTGTTGATCGTGCGTCGTACGGTGCTAATGTAATTGTAGAAAAAGGGGAGCAGAATATGGCAGCCACAAACCGCACGCCGACCGTACTGTTCGTATGCGGCCATAACTCCGGGCGATCGCAGATGGCCGAGGCTCTTCTGAACAGGCTGGCCGAGAGCTGGGGTGTCGATGTCCGTGGCCAGTCGGCCGGCACGACTCCTTCCCATACGGTGAACCCCATGGCCGCCCAAGCCATGGAGGAGATCGATATCTCACTCGCGGGTCATCATCCCAAGCTCCTGACGCAGGAGATGGTGGACAAGGCCGACCGAGTCATCACGATGGGCTGCGGAGTCGACTCTGAAGCCTGTCCTGCCCGATTCCTGGTAACCGAGGACTGGGGTCTGGACGACCCCTCCGGACAGCCGATCGAAAAGGTCCGCAAGATACGCGACGAAATAGCAGGACGCGTGGAAAAACTTCTGACCGAGTATGAGACAGGGGAAGATTCGATCGGCGGGAAGTTTCGAATGCCGTAGGCGGCAGGCGCTCGCACGAACACCGGATTGCTATAGAACCACAGGTCCTGCCAGGGATCTACCGATGTCGAGCCCGTTCGGGCGGCCCCAACATACGTATTCTAAGGGGACTTTGTCTTCTTCTTCGGGACCCATTGTGTTGTGGAGACCGCTGAATTCGGCGTCAGGTTATCACGGCCGGTAACCACAACCTCTTCGTCTCCCTTGAGTCCGTCTGTGATCTCCACCCAGGCCCCATCATCAAAGCCGGTCGTGATGGGGACCCGCTTCGCCTTGACGTTGTCCACGACGAAGACAAATTTGCCGGTCTTTTCCACTCCGACCCCCTCTTTCGGAATCGCGATCACCTTCGGGTGATTCTCGAGTGCGATCTTGGCAATGGCGTACGAGCCGGGAAGCAGTCGATGGTCTCTGTTGGCGAGGTCGACTTCGGCGAGCATCGTGCGGGATCTTGCGTCCAGGGAGGATGATATCCGGGTTACAGTCGCCTTGATAGTCTCATCGGGCATTGAGAGAACTGAGAGCTTAACCGGCGTCCCGGGCCGCACGTACCTGGATTCGGATTCCGGCACGTGGACATATACGCGTAGCCGGTCGATGTTCGCAACGTTCAAGATGGGCTGGGCGTTCTGGCTTGACGAAGCCGTCTGGATGAAGGCGCCGGGGTCGACCTGCCGCTTTATCACGATGCCGGCGAACGGCGCGCGGAGCCGGGCGTAATCGGCCATGGCTGCGAATTTCCGTGATGAGCTGCGCATGGCGTCGGCCTGAAGCCGCGTCTGGCGAGACTGAGCGGAAACGATATCCTGTTGTTTGCGGCTGATCTCGACGTCGCGATTTGCCATCTCGACCTGCTTTGCAGAAGACTGCATCTGAGCCTCGCTGATGGCCACCTGTTCCTTTGCGGCCTCGACGCCCGCCTGAGATTCGACAATCTGCTCCTGAGCCCCCCTTGCGCTCGCCTGGGCGGACCGGATTCGAACCCGCGCCGATTCCAGTTGTGATCTTGCCGCCTGAGCCTTGCTTCGGGCCGCATTCGCTTTCGCTTCAGCCTCGTCGACTTGCTGTCTTGCGATCAGTTTGTTGTCTTTGGCGTAGATGCCGCTATAACGTTCATAGGTGATGTCCGCCAGCCGCTGGTCGGACTCCGCTGCCTGCAGGTCAGCAGCAGCCTTTTCGAGCTGGGCTCTGCTGTCGTCCACCATCGCGTCCGCCACGGCCTTGCCCTCGCGCGCACGACCCAGAGCGCTATTGGCTTGCGCGAGCTGGGCTCTCGCCTTGCTGACCGACGCAGGCGCCTGGATGTAGTCGGCACGGACCTTCTGTTCCGTGGCACGCGACTTCCGCTGTTCTTCCGCGGTCCGGCGGCCCGTCGCAAGGCTCACGTTAGAGGATTCGACGGCAGACCGGTAGGCTTGTTCCGCCTGCAGCCTTTCTGCCTCCAATTCCGGCGCTCGGATGACGGCCAGGAGCTGCCCTGCACTAACACGATCGCCCTTGTCCACGAGGATCTGGTCCAGATAACCCGGGACTTTCGAATAGAGCGTGGTCTCCTTGATGGGGACGACATCTGCCGGTACACTGATCAGCCGGGATACATCTCTCCGCTCGGGACGAGTGGTCTGAACTGCAATGGAGGGCGGCGACGATTGTGCCTGGACTGCGACCCCGCCACTCTGCTGAGACTTGCAACCCGCGGTGATTGCGAGTGCCGCGAGAGCGCGTGTGAGCACAGAAACTCGAAAATATCCGACGTAATTCATGTCTCTTTCCTTTAGCTACTTAAGTTGCCGCAGGGTAATTGGCGCTTGCAGGATCGTCAGGGTCCAGAGATGCAGAAGCGATACCTGCCCTTGCCTGAACCAGTGCGAATACCGATGGCAGGACCACCAGCGTCGCGATGGTCGCGGCTGCCAGCCCGCCGATCACGGCGCGGCCCAGCGGCGCGACCTGCTCCCCACCCTCCCCGATGCCCAGCGCCATCGGCACCATACCTGCCATCATCGCCAGACTCGTCATGAGGATGGGACGCATCCGACTGCGGGCGCCCTCTACCGCCGCCTCATCCGCCGCCATTCCGGATATTCGGCTGCGCTCCGCAAATGTGACCAGCAGTATCGCGTTTGCAACAGCAACCCCCACTGCCATAATTGCGCCCATATACGATTGAATGTTCAGCGTCGTCCCGGTGAACCATAGGATCAGCGCTACGCCCGCTATCACCGCGGGAACGGTCGAGATCACGACAAACGATAGCCGGATCGACTGAAAGTTCGCCGCAAGCAGCAGGAGGATAATTCCCACCGCCACAATCAGACCGCTCTGCAGAGCATCGAACATCTGCTCCATGGGCGCGACCTGACCTCGAAGGGCTACCGTGATCCGGGGCGGTGGCGAGCCTGCCTTTGCGATCGCTTGTCGAATCTGTCTTGCCACAGAGCCCAGGTCCTCATTCTCGACGTTGCCGGTGAGGCTGACCATACGCTGCATATTGTATCGATCATACTCACCCACGACTGCGGCCGGGGTAATGTCCGCGACCTCACGCAGCAGCACCGTCTCGCCTCCCTTTGTTGAGATGGGCACGTTCTCCAGCTCCTCGGTCGAACTCATCCGCGCGGTGGGAATCTGGACCTGCACTTGGTACGCGATGCCGCTCTTGGGATCGGCCCAATAGATTGGTGTCACGAACCGGCTGGAGGTCGTGGCGGCGACCGCCGATCGGGTGACCTGGTTCGTGGTTACACCCATTACGCCTGCCCGCTCCCGGTCCACGTTCACCTGCAGGGCCGGATAGTCCAGCGCCTGAACGAACTGCAGGTCGCGGAGGGAACCGATCCTTGCCAGCTCAGCGTTGATCTGTTCGGCATAAGTGCGGTTGGCCGGCAGGCTCGGCCCGGTCACATCGATCTCTATGGGGGTCGGTGATCCAAAGCTCATGACGCGGCTGACGATATCGCTCGGCTCGAATGAGTACCGCACATCCGGCGTCGAAGCTGCCAGGGTCTTGCGCAGTCTCTCCTTCAGCTCCTCGACATGGATACCCGTCCCCCGCTTGAGCTGGACCTGCATGACCGCCTCTTCCGGTCCGCCCGTCCAGAGATGGATCGTGTTCACCGGGTACGCCGCCGGCTGGACGCCCACAAATCCAAGTGTGATATCTACGTTCTTCTCGCCGACCAACCGCTTAATCGCATCCAGCGTCTGGAGTGCGATCTGCTCGGTCTTTTCGATGCGCGTACCTGTTGGAGCGTGCAGTCTGAGCTGAAACTGTCCCGTATCCACTCTCGGGAATATTTCCCGACCAAGCCGGCCGCCGATCAGCACGATCAACAATATGGAGACGGCTAAATATGCGCCGACAAGCGGAGTCCGCAGCCGAATCCATCCACGGGACACTTTTGCATATCTTTCCTGGGCAGCCGCGAAGGAGGAGTGGGCCTTGCCGATGCCGGCTAAATGACCCCTAAGAATCCAGGCCGAGAGCACCGGTACCAGGGTGCTCGAAAGAACGAACGAAGCCAGCATGGAAAATCCCACCGCAAGCGAGAGCGGCAAGAATAGCCCCCTTGCAGCGCCCTCCATGAAGAACGACGGAATGAACACCGCCAGGACGCAGAGCATGGAGATGAGCAGCGGGAGGGCTACTTCGCGTGCGGAATCGACGACGGACCTTGCAAGCGGTTTTCCCGTTCCCAGGTGGGTATGCAGGTTTTCAATGGTTACGGTCGACATGTCCACCAGGATGCCTACCGCCAGCGCCAGCCCGCCGAGCGTCATCAGGTTGACCGACTGCTTCGTCAGCCATAGCGCGACGAGTGCGGCGAGGAGCGCCAGCGGTATATTGACGACCACGATGGCTGCGCTCCGAATATCGCGCAGGAAAAGGAGCACCATGATCCCCGTAAGCAGCGCCCCCAGCGCTCCTTCCAGGACCAGGCCGGAAATGGCTCGCGTCACGTAGGGCGATTGATCGAAAGCGTAGGTCACCTTGACGTCGTCCGGCAGTACGGCCTGGAATTTGCCCATGTTGGCCTTCACCAGGTCAACCACCGCAAGCGTCGAGGCGTCGGCGCGCTTGGTCACGGGGATGTAGACCGTGCGCCGCCCATTCACGAGAGCGTAGCCGGTCGGGATGTCTGTGCTGTCCTCAACTGTCCCAATATCTCGGACGAAAACTGTTTGGGCGGAGCCGGTTCGGATCGGCACCCGCTCCAGCTCCTTTATGTCCGGCACGACGGCGTTCGTCGAAACAATCGGAATCTTGTCTCCGATCCGTATGTTGCCGGACGGACTGATCGTATTCGTCGATGTGATGGCGGTGACGACTTCATCCGGGGACATGTTGTAGGCGCGCAGCCGGTCGGGGTCGGCATGGATGACGATCGAGCGGGCGTTGCCCCCAAATGGCGGCGGAGCGGAGACGCCGGGAAGCGTCGCGAACAACGGCCGGACGCGATTGAGGGCCATGTCCTGGATCTCGCCGACTGTGCGTTTGTCGCTCGCAAAGACCAGATTGCCAACGGGTACGCTACCGGTGTCGAAACGCATCACGAAGGGCGGGACCGTACCCGCCGGCATAAATGCCCGGGCGCGATTCACGTATGAGATGGTCTCGGCCATCGCCTGGGCCATCTCGGTACCGGGGTGGAACTGGAGCTTGATCAGCGCGACGCCCTGGATAGACTTCGACTCTACGTGCTCGATTCCGGTGATATAGAGGAAGTGGTACTCATAATAATAGGTGAGAAACCCCTCCATCTGAGCCGGATCGACGCCTCCGTAGGGCTGCGCGACATAGATGACCGGAATTCCAAGGCTTGGAAATATGTCGCGCGGCATCTGCTGGATGGCGATTACCGCCCCGGCCAGTACGGCTGCGAGTGCGACGATCACGGTTATCGGGCGCCGCATTGCGGCTGATACGAGATTCATTTATCGCTTCCGTACCGGCGCGAACCTGCGAACCGTTGCGCCGATCGCCCAATTGAGGTCAGCGCGGGCCAGCTCGAGATCGTAGGTGGCATCCACCATCGCTGCTCGCGCCCTCGTTGCAGCGACCTCGGCCGTAATTACCTCGACAAAAGTGTTCAATTGCAATCGATATCTCTCCGTCGCCTGTTGGAGCGAACTGTTGGCCGCCGTAAGCTGCTCTTGAGTCGCCTTTAGCTGCTCCTCCCGCGTCTGGACGGTTAGCCAGGCGCGCGCCACCTGCAGTTTGACCGCTTCCTCCAGCTCAGACTTACCGGCTACGACCGCTTCACGTTTCTGCTTCTCCTCGGCTATTTTCCCTTCGACCAGCCCGCCGGTGAATATGGGAATAGTCACTGCGGCGCCGACGGCAAAGGGCTTGTTATCCGAGATGAGTTTGCTCGGATTTATGTAGCCGACGCTCCCGATCCCATCCAGCCGCGGCAGCAGCTCGCTCCGGGCCGCGCGTACGGACTGGTCGGCGGCCCGGACCTGAAAGCCGGCGCCGAGCATCTCCGGCCGCTGCTCTAATGCGCGAGTCATCAGCGATTCCGCCGAGGATACCGCGATGTCGGTCGCCTGCTTTGACGGTTCGAGCTCGTATTCGGTGAGTTTCGTTTCACCCATCGCATTGTTTAGCGCGGCGAATCCCGCGCGGACACCGTTCTGCGCCGCGATAAGAGCGACTCTTGCGTCGGCCAGGTTTGCGCGCGCAAGCTGGGCGTCCACGTCCGCCTTCAGTCCGGCGTCCGCGAACGCCTGCGCCTGCCTTAGCGTTTCCGACCGCTGCCGCACGTTGTCTTGCTGGACGCCGACGAGCTGCTGTGCGCGGAGCACGTTCATGTACGCCGCCTGGACATTCAACAGCACAGCCGCCCGCTGGATATCTTCGTCCTCGCGCGCCGAACCCTCAAGCATCCGCCGCGACGCCGAAAGGTGCTGTGTCCGCCCAAAGTCGTAGATTGGCTGGATCAGATTGAGTCCCGTCCCGTAGTGCTTTTTGAGCGGATCGCCCGCGAGACCCTGGAGGCCCATGGCCGGTGCACCCGCCGGACCATTGGTTGCGGTGCTCTGTATCGCGAGCGAAGGCATTATCCCGGCCTGTGCTTCCCGCACGCGCTCTTTTGCAGCACCGGTCAGATGCAAGGCTCGTTGAAGAGAAGGATGTTTGGCCAGGGCCGACCGCATTGCCTGGTCGAGAGTCAAGCGAGAGGGCGCGTTCTGGGCCGATGTGTACGTCGACAGGAATACAGCTAAGCCGATGCAGGATGCGCGCAAGAAGCCCTCCGGGGTCAATAAACGAGGCAAAACGACTCGGTTCCCATTTCACCGGAAGCCGCGCTAATACCTCTCCGCTTGGTTTCTGATCAATAGGATGAGCCGGGAGCGTCCTGGACGAATCTATCGAGGGGACTTGAGAGGCTGGCTGAAGAAGCCCGGCCGGACTACCGCATCAGTCACGGGGCACGCATACAAACACCGGATTGCTGTAGAACCACAGGTCCAGCCAGGGATCGACAGATGTCGAGTCCATTCGAGGTACATCTGCGTCCGTATTCGTACCGCGTACTCGCACGTAGAAGCTCCTCATCACTCTCGGAATCCCACCAGCACATCCATTCAGGGCATTCAAAGCGGGGCGGGGTGGCTCGCCGCCCTCCCCCCCCCCCTCCAGCCCCCCCTCCCACAATCTTCCGTCCCGC
>ORMF012171654.1_pt1 | contig 11637 bp, 11 predicted proteins | sample 1779871 | NCBI WGS metagenome assembly ORMF01 (sample SAMEA104232316, study PRJEB22302) | groundwater metagenome | biome: forest; feature: aquifer; material: groundwater | place: USA | collected 2011-08-07 | depth 5.4 m
CCCAGTCCCATTCCACCTAAAATTGCAGCCTGCAGCGGATTGCTGGCTGCATACAGGCCTGTACGGCCTGTCATTCTACCAAGTCCGAGCATTCCTCTCCATCCCGTACCGGTCGCACTCCGCGCCGCGCCGAAGATGCCGTTGCGGCGGATGCTGCGGAAGCCAAGCCAGCTGAGGATGGCGGCACCGATGCCGCCACCGACCATCGCACCCATACTGGTGTTACTGAGCCCCGGTTCCCGCTGGTTGTTTTCTCCTCCGCCGTTGGCCATGCGTTCCTGCAGGATTTTCAGGCGTGCATCACACAGTGAGATCAATTGCTGATGCGCCGCATCCTGCGAGCGCCCGCGCAGATCATTGAGGTGATCTTCGATGATCCGCAGTTGTTCACCGGAGAGTTGTCTGCGGTTCCGTTCGAACTGATTCAGGAGCTTCGCCAGCTGTTGCTGGTTGAGGGTCCGCACGCTCTTGCGCATTTTTTCCACCGATTCCTGATCATTGTTATTTCCCTGAGGATTGTTGTTCGGAGCGGCCGGCAGGAAACGTGAAAAGATACTCATGAAGAATGTTACGCAATGAGTTCGAAACGAATCGTGTGTCCGGCGTTCGTCGAGATCGACGTCGATTCGACGTTGCTGCTTACGATATCCCGGCCGCCGAGCGTCAGTTCTTCGAGGATCGTGCTCAGGCTCTGCTCGCTCACATGACTGCTCCGGTACCCGGCGTAGACCTCGATGCAGCCGTTGCGTTTGATGACGTCAGTCGCAAGCGTGCTCACATTTGTTTCCATGATGAGATTCGCATCCTCGGCTTCTACCAACCACAGACATGCTTCGTGGTCTGCCCATCGCACGTGGACTTCATTTCCCTCACTGATAAATTCGATGGTCTCGATCTGCTCGCCGATAGTGAGTGTCATCGGGAACCAGAGGAGGGAGAGGTGGTTCAGTGCCGGAGCAGAAAAGGGGAATGCAGCGGCGGGGTTGGTCGGGATTTTCTCCTTTCGCTTTTCACACGTGCGCGCTGCGATTCCTCCAAACATGTCCGTGAAAAGTTCCGCGAATTGTCCGTAGACAATCATGCCGATCCACTGCGCCTGCGTCGGCCGGCCCTCTATCGCTTCCCTGAATGCCCATGCGCTGAGGAATTGATGATTGAGCCATGTGACAGCGATGAGGAGTGCGCCGAGTCCCGTGTATTTCATGACAAAACTGCGCTCCTGCAGCGCGCGCGCTTCATTGAACAGCACGAGTGCGGACTCCGCGGTCAGCGCAGCATCAGAAGGAAGCTCCGCGGTGATGTGCGGAAGTTCCTGCGCGATGTCGAACGTGGTTGCGGGCATGAAGTTGTATTTGAGGTATTAGTTTCCGGAAGGAGGCGGTGGCGTGGAGCCCGGTGCCGGTGCGGGAGTCTGGTTTGGTGCAGGAGGATTCGGGCCGGTCGGCGGCGCGGCGTTCTGGTTCGGCTGTCCCTGCTGTTGATTGACCGGAGCGGGGGCAGGTGCAGATGGCTGTGGATCATTGCGCCGCGCGAAGCGCAATTCAAGACTCTGATTTGTGCCATCGTTGATGAGCGGCTGGAGTGCTGATTTTAGGCGGGAGAGAGATGCCAATGATTCGTGATTGAAGCCACTGGCGGTACCTTTGATATACGCGTCGCTGCCGATGGCACTGATCATGGTCTGTATTCCCTGACGGGGATTTGTCATGAATTGTGTTTCCCAGCCTTCCAGTCCCGGGATCGGGTCGTCGGTGGTGTACATATAGACGGGGAGATATCCCATGCCCAGCAAACCCGAACGGCGCGTATCGTATTCGTACCAGCGTCCTTCGTAGAGGTACAGCCGCCACGAAGCTCCGGAGTTGTGACTCGAAGCTTTACCTCTCAACTTGGCAACAACAGCCGACGCCATGTTTGTTGCAGACTGCGATCCGGACTTCACAGCAGCCTCCATGTTTGCAATTTCTTCATCGGTTATTCCTGTGTACCCTGCATTTTTCAGTGCTCTTGCCATGACAACAACATACTCGCGGTTCAATTGTTCGTTGTACTCGCGCCGCTCCGCGTCGGTTTTGATTTTGTTTGCCGTGACCTGGTTGTTCGCAGCGTCCCTGTTGGCATTTCTTTGCTCTACTGTTGCGCCCTGTGTGTCTATGAGATCCTGAATGGTGTAGACGTTCTTGCGCGTTGTCATGTTTGGAATGAGTGTGTTGTTGTGGATTTTGCGCATTCTGTCTGTGACATAGCTATCGAGTGTCGGGAAATTTCTTTTGAAATTGTTTTGGTCTGCCGTTTTCTTGTCCTCGTATTCTCTCTTGACCTCCGACGCAAATCTGCGATCGGTTTCTGTATCGGGCCCGTTTCGAACCCGATCGCGCCAATCCGCCGGCAGAGCATCCGACATGACTTTTTGTATCTGATACGGCAGCTGACGGATTTCGATCCAGTCGCCGATGCCCTTCAAGCCCGGAATGCCATGGAAAACAGTAACTGCGGCACCTAAGAAAGTTCTCACTACGGCATTCCCACCGTTTGCCGCGATGAAATTACTAAGAACATCCATTTTTTGCTGAAATGTCCGTGCCGATGCCCATCTCTGACCGAGCGTCTGGACGATCTGTTGCGTGTCCTGATTCTGATTCTGGTTCTGCACCGGACGCGACAGTGTTTTGATAGTCTCTTCCAGATCTCTGTTGGTGTTCTCAAGCGTTTTCAATGTTTCCTGAATTTCCGTGTGATTTCTGTCGTCTGCGGGCAACCGCTGAAGTAATCCCGTCGTTTCCTGAACTTCGGCCTGGAAGCTGCGGAAAGAATCCACTGAATGGAGGCTGGACTGTAGTGTCTTCAGGCGCGATCCTGCATTCTGGCGGACATCAACCATTGCCTTCGTTGCCTGCGAGCGCAGTTCATTCCTCTGCTTCACTGCGTCGGGCTGCTGCGGGCCTGCAGGAGCTTCGTGAAGATCTGTGATGATTTTTCGTGTGCTCTCGTTCAGCAGACGCGGAACCTCAATCGGAGGGGGCATAAAATATGTGGGTATAAATCTCCTCATTGTAGCAGAAAGGAGCATTGGGGGCAAATGGGTTGCTGGTTAGCTGGTTGCTCGTTGCTGGATATTTGATGGGAGAATCCAGAAACCAGCTAACCAGAAACCAGCTAACTCGCTCGGCTCAAAAGCCGACGTATGCTATGCTCCGCCCGTCTTTCCCCTCACACCCCATGCACATTCTCCACTTCGAGAAAGGCCTCAGATACTCAGACAAGGAATTGGTCACTTTTGCGCGGAAAATCGGCAAGCTCGCGGCATACTGTGAGCGCGTGAAAGACGAAGGGTCTCTCATTCGTGTGGATGCCGAGCGGAGAGACACAAAGAAAGAACGTGATTCCATATTGATGACGATTCAGGTCAATCTTCCGAAAAAAGTGCTGCGCGCGGAGTCGAGGAAAGAATCAGCGGTGGAGGCACTCGATCGCTGCATTGAGAAACTGAAGTCACAGATTGATAAGTATAAGGAGATGCACAGCGCGGGACCGGCGGGGAGTCGCCGCCGCAGGCGCAGTCTTTCCGTTGCAGCATGAGGAGATTCAGATCTGACAGCGGCCGGCGCGTTAGCTTGTTAGCTGGTTTCTGGTTGCCTGTCCTGAGTCGGATCGAAGGGCTGGATTTTTTTTCCGCTCGTAACCAGCAACCAGCTAACCAGCAACCAGCAACAAAAGCCTCCGTCTGTGGCTTTCTCTTTTGTGTGCTCTTTCTCTCACAGTCCGCCTTTGCCCAATCTTCCTCCGCTCCCTCTGCCGACACTCTCCAGGCCATCATCACCGGTCCCAGCGATGTCGCGGTGGGACGGACGATTGTGCTGGATGCGGGGAGCAGTAAAACGACAGGGGAAAAAGTGACGTACGAGTGGTTCATCGGGAGCAGCCGCCAGCCCATCAGCCGGACGGTGCAGGCCGTCTATACGCCTGAGAAGCCCGGAGCCATCAGTTTTCGTCTCGTGGTGACGGCGGTCGTGGATGGCAGGAGCGTTTCCTCGGAGGCACTGCATTCCATCATCGCCTTCAGCCGCAAGATCGTCCTTCTTGCGGACCCGTCTGTTCCCGATGACAAGCTTGCCGCGCACAAACAGGCCGCTGACGAAGCAAAAGTCTATCTCCGCGTCCTCCAGCCTCAGCCGTCGGCCACCCCTGCGGGAAGCGAAGATGTGCTGGTCAGTCTGCTTGCGCAGAACAGCTCTGCGCTCGCGGGTGCGAACGCACTCGTCCTCTGGACGGACGGGATCACGGGACTGCAGGCCCTTTTACGTGCGGCGCAGGGGAGCGCGGAATTGACCGCGGGCATTAAGAATCAGACCATCGTGCTGATTACCGATCAGGGAGTGTCGACCGTCGCGCGCGCGGCCCGCGGCCCGTACGCCGTGCTCCAGCCAGAGCGGATTCTCGTGACGCACACGGAGGCCATCGCGCCGCTCATTGAATCGCAGTCGACCGAAGCGTTCCTGACACTACTCAGTCAGCGCGACATCGAAGTGCAGCGCGTCGACTCGACGACGGCGGGGTTGCGCCCGTGGAACGTCCTGACGTACATCGTGAACGGCATGATCGCGAAGGGCGTGCCGACCTCGACCGTGATTCTTCTCCTCGTGCTCCCGATCATCGCGACGATTCTCGCGTTCTTCAAACAAGTTGTCGGCATCACGACCTTCGGACTGTACACACCCTCCATTATCGCTCTCAGCTTCCTGGCACTCGGGTGGGGACTGGGGGTGCTCTTCCTCTTCTTCATCATCCTCACCGGGTACGCGACGCGCGCGCTCATGAAACGCTGGCGGCTGCTCTACATTCCGAAGGTTGCGATCATCCTCACGGTCGTCAGTATCACGCTCCTTCTCCTCCTCGGCACGAGTGCGTTCTTCGGCGTCTCCGTGACGCGCGAGACAGTGTTCATTCTCCTCGTGATGTCGACGCTCGCCGAGAGCTTCCTCAACCTCAAAACCGAGGAAGGGTGGAACGCCGCGCTCCTCGGGATCAGTGAAACCATCGCGGTGGCGCTGCTCTGCGTCTTCATCGTCCAGTGGGGCGCGTTCCAGTCGGTCCTGCTCGCGTATCCGGAACTGATCCTCCTCACCCTCGTCATCAACGCAATCCTCGGCCGGTACTCGGGACTCCGGCTCGTCGAGTACTTCCGGTTTCAGGAGGTGTTCCGGCATTTGCAGGAAGAGGAATAGGGAGATAGCTTCGTTAGCTCCAGTAGCTTCATTAGGGGACGAAGAGTCTTGCTATAATGGGTACATTCATCCCTAATGAAGCTAACGAAGCTATTGAAGCTCTTACCTTTCATCCCCATCTTCCCCTTCCTCTCCGCACACGGCATCCTCGGTCTCAACGCCCGCAATCTGCTCTACATCAAGCCGTGGAATCCGCGGAAGGCTGTTGCCTTTGCTGACGACAAAATGAAGACGAAGGCGTTCCTCTCTGCACGCGGCATTCCGGTCGCAAAAATTTTTGCCCGCATCGAGTCGCGCACACAACTCCAGTCATTCGATTTTTCTGCGCTGCCCGAGTCGTGTGTTCTCAAGCCCAACTACGGCTCCGGCGGAGAGGGAATCATTGTCCTGAACGGAAGAAAAAAAGGAGAATTTCTGGTGCAGGGGAAGACGCCGATCAGCGATCAGTCTTTGCGCGAACACATCGAGGATATTCTCGACGGAAAATTTGCCGTCAACGGACGCAACGACACGGCCTTCTTCGAGCGGCTGCTTGTCGCGGATGAAGCCCTCGCGCCCCTGCGTCCTGCGGGATTGCCGGACGTCCGCATCGTCGTGTTCAATCTTGTTCCTGTCATGGCGATGCTCCGCGTCCCGACGGCCGAGAGCGGCGGCAAGGCGAATGTACACCTCGGGGGACTCGGCATCGGCATCGACATCGCCAAAGGGACGACGACGTACGCCACCCAGTACAACCGCCGGATCAAACAACTTCCGCACGGCATCTCTCCGTCGGGTTTTCCCATTCCGCGCTGGGATGAACTCCTGCTGATTGCGTCGCGCATCCAGTCGCTCACGAACATCGGCTACATCGCGGTCGACCTCACCCTCGACGCCGAGCAGGGCCCGGTTCTTCTTGAGGTCAATGCGCGGGCGGGGTTGATGGTGCAGGTCGCCAACCTCGCGCCGCTCCGTGCGCGGCTGGAGCGTGTGGAAGGATTAAAAGTCGGCACGCCCGAGAAGGGCGTACGTATCGCGCAGGAACTTTTCGGGCAAAAAGCGCGCGAGCGCAAAGCCGCGCCTCTGTCACAGGAACGTCCGGTGCTCGGGCTGCATGAAACGATCGTCCTGTCCGGCACCGGAGCGAATGCCGAGGTGCAGGTGCTTCTTTCGACCAAGGAGGAACGGACCATCTTTTCTCCGCGCCTGATCCGGGAGTTGTCGGAGCAGGGGATGCTTGAGCCTGCAGACCCCACTTCGCCTGATGGGCTTCGCGGGGGAACTTTTCGTGCAAAATTCACGCTCGGCGGACGCAAGATTCAGACGATCGTCCGCAGCGCGGAACCATCGGATGCATCCGTCCGTGCGATTATCGGACGCAGGGACCTGCAGGGGTTTCTGATTGATCCCGGCAAATCGACACCCGCCTCCTCCGTCCGTCCGCGTGTGCGTGAGGATCTGCGTGCCATCGACAAATTCCTTGCCGACGCCGATCACGATCTGATGCTGATCAAAGAACTGAAGCCGGTGAATCTCGCTGAGGAGCGCATCATTCTCGAGCAGGATATTTCCCACAATCCGGTCTTCCGGTACACGCCGCTGCCGGATGACATCGATGATCTCGAGGCGCGTCTGACCGCTCTGGAACCTGATGACACGCCACTCGGCTTGCTGCTGCGAAAAAAGCGCCGTGAGCTTCTGCTTCGTATCACGCTGCTGCGGTCCCGTGGCTCTGCCAGACGTTTCACGGAGGTGAGCGGAAGTCTGTTCGGGATGCCGACCGCGGTGCTCGTCACCGCTGCCGCCTCGCAGCTGCGCTCGCGTGCGGCCTGCGATCTGCCTGCTCCCGAAAAAAATCTCCTCTCCGCGGAGCAGGCAGCGGAACGCTTTTCTGCGGCCATCGCACGTTACGGTCTCCACGACTGGAAAGTGTCCATCCGCACGGCACTCGTCGCCGACTGTACCGTCGGCGGCAACGACGTGTACGTCCGGCGCGGCGCGCGCTTCTCGGCCGAACACATCAATTCCCTCATCGCGCACGAAATCGAAACGCATGTCCTCACCGCGGAGAACGGCTCCCATCAGCCTTTCGAACTCTTCCGCCGCGGCTTTGCGCACTACCTCGACACGCAGGAGGGCCTCGCCATCTTCAGTCAGAACCGCATCCTCTCGCCTCACCACGAGAAACGCTTCGGTCCCGCACGTTCCGTGCTTGCCGTTGCCTACGTCCTCGAACATTCTTTTGCGGAGACGCGGAAATATCTCACCGAAGAACTCGGTTACGAATCCGAGAAGGCCCTCACCAAAACCATCGACTGCAAGCGGGGGCTCGCCGATACGTCCGAACCCGGCGGCTTCACGAAGGGTCTCGTCTACTTCCGGGGACTCCGCGCCATCGAAGCCTTCGTCGCGGACGGCGGGGATCTGCGAAAATTGTACGTCGGCAAAGTGGCGCTGGAGGATATTGATCTGGTGCCGAAGATTGCGGGGGTACGCGAAGCAATATTGCTGCCGGAGTTTTTGAGAGGGGGTGAGGAAAAAAAGAAAAAATGACGGAAATTATCATAGAAAACCCAGGCCAGGCATTCCTGCCTGGCGAGACAGGCGTCGCAGTCTGATTGCCACGCGCATCTTGCCAAGCGTGAACGCATGGCCTGATTTTTTCCAATCGTTCATTTCTTCTCCGCCTTCTTCTCCTTCGTCTCTTTCTCTGCTTTTTCCTTCGACTCGCCTTCCGCTACCGGTGCTCCCGGCACGGCTGCTGCACCCTCTGCTCCGGGCACCACTTCTCCCTCGGCAACCACCGGCTTCTCTTCCACTTCCTCTTCACGCGGCTGCTGGGCCACGACGAGGACGGTCTCGGGCGGGTCGACGATCGTCACACCGCTCGGAACCTTCAGGTTCGCAACCGTAATCGTATCGTGAAAAGCGACGAGTATTGTGAGGTCGACCTCGATGTCGTGGGGCAGGTTGCTTGGCAGAGCCTTGACGGTGACGTGGTCCGTCGGTGTCACGATGATCGCGGCAAGTTCCTTCGCGGCCGGCGCGATGCCTGTGAGGCGCAGCGGAACTTCCGCTTCGACCTCCTTCTTCATGTCGACAGCCAGAAAATCGACGTGGATCACCCGGTCGCTGACGGGGTCAAAATCGAGCGCGTGAAACAGCACCGGCACCTTCTTCTCGGCGACGTCGAGTTCGACGAGTGTGCTCTCTCCGGCGGTGGCGTACGCCTTCATCAGGGTCTTCTCGTCGCACTGCAGAAGGGTATTCGGCATGTTTCCGTACACGACGCACGGAATACTGCCCATGCGCCGCAGGTGTGCTGCGGATTGCTTGGCACGCGGGGCCGCTTTGAGGGAAATCATCTGCATGGGCGCATAGAGTAGAATACCTAAGGATAGCGGTCAATCCGAATTTTGCCTGCTCAGAGGAGGTTTCTGGTTGCTGGTTAGCTGGTTTCTGGATCTTCTCCATCCACAATCCAGCAACGAGCTAACCAGCTAACCTGCGGCGCGCACGCCGCGCCACTTCCAAAAATACTTCACCGCACTCGCAATGTGTGCCCGCCCGACGGGCTTCAGGAGTAAGGAAGCGACCCCGCCCTCACTTAAGCGCCGCTTGCGGTCGGTGGCTACCGCCTCGGGATAGTAGACGACACGCTTCCCCTCGGCCCAGCATCTGCGGCAGAGATCGATGTCTTCAAAAAAGAGGAAGAACTGCGGATCGAATCCATGGAGTTTCTCCGCGAGGCCGCGGCGGATCATCAGACCCCCGCCGATCACCCAGTCGACGTCGCGTGTTTCATCGGGGTCCGTTCCCGTCTGCAGGTACCGCTGCATGCGATGCGGGAACCACTGCTTTAGAAAAGTGCGTTTGACGATGACGTCTGTGAGCGAAGGAAATGCGCGGTAGGAATCCCTGACTGTTCCGTCGTCGTGCATCAACTTCGGCCCTGCGATGCCGATTGATTCGTCTTTTTCCATCAGTGACAGCAGGCGTTCTGTTGCATGGGACTGCGGAAGTTTCGCGGGATTATTGATCAGCAGATACTTCCCACGTGCATGATGGATGCCGAGGTTGTAGCCGGCTCCGAAGCCGAGATTTTCCGGCGTCTCAATGATGCGTACTTCGGGGAATGCACTCAGGCGGTTCCTCAACACGCCGATCGAGTCGTCCTCTGAGTGATTGTCGACGACGAGGATCTCCATCTTGTCTGCGATCGTCTGCTTCCGAAGTGCCTGCACGCACCTCACAGCATGCTGCGGCGTTTTGTAGTTCAGGACGATGGCGGAGATGAGGGGGAAGGGCAGAGAGCCAAGAATACAGGATTGCAAGGCATGCTTTTGATGGCTCTCGATTGCTAAAAAGTCCAATATAATGTATAATATTTTCGATGTCAGAATTCTTCTTAGAAAACAAAAAGATCGTGCACATAAAGATGGGTCAGGCTGATCCACACATTACGCAGAACCGTGATGCAATGTCAGTCGTGAACCGTCTTGCGGACAGAATCGATGCTGCAACGGACGTTAAAAAATTACAGCAAGAAGCGCGTGCGATTCATGCCATCGTCCTCGAAGCGGAAAAACATCCGCAACTCAAACATACGGTCGATGCCACACGCAGAATGCTCCTCGAAGAAGGTCTTTTGACACCCTCGGGGGAACTAGTCGACGTTGCAGACGAAACACTCGAAAACCTGAAACAGCAGCTCAATGCTACGATGGAAGCATGGCCAGCGCGCCTGCGGGAAGGCGAATGGTATCGCTGGTACATGGGTGCGAAGGGCCGCGTCGTGTTTCTGGCCAATGAAGCCGAAACGAACTGGGAGGCGGAATTTCTTGCTATGGAATCTCTCTGCAAGAAACTCGAACCTACTGTCATAAAAACCGATAATGAGCAGTGGTGGAAAGATTTGGTGACGATTCTGTACAGGATAAAAGCGCTGCGAATGTAACCATTTTTATTGTTAAAAAAATATCATTCATGAATAGTTATCTTTATGCCCGATGAGATGCACGATCCACTGGCAGACTACCAGGCCGCCGTTGCAGCGGAATTTGCGGGCGTCGAAGCAAAGATCAAAGCTAACAACAATGTCTACGATGTAGCCAGACGACTTGAGCGATGGATTTGTCTGTCTCATACCAGAGAACAGGTGAGGAGCCACGCCGAGGCAATCATGGAAATTTGCGAGCAGGCGGAAGCTTTTCCGGAGATTTCCTCTCTCGTGACGGTCGTGCGTGACCGCCTGCTTCCCGTCATCCGCATTCCGGTGCCGCCGAGGCCCGAGACGCCGACGGATACGGTAGAGGATCTTCACAGACAGTTCCTTGAACAGCTAGAGCTCTGGCCTCAGACGCTGCGCCGCCGGGAATTTGGCTCCGTGACATCGTTTGCTCCAGCCCTCTTCGACAAGAATCTTTTTGAGAAACATTATGTGCGGTGGGCACAGGTCTACAAAGGAATCGATGATCTGCTGATGGCGTTCCGTCATAAAGCTCAGCCAGACGCAAAGAATCTTGGATGGTTTTACCCATTCCGCGATATCTTCTTCCGCCTCAATGCGTTGCTGCACAATCAGGCAGGGGCGAAGTGATCTCGCATTCCTGCAAGTGCTTTGCTACCTTGTGAGCCAGTTGCATGTCTCGTTTCCTCAGTCCCGTTTTAACGGAGGTACACGTCATGTTTCTGGTCAACTTTGTCTGGTGGCTCGGTCGCTCGTTCTGCTTCGCATGCCGGGGTAAAAAGATTCCCGTGAAGAGCATGCCCCGCAGAAGCAAATAGAACGCATACCGTTCATCAGACACCCGACCCGCAGCGTCGCAATTCAGCGCTGCGGGTCATCTTTGAGTCGCTCTGAATCTTGCATTTTTTTGAAAGTGATGTAATTTAATAAATAGAGAGTCGCAACGGGCAACTCTCAATACGCTGTTCTGTTACACGCAGGGGAAGTCTATGAACTGGAAATGGGTAGTCGGAATCGTGGGCGGGTTGGTCTTTGCCGTTGTCATCACTCTGGTGATCTCAGACACAGAGGTGAAGACGGAAGCAGGACTGTCGCCGTCCGATGTAACGCTGCGCTCCTATGGGCCACACAACCACGTGCTAGGGCTCAAAAATGGCCACCCGCTTAACCGCACAGGTGCAGAGGCCATAGTGCATCAGTACCTCACCACGCACGGTCTCGAAGTTGTCGGCGTCTACGAACGTCGACAGGAGGGAGACCCGACCTCGCTCATTGTCCGCAAGAAGTGAGCGAGTACGACAGACAGCAAAAAGCCCGACTATTACGGTCGGGCTTTTCGTAGACGGGTCTTTTTTTTACATGAAGAGTCCTGCCAAGGCCAACGTCAGCGTGGAGAACAGTTTGATCAACACGTGGAGGCTCGGACCCGCCGTATCCTTGAAGGGGTCGCCGCCGCGGGCGCCG
>ORMF012202109.1_pt1 | contig 11636 bp, 5 predicted proteins | sample 1779871 | NCBI WGS metagenome assembly ORMF01 (sample SAMEA104232316, study PRJEB22302) | groundwater metagenome | biome: forest; feature: aquifer; material: groundwater | place: USA | collected 2011-08-07 | depth 5.4 m
AGCGGCAGAGGACTGCCGCACTCCAAGATGCTGGCGCGCTCAAGCAGGTTCATGGCCCCAAGGCGCGTCCAGGCTCTGGGAGCGGAGGCTCCCCATGAACCTCCCCTTGGAGCGCGGACAGCCTTGTCCGCGCGAAGCTACTCACACCCACTCGCGGACAAGGCTGTCCGCGCTCCGGCCCGGTTCAGGGGCGCGCGGCGCGCACCAAGTTCGGGGAGTTCTCTCCCAGCTCCCGACACGGCCGGACTGCCGTACGAGGGCCGGGGGGAGGGAGAACTCAACGAACCGAAACTTCGTCTCCGCTCCGTGCCCACAGTTCCCCCGAAATTCCGTAATGAACCAATTGTTTTGCCTACGGTCTCGCCAGACTGAAAGCTGCTCACCAGAATCCGCCTGTTGCTATGCTGCGAACGCTTAAAAAGAGCGGCGGGTTGTTAATGGCTTGGGCCGCCTCACTGTCTTCGTTCCTGGGCGTGGCATCAAACAGCCCCGCGGCGGCTGTCCCGCCTTCGGCGTCCCCCTGGGCGGACTCGCGACCATTCCGTCAGACCATCTGGACCACCGAACAAGGCCTGCCCAACAACACGATCCAAGCCCTGCTGCAAACCCGCGACGGCTATCTGTGGATCGGCACGGCCGGCGGCCTGGTGCGTTTCGATGGCCTCACGTTCACGGTGTTCCGCCGGCCCACTCATCCCGGAATGGGCAACGATGACTGCCGCCTGTTGGCCGAAGCTACTGATGGCAGTTTGTGGATTGCCACGCGCGATGGTCTGCTGCGCTTCTTTGCGGGCGAGTTTCAGCGCATCACAACGAAGGACGGCTTGCCGGATCACGACCTGCGCGCGCTCGGTGCCTCGCGCCACGGCGAGGTGTGGATTGGAAGTCTGCGCGGCCTGGCGTGCTGGCGCGACGGCCAACTGAGGCACTACGGGCGGGAGCACGGGCTGAATAACGAGGAGATTTTCGCGCTGGGGGAAGATACGCAAGGCAGGCTGTGGGTCTGCAACGCGAGGGGGTTCCAACTTTTCGACCGAGCCGGGGAACGGTTTGTCCCCTACCCGCTCGTGGAGCAGCGCTTTGTTCACGTCACGGCCGTCCGCGATGCCAACGACCTTTGGGCGTTCGAAGACGACAAGCGCGTTCCGCCGTCGCTGCAACGCTGGCACGACGGCCAATGGACGGTCTTCCCACTTCCCGGTCCGGCTGAGCTCACCGGGTATTCCCGGTGCGTCGTGCTGGATCGGGAAAACAGCGTGTGGACTTCCGCCGGCAAGTTCGGCCTGGATCGCTTCCGCGACGGCGCGTTCACCCGCTTCACCGCAGCGGACGGCCTCTCCGACTCCTGGGTGATTTCCTTCTGCGAAGACCGTGAAGGCAATCTCTGGATCGGCACCGACTACGGCCTGAACCGTTGGCAACCCCGGCGCATCCGCGCCTACTCGGCGCGCGACGGGCTGCTCGACGACAACACCTGGACGCTGTGCGAGGCGCGCGATGGCAGCGTGTGGATCGGCACCGATGGCGGCTTGAGCCAGTTCAAAGAAGGGCGTTTCACGAACTACACCGAGCGCGACGGCCTCGCGAGAAACTCCGTGCGCGCGCTGGCCGAGGACGCGGAGGGTGGTCTTTGGATCGGCACGGGCGGCGGTGGGCTCACCGTGCTTCGCAACGGTGCATTCACGAACATTTCCCTGCCGGGGGCTCTGTCGGGAAACAAGATTCGCGTCCTTCATCGAGGTCGTGACGGCGCGATGTGGGTTGGCAGTGAGCTGGGCTTGCATCGTTTTCAAAACAGGCAATGGACCCGATGGACTCGCGCTGACGGGCTTCCCCACAACGACGTCCGCGCGATCCGCGACACTCGCGACGGCGCACTCTGGATCGGCACGTTCGGCGGCGGCGTCTGTGCGTTTGGAGTCCCGCCTTTAGGCGGTCAGGCGCTCGCATCCCCCGAGACCGCCGGGACGAGATCGACGGCTCAAGACTCGCCGAACTCGGACCGGCTGAAGCCGGGACTCCAAACGTTCACCACGACCAACGGCCTCGCGAACAACTTCGCCTGGGCCTTTCACGAGGACGCGGACGGCGCGCTCTGGATCGGCACCGAAGGCGGACTGAGCCGCTGGGAGGACGGCCGCTTCTTCAGCTTCACCACTGAGCACGGCCTGCTGGAAAACATCATCAACGAAATCCTCGAAGACGACTCCGGCCACCTCTGGCTCAGCGGCGAAGAAGGCATCTATCGCATCCCGCGCCGCGAGTTGGAAGACGTGGCCGCCGGACGCGCGCGCAAGGCCAACGCCGCTACTTTCGGCGCTGCCGACGGTCTGCTGAGCCTCGAAACCAATGGCCAGAAAAGCCAGCCCGCCGGTTGCAAGACGCGCGCCGGCAAACTCTGGTTCCCCACGACCAAAGGCGTGGTGATGATTGACCCGCACGCTGGCGTCCTGAACGAAGTCCCGCCGCCCGTCGTGATCGAACAAGTCCGCGCCGATGAGGAAACCATTTTCGGAGATGGCTACCACTCGAACAATTCGGATTTCGGATTTCGGATTTCGGATTTGCGCTTGCCTCCCGGCCGCGCCCGCGTGCTCGAGTTCCACTACACCGCCAACAGCTTCGTGGCCCCGGAACACGTCCGGTTCCGCTACCAGCTCGAAGGCCACGACCGCGATTGGACCGATGCGGGGACGCGCCGCGTCGCCTACTACACGAGTCTGCGTCCCGGCGATTACCGCTTTCGCGTCATCGCCTGCAACAACCACGGCGTGTGGAATGAGACGGGCGCCTCCTTCGCCTTCTCGCTGGCGCCGCATTTTTACGAGACGCTGTGGTTCTACGCGCTGTGCGCGGCCGGCGTGCTCAGCGCAGTCCTCGGCGTGCACCAGTGGCGCGTGAATCAGGTCCGCACCATCCAAGCCTTGCGGCAACAACTCGCCGTGGCCCAGGAACGCACCCGCATTGCCGGCGATATCCACGACGACTTGGGCGCGAGCTTGACGCAGATCGGCTTGCTGACCGAACTGGCCGCGCGCGATCTGGCCCGCGAACATCCCGCGCAACCCCACGTTGCCAACGCCGCGTCGGTCGCGAAAGAGCTTCGTCAGTCGGTCGATGAAATCGTCTGGGCCGCCGATCCGCAGAACGATACACTCCGCAGCCTCCTTGCCTACCTGCGAACTTACGCCAGCGACTTCCTGTCGGCCGGCGGGCTGGGCGTGCGTTTCGACTTTCCCGAGTCTGTTCCCGGCCTGTCGCTGACCGCCGAGCAACGGCATCACGTGTTCCTGATCGTGAAGGAGGCGTTGCACAATACTGTCCAGCATGCTGCCGCAAAGGAAGTGCGGTTCACAGTCATCCTGGATCGCGCGCAACTCGCCGTGACACTGGCGGACAATGGACGCGGCTTCGACATTGCCGCCGCCCAAGGGACCGGACACGGCCTCGCCAGCATGGCGCGCCGCGTGCAGGCGCTGGGAGGCAAGCTCAGCGTGAGCAGCCAGCCAGGATGCGGGACCACCATTCAATTCGACGCGCCTTTGGGTTAGCCATAACTGCAATTCAACCACCAATGACCACCAATAAATGCAAGGCGGAGCCAGTTCTCGCTGCCCGCTCGAAGCGGTACCCAATGGTGACTCTCCGCCCAGCCCCAAAAGGCGGCCCATCGATCGGCCGATTCGTACTGCAATGTCGAAGGATCGCGCATTTCTAACAAGATTTTCAGGCGGCGCAACGGCTTCCGAGCGCACCGGAGCGCGGAATTTATTCCGCTTGCGTGGGCGAGTGGCCGGCTGGCCTCTTGTCTTAAAGCGGAATGAATTCCGCGCTCCGGTCGGTTGCGGCTTCGCCGCGCCGTGTCCATTCGTGTCCATTTGTGGTTGTGACTGAATCGTTCGGACTGAGACACAAACCCTGCGGCCCCACCTCCTCCGCCATGATCTCCGTTGCCCTGGTCGAAGACGAACGCCTCACGCGCGAATCCCTCGCCGCGCTGATCAACCGTTCTTCGGGCATGCGCTGCGTGGCCGCGTTCGCTTCCGCGGAGAAGGCCATCCCAGCCATCGCCCAAGCAAGGCCGGACGTGGCGCTGATCGACCTTGGCTTGCCCGGCCTGTCCGGCATCGAGTGCGTCCGCCGACTGCGATCCGTGGCCCCGAGCACCAAGCTGGTCGTGCTCACGAAATTCGAGGACGCCACGCGCATCGTCGAGGCGCTCCAAGCGGGCGCCCACGGCTACGTGCTGAAAAAGAGCGACCCGGCGCACATCCTCAACGCGATCGCGCACGTCCATGAAGGCGGCGCGCCGATGTCCAGCGAAGTGGCGGCCCGCGTCGTGCAGTTCTTCCACGAGCGCGGCCGCACCGACCCGGAGTTGAATTCGTTGACGGCTCGCGAGTCGGAAGTGCTCGACCTCCTGGCGCGCGGCCTCACGAACAAAGAAATCTCCGGCCAGCTCGGCATTACGCCTCACACCGTCAACGGCTATCTCAAGGGCATCTACGAGAAGCTCCACGTGCATTCTCGCGGCGAGGCCGTGGCGAAGTATCGGAGGGCGTAACACGGCTCTTGCGTTAGGAACGCACTGATGAATTTCGACATCCTGCAGGATGCGAGGCCGGAAGCGGCATGAATGCCGCGCGCCAGGAGCGCGGCCTTTAGCCCGCTTCAACGGTCGAATTACGACAACGCCAGGGATATTTCGGACATGCCATTTGGTTCGCACCGTGAAGCGGCTTCACGCCGCTTCTCCGTTCGAAAAACAGAACGCTCGACATTTTGCGTGAGGTCTCCCTACAGTCGGTCATTGATGCGGCATAAATGCCGCGCTCCTTGCGCAATGGAATCGCCAAAACCAATCCGCCGCACGCCGCCGAAGAATCTTGACCTGCTCGAACTCATCCGCGCCAAACGCGAGGGGGATTGGAAATCATCCGTTGAAGAGTTGAAGAACGGCTTTCGCGGCTGGCATCAACGCGGTTACCTGCCGCACTTCGACGCGCCGGGCGTGACGCAGTTCGTCACGTTTCAACTCCACGATTCCTTTCCTGTGACGCGCCGCGCCGAATGGGAGACGATTTTGCGCGAACCTGACGATTCCGCGAGGCGCCGGAAACTCGAAGCGTGGCTGGATCGCGGTCACGGCGAGTGCTGGTTGCGCTGTCGCGACGTGGCGGAACTCGTCGAGCGGATTTTGCTCGAAGCTGACGGACGCGATTATCGGATGCAGGCGTGGGTCGTCATGCCGAATCACGTTCATCTGGTCGTGGATGTTTGGGACGTGCCGTTGGCGAAGCTGACTGGCGGTTGGAAAGGCAAGTCATCGCGGCTGGCGAACGTGGTTCTGCGTCGCAGTAGGAAATTCTGGCAGGAGGATTACTTCGACACGCTCATCCGGGACGCGGCGCACTTGAAGCGGGCCATCCGTTACACGGAACAAAATCCCGTGAAAGCGTCTTTGGTGAAAGCCGCGCGCGAATGGCCGTGGGGTAGCGCACATCATCGCGACGAATACGAACGCCTGCCGTGGCGGCACGAAGCTGAATAGGCGCGCGGCATTTATGCCGCTTCAACGTGCGAAGTTCGGAAGACTCTCAAAATGTCAGACGCGCACGCTGGACGAGCGGTGAAGCGCCATAAATGGCGCGCGCCGATGTTGGGGCGCGGCATTTATGCCGCTTCCACGTGCGAAGTTCGGAAGACTCTCAAAGTGGCAGACGCGCACGCTAGACGAACGGTGAAGCGCCATAAATGGCGCGCGCCGATATTGGGGCGCGACCTTCAGGTCGCTTGAACGTGCGAAGTTCGTGAGTCGTTCGAGCAATCCGTTGACTCCAGGTTGTCGTGAGGTGAAGCGGCTGAACGCAGCGCTCCAAAAACAGCCGCCGTCTCCGGCAACACTTCAGTTCGGCTTTCAACTGCATCGTTCCGGCTTAACTCGGTAGAAACCGCGTTCGCTTCGGCACCCCTTATTTGAGGGGGTTTACAGCGGCCCCGCGCTTTGGTATAAAGCTCCTGTGCAACTCCCATCAGGAATGTCGCCGGGGCAGACCATGCTGCGCTGGAGGGCCAACGCCACTTGCCCGGAAACACGCGGAGGATCCCTTGCGCACACGGCTCTCATTAACGCCCCGCTTCAGCGGGGTGTTAATGAGAGGTCACGGCGCCGAAGTCTGGCAGCCTATATCAGTATCTGTGCAAATCGTCGCGCGCCGCGACGATTCCGCGGAGCGCGGAATTCATTCCGCTTGAACGTCGGCTGTGGTCCCGCCACCGACTCGATGCAACTGCTGAGCAGGTTCGAGAGGCGAAGCAGACTAAAGTCCGCGCTCCTTTCGGTTGCGGCTCCGCCACTCTGCGAAGCATCGAGGTTTAGCCCTGGACTCCACGACCACAGCAAAGGTGCCTTGCCTTTTCCACGCCACTCCCCCGATTACTCGATTTTTTCGTTTTCTTGCATAAGCAGGCCCCCGTTTTGCGATTTAGCTACTGTGACGATGAATTTGCCAACTCGCTCTGCGGCCCATTCCGCACACCGCAGCGCAGCCGCAACAGAAGTAGCGCAGACTTCCAGTCTGCTGTGTCGCCGATTTCCAATCGGCATGGCCTTGGCCACTCCGAACGCGCTGCTGGTGCCGGCGTCGGGCAGGCTGGAAGCACTGCGATACGGCAGATTGGAAATCTGCGCTACGACCGCACCGGAATATCTTCGCGGCCTGCGACGATTCTGGGCGATACTAAAACAGTGTTTCGGTCTCGGCGGCCACCCTTCTGCCACCCTCGCCCGAATTCCTGCGCTGCGGGAACAACTTTCTTCGCTGATGGCCGAAACTTCTCCCGCCGCTGCGGGAACTTGGTCGGTCCCGGACGAAACCTTGGCGGAGGCTGACAAAGTTTCGGCAACCGTTCCCAAAACTTCGGCGACCATCGCCAAACTCTCTTCAAGCACTGCGGAGACTTTGGCAACCGTCCAACAAACTTCTTCAACGGCTGAATAAACCTCTGCGACGCCCGAACAAACTTTCTCAACCACTGAATAAACCTCAAAACCCTCTCAAAACCTATGGCAAAAGCCCACTTCATCCGCGCCGACGACGGCAGCAAGATCCTCTGGCTCAGTAACTTGGCCGCCAAGCTCCCCGGCCACGCCGGCGCCATCGGCGTGACCGCCGCCGAAGTCGCCGCCGTCCAGGCCGACAGCCTGTTTTTCACCTACGTCTGCGATGCCAGGAATCAATACAACCAAAAGACAAAGGACTGGACCGCCTACAAGAACGCCTTGCGCGACGGCCCGGCCATCGGTGCTCTGCCCACCGCGCCCGCTTTGGCCGCCGCCCCGCCCGCCGTGCCGCCGGACATCTTTGGCCGCGCGTCCACCCTGGGTGCTCGCATCAAGAAGCACCCCGGCTACACCGACGCCATCGGCCAAGACCTTGGCCTCATCGGCGCCGAACAAACCATTGATCTCGTCAACCTCAAGCCGATCCTCGACATCGAGATGCAAGCCGGCCATCCGAACATCGGCTGGACGAAGCAGGGCATGGACGGCCTAGAAATCTGGGTGGACCGCGGCGCTGGCGGCTTCATCTTCCTCGCCCTTGACACCATCCCCGGGTACCTCGACACCGCCGCGCTGCCCGCGCCCGGCACGAGCGCCGTCTGGAAATACAAAGCCATTTACCGCCTCAACGACGAGCAAGTCGGCCAATGGAGCGACGTGGCCAGTGTGAGTGTGATGGGATGAACTACTTTCAACAACCAAACACGTGTGAATACCGGTATGTCCAGCTCGGATCGCAGTGGAATACTCTCGGAGACACCCTTTAGTTTCAATAAACCTGGGTCGATCAGCAAAACAACAATGAATCCAGACTGACCCGACCGCTAACGTCAGCCACAAGCCAAAAGAATATCTGGGTGGCTGATTGACTCAAGTGGCCCCCACAGATAGGGGCTTTTCGATGTCGCCTTCACACTCCAGACACTATTCCTTGGGGTCACTTGAGTCAATCAGCCACCCAGAAAAGAATATGAAAACCATCACAAAGCACACATTCACCATCGCCGCGGCCGCCTTCATCGGGTTATGGCTTGGCCTCGCCGCCCAGGCCGCGGCCGTACCGGGAAGTGTCGACACAAGCTTCAATCCCAATGCGAACAGCTACGTTTTCAGCACGGCGGTGCAGCCGGATGGGAAGATCCTGATCGGGGGCCATTTAACCACGGTGGGAGGAGTGACGCGCAACAAGCTCGCGCGGCTCAACGCCGACGGCACGCTGGACCTGGGCTTCAATCCCGATGCGAACAACGTCCTTAACGGCACAGCGGTGCAGCCGGATGGGAAGATCGTCATCGGAGGCGGGTTCACCACTGTGGGCGGGGTGACTCGCAACTACCTCGCGCGGCTTAACGCCGACGGCACGCTGGACCCGGACTTCAATCCCAATGCGAACGACATTGTTTACAGCACGGCTGCGCAGGCAGATGGGAAGATCGTAATCGCGGGTGGCTTCACCACCATGGGCGGGGCGACACGCAACCGCATCGCACGGTTCAATGCGGACGGCACGTTGGACACGGGCTTCAATCCCGACGCGAGCTACTGGGTTCTTAGCGCGGCGGTGCAGGCGGATGGGAAGATCGTGATCGGAGGCTTCTTCAGCACCGTGAGCGGGGTAACGCGCAACCGCGTGGCGCGGCTTAACGCGGACGGCACGTTGGACACGGGCTTCAATCCCAATGTGAGCGGCGACGTTTACAGTACGGCGGTGCAAGCGGATGGGAAGATCATAATCGGGGGCGTATTCACCACCGTGAGCGGGGTGACGCGCAACAACATCGCGCGGATCAACGCCGACGGCACGCTGGACCTGGGCTTCAATCCCGATGCGAACAACTTCGTTTCCAGCACGGCGGTGCAGACGGATGGGAAGATCGTGATCGCGGGTGGCTTCACCACCGTGGGCGGGGTGACGCGCAACCGCATCGCGCGGCTGAATGCCTACGGCACGTTGGACACAGGCTTCGATCCCAATGCGAATGACTACGTTAACAGCCCGGCGGTGCAGGCGGATGGGAAGATCGTCATCGGGGGCTCGTTCACCACGGTGGGCGGGACGGCGCGCAACTACATCGCGCGGCTGGAGAACGACGCCGCCACGCAGAGTCTTACCGTGCCTAGCGCCAGCCGCGTTGAGTGGCTGCGCGGCGGGGCCTCGCCCGAGACACTACAGGTGACCTTTGAGTTGTCCATCGATTCCGGCAGCACCTGGACGCCGCTCGGCAATGGCACGCGAATCGCCGGTGGCTGGGAACTGACCGGCCTGAGCTTGCCGGCCAGCGGCCAGGTGCGCGCCCGCGCCCGCGTGACAGGCGGCTACCTCAACGGCTCCTCCGGGCTGGTGGAGACGGTGGTTGCGTTCGGGTCGGCGAACGTCCCGCCGAGCATCGGCTCGATGAGTCCTTCATCAGGGCCAATTGGCTCTTCCGTGACGATTACCGGAGCCAACTTCGGCGCGACGGCCGGTGATAACATTGTGTATTTTGGAGCCGTTAGAGCGACTGTGCTGAATGCGTCAACCGCATCTTTGGATGTCGCAGTCCCCGTTGGAGCAACGTACTCGCCGATTACGGTCACGGTTGCTGGATTGACAGCGTATTCGGCTGGATCATTCGTCGTTACGTTTGCCAGTGCCGGCATCATCGACTCCTCCTCATTTGCACCTAAAGTGGATTTCAGTACAGGCGTTAATCCCGCCGGCCTTGCGATTGGTGACATGGATGGCGATGGAAAGACGGAAATGGCTGCTGTAAATGAAAGCAGCAGTACCGTCTCGGTTTTCCGCAATATAAGTACAACTGGTAGTATCACCACCGGATCGTTTGCTGCTAAAGTGGATTTCACCACTAGCAGTGGTCCATTCTACGACGCTATTGCCGACATTGATGGCGACGGCAAACTCGATCTCGTGGTTGTGAGTGAAGGCAGCGCGAAAGTGTCAGTACTTCTGAACACCAGCACGACCGGGACTATTACGGTCGGATCTTTTGCTGGGAAGGTCGATTTTATTACAGGCTTCTCTCCTCGCAGCGTGGTGATTGCCGATCTTGATGGTGATGGGAAGCCGGAGATGATTGTGCCCAACAATGGGGACGGCACAATTTCAGTCTTTCGAAACACCAGCACGATCGGAACCGTAGCGTTTGCCGCAAAGGTCGATTTCACGTCGGGGAGCCGTCCAGTGAGTGTAACAATCGGAGACTTTGATCGTGACGGCAAGCCGGACGTGGCTGCGGTAAACAATGCGAACGCGACAGCATCAGTCTTTCGTAACACGAGTACCATCGGCAGCATTTCTCTCGCGCTGGTAGCGAGCCTAAGCACTGGAAGCGCTCCGCAAAGAGTAGCCGCTGCTGATATCGATGTTGATGGTTGGCTAGATCTTATGGTGGTCAATTACGGCACCAGCACGGTTTCTGCTTACAAGAACACAAGTTCAACCGGTAATATCGCATTTACTCCTCGCGTAGATTTTTCCACGGACAGCAACCCCCGCGACATCGCTCTCGGAGACCTTGATGGCGATGGCAAGCCCGATGTTGCGATATCGACCACGGGAGGGGTGGTCTCGGTATTAAAGAATGCCAGCATTGTGGGGAATATCACCTCCACATCCTTCGCCGCCAAAGTAACTTTTGTCGCCGCACCTGGCTTGGTGAGCGTTGTGGTTATCGGCGATATCGACGGTGACAGTCGGCCTGAGTTGGCTGTTGCCAACTATGACAGCAATACAGTTTCAGTTTATAGAAACAGAGTGGCGTCAACAGCCTGCACGATTACCTGTCCTCCCAATCAGATTGTAAACACTGGCCCTGGTGCCACCCAATGCGGCGCGATCGTGAATTATCCCGCGCCCACAACGACCGGGACCTGCGGCGGGGTATCAAGCACGCCGCCGTCAGGCTCATTCTTTCCAGTGGGCACTACGACTGTCAATTGCACAACAGCCAGCGGGCCGAGCTGCTCTTTCACGGTAACGGTTGTTGACAACACACCTCCGACAGTGACCTGTCCAGCCGCCGCCACAACTTCGGCAAATGCAAGCTGCCAGGCAACCATTCCGAACGTGCTAGGCAACGTGACTGCCACGGACAACTGCACACCAGCCGGTTCGTTGACCAAAACACAAAGCCCGGTCGCGGGTACGCTCGTGGGGCTGGGAACGCAGACCATTACAGTTACAGTGAAGGATGCCGCCAACAACACGAGAACCTGCACGACAAGCTTCACGGTCACGGACAACACGCCGCCTGTAATCACGAGTTGTGCGCCCGCGCAGAGCGCAAACGCCAACGCCAGTTGCCAGGCCGCAGTGCCCGACTTCACAGGCGGAGTCGTGGCGAGCGATTGTAACGGGCCGCTTACGGTCACGCAAAGTCCAGCGGCGGGAACGCTCGTGGGTCTGGGCGCAACAACCGTCACGCTCACGGTCAAAGACGCCGCCAACAACGCGAGCACCTGCACAACGAGCTTCACGGTCAACGACACGACTGCGCCGGTGATCACCACTTGCGCGCCGACGCAAAGCGCCAATGCCAACGCCAGTTGTCAGGCCGCCGTGCCCGACTTCACC
>ORMF012273037.1_pt1 | contig 11630 bp, 6 predicted proteins | sample 1779871 | NCBI WGS metagenome assembly ORMF01 (sample SAMEA104232316, study PRJEB22302) | groundwater metagenome | biome: forest; feature: aquifer; material: groundwater | place: USA | collected 2011-08-07 | depth 5.4 m
CCGAACGACACGGACTTCACGGAGTTTCTGAGAATCGGCAGCACTGGACTCAACTTCAGCTTTGTAGGGGGGGTCGAATACTATCACTCGCAAAGGGATACGCCTGACAACCTGAGCCTGCGAACCCTTCAACATTACGGCTCCTACCTCCTGCCGCTCACCCTGCGATTGGGAAATGCCGATGGGCCGACCCTCCAATCCTTGCAGGGCCAAGGCGACGCGATTTTTTTTCCGTTGTGGCTGGGAATGCTGGTGCACTACCCCGCAGATTTCACCACCGCTCTCGCATCGCTGGCGGTAGCTTTATTTGGCGTCGCCGTGTGGTTCAAGCGTCGCTCCCTTCGCGCGTTCAAGGTGCTCAGAAGCCTGGGACTTTCCGTCCTTTCTTTCATTCTCATCATCTCGAGTGGCGTCGCCGTGGTCCTGCTGCTCGTGTGGGCGTTCAAGGCGCGTCGCTACGGCCCAGCGGTTATCGGGCTTCCCTTTGAGGACTTGTTCCTTGCCCTTCTGGCGATGGGGTCAGCCGCAGTCACCCTCGGATTGACCCAGTGGCTCCTCCACGGTTTGACAAGGGAGGAGCGCCTGGGGGGCGCCATCGTACCATGGCTTGCTCTCACACTCGTTGCCGCTCGGCTGGCTCCAGGCGTGGACTACCTTTTTATGTGGCCGACGCTGCTGGCCACCATCGCACTCTTCCTGCCCATCCGTGAGGAAGAGAAGGCCCCGGGGTGGATTGCCCTCGGAGCCGCTCTAACAGCCGCCCCAGCTCCGCTCCTGCTGGCCCCGACCACTTACCTGCTCAACCAAGCCATGACGATCGGGCTAGCCCCGATTTCCATCGGCCTGATCTCCCTGGCCTTCTCTCTAATAGACCCACACGCAGCCTACCCCTTGCGCAAGCCGCGGTAGGCGCTGGGCGCCAAATCGTTGACGATCCGGAAGACCCGGGAGAAGTAGAGTTGGTCGTCGTAACCGAGTAACGAAGCGATGGCCTTGATGCTTAACTGCGTGGTGTCGAGAAGCTGACAGGCCCGGTGCATCCGCAGTCGAATGAAGTAGTCGATAGGGGAATAGCCGGTTTGCTGCTTGAACAGATCCGAATAGTGCGCCGACGAAAGGGCAGCCAGGGACGCGAGCCTTGCGACACGCAGGGGTGTCTCCAAGTGTTGCTTCATGTAGGCAATGCTCTGCGCCACCTTTTGACGCGCGTCCGGCGCCTCGCGCCAGTGCTCCCGCCGCCGGCGGATCATCACGCTGATGAGGTGAGCGAGGGCCTGTGAGGCATAGAGCAACTGCGAGGGGGTGTAGCCGTGCTCCACCACGTCCAGCACTTCTTCGAACAGCGCCAGCAATTGGCCGTCCTCACCCAGGTAACAGACTGGCCGCTCGGTGGTGATCCCAAGTTCACTCAGGAACGTGGACACATGGGTCCCCTGTGCATGAAACCAGTGCATTGTCCATGGCCTCGTTTCGTCCGCTCCGTAGGCGTGGGCAGTCTTCGGCGGAATCACGAGCAGTTCGCTCGCTGCAACGCCAAACCGATGCCCGGCCATCTCGCACCAACCCGCCCCCTTGACACAGTAGATAAATATCGCCTGGTCCACCCCGTCGGGCCGCTCTCGCAGATGGCCCTGCGCCTCGGGGAAATAGCCGGCATCCGTGGGAAGCAGACCCTGCAGGAGGGGGTGCTCCGCAGCCTGTCCCAAGACCGCCCGCGGCAGCACCACGATCCGCTGCCCTTGAAATCCCTCACCTTTCTGCGTCCGGTTCATTGTCATGCCAGGAGCATTCTACCGAGGAATCCGTGTATTATCCATATACTTCATCGTTTTCTCCATTCCGCCTCCAGTCTCCCTTGAGTAGACTGGCTCCATTGCCATCATGAAAACGCATACCGGAGTTCGTGTCTGGACGGAGGAAACGCTCATCCCCACCTATCTCCCCGCTCCACCCGACAAGAACCCGATGTTCCTGGAGAAGCGCGTCTACCAAGGCAGCAACGGGAAGGTCTATCCGTTGCCGTTCACCGACCGCATCTCGGAGACCAAGACGACGCGCAGCTGGAAGACGGTGTGGCTGGAGAACGAATACCTCCGCGTGATGGTCCTTCCTGAGCTGGGCGGCCGCATACACGCGATCCAGGATCGAACGAACGGCTATGATCTCATCTATCGCCAGCCCGTTATCAAACCGGCATTGGTGGGTTTGGCCGGCCCATGGGTCAGCGGCGGCATCGAGTTCAACTGGCCCCAGCACCACCGACCTGCGACCTTCATGCCGGTAGAGTTCCGCGTCGAGGAGCAGGTCGACGGGTCTAAGACCCTCTGGTGCGGCGATCATGATCCAATGGCCCGGATGAAAGGCATGCACGGCGTTTGCCTGCGGCCGGGGAAGTCCTTCCTCGAACTGAAGGTCCGCGCCCATAACCGCACGCCCTTCGCGCAGACTTTCCTCTGGTGGGCGAACGTAGCGACCCGCGTTCATGAGGGCTATCAGTCGTTCTTCCCTCCGGACGTCTATTACATCGCCGACCATGCGAGGCGGGCAACGAGCGAGTATCCACTCTGCCAGGGGTCTTACTACGGTGTAGACTATGGTGAACGAGGACGCCGCGGCACGCCAAAAGGCGAGTTCCCGACAAACTACCTTCCCCCCAACTGCGGCGGTTCGTCACCGGTTGACTACGTGCCCAACGACCTGTCGTTCTACGCCAACATCCCCACACCGTGCTCCTACATGTGCATGGGGTCCAAAGAGGATTTTTTCGGCGGGTATGACCACTCCGCAAAAGCCGGCCTCATCCACTACGCCAGCCACCACATCTCCCCTGGCAAGAAGCAATGGACGTGGGGCAACCATGAGTTCGGCTACGCGTGGGATCGCAACCTGACAGATGCTGACAGCGACGGCGCATTCGCGCCTTACATCGAGATCATGGCAGGGGTCTATACTGACAACCAGCCCGACTTCAGCTTTCTCAAACCCGGCGAGACAAAGACCTGGAGCCAGTACTGGTACCCCATCCAGCGCATCGGGCCCGCCCACCACGCGAACCTGGACGCCGCTGTGAGCGTGGTGTTTGAGAAGAAGCAGGTCCGTGTCGGCGTAAGTGTGACCTCCGCATTCCCCGGCGCCGTTGTCCGCCTGGACCGGCGCAACGGGGCCGCAGAGTGGAACGTGGACTTAGCCCCAGACAAACCCTTCGTCCTAGAAGGCCCCCAGGCAAAATCCCCCTGGAGGGTGGGTGAGACCACCTTGCGCGTGCTCGACCGGGAGGGCCGCGAAATCATCTGCTACTCGCCAACTCGGCACGCGAGAGGGAAAGTGCCGCCCCCGGCGACCGAACCGCCCGCCCCGGAGGAAATGGCCAGTGCCGACGAGCTGTACGTCACCGGCCTCCATCTCGAGCAATACCGCCATGCCACGCGATGCCCAACGCTCTATTGGCGCGAGGCCCTTCGTCGCGACCCTCTCGACGCTCGCTGCAACAACGCCATGGGCCTCTGGCATCTTCGGCGCGGCGACTTCGCCGCGGCCGAAACCCACTTCCGCAACAGCATCGAGCGCCTCACGCGACGCAATCCCAATCCCAGGGACGGCGAGGCCTTCTACAACCTCGGCCTCTGCCTTCGATACCAACTCGACGGACAGCCGTCCGAACCGGCGAGGGATGAAACCGGGCGCCGGGGTCCGGAGGAGACCGGCTCAGCCTTCCGCAGGCTCTTCCAAAACACCTACGCCGCCCTCTACAAAGCGACCTGGGATCAGGCCTGGGCGGGCGCCGCCTATCATTCCCTCGCCGAGCTCGATTGCCGGGGCAGCGACTGGCCGTCCGCGCTCGACCACCTGACCCGCTCGCTCCGCCTCGACACCGACAACCTGCGCGCCCGCAATCTCAAAGCTGTCGTGCTCCGCAAACTCGATCGAGAAAGGGAGGCAGCCGACCTGCTGCATGAGACGCTTGCCATCGACCCCCTGGACGCATGGGCGCGCCACCTCGCCGGCCATGCCCTCGAGTCTGACCTCCAGACGCGCCTGGATCTCGCGCACGACCACGCCTCCGCCGGCCTCTACGCGGAGGCCGTAGCGCTGCTCGATGGGGCCGTGGTCGAGGTCCACGACCTCCCCGACCAAAGCTGGGGTGCAATGCCCATGGTTATGTACACGCTCGGCTGGTTGAGTGAGAGACTCGGAGATGGCCGTAGCGCTTCGCGCCGGTACAAACACGCCGCTCGCTTGTCACCTGATTATTGCTTCCCAGCCCGTCTCGAGGAGATCGCCATCTTGGAGTCTGCGATCCGCTCCAATCCGGGAGACGCTCGAGCCTCTTATTACCTCGGAAATCTCCTCTATGACCGGCGTCGGCACGTCGAGGCGATGGCTCTGTGGCAGAGGGCCGCAGCGATCGATCCGACCTTCCCCACCGTCTGGCGGAACCTGGGCATCGGTTACTTCAATGTGCTGAAGCAGCCCGCCAAAGCCCGGGCCGCCTACGAGAAGGCGTTCAAAGCGCATCCGGCCGACCCGCGCCTCCTTTACGAGCGGGATCAACTCTGGAAGCGCCTCGGCGAGTCACCGGACAAAAGGTTGCGCGAACTGGAGCGCTTTCCGGAACTCGTGCGCCAACGGGACGATCTTTCAGTAGAACTGTGCGCCCTCTACAACCAGACGGGACTGCACGCGAAGGCATTGGCCCTCGTCGGCAGCCGCAGATTCCAGCCCTGGGAAGGCGGCGAAGGCGGACCTCTCGGCCAGCACGCCCGCGCCCACATGGCTTTGGGCTGCGCCTCCCTTCGCGAGGGCAACCCAGCCCAGGCCCTCGCACACTACGAGGCCGCAGCCACAGCCCCACGCAACTTGGGAGAGGCCAGGCACCTTCTCTCAAACCAGAGCGACGTCCAGTTCTGGCTCGGCTGCGCGCTGGATGCCCTCGGCGAGCGAGCGAGGGCTCGTCAGCACTGGCTGGCCGCCGCGAATTTCGAAGGGGATTTCCAGCAGATGCGCATGCAGGCCTTTTCCGAAATGACCTATTATTCGGCTCTTTCGTGGAAGGCTCTGGGCAACAAAAAAAAGGCGGACAGACTCCTCGACCAGCTCCTTTCACACGCCAGAAGCCTGGCCCGAACGAAGGCCGCAATCGATTACTTTGCCACATCCCTCCCGGCGATGCTGCTGTTCGACGCCGACATCCAGTTTCGCCAGGAAACAGAGGCCCTGTTCCTCCAGGCGCAGGCACACCTCGGTCTTGGTAACAAAGCCCGGGCGCGCTCACTGGTGGCCCAGGTCCTGAAACGCGACCCAAACCACCCCTCGGCCGCTGACCTGAAACGAGATCTCCGTAGCCGCGTCCAACATTCACGCCCCACACCATGATTACCCCGACAACATCCGCATCATCGACCCTAGCGGCCAGCTTCAACACACGCTATATCTGGGCCATCTCTCTTGTGGCAGCGCTGGGGGGATTGCTCTTCGGCTACGACTGGGTAGTCATTGGCAGCGCGGCAAAATTCTACGAGGCATTTTTTCACCTCCAGGATACCGCTCTCGCGGTAGGCGCCGACGCGGGCCTCGGGGACAAGCTGAGAGCCAACGCCATCTCTCCCACGGGTTGGGCGCAAAGTTGTGCGCTGCTCGGCTGCCTGGCGGGCGCTCTAATGTCGGGCGCGCTCAGCGACCGGTTCGGGCGTAAGCCTATCCTCATTGCCGCGGCCGCGAACTTCGTGGTTTCCTCCGTCGGCATCGCCTTCGCGAACAGCTTCCCGACGTTCGTGGTGTGGCGGATCCTTGGCGGCGTCAGCATCGGTCTCGCTTCCAACATCTCGCCCATGTACATCTCCGAGATGGCGCCCGCAAAACAGCGCGGGTTTCTCGTTGCGATCAACCAATTGACGATCGTCATCGGCGTGCTCGCGGCGCAATTTGTGAATTGGTGTATCGCGCGGCCGGTTCCAGACGCGATTTCGCCGGAGGAATTTGTCGGGACGTGGAACGTCGTAAGCGGCTGGCGCTGGATGTTCGCCGCGTGCGCGGTCCCTTCTCTCCTGTTCTTCGTTTGCTCGCTCTTCGTCCCGGAAAGCCCCCGCTGGCTGGCCAAGGCCGGCCAAAGCGACAAAGCAACCCGCACACTGACACGCATCGGCGGCGCCCAATACGCAGGGGCGGCGATGGCCGAGATCCAGGCGTCCCTCGTCCACGAGGACGCGCGTGTTCGGTTCAGCGAACTGTTCGAGCGGCGCGTCCTTGTTGTCCTGGGGCTAGGGGTCGCCCTCGCCGTCTTCCAGCAGTGGTGCGGCATCAACGTGATCTTCAACTACGCCGGCGAGATCTTCAAACAGGCAGGCTACAACATCAACGACACCCTCACGAACATCGTCATGACCGGCCTGGTGAACCTGATCTTCACCTTCGTAGCCCTCTTCGCCGTGGACCGACTCGGCCGCAAACCGCTCATGCTCACCGGAGCCGCCGGGCTGGCGGCCATCTACACCGCCATCGGTCTCTGCTACAGGATGAAGGCCTCAGGCTCGGCGATCCCAAACTCCGTCTTCCTCATCCTCGTGTTGACCGCCATTGGCACCTATGCGATGTCCCTCGCCCCGGTAACGTGGGTAATCATCTCCGAGATCTTCCCTAACCGCATTCGTGGCACCGCGATGTCGGTCGCTGTAGGAGCCCTCTGGATCGCCTGCTTCCTCCTCACCTACACCTTCCCCATCTTCAACACCGTGCTCGGCCCTTCCATCACCTTCTGGATTTACGCCGCAATATGCGTCGTCGGCTTCTTCTTCATCCTTTTGCGGCTCACGGAGACAAAAGGAAAGACGCTCGAGCAGATTGAAAAGGACCTGGTTGAATCGTGAGCGGAGCGGGGAAGCCAAGTCGTGGGACTCACCCTACCGCGGACGGATGGCTGTGTGCGGGATTGCCCGCGACGTGCGCTCACGCGAACCCACCGTCCGAAGAGACGCGCAGCACAAGCCTGGAGAGCGGAACCCGGAGGCTCCTGTCTCGCAGGTTGCCAAACCCGCGAGGCGCCCGAACGGATCGAGGCTTTCGCAAACTCGATCGTCAAATCGAGATCGTACGGTCTGACGGCTTGGAAGCCGGCGCCACGGCGACCACGCCCGTCGACACCTCGTAGCGCCGGGCACTTTTCCCCCAGACACCGGGGCGCCTAAATTGAAAAACGGATTGCATCCATGGCAGGATCAGGCGTTACTCAACACATGCTTCACTGGCGCGGTTGCTTATTCAGCTTGATGGTCCTGGTGGCGATACCCACGACAAGAGCCCAAAACCTGCCCCCTGACAAGCTCTCCGCATGGGAAGGACAGGAGCGAAGAGATTTTCAGGTGGACGGCCGCGACTGTTTGCTGATTGTCCCCAAGGGCGCGGCGCCCGGCGAGCCATGGATCTGGCGCACTGAGTTTTTTGGCCATGAGCCGCAGGCGGATCTCGCGCTAGTCGAGCGGGGCTGGCATGTGGCCTACATGGACTTACAGAACCTCTATGGCGGCCCTGAGGCGATGAATCACATGGACAAGTTCTATGAGCACCTCACAACCAAGCGCGGCCTCTCCAGGAAGCCGGTCCTCGAGGGCTTCAGCCGGGGCGGATTGTTCACTCTGAATTGGGCGGCACGGAACCCGCGCAAGGTGTCTTGCATCTACAACGACGCGCCGGTCTGTGATTTCAAAAGCTGGCCTGGGGGCAAGGGCAAAGGCAAGGGCTCACCTGAGGACTGGCAGCGCTGCCTGAAGGCCTACGGCCTTACAGAGCCGGAAGCGCTCTCGTACAGACTCAATCCTGTGGACAACCTAAAGCCGCTCGCCAAGGCGAAGGTTCCAATCCTCCACGTCTGTGGGGACGCCGATGACGTGGTGCCCATCGATGAGAACACTCTGCTCCTCCAGCGGAGGTATAAAGCGTTCGGTGGCGTCATGGACGTGATTGCCAAACCTGGGGTGGGGCATCACCCCCACAGCCTCAAGGATCCGGCCCCAATCGTAGACTTCATCCTCCGCCATACCCGCTCAAGAGTCCCTGCTCGTCGCTAGGCCAGGTGCTGCCCCCGAAATCCGCTCTCGAGGCCGGCTCTCGACAGAAGCCACCAACACGCTCCAGTGCTTGACGCGGCGCCCAGGTCCGGCGCTAAATCAGAGCCAACATGAACACCTTGAAAACCTCCCTCATCTGGCCACTGCTCCTCACGTGTCTGGTCTTGGCGCAGGGCTCCGCGCGCGCACAATCCAAGGACGCTACCCCGCTCTTTAACGGAAAGGATCTCGCCGGCTGGGTTCCCGTTCACGAGGTCACCTTTCAGGCCAAAGACGGTAACTTGCGGCTGGTTAAGGGAATGGGGTGGCTGCGATCCGAGAAGGAGTACACCGACTTCGTCCTCGAACTGGAATGGCGTGCTCTGGAGGAAAAATACGACAGCGGAATCTTCTTCCGTTGCGGCCTTGACGGCAAACCGTGGCCGAAGGACGGCTGGCAGTTGAACCTGCGTTACGACGCCATCGGCGGACTCGTTCGCGGCTACCGCCAAGTCGTTCCCGCTGAGACCCCGAAGATGCCGGTTAACCAATGGGTCAAGATGCGGCTGGAAGTGAAGGGCAAGAAAGTGACCCTGGACGTGGACGGCGAGCGCGCTTGGGAATATGACGCCGTGGATGCCCCACGCGGCTACATCGGTTTTCAGGCCGAGGACAAGTCATTCGACTTCCGCAACATCCGCATTCAGGAACTGGGTGGCAAGTAGAGGCTCCGGTGTGTCCAGGGAAGCCGCCCTATCCGGCGGCTTAATGCCGTGTCTGGCCAGAAGTAGGGCTTCGTTTTGTGTTGTTGCCAGGTAAGCTGGCACGGATACACTTCGCACAACATGAATGAAGACATCACCAGACGCGATTTCGTAAAATCCCTGAGCGCAGCAGCCGCGGCCGCCGCAGTGCTCCCTGCTGCACCTCTCGCCTCGGCTCAAAGCGCCGGGGAACAAGTGGTCCTGGGGTGGGCTGGCTGTGCCCACATCCATACGCCCGGTTTCATCAACCTCCTCAACGGACGCAAGGACGTCCGTGTCAAGTACGTGTGGGACCACGACACCGCACGCGCGGCAAAACGGGGAAAGGAGCTGAAGGCAGCCGTGGTCACCAACCTCAACGACATCTGGTCCGATCCCCAAGTGAAGGCGGTCGTAATCTGCTCGGAACCCAACCGCCATCCTGCGCTCGTCCCCGCCGCCGCCAAAGCCGGCAAACATATGTTCGTGGAGAAACCCCTCGGGATCACCGCCAAGGAAAGCCATGCCATGGCCGCAGCCATCGAGCAGGCTCGACTCCTCTTCATGACGGGCTATTTCATGCGCTCCATGCCCCAGCATCTGTTCCTCAAAGAGGAGATCAGCAAGGGTAACTTCGGCAAGATCACCCGCGTGCGTGGTTCGAACTGCCACAGCGGCTCTCTAGGCGGCTGGTTCGATACCGAATGGCGCTGGATGGCCGATCCAGCCATCTCGGGCGTGGGCGCCTTCGGCGATTTGGGCACTCACTCTCTCGATATCCTCATGTGGCTGATGGGCGATGTAGCTGAGGTTACCGCGGACATCAACATCATCACCGGACGCTACGCTAAATGCGACGAATCCGGGGAGGCCATCATTAAGTTCAAGAGCGGCGTCACAGGCACCCTGGCCGCCGGATGGGTGGACGTAGACAACCCGGTATCGCTGCTCATCAGCGGCACCGAAGGGCACGCCGTGATCATGAACGGCGATCTCTATTACAAGAGCTCCAAGGTAAAAGGCGCCGAAGGCAAGGAACCGTGGACGAAGCTCCCCTCGGCCACTCCTCTGCCGATGGATCTCTTTGTGGACTCTGTGGCGGGCAAACGCGGGCTTCCACTGGTGGCGCCGCACGAAGCCGCCGCTCGCGTTAGCGTCATGGAAGCCATGTATAAGGGCGCCCAGAAGCGCTCCTGGGTCAAGCCCGCATAGGCAGACGTTTATCGCCTCGGGCAACCGCTGCGGGTCACAGAGCCGGGTCCTGTTCGCCCTGACTCTCAGCGGGCTCAACTGCGGGCAGGAGGATGGTGAAAAGACTCCCCTGCCCGGGTTCGGACTCCACCGCGAGTCCGTGGCCCATTTCCTTGGCGGACTCGTACACCATGAAGAGCCCCAGACCCGCTCCAGGCCGCGTGGACATCGCCGTGGTGGTAAAGAACGGCTCGAAGATTCGCGGCAGGGCCTCGGCGGCAATACCGCAGCCGTTATCCCTCACTCCGATGAACACGTACTGATGAGCCTCGGCTGGCGCCAGGACCAGCCTCTCGGGCAACCGGGCCACTCTCCCTACCACCAGGTTTATCTCCCCGCCTCCGGACAACGAGTCGGCGGCGTTGAGCACCAGGTTCAGTAACATTTGCTGCATCAAATCACGGGCTCCATGCACCAGAGGCAGGCCCGGCGCTACCTCTCGCCGGACATTAACCTCGCCTCGAAATCGATCCCCCAGGAGGCGTAGCGTCTCCTCCACCACCGTCCCCGGGTCGCAGTTCGTATACTGCCTCTCCCCCACGCGCCCAAAGCCAAGCATCGCTTTGACGATCCCACTGCCTTGATCGACCATCGCGATGATTCGCTTTACCCGCGTCCGAATCTTATCCCGGTCTTCGGGGTTGCTCTCGATGATTTGAGCCGAGCCCTTGATGATGGAGAGGATGTTGTTAAAATCATGCGCGATCCCGGCAGCCAGCGTCCCTAACGCCGTCATCTTCTGGCTGTGCGCCAACGCCTCGGTAGCTCGCTCCAGCTCGCGTGTCCGTTCCGCTACCATTCTTTCGACCCTCGCGTAGCTCCGTCGAAGCTGGATGTGGCGGTTAATCGCGAGGCCGGCGAAGAGCAACGCCACTGTCAAACCCGCCATCGAAACCGCGAGAATGCGAGGTTCCCGATACCATGGAACGATAGAAGCGAACTCGATCATCGCAGGTCGGATCTCCACATTCCAATTCCGATCCATGGCGCGGACCTCCAGTCGGTGTCTTCCATAGGGCAGATCTCGGAACACGCTAAACGACTGCCGGCCAAACGGGGACCAATTGCCCTCGTTGAGTCGATATGAATAGAGGAGCCGATCCGCGGGCGTCTGATGCCAACGATCGGTCGCTTGATAGACAAATCGCAACGCGCCCTCTGGCGTCACTGCTCCCTCCTGATCGACGCTCAAACTCAAGGTCCTGGGCGGATCGGTGTCCGCTCGAGGGAAGTATTCGCTGAGCCCGCGAGAAGTGCCCACCCAAAGCCGCCTGGCTCGGTCCTCCACTATGGAGACGACCGTACTGCTCGGCAGCCCCTCTTCCTCGCCAACCGAGGCCCACGAGTCCTTGTGGTAACGGTACAGCCCGCTGCTGGTGGCCACCCAGACACGTCCGCTGCTGTCACGGTTCATCGCGCTCACTCGGTCGAAACCGCGGCGCACAACCGTCCAGGTCTTGCCGTCAAACTCGGATATCTTGCTCAGTCCCGCACACCAAATGCGCCCATCGTCCACCTCCAACCAGCAGATTGCCCCGTCGTCGATGTAGCCGTCCGCAGGGCCGAAACGCTGCCACTTGTTATCACGCCAGACCGC
>ORMF011213424.1_pt1 | contig 11625 bp, 11 predicted proteins | sample 1779871 | NCBI WGS metagenome assembly ORMF01 (sample SAMEA104232316, study PRJEB22302) | groundwater metagenome | biome: forest; feature: aquifer; material: groundwater | place: USA | collected 2011-08-07 | depth 5.4 m
CAGTGTCAGGATAACTGTGCAGTCCTTGTCGCTTACCATCTTGTTAAGGTAATCTGCCGCTATCGCAGTATCCCTTGAAGTAAAAGACATCTTCGCCATTGACTCTATTATTTGAGTGGAATCTATTTTTTTTATGTCTATGTGCTCAATAGTTTCTTTTAGCAAATGCTCCCTGGTTATTTTATCGCTCATCTTTTGTTCCTCCGTTTGATTCAAAGGTATAAGAAGCATGTTAATAAATATTTGTTTTTAAACCAGATACTATTCAGTTATCGGCAGATTGTTGGATTTATGCCGAAGATTAAAAAGTATCAGAAACTGAAAAGATTTAAATACAATGGCAATAATAATTAAAAATATCTTATAAAAAAGAGGTTGGTAAAACGTGGTCTCAATAAAGAAACAGCAAAAAATCTTCCGGAAAAGCTCCAGAAAATCACATTCCAAACAAGATCAGGGGCAGCTTTATTCCCAGCCAGATTATCAGCCCAGCCAGCAGCAGTTTTTGCAGCAAGCCCCCCCCCAATTTGCAAAACCAGCAGTACTTTCAAAATCTTCTCATCAATTCTCCTACTGGAATTATAGAGTTTGATAAAATAATTGGAGGCGGATTTCCTAAGGGCTCTGTTGTTTTATTGGCAGGCTCTTCGGGAGTAGGCAAGACAATATTTGCTTTCCGATGGCTTTTTGAGGGCGTTAGAAATAATGAAAATGGAATATACGTGACAGTCACAGAGCCCCTTTTCAAATCTGTTAAAAATCTTGAGACGATGAGCTTTTATGACAGGAGCGCGATTGAGCAGGAAAGATTAAAGATTATTGACATACGGGAGCTTTATGACAAGAAATCATTTGATTCAGAGAAGATTCTTAGTTTTATTGAAGAGAGCGTAAAGCAAACAAATGCAAAAAGGCTCTGCATTGACTCCATAACAGCTATTGCCTATAACATTGATGACAAGGCTAAGATTAGGGAATTTATATTCAAGCTTGGAAAAATACTCGCGGCACTGGGATGCACTACAATTCTTACAAGCGAGGTCAGCGGGCAGAATCAATACTCTGTATACAATGTTGAAGAATACATCTCTGACGCCATTTTGAGATTGGACTTTGTAAAAGTAAAAGACGAGCTTCAAAGAATGATGCAGGTGATAAAAGTCAGGGGCAGGGGATACAAGGCAGAAGACATTTACTTCAATATTTCCGAGCACGGCTTTACGCTTTTCCCAAAACTGAATGTCCATTTGAAATACTCCTCTACACAGGAAAAAATATCAACAGGAAATGAGATATTTGATAAGATGCTTTTAGGCGGGGTTTTTAAAGGCTCTTCCACGCTGATTGCAGGCGCATCTGGAACAGGGAAATCATTGATGAGCATGCAGTTCATTATGGAAGGGTTAAAGCTGGGAGATCCCTGCCTGTATGCCGGATTTGAAGAAAGCAGGGAGCAATTAATAAGAAATGCAAAAAGCTTTGGATGGGATTTGGAAGAATATGAAAAGAAAGGGCTGCTTGTGCTGAACTGTATTTATCCAGGTGAAAAATACATTGAAGAGCATCTGGCTGATATAAAAAATATTATAGAAGGCAAAAAAATCAGGAGATGCATTGTTGACTCGCTGTCTGCAATTGGAAATTCTTTTCCGGAGGAGATATTTAAAAGTTTTGCAAAAAGGCTGAATGGCTATTTAAAAAGCCAAAATGTAACAACTTTCCTTACATCAGCAACAGCCACATTCATGGGCGCAACAACACTGACAGAAAGCCATCTTTCAACAATGGTTGATAATATAATAATGCTGCGGCATGTTGAAATTCAAGGCGAATTAAAGCTGGTTTTGAATGTTGTCAAGGTTAGGGGAAGCGCGCACAGCAAAGGGCTTAGGGGGTATGACATAACAAGCAAGGGAATTGTCATTGGGCAGGCGATGTCAGGCTATGAAGGAGTCATGACAGGAAATACAAGAAAGGTTGGCAAAACAGCCGAGGAAATGCTTGAAACGGAATTTAAGAAATTTATAGGGCCAATGGCAAATGAGGTATTTTTGGAGTTAAAGGAAAAAGGCATGGCAAAAGACGATGTTATAGCTTACATCAACGAACTTGAAAGTGGAAAGGTAATGAGCAAGGAAAAAAGCAATGCTTTCAAAACAAATATTGAAAAAATTTTTGGAGGCTCAGGCAGCAGCTTGGGCGAGGGCATTGAAGAGCAGGCAAAACCAGAGAAAAAGCTTGCTGATATATTTAAATTTGGAAAAAGTGATTAAATGGCATTAGACCAAATAACTGCGGGAATAATAACATCTGCTGTAAGATTAGCAATAGCCCTGCTTATATTTTGGACATATTACAAGAATAAAAACAAGATTGCCTTTTATTTTGGCATGTTCTTTCTGCTGTTTAGTGCTCATGGGTGGTTCAGAACTTTAAGCGTTGTTACAGGAGAGGCATTTTGGTATTTTATCCATAGGGTTGCCCTCACCTTTGGCACAGTTGTCATTCTTATGGCATTAAGCACTATTGGGGTTGAGTGGATAAAAAAGTACAAAATTGCGCTGATAACTGCTATTGCCTCTGTTTTATTGGCTTTCAATGAAGCTTTTAATCTTGGCGGCGTTGCTGCAGAACAAAGCAATATCATATTTTTATTGCCAACTTTTAGCATTGGAGGACTTGGCTTAATCATTGCAGGATATTATTTCAATTCAATTGGCAAAAGCCTGCCAGGCCTTGGAAAAAATTTAATGGTAACTGGCTTTGTGCTGGAAGGTTTACTAAACTTTGCAGCCGTTTGGCTAATTCCTGCAGGCTTAACAGGATTAGCATTTTATCTTGGCTTGATATTTACTGTAATGATTGGCATTGGCTGGCGGCTATGCTTATCCAGGGAAGGAATTTGAAAATGAAAATGAAAAACAAAGAGAAATCAAATAGAAAAAAATCCAGCAAAAGGAGGCAGAGCAGGCAGCCTATTCCCTCTTATGCGCCGCAGTATCCAAGAGAAGAGACAATTAAGCAGGGATTTCAGCAAAATCAGCAGTATCCTCAAAACCTTCTTCTCAATTCCCCGACAGGCATAAAGGAGCTTGATAATTCATTAAGCGGCGGCTTTCCAAAAGGCGCAGTTGTTCTGCTTGCAGGCTCGAGCGGCTCAGGAAAGACCATACTTTCACTTCAATGGCTTTTTGAGGGCGTTAGAAATAATGAAAATGGAGTGTATGTGACTGTAACAGAGCCTCTTTTTGACATTATAAAAAATTTAGAGGGCATGAAATTTTATGACAGAAGTTTTGTTGAAGATGAGCGCCTGAAAATTGTAGATATAAGGGACATCTATGAGAAAAAAGGATTCGACCCGGCAAAAGTGCTTAGCGTTATTGAGGAGCAGGTTAAGAGCGCAAATGCGAAAAGGCTTTGCATAGATTCTATAACATCAATAGCGTACAGCCTGAACGATAAAGCGCTTATCAGGCAGTTTATTTTTGAGCTCGGAAAGATATTAAAAGTGCTTGGCTGCACAACAATACTCACTGGAGAAGTTACCGAAAAGGACAGGTTCTCAGTCTATGGCGTTGAGGAATTTATCTCAGATGCAATTTTAGTATTAGATAATATTGAGGAAAGAAACAGGCATCAAAGGCGGATTCAAATAATAAAAGTAAGAGGCAGGAGCCATAAAAGCGAAGATATTTATTTCAAGATTACTGGGAATGGAATTGAGGTGTTTCCTGATTTTGTGCCTGCTTTGGAGTACTCTTCCACAACTGAACGGCTTTCAACAGGAGTTGAGCTGCTCGACAAAATGCTTTTTGGAGGGCTGTTCAAGGGCTCTTCAACTCTTGTTTCCGGCTCAACAGGAACTGGCAAAACTTTAGCGGGAATGCAGTTTATTGCAGATGGCCTGAAAAAAGGAGAGAATTGCCTGTACTCAAGTTTTGAGGAAAGCAGGGAGCAATTAATAAGAAATGCAAAAAGCTTTGGCTGGGATTTGGAAGAATATGAAAAGAAAGGGCTTCTTACATTGCGAAGCGTTTATCCCGGAAAAAAATTGCTGGAAGAGCATTTTGCAGACATACAAAAAATAGTGGAAGAAAAGCAAATCAAAAGATGCGCTGTTGATTCTTTATCAGCCATTTCGCACTCATTTCCAGAAGACATATTTTTGAATTTCACGCATAGGCTGAATGATTACCTGAAAATGCATAATGTCACAACTATCTTTACTACAGCAACAGGAGCGCTTGTCGGCACAACTACACTGGCAGAAAGCCATCTTTCAACTATGACAGACAACATATTGCTTTTGAGGTATGTGGAAATAGAAGGCGAGCTTATGCGTGTAATGAACATTGTCAAGGTAAGAGGCTCTGCCCACAGCAAAGGGCTAAGACAGTATGATATAACAGGCAAGGGGTTGGTTATAGGAACTTCGCTTTCCGGCTATGAGGGAATTTTGACAGGGGTAACAAGAAAAGTAAGCGAAACAGTTGAAGAACAGCTTTCATCGGAATTCAAGAATTTTCTTGGGCCAATGGCAAAACAAATCTTTGCAGGCATAAAAGAGCAAGGCCTGACAAAAGAGAATATTTTCAGCTACATTGACGAATTAACAAATCAAGGCATAGTGAAAAAAGAAGATGCAGAGCCATTCAGGCAAAGCATTTCTTCAATCATCTCATCCAAAAGCGAAGAATACAGCAGGGACGCAAAAATTTCTGCTGGCGACTTAAAAACACTCCTGAAGCCTGAACAGCAATCGAATAAAGCTCAAGAAAAGGAAAAAGGTATATTTAAAAAAGTGTTTGGGTGAAAAAATGCGAAAGGAAATTTTAAAATCAAGAAACAATTCAAAAATAAAAAACAGCAAAAGGCGGTAAAAATGAGCAAAAAAATAATAAAAACAATTTGTAGAAATGGGTTATCGGCTTTGTTTTTTATCTTTTTGGCGTTTCCTGCAATGGCTGCAATGGAAGCAGAAAGAACTCATTTTATCTGGGGAAATTTTCCTGTGATGTTCGGCATTGATATTGTTATTGTTGTTTCAGCGATTGCTGCTGTTTATTATGGCTCAAAGCTTTTGGGCGGCGAGCTTAAAGGCGCTTTTAATTTTGTATTTGCAGGCGTGATACTGATAAGTTTAGCCTACCTGCTTGACATTTTTGCTATGATAACTAATAACATGGACTTAATGGAATTTATTCATCTGGATTTATTGTGGATAATAAATGCCATTAGTTTTATCTCAATTACAATTGGCTTTTATAAAATGCACCTGATTTTTGCAGAGTTGCAAAGTAAGAGGCTAATATGAAAATAGCGATAAAGCTTGTTATTGTTTTTTTGGCAATTGCTGTAATTCCAATGCTGTTTGTCGGCTATTTAAGCTTGAGCAATGCTGAAAGCTATTTAAGGCAGTCAGCTTTGGAAAACCTGAAGATTATTGCCGACAGCAAAGAGTCAGATATATTGGGCTATTTGGAGTATAAAAAGGGAAGAACTATTGAGTTTGCTTCAGATGGATTTATAAAAGATGAGACAGAGAGAATTTCCAAAATAAAAGATGCGCAGGAGAGGAAAGAAGCAAGCAAAGCGCTTAATACGCATCTCAAAGTAAACAAGAAGCCGCTTGACCCCGATATTCTGGAAATTCATATCATTGACCTTGAAGGCAGAATTATTGGCTCAACTGACGAGGAAGAACTTGGAGAAGACAAGGAAAAGGCTCAGCAGTATTTTCTCAGGGGACAGAAAGAAACCTATATCCAGGATATGCATATTTATGCGCATGAAGGCAATGAGGAGGGTGTTATTGCCATAGGCACTCCTTTGCTCAGCAGGGCAGACAACAGGATTATAGGAGTCTTGATGAGCCGATATAAATTAAGTGATATCCAAGAAGTTATGTCAGGCAAAAGAGCCAGAAGGCTGGGCGCTTTAACAACCATTCAAGATATTGGCACCAGAGAAATATTTTTGGCAAACCAGCAGGGATTTATGCTTACTCCGCTAAAGCAGATGGGAGGTTTTAGGACGCTGAACCGCAATATAGATGCTCTAGAGCCTGTTGCAAAATGCATGCAAGCCTCTGAGGAAATTAATAAGGATTGGAGCAATTTGCAGGGCAATAAGGTTTTAGGCGCCTCAATGTGCCCTCAAGTAGAGAATGATTGGAAATGGATTTTGGTGGTTGAGCAGGATGAAAAAGAGGTGTTAGCCCTTGTTGCTAAACTCAGGAATTTAGTCATTATGATTGGGATTATAACATTATTTTTAGTTGTAGCTGCTTCTTTTTCCGTTTCCAGAACAATCTCAGCTCCAATTCAGAGTCTTACTAAAAGCATTACTGACATCAGCATGGGCAAGCTTGATGCTGAGCTTGAGCAAAACATGATAAAAAGAGATGATGAAATAGGAGATTTGGCAAAAGCCTTTGACAGGACTATTGTAAGCTTGAAGCTTGCAATGAAAAAGGCAGGAACAAAGCCAAAGCCAGAAACTGAAGAGAAAAAGGTTAATGCAGAAGAGCTTTTAACTGCAGGCTTGATTAAGAAAGAGGGCAAATAAGATGAAAAATAAAAAAGGAATTAGCCTGCTGGCGATTATTATAATAGCTTTGGCAATAACTCTTGGCATTAGCGCTTATTATTTTCAAAGCCAATCTCAAAATCAGCCGCAAAAATATGCAGGCGCTGAAAAAATAGTTTTTGGCGTGGAAACCAGCCTGCTTACTGCTCCTGTCTGGATTGCGGAAAATAAGGGATATTTTCAAGAGCAGGGGCTTGATGTAGAAATAAAAGAGTTTGATTCCGGAAGGGCTGCTCTTGCAGCAATGCTCAAAGAAGGGAATCCGGAGAATCTTGATATGGTTACTGCAGCCCAAACACCAGTCATGTTCAACAGCTTTGCCAGAGATGATTATGCAATTATTTCAGCAATGGTCACTTCTATTAATGATTTGAAAGTAATTGCCCGAAAGGACAAAGGAATACAGCATCCTTCGCATTTGAAGGGCAAGAAAATCGGAATCACAAAAGGCAGCACAGGGCATTATTTTTTATATTTGTTTTTGGATTATTACGGCCTTAAATTCTCTGACGTTGAAGCGGTCGATATGAAAGCAGGAGAATTGGCTCAAGCCATAGTTGATGGCAGAGTAGATGCCATTAGCACATGGGAGCCGCATATAAGCAAAGCCAGGAAGCAATTAGGCGAAAATGCCCTTGTAACAGATATCAGATATCTTTTCCGGGAGGATTTTTATTTCATCTCATATAAGAATTTTATCGCAAAAAACCCCATAGCGCTGGAGAGATTCCTGAAAGCAATTGACAAGGCAGAGGAATTCATAAAAGAAAACAGAGCGGAGTCAATAGGCATTGTTTCAGAGCGGCTGAAGCTGGATAAAAAAGCGGCTGATTCTCTCTGGGATGATTATAACTACAGGCTGGTGCTCGATCAATCTATTGTAAAAACCCTGCAAGAGGAAGCCAAATGGGCAATTGAAAATAAACTCGTTAATGCGACACAAATTCCGGATTATTCAAATTACATTTTTCCTGATGCCCTTGAGAAAGTAAAGCCGAAAGCATCCACATTAACTGTTTCGGGAGAAAAATGAAGCTGAAAAAACTTTTTATTGTGTTGGTAATTATGCTGGCTGGCGTTTTCTTAGCCATGTCAGTAATAATTCTAATCAACAACAAATCAATGGAAAACATCGGCACTGCATTAAAAAGCAACACTGACGCCGTGATAGTAGAGGCAAATATGAGGGGGTTTTCCACACATATCCATGGTGAACTCCTTGGGCATAATTCAACTTTTAAAATCCAGAACCTTTACACATCTTATGAAGATTCTGTTGAGAAATTCAGTAAAATAGTTTCTGAAATAGAAAGCGGGGAGTCAAAAAGAACCTCTGCAGAGGTTTCAGAAGAGCTTGCAACGCACAAGAAAACATTGTCAGATTCTTTAATCCTGTCAGCTGCCCTGAAAGATTATATTTCTGAAAAATCCGGCATACCTGCAGAAAGCCTTTTTGACGATGTTTTTGAAAGCTCGACTGCATCCTTAAGCTTGGACGGCAGGCATGTGAACGAGATGATGCAGGCGTGGGAGGGACAGATGGTTTTTGCCTCCAACATAACCTTTCTATTAATCACGTTTATGCTTGCAGTCATTGCACTGATATCATACATTCTATTTTCCAAAATGATAAGCCCTGTCGAGAAGCTCACAAGAATAATAGACAGCATAAGCACAGGAAATCTAGGCGCTGAAATTGAGCCTAAGCTAAAAGGGCAGAAGAGCGAAATAGGCGATTTGGCAAGGGCATTTCAAAGAACAATTATCAGCCTGAAGCTTGCGATGAAAATGAATGTGCCGGAGCTTAAGAAAGAAAAAGAAGAGATAAGCAAAGAGCTTGAGACCATGCAAAATGTTCTGGCAAAGCATGCTCTTGTGTCAATGACTGGCGCAAATGGCGCAATAACTTATGTTAATGACGAGTTTGTTGAAATTTCAAAATACTCAAGAGGAGAGCTGATTGGCAAAAGCCACAGAATTATAAATTCAGGATTTCATACTCAAGAGTTCTGGAAAAACGTTTGGACAACTATCGCTTCCGGGGGAATATTTAGAGGGGATGTAAGAAACAGGGCAAAAGATGGAAGCATTTACTGGGTAAGGTCGATAATTACCCCGCTTTTTGATGAAAATAAGAAAATAAATGGATATATGTCAATTAGAACGCCAATAACGGATAAAATGAAAAATATTGAAGACGCAATCAGAAAGCTGGAGAGGGGCGAAGATGTGAACCCGGAAATCAAAGATGCCATTGGAGAATTGAAAACAGGGAAATATAAAATGTATGACTGGATTTAGCAATGCAAATTTTACATACAAAGCAATCAATGCAGCCACAAAAACCGAAACATTTATATAATATATGTTATAATAATGTAGTATATGTTACAAAAAAGTAGTATGTTATCAACATTGGAATTTTTTTTTCAAAGCCCATCCAAAGACCACTACCTTATGGATATTAGCAGGAAAATTGGCTTGGCTCATACATCAGTTAAAAAAAACCTTGATAAGCTTGTTAGGCTTGGGCTTATTAAGGAAACCGTGGAAAAGAAAGGAAGCAGAAAATTTCCGCTTTACAAAGCCGGCATAAGCAATAAGCTCTTTAAAAGATACAAAAGCATTTATAATATTACATCCATTATCGAATCGGACTTGGTAGAGTTTATTGAGGAAAAGCTGGCGCCAAAATCGATTGTTGTATTTGGAAGCTATCAAAGAGGCGAGGATACAGAAGAAAGCGACATTGATATTTTTGTTGAATGCAAAAAAGAAAAATTAGAGATTGATAAATTTGAAAAAAAGCTTGTCAGAAAAATACATCTGCATTTTAACGAAAATTTTGCTTCATATCCAAAAGAGCTTAAAAATAATATTATTAATGGAATATCGTTAAGCGGATTTTTGGAGGGGTATAAATGATAGCAAAAGTTAATCCTGACAAGCAAAAATCAGAATCGCTAAAGAAAATGGCTGAGATAACATTGCAAAGACTGGAGAAAACCGATATGGAGAAATATCCAAGCAATACTTTACTGGATTATTATGATGTTATTCATAAGCTGATGGAAGCCCTGACATTAAAAGAAGGCATTAAAATAAAAGGGGATGGCGCCCATCAGGAACTTATTGATTATATCTCTAAACAGCATAATTTTGACGAGCAAACCAGGCAGTTTTTACAGCAAATGAGGGATTATAGAAACCTCATATCCTATGAAGGATTTATGGTCCATAATAATTTTATTGTATTGAATAAAGAAAAGATTACAAAAATTATTAATGATTTATTTGTTATGACGAGGGCATCGGGCGAGGAATCAGAACAAGGCAAAGAAAAACAATGAAACATTAAAAATGGCAAATCAACTAATAGAAAAATCGCTTTCAGCAGCGATAAACAAGCACAAAAAGGGAGCTGTAATTATGATGGAGCTTCCTGAAGATACCTATTTGGAGGCAAATATTGCCACTGTAAAACTGCTGACAAGCAAAGGGTTTGAGGGGGTTTATGTCAGTTTTCACAGGCCGTTTAGGAGCATTTCAGCATTGCTGAAGCAGATGGGCGTCAACACCGGCAAGCTTATTTTTATAGATGTTGCAACAGCATTAGCTGAGGAAACCCGGGAAGCAAATGAAAGATGCGTTCATATTTCCTCAGCCATAGATATTGACGAATTAGTAAGGGCAATTTATACCTCAATACCAAAGCTTAAAGGCAAAAAAAGATTTGTGTTTATTGATTCGCTGACAACAATAGCCCTTTACAAGCCATTATCAGAAGTGATGAGGTTTTCTGAATTTTTGGTAAGGACGGTCAGAAAGCATGAAGTCGAAGATGTTGTCCTGATATTCAATGTTGCAAAAGATTTATCCCAAAAAAAATTCATCAGGGATATAGCAATGCATATTGATGAGGTCATAAGCGTAAGATGATCGACAAAAAAAAACTTGAGAAAGAGCTAAACAATTTGCCTGAAGGGTGGATTGTGCTGCTTGAGACAAGCGCTGAAAAGGTTCTAGAGGTTAACCTTGCAGTAATGAAGATTCTCATAGACAAAAATTACACAGGATTGGTAATATCAGCCAACAGGCCATGCAGGAATCTGCTGGAGCTTTATGAAAAGAACAGCATAAACACTAAAAAGGTCATGATTTTGTGCGCAGTCTGCAAAAGCCAGGGAGGGGATGCAAAGAATGCTGAAAATATTCTCCATTTAGAAAGAATCTCGGCTCTTACTGAGATGTCAATCTCCCTTAATGAAGCTATTAAAAAAACCAAAGACAACAAATTTGTATTTATAGACTCAATAACAACAATGCTTATCCACAACCAGCCAAATGTTTTTGCTATTTTCATTCACAGCATTCTCACAAAAATGAGAATGAATATGGTAAGTGGGTTGTTAATTTCGCTGGAAAACGAGACAAATAAAGAGGTAAGAGCAGAAATAGCCCAGTTGTGCGATAAGGTGATAAGGATATGAGGCATAGAAAAAAAATTCATGAATGAAATGAAAAAGCTTGTAGCAAAGAGATGAATCATTATGAATGAATTAGTTTTAGCTGGACGATACTATTCAGTTATCTGCAGATTGCTGGATTTATGCAAAATTTTGCGACTTGGCGATTGGCTGGTTCGTTGACAAAATAATGAGCAAAACCAATAAATTAATATAGAGATTTATTTCTAAATGCATTATGGGTGGTTATAAGATACTGGACGGCAGGATAGTCATAGGCTTGGAAGAGAAAGTCAGGGTGCACAGCAACGGCAGCAAAAAGACCGTTGTTGCAAAAATAGACACAGGCGCCACAAAAAGCTCAATTGATACAAATCTTGCTGCTGAATTAAGGCTTGGCCCTGTGATAAAATCAAAGCTCATCAAGTCAGCTCACGGCTCAAACATCAGGCCGATAATAGAGGCGACAATCGAGCTTGCAGGCAAGAAAATAACATCAGAATTCACTCTGGCAGACAGGGCGCACATGAAATACAGAATTTTAATAGGGCAGAACATTTTGAAGGAC
>ORMF012572846.1_pt1 | contig 11625 bp, 18 predicted proteins | sample 1779871 | NCBI WGS metagenome assembly ORMF01 (sample SAMEA104232316, study PRJEB22302) | groundwater metagenome | biome: forest; feature: aquifer; material: groundwater | place: USA | collected 2011-08-07 | depth 5.4 m
ACATTCCGCGGTAGCTCAATGGTAGAGCAGCTCCCTGTCGATAGGCAGCCTCCTGGAGGAATCCGGGTTGCAAACGAGGTGAATTCGGGGAACTCCTGCATTTAGGACAATCCCGAGCCAAGCTCCAAATGTTGGAGAAGGTGTAGAGACTATCCCGCAAGGGAGTAGTTCCGCACAGTGCGGCACGAAGCGCCTCGCATCCAATCCGTCTTAGCGACGAGAGGATGATGATATAGTCCACGCCTCCAGTAATGGTGGATAACGTGTAAGGAGTTGGTTCCAGGTTCGAGTCCTGGCCGCGGAGCAAAACTTGACAGTATTTTAGTATTGTGTAATACTATATTCAGTTTCTGTTCCCCTCCTAAACCCTTGAGAGGTTGCAATGTACAAGACATCTGAACTTCATCTCCTCCACAACCCAACCGTTGCAGAGGGCGGTTCGCCATCACTGGCGGGCAAATACTATGTTGGCCAAACTGCCATCCTACCCGACGGCAACGCCAAGTTCGTATATCTGCATACAGATGGTATGTGGCATCATGTAGCAACCCCAAACGGATGGTTTGACTCATACGATGCAGCGCTGACAGTTCTACAAGATGTCCAGTCAATTCCCACGGCGCCATTTCCTCAAAATATCGACGCCCAGGCGCTGAACGCGCGGGATGATAAACGGGCAGCACAGACATGAGCCGAAAGAAGGACATCAACTCAATCGCGCCGCTTGTCACAAAGTTGCGAGGTGTCGATGAGCCGGAGGCTCGTCGGCAGCTTGCTAAAGACTCAGCACGCAAGCTGAGGTGGCGACGCAAAATGGTCGAGTCGGCAAGACGTCCGTTAGACGTAGGTCTGATGCGGGATTGGAGCGAGATAAACAAACGGGCTGGGCAGTTGCTCGCAGAAATGCGAGTCAGAAACTTCCCCGCCCATGAGACCGTCCAATGAGAAATCAAAGGGCGGCTTTTCTTTTACCCAAACAAACCCTCCTCCGCCGAGGCTACGGCAGGGCGCAGCAGGTTCGAACTTCGTCCAGCAGGCGGAGCAATGTATTGTTTGATATAATCCATTTATGAAAACTCTAAAATGCGACTTGTGCGATGCAACGGCGGAGGGTGAGACATTCGAAGCGTGGGTGGAATCGCTCAAGCCCCATTACTTTGTTGCTCATGCTGATGTAATGAAAAACTCCAGTCATACTAAGGAGGACATGGAGAAGTGGATGGCTGAAAATAAGGTAAGATTTGAAGCTGCTTAAAATAATTAATTACAATAGCGTTTGAGCAATGAGTCTAAATATGGCATAGTGCTGGGCGGACTACGAAAGCGGAGGTAATAACAATGAAAGTTCTGGTAGTTGTTCTTGCGGCGCTCTTGATCCTAGACGGCAGTAGGGCGAGTGCCGCTTCTGCAAATAGGAAGGTGGGGGTGGACGAATTCTTCCATACCAAGTACGGCTACTGCCACTCAAAACTCCCGGCCGGATACAGTTGTACCTACGGGGTTAGCAGTCCGAGTTGTAAGGTCGGGTTGCAGAATAAAAACGGGTCAATAAGTTATTTTTACCTGACCGGCACTATGACCCTTATCGCTAAGCAAGCGCGTTCGGCACAGTCTAAGCCACTAGTGAGTTATAAAGGCATCACCTGTGTGGCAAAAAACGTGCACCTCAAAGCCGTGCAGAAGTGTAAAACCAGCACGCTCCAAAACGGCAAGAGACAGGACTGCAAAATTGCTATCGAGGACAAGGGTCTTACAGAGTGGTACGACATCGGGGTAGTTATAACCGATACGACCCACTAAATTAAACCGTCCCTCGCTGGGACGGCTTTTTCTTTACAATAAACAGGTCATAGCGTATTATCAGCGTAATTATTTAATGCTTTAATTTTGCTTTTTTGTATGAAAGAGGAGAAAAAAATAGGCACCGTCACGCATTGGTACGACAAAATCGGCGTAGCCGTAGTGAAGCTAAGCGGCAAGCTTGCAGTGGGTAACAAAATAAAAGTGCGAAAAGGAGAGAGCGAATTTGAGGATGTAGTCTCTTCTATCCAGCTCGACCACACCGATGTCTCTTCGGTAAAAAAGGGAGATGACGCGGCGATAAAACTCTCGCAGCAAGCCAAGGAGGGCGCCGGCGTTTTTCTTGCCGACTGACGCAGAAACAAAAAAGATTGGCAGGTCGTACTTGCGAAAGCAGGGATTTATTGCTCTAGTTACTAAGGACAGAGAGTACAAACGGAGGTATCCATGCTGGATGTATCGGACGTAACCGGCTACTTCCGCGAATTGTGGAAGTTGAGCAAAGATGCGGCGCAATTTCAATGGAATATGGATGCCGCCAGCGACTGTGCGAAGCTGGCGGAAGAACTTAAGTGCATGCTTGAGCGTTGCGAGATAAAAGATCCTCAGACAGTGACGCTTGAGTTCTTTTTCCGAGAAATGCTGGCGGAGTGCGACCCGAACAATGCGGCCTACTATGTAAGCCCCGTCTGTTCGGAGGATTCATCTATCTTCAAGCATGCGTGGTTTGCCTATGGCGCCTTGCGCACCATGGAACTTGACTACAAGCCCAAAGGGGTGACGCGAGCGACATTGACCGTTTGCGCGTCAATGGGTGTCGCGTGCAAAAAGACGATAAAAATGTTGGAGGATAAGTCGGCAAACAAAGACTTATCTACGTCTCCGTTTTTTTCAACCCATCCCGGACAGATCTTACTCGCAAAGATGCACCCAAAGATGAGACGCTCGCAGATGCGCGTCGTCGCCGGGACCGACTGTAGGAACTAACTACCACCGCAAACGCAACGGCCGCCCCCCAGGGCGGCCGTTTTTAGCCAGCGGAGAGCAAAGTCCGGCTTCCCTACTTCATGTGGCCCGAGACAAGCTTTGTCATCTCGAACATCGTGACCTCCCCTTTGCCGCCGAAGAGCGGTTTGAGCTTATCGTCCGCGAGGATGTTGCGCTTATTAGACGGATTCTGCAGATTGTGCTTTTTGATATACACCCAGATCTGCTTAACCACCTGCCCACGCGACATCGGACCCTTGCCGACAACCGCCTCGAGCTCCGAAGAGAGATTGAGCGGCTTAAGAAGCGCCGGATTTGCTGTTCTAACCATACAAAGTTTAAAAGTAAATATTAATAAATTACCCTCCAACAGTATACACTACGGGTAAAGCTGTCTACCCCCTACCCACAGGACTACTTTGCGGGCTAAAAACACGGTGCCCAGTGCCAAGATGGCCGCGGTAAGTACATCAACCCCATAGTGTAGCCCGGCAAGCATGCGCGAGAGGCCTACCAAGAGAGTAAGTGCCCACAGAACCAGCCCTACTCTGCGGTCGGCAAGGAAAGCGAGTGATGAAAAAATTCCACCTAAAGCCACATGGTCGGATGGAAAGCTGTTGTCGACCGCGTGTGGCACCAGCGGCTCAAACCCTTCGACCGCAAAGGGCTGATTATGCGCGAAAAAGAGTCCTGCCAAGCGCGCGAGCGCGTAGCCAAGCGGAAGCGCGATTGCAAGTACGTACGTAAGCCGCCGCCTCCGCTCTCCGGCAAAAGCCAGGGTTACAGCGCCGCCTAGCATGATTATCGCAACCAAATAGTTGGCGCCGAAGATGATAAGCTCTGTCATGCGTCTATTCTAACGTCTGAATATTTTTTCGTCGCCGGCCTGCCAGTAATACTGGTAACAAAAAAGTTGAGCGCATAGGTAAAGCCGGTTTGCACTATCCCCTCCTTGCGCAGGCGACGGCCAGAGGTGTACATGGGCAACCGCCAGGTCCAAAGCACTTTACCTTGCTTGCTGATACGCCGCGCGACATCGGTGTCCTCGCCATAAAAGGCGATGGAAGTATCAAAACCTCCTGCCCTATCCCAAGCGTCGCGGCGCAGAATAAAGTTGCCGCCTTGGAGCATCGCACCTTTTTTGAGCACGAAGTGGTTAAAGAGATAGATAAGCCAGCCAAAAAAATAAAATACTTTGACGAGCGCGCGCTTCCACGCGTGGATGTCGTAAAAGAGGTACGGCCCCGAGAGTGCCACCAGATTTTTATCTTTTTGAAACTCACTCATCACGGTTGATAACCAACCCTTCGGCACCATGGTGTCAGCATCGATGTTGGCGACCAGCTCTCCCTCCGTCGCGACCCAGCCCGCGCGCCGCGCGTACACCAAACCCTTCAGACTCTCGCGCACGACTGTAACCCCGGCAAATTTCAGAGCTTCCTCGCGCGTGCGGTCGGTCGAAGCGTTGTCCACCACCACCACTTCCGTCTCAATATTCGGACATCGGATGTCCGAGTTTTGGCGCTGAATTTCTTTAAAAACAGAAGTGAGGCACTTTCCTATCACGGCCTCTTCGTTGTAAGCGGGTATAACGAAACTAATCTTCATTGCGATTAGCCTATCATAAAAAGTAATACTCTTAATATTTAAAATTTCAAAGATAAAACCTTAGTTGTAACGACCGTTACACACATGGTTTAGCGCTACAGGCCGAACAGCTTGCGCAGTTTTGCGTCATTCTCGACGCCTTCCGCAATGAGGTATAGAATTCCTTCTCCCAACCGAAGATCGGCTCGCAGAAAAGCAACCAACTCCTCGCAATCATACGGGCAGACCCAAACACTGTCTTGGACGCGCCTAAATCCTGCTTTTTCTAAAGTCCGGCGCAACTTATCCCGGACTCCGCGCCGCCGCTCCCAGATATCAAAAATGACTATCCTCCATTTTTGATCCCACACGCGAGGCGGGCGTATTCGTATACGTTCCGCCGCGTGTAACTTTTCAGCAAATTTCTTTCCTTCTTCAGTCAAAATAGCCGTCCACCCACGAGGAGTAGCCCTCCTCTTTATCATTCCCTGCGATTCAAGGCGTTGTAGCGCCTGCCTAATGCGCCGCGCGGGAGAACCTTTTGCATCTTTCGGAAAAAGCCGCCTGCGCAAAACTTCTTCGGGAGCAAACGCAGCGGAAGCAGAGCTGGTCGTCATCCGGAAAAGGGCAAGCGCAACTTTCTGGCGAATTTGAACTCGCCTTGCCTTTTCTTTTATCTGCGTTTCGAGCTTCCCCATAAACCATATAATACACGACCGTTACAGACATGGTTTAGAGCTATTCACACACTTACCTCCCCTCTTTCCAATAGAAAACTGGACGGGGTTTTGATCCCGTCCAGTTGATTTTCATTTGTCCTGCGCTTCAACATACTGCTTGCGTACATAGCGGGTAATCGCCTGGATTGCGAAGAAGACGCCAACCGCGGCGACTGCGAGTTGGATGGTTACGAAAACCCAACTCGCACTATTCCACATGGAGATGCCGAGAAAGTACCCCAGCACCATAAGCCCGCCGAACTGGAATGCCGTCACCGGCAAAGTGTAGAGATAGTGCATGCCGCCGCTGACGATTACTCCGACGACGGCTGCAAGCAGCCATCGCTGCCAGCTCCATTGGTCTGCGTACAAGGCGACCAAAGTTGCGATGAGTGGGATAAGGCAAAAGAGTACCCACCACGTGCTGCCGTGGCCGGTAAACGGAATGCCCTGTGGAATTCTTTTCCAGAACGTCATGGTCTCCGGAGTCAGCATGTAGTTGTGGTACGCAAAGAGCGCCTGCAACAACCAGAGCGCGAGCCCCACGCCCGCCGTAGAGAACCAAAGCAGCATGGCTGCCCCCTTTCTTGTGAAGTTACAAAGACCTAGCTTGCGCGCAAGTATATCACAAACTAGTCTAAAGTCAAGCCCAAAAAGTGCCTAAAAACAAGGGTAGAATGGGAGCGTGCAGGATTATTTTTTAAAAGAACGTGGGATTGCTTACCGGACCAATTCTTTTATAGACGGGCGCAAGACGATACTTTTTGTACACGGGCTTTCGGGGAGCCTCTCGGCTTGGTATCCGTACGAAAAGATTTTTGAAAACAAACACAATCTCATTACCCTCGACCTGCGCGGTCACGGACTATCAAAAAAGTACGCGCGGTACGAGGATTACGCACTGCAATATTTTGCAGATGATGTATCCGCGCTGGTTGAGCATCTAAACATCAGAAACTGTTCCCTTGTCGCGCATTCTTTGGGTACCACGGTTGCGCTCTTATTTTTGCTCAAAAACGCTCCGGTAGTTGACTCAGTGGTATTTCTCGCTCCGGACTACAAAGTCCATACCCTTCTGCGCACGCGCCTTACTCATCCGCTGCTTGCCATTGGTACGAGCCTGATGCGTCTTATCCCCTTTTCCCAAAAAAAAGGACACCGGCTCGACTATTCGAATTTTGGCTACAGCCCGGATTGGAGTTTGAAACGAATCGTTCCGGAAATCCGCGACATGGGCGTACGGCTGTACTGTTACTGCCTGCAGCAGATATATGAATCTACCGAAGATTATCTGTGGAAAAAAATTTCCCTGCCCGTACTTATACTGCACGGCACCCACGACAGTTTTGTTCCGTTTACGCATTCGGTAACACTGCAGAAAGAAATGCAGCATGCACGACTCGTCGCGATTGAGGGCGCCAACCATATGCTAGTACTCAACAATGTAAAAGAAGTCGCCGACGAGATAGAAAAGTTCATGCGAGAATAGAGGCATGCGTATCGCCTATTTTAGCGACAACTTTTATCCCGAACTTTCGGGGATTGCCGACACTATCATCATCACGGGCAAAGAGCTGCAAAAGCGCGGGCACGAAATTATTTATGTTGGCCCTTATTATTCTCATAAAGATTACGCAATCGCCAAACGTCAGTATCCAGCAAAAAAAGAGGACGACACTATAGATAGTATGCGCATTGTGCGCCTGCCGTCGGTACCTTTGCCTGCATCACCGACCGGGCAATCGCGGTTTGCCTTCCCCATCGGCGCGAGCTTTAAATTTTTAGACTCTTTTAAACCTGACGTTATCCACACACAAAGCCCGTACGGCGTCGGCTGGGAGGCGCTGCGTGCATCCAAGCGCTACAAAATACCCCTTGTCGGCACCAATCACACGGCAATAGAGGACTTCTTTCCTGCACCGTCGGTCATGCGCGCGTACGATGCGTGGTATTACAATCACTGCGATTTCGTGACAACCCCCTACGCCGGACTCCTGCGCCGCATGGGAGAAAAGGGCTTCCATAAGCCCGGCCGAGCGGTCGCTAATCCCGCGGAGCTTGCGGCTTTTGCGCCCGCAACTCCGGCGCAGCGCGCCGAACACAAGCGCTCCTTCGGGCTCGCGGGGCCGGTGGTGCTCTATGTCGGGCGACTTGGCGTGGAAAAACGCGTCGATGTCATCGTGCGCGCGCTGGAGTTGCTGGTTAAAGAATTCCCCACTATCACGCTGGTCGCCACCGGCCACGGCGCCGCGGAAAGCGGATTAAAAAAACTGGCACAGAAACTGGGGCTAGGTCGGCAGATAAAGTTTACCGGTTTTCTCTCCCACGCGGCGCTCCCGCACGCGTACAAAACGGCGGATGTCTTTGCTTTTATGTCTACCTCCGACAGCCAATCGATAGCGCTGATGCAGGCGTACTCCAGCGGAGTGCCGGCGGTGTGCGCCAGCGCGCGCGGCCTGCCCGATTACACGCCGAAAGAAGTGGGATTTCTTGTCGAGCCGGGCGACCATACAGCACTGGCGGAAAAACTGAAACTCCTGTTAAATGACTCTTCCCTTCGCGAGCGCATGGGCGCCGCGGCAGCAGGCTATGTCAAAAAATTCTCCCCCGAAAAAATCGCCGACGAGTGGGAGCGGATTTATCGCGACGCTACTCCACGGAATCTTTCTTAAGAAACCGCGACCGCACCTTGCGGGCGATAATATAGTACCCGGCGAAGACAACCGCCACGGCGGCAACCAATAGTTCCGCCCGCACGAACGTGCTTTCGACGGTCGCGAAGTATCCGCCAAAAAAGTATCCGAGCCCGGTTAAAACCGAGTACTGAAACGCCGCGAGTATCGCGCTGTATTTCCAAAAAGTGCCAAACGGCAAGTGTGCCAGCCCAGCGCTAATGAGAAGCGGCGTCGAAAGCCCGTAGGCAAACTTGGTAATTGCCATCGTTTTAAACGGATGCGTGTGCCAGAGATTGCGCACCAGCTCAAAACGCTCGGGAGTTATCATCAATTTCGGCCCGACTTTTTCGATGAGCGACTTTTGCTTGCCCCACCGTCCGAAAAAGTAATATGAGATATCGGGGATGACATCGGCGAGCACCAGCGTAATAAAGAGCGGCACAGGGTGAAAGTAGCCAAGCGGTATAAGACTCCCGGTGATAAAGCCGAGCATCGGCCCCTCAAAACACGCCAGAGGAAAGAGTATAAGGTAGCGGTACTGCTCGAGGAGGACAATGACAGCTGCGAGCTCCATACCCGCAGTATACTGAATATATGCTCTATGTGATAATCAACCGCTACAAAGAGTCGTGGTTTGACAAGCACTTTCGCTTCTCCGCGCCGGTTTCCATTATTGCGTTTATCGCCGCGCTGTTCGTCAATTTTTGGGCAATACACCAAGCGACCAACAACGCGAGCAACTCTGTTACCGACATTATCCTCTCCAATATACCGGTCTTTGAGGTTGACGGCCTTTTTATCTACGGCACGGTAGCCTTTATACTCTTCGCAATTCCGCTCCTGTTTTTGCACCCAAAGCGCATTCCTTTTGCGTTGCACGCGTTGACACTCTTTATGCTCATCCGCTCGGCGTTTACGCTCATGACCCATCTGGGCACGCCGGAGGTTGCCTACCTCAGCGACTTTGGGGCGACCATTACAAACTCGTTCTTCGGCGCGGACCAGTTCTTCTCCGGCCACGTGGGGATGCTGTTTTTAGGCGCGCTGGTATTTTGGCGCATTCCCTACATCCGCAACATCTTTCTTTTAGGCTCGCTCTATTTTGCAATTATCGTCCTTTTGGGCCACATCCACTACACTATCGACGTCATGTCGGCGTTCTTTATCACCTACGGCATCTACCACATCGCGTTATGGCTCTTCCCCCGCGAGCGGGTACTGTTTTTAGCGGACAAATAAAAGCTTTATTACCGAAAGGTTAAACCTTTCCTTTCGACTTGGGATATACTATTTAAACATGGGACGTCAGATAACTTTTGCGCCGGGAGAATTCTATCATCTATACAATCGGGGTGTTGATAAACGGAAAATATTTTCTACCATCGCGGACTACGAGCGTTTTCTTGCGCTCCTTTATATATGCAATGGAAGTAACCCGGTCAATCTGAATGAACAGGGTCGCAGCCTTTTCTCGATTTTAAAAAATAGTGCGGAGCGGGGCGAGCCGCTTATGAATATTTGCGGTTACGTACTAATGCCTAATCACTTCCATATTCTTGCGCACGAGTCGATTGAGGGGGGTATCAGTAAATATATGCAAAAACTAGGTAATGCGTATATTGGTTATTTCAACAAGCGTAACAGGAGGAGCGGAACACTTTTTGAAGGTACTTTCAAGGCACGGCATGCTAGTCGTGATCCTTATTTCTCTTATATCCTCTCGTACATCCATCTCAATCCAGTCAAACTCATTGAACCAAAATGGAAAGAAACTGGTATTGCAAATAAATCTAAAGCAAAAAACTTTTTGGAAGGATATAAATACTCAAGTTACCCGGACTATGCGGGACAAAACAGGATGGAAGCCTGTATTGTTAACAAATCTGCACTACCAAGTCATTGTACTTCTGCGGCTGACTTTAAAGAGGAGGTTAATCTGTGGCTCAACTACAACGCTGAAAATTGGAAGGTTTAACCTTTCGATTGTTTCTTTTGGATGACGAGCGCAGTTACTAATTGCGTACCCGTTAAATAGGAAAGCTCCATGCAAGAAGTACTGCTCTAAGCCGGGAGCCGGAAGTCTCACACTGTGGACTCTCCGGCTCCCGGCGTTTTTTTATGTTCTATACTGAAGTGCATGGAAGGCCTCTCTAACTATGAGAAGGAAATTCGCCCATGGGGGAGTTTTGAGCGCTTTACGCTCAATGAAAAATCGACGGTCAAAATTATCACGGTCAATGTGGGAGAAGAGTTTTCCCTGCAACAGCATGCGTACCGCGACGAAGAATGGCTGATACTGCAAGGCTCCGGCACGGTCACGGTGGGCGAGCAAAAAACAGAGGTTAGCCCAGGCGACAACTTTTTTGTCGCGCGGGGAACCAAACACCGCGTCTTGGGCGGGCCGGGCGGAGTCATGTTCCTCGAGATTGCTTTCGGCGACTTTGACGAAGCGGATATTACTCGGCTAGAAGACGATTATGGACGGGTCTAATTTGCTCGCCGTTATTTTTGCGCTCGCGGCTATCGCGCTTGCATGCCTGGCGCTCCTGTTTTTTTGGCTTGCGGCCATACGCAGGCTCGGCAAGCCGCTGCGCCTGCGCCGCCTCCCCCACAACCCGATCCTGCGGCCTGTACCCGAACATTGGTGGGAGTCGGAAGCGGTTTTTAATCCTGCGGCCATCTATCACGACGGCCGCGTGCATCTTTTTTATCGCGCGCTCGGCAAAGACGGCGTCTCGCGCGTGGGCTACGCCTCAAGCCAAGATGGTATCCACTTCGACGAGCGGCTCTCCTACCCCATATTCGACCGCGGCGCGGGCTTTAGTCCTGTTAAGGCAAAACTTTCTTACGAAACACTTACCTACAACCAAGACCTCTACGCTTCCGGAGGCGGCTGGGGCGGCGTGGAGGACCCGCGCGCGGTCAAAATCGACGACCGCATCTACATGACCTTCGAAATATTTGAGCACTGGCAGTCATTGCGGCTGGCAATAACCTCGCTCTCGCATCTCGACCTCGACGCGCGAAAATTTAATTGGACTTCGCACATTACTATGTCGCCGAAGGGGCAGACCAACAAAAACTGGGTGCTCTTCCCGGAGAAAATTAACGACAAGTTCGCCATTCTGCACGCGCTTACGCCGCGCATCATGATCGAGTACGTCGACTCGCTCGAGCAACTGCAAGACAGTCCTATACAAAGCAACAACCGTCGCTCCGGGCGGCCGGGCAAGTGGGACGCGTTAATCCGCGGCGCCGGAGCTCCGCCTATCAAAACCCCGCACGGCTGGCTCCTGCTCTACCACGGGATGAATCCGGAGCGCGGCGCCGGCTACAACGTAGGTGCCATGTTGCTTGACCTCCACGACCCCACGAAAATACTCTATCAAAGCGAGGAGCCCATACTGATGCCGGATGAGTGGTACGAAAACGAGTGGAAGGCGGGCGTCGTGTACGCAAGCGGCGCAGTGGTTGTGGGACCCGACCTTTTTATCTATTACGGCGGCGGCGACAAGTACGTCGCCGCCGCGCGCATCAACCTGCGCGACTTTCTGCGCAAGCTCACCCATCACCAGCACGCGGTCCTCAAGCCGGTTAAAATGTAATAAAAGGCGACGCCTTTTAATTATGAAAGCTTTTAGCCAACACGACGGCAAAGCGGTTGAGGATAAGCGTTTTAGCCACATGATGGCCATAGTGCTCGATCCTAATTCTCACTACAAAAGAGGGGTTATACGGTGTATCACAAGCCGCGAAGGAGATGTTGGCACAAAGGGATATATAGACAGAAGCGAGCTGTACACAATCTCCGGAGAAACGCTGGAAAAATTCTCGGTTGGAGAACAACTGCAAATAAA
>ORMF012486169.1_pt1 | contig 11624 bp, 7 predicted proteins | sample 1779871 | NCBI WGS metagenome assembly ORMF01 (sample SAMEA104232316, study PRJEB22302) | groundwater metagenome | biome: forest; feature: aquifer; material: groundwater | place: USA | collected 2011-08-07 | depth 5.4 m
TGATCGCGATATTTCTGATGTTTTTTTGTAAGCTCATAATTTTGTTTTAAAAATCGAAACCCCCGTCCGGTGCGTTCACGCACAAACGAGGGTTTTCGGTTAACGTCCTATCCTGTTGCAGCGCCTTGAGTTAATACTAAATTTACTCAGTCGAAATTATACCATACCAGCGACTAAAGTCAAGCCGCTTTGCTTGTTTTGGATACCGGAGCGCTGTTCTGGCCCGCTGGTTCTTGTCCGGCGCCGGATTTGGCTTGTTCCGGCTTTTTCCCACTCTCATAGACCTCAAGCGGCATCAAGACTTCCACCCGCATCTCCTCAAACGGCTTTGGCCCTCCTTTGACCGTGAACAGGGTCGTCACGCCCACCCCGACAAAGAAATCCTCATATTTTCTTGGAGACGGAGCAACGGTTTCAGGCTGAGGCAAAATCACATTTGAATTGACCCCTTGAAAAACGCTTGGGTCAAATGAATCCGGCAATTGAGAGTCTGGGGCAAACGCGCCTTTGAAGCTGACCGGTTCCGGTAAAAAAACGCTCGCGCCGAGTCCCTGAAACTGAATCGGCTGGGGCAACACCCCATTTGAATTGACTCCGTGGAAGGCATTCACATCAAACGGTTCAGGCAAGAATAAGGAAACGCTGGCGCCTTTAAAAAAGGTTTGATCGACATGTTTAGGCAATACGCTGGAACCTTGTGCCGGGACTAACGCCACAACCGGAGCCATGAATTCCCCGAGAGAAATGAAACCCAGCTGCGGGTTAAACATCATTGCGTTGTGCACCTGATTGGCGGCATTGTTAAGCGCGGTGGGATTGTTAATAAGCCCCGAGGGGGTTGGGCCCGAGAAAGTCCATCCGGTGTTATTCCCGGAATCCGTGACATTCAGCCCAACGCCGCTGATAACGGTGGCATTGATATTGTTAGAGTCTTTCACATCCAAAAACTGAATCGTGCGGACGCCTTGAGGATTGATGTTCCACTGGGTACCGGAGCTTGAAGAGCGCAGTGACAGAAGATTGCCGAGAGCTCCTTCAAGATCCAAGGTGCCCGCGATGGTTTGAGTGCTGCCCGCCTGAAAGGTGAGAGTTCTGGCCGTGGTCACGGTTTTAGTCAGATTGTTAAAAGAAGTAGAACCGGAAACGGTTTGGTCGGTGCCATTCAATGTCACGGTGCCGGATCGCGAGGTAAAGGTGCCGGAGTTGGACCAGTTACCTGCGAGGGTAATGCCGAAGTTACTGCCTGATACCGCATCAAGAGTAGCGCCTAAATCAATCGTCAGGTTTCCTGTCAGGGCGTTGCCGCTTGTCAGGTTCCCTGCCAGATCATAAGTCTCGGCGCCCGAAAGCTGCAGGGAATTATAAGTCGTGGCTGCGACATTCACGTCGCCTCCGGAGTTGGTGGCCGAGTATTTAACGGTGCTTGTGCCGGGAGTCAGAGTACCTGAGACTGTGAGAACATCCGCGACGGCACCGGCATTGGCGAGGGTTAGGGTATAGCCACTGGATGCAAGATCTAATGTGTTGCTGGCCGAGATAGTCATGGTGTCTACCGTCATGCTCGAGGCCAGCGTGAGTTTATTGTTGGAGGCGGTTCCATTTGTTTTGTTAATGGTGACCGCGCCTATATTTTGCGGCGTAGCGGTCGAATCGGTGTAAGTGGCGACGCTAGTGCCGTCGAACGTAATACCATTGACGCCTTTTGTAACAGTCGTGCCGCTGGATAGGGAAAAATTGCCTGCGACGGTCAAACCGGTGTTAGTGAGGTCAAGAGTACCCGCTGTTTGAGAAAAATCACCGTTCACGTCCGGACTGTTTGATTGGGGTTGCAGAGTGCCCGCTCCCGAATGAGTTAAATTGTTAAAACTGGAGGTGCCGTTGTTCAAAGTTTGAGTGCCGGAGCTTTTGTTGAAAAAAACGGTTCCCGTCCCGGGGGTAAATACGCCTGTCGCTGCCCAATTGCCGCCCACCGTGATATTGCCGGTCGTTGCGCTCAAAGCTGAGGTAGTTGTACTAAGCGAAACATTGCCAAGCACCGTAAGATTATAAGTGGTCATGGCCAATGTGTCGTTACTTCCCACATTTGCCCTGTTGATACTAAGGTTGCCGTTGATGGCCGTATCCCCCGACAGATTAAAAACCGCAGTGGTCGTCGTCAGCGTATTCAAGGTCAAGGAAAAGTAGGTGTCCACCGGAACATTAACGGTAGTATTGGTTCTCCAGGTAAAAAGACAGCTGTTGGTAGTCCAGTCAACCGTTCCCGGTGCCGTACGGACATAGGTTCCCACCACCGCCGTTGAGCCTAGAGATACACTCGTTCCCGCGATAAAAGAACCCGAGGTGATGTTGAGCGTCTTGGCGCTGAACCCAGCGACGGGAGAACCTTTGAGCGTGCCTCCGTTCACGTTGACGACGGTGGTGGTCACGGTTCCCATAGCGAGACCCGCGCTTCCTTGATCGAAGGTCCCTGAAGTGAAGTTCAAGGTGGCGTTTGGCGCGTTCAAAGCCGTTCCTGACAAAGTCCAATACCCCGTCCCGTCGCTACTGTTGACTGTGAAAGTGGAAAAGGAGGTGGAGTTGACCACGGAAAAAGTTTTGCCCACTCCCGTTCCGTCCAGCGTCACGGTGCCGCTATTGTGAGTAAAGGTTCCCGCCGATATCGTAAAATTTCCGGAGACCGTAAAGGTGCCCGTTGCCCCCGGAGCGGTGAATGTCCCGGAAGAAAGGTTGAAGTCTCCGTTTACATCCGCCAAGGAATTGCTGGCGCCGGTAAATGTGCCACCCGAGACGGTGAGGCCTCCGTTAAAGGTTTGTTGCGCCGTGGAAGCCGTGTAGGTCCCGCCCGAAATTGTAGCAAGGCCTGTGACGGTATGGGCCAAGCCATTCGCATCAAAGGTCCCTGTGGAGTTCGTAAAGGTTCCTCCGGTCGTAAGAGCATTGGTCGAAAGCTGCAGAGTCCCCGCTCCCGAATGAGTAAGATTGTTTAGAGAACTCACCGCTCCCGACAAAATGGTGTTCCCCGCGCCGTTCACTGTCAGACTAAAATTAGCCGCACTCATGGCTCCGCTCAATGTCAGCTGTGTCCCGGCGACGGTTACGGTGCTGTCGGCGCCAAGCGTGATCGCTCCGGCAAAAGAGCTGGTGCCGGTCGAAGCGGCGATAGTGCCCCCATTCACAGTCAAGGCTTCGGTGGTGGAATAGGTGACGTTCTGAAAGTCTAGAGTCGCGCCGCTGGCGACTGTCGTTCCCGCGGCATTGGTACCAAGCGCGTTGTTGATTGTCACGGCAAGTGTCCCTGCACTGATAGTGGTCGCGCCCGTGTAGGTGTTGGCGCTTGAGACAGTGACAGTACCTGAAGTGGATTTGGTTAAAGCGATCCCGGAACCTGCAAGAATGCCGCTGATGGTGCCGCTTTGAACGGCGTAGGAAGTCCCTGTCAAAGTACCGGAACTACCGCTGATGGTGCCGCTTGTGAGCGTGACAGTACCGGCGGTTGAGGTGGAAGTGCCGATGTTAAATGTTCCTCCCGAAACTGTGAGAGCGCCCAAAGTTTGAGCGGCACTGGAAGCCAGATAAGTCCCGCCTGAAACGGTGGTCAGACCTGTGACCGTCGTTGTCCGTCCATTGGCATCGTAAGTGCCGGCGGCAACGGTCAAACTGGTCATGGTCACATTGTGAGTCGTAAGTTGTTTTACAACACTCGAGGCGTTCACCGTCACGGCTTCAATGCTTTGGCCATCAAAATCAAGCGTGTTTGTCCCGCTTCCGCCCGACAAAGTAATCGTACCGGTTCCTTTAGTCCAGGTGATTAAACCCGTAAAAAATGTCACATTGCCTTGAAAGATAAGATTTGGGTTATTGACGGAATTGTCCACCACCAAAGGCTTATCCAAGCTAACACCGAAAGCGACATCCTTCTTAAACGTGTAAGTGCCGTTGCTAAATTTCATCGTGTGACTGCCGTCGCTAGTGCTATCATTTGTAAAAGTAACGCCGCAGTCATAAGTCGCCGGGACTATCAAAGTCGCCTGATCTACCGCTGAGCCCTCAGTTATTATGTAAAGTCCTGTATTTGGGACTATAATACTATTGTTAGTGTCAATAATCCCATCTTGCTGAGATAGACCCCCGAAATTATTTTGAGCGAATATAGCTAGAAGGCCTCCTCCGCTCAAATGGCCGCTTGAAGTAATTTTGACATCTTCAAAAGCAAGGAGGAGCGGCTCCAAATCCACCGTACCGCTTATCGTCAGCGTCCCGCCACCCATCACAGATATCCCATCGTTCGGACTGGTGATGGTAATTGTCCCGCTAAGTGTTACGTTTTTGAGCCCGCTCGAGCTTGTAATGAGGTTTTTGGATGTGCCATCCATGATAAGCGTAGATTCGTCGCCAGTGAGAACGCCAACATCGGCAAAATCAAAATTCCCGTGCAAAGTCCATGTGGCAGCACCCATGTCTAAAGTGCCGGTGCCGTCAATTGTCACATCTCCCGAAACGGTCACGGATTGGTCATTCGTGCCGTTGTCGAAATTGCCATCATAACTAGAGGTGATGGTGATGGAAGCAACGTTCACGGCGGCATCAATCACACAGTCGCCGTCGGCGCTGGTGCCGCCGGTGCCGCCGTCAAAAAAAACATCATTCGATGCTCCCGGAACTGAGGCCCCGCCGGCGCCCCCTGAGGATGTTGACCAATTGGCGGTATTGTTCCAGCTGGTGTTGCCGCCGTTGCCGACCCAATATCGGGGAGGGTCCCAATTGAACGTATTTCCCTGATTGCTGGAATGAGTCATCAGGATCTCGGCGGGGTCCAGATTATAAGAATCTTGGACCCAGACATAGTCGAGGTCCCGCGGACCGCTGGGATTCACCAACCACTGGGCCCCCTCCTGGTTCGAGAGAAGCTTCACGTATTGACCGGAAGCGCCGTGGATGGTCCAAGTCCCAAGAATGGTTTGAGTCTTCCCCGCTTCAAAATAGATGATTTTACCAGGGGTCAGCGACTTGAAATTATAGAAGGTGGTGTCGCCATAGATCGCGGATGATTTCGAAGCGTCGTTAAAAATAACGGTGGAAGTGCCCGCGTTGAAAATACCGGCGGTATGGGAGAAATCCCCCCCGACCGTCAGCGTGTTGTTTAGGAGATTTAGCGTGCCGGTGCTTTGAGAAAAGTTGCCTGTCACCGTCAGGTCCCTGGCAAAAGTAATAGCGCCTGTATAACCGGCGACAGTCCATGTTAAAACCGTGCCTTGAAAATCAGCATCAATCAAAGAATCTTTATTGGCATTCGGATAAGTAACGGCGTCACTGTTAAAGGTGACGATGGAATTGGAGATAGGAGAAGTGCCTGTGTCCCAGTTGAAAGCATCCGACCAGTTGTTGGTGACTCCGGCACCGGTCCAGATGGGATCCAGGTCCCAATAGGTGTTATTTCCTAAGGAATCAGAATGGAGGGCCTTCAGCGGAGGGCCATGGATATGGACATTCTCTGAGTTTTGGACAAGCACATAAGAAATAGTGGTCGTTCCGATCGCGCTGATCTTCCAGGGAATGGAGGCGCTTGTCGAACGAAGAACCAGAAGTTTTCCGAAGTCGCCTTGAAGCGTGAGAACCCCTGCCACGGTTTGGGTTTTCCCCGCTTCGAAAGAAACGCTCTTAGAAGGTTCGATGACGGTGAAATGATTAAAGGTGTTGTCGCCAAAGACCGTGGCGTCCTCGGGGCCGGTTAACATAACCGTTGAAGAACCGGCCACAAACATCCCTTGGTTTATCCAGTCCTTCCCTACATTAAGGAAAGTGGGGCTTTCGGAATTAACCGGAGCCGCAAGCGTGGCCCCCGGCTTAATGACCAAAGACCCTTGGGTGGTAATGGAAGAATTGGGTGCTTGAGTATAAGTAGCCGGCGCCCCCGCCTCGCTTAAGGTCAGATTCCCTGCGGATACAATCGTGGCAAGAGTACTTTCGCCTGAAGACTCGATCCGCGATATCTCCGAAAGTGGTGGTTTTGGCGGTGGTCCCCTCTTTTTGAAGAAAAGCGCCTTTGCCGTCCTTGTCGGAGTCGGCTTGAAATACAAGATCGCCCGAATCGGTCGTGACATCGGCGTTTACCTTAATATCATTGGCTGCTTTAAAGGTGGTGCTGCCCTTCGTGGCTGTGGGCCCCACGATTTCAATGTCCCCGGCCGCGTGAAGAACGATTTCTCCGTGAACAGCGGATAATTGTCCCATGATCTTCATTCCGCCGCTTGAGAGCATCAGGATTTGGCCGTTTTTCTCGACGACGTTGTTGGCTTCGACGATACCTTCGTTATTCACAAGCGTGTCCAAGGTTTGGTTCAAGGTCTTGGCGTCCAAAATAACTTTTCCGCCGTCGGCTTTTAACGCGCCCTGGTTATGGACAGCGTTGGGAATGGATTCGGCTACTCCTTTATCAATGACGAGATTGATGAGACCTTGATTGTCGAAAGAGATCGTGCTTTTTTCACCGGAGGCCAGAACCACCGATCCGAGTTTGGCGGTCAAGGTCCCTGTGTTTTTGACTTTCTCCGAAAGCAGCGCGATGTGTCCGTGATCAGGGACCGCGATCGCGGCTTCGTTCAGGATTTGTCCGGGGTTTGAGCCGAGTCCTTTTTCAAAGGTCAGTCGATTTTCCAAATACATCGCGTTTTGGATTTGAAGCGTTGAGGCGATCAGGGACTGCACCTGAATATTGGCCGTGTCGTGGAAGGTGATGCCGTTGGGGTTCACAAAAATGAGCTGGCCGTTTGCGATCAGCGAGCCGTAGATGTCCGTCGCTTCCTGACCCGTGACCCGTGATAAAACGCTCGAAGCGCTGCCGGGCTGGATGAACTGGACGGTTTCATTCTGACCGATCGAGAAAGAATCAAAACTGATAATGGCGTGGTCTGAAGCGGTGATGGTCAGCGTATTTTCTTGGGACTGGTCCACATTCACATCGCCTGATTCGACGGACCATCCTGCGGGGAGGGCAAGCGCAAGCTTCGCGGAGAAAATAAAAACAAGCAGAAAAAGACCCGCTCTTTTTGTTCCCACTCAAATACCCCTCTTTATCTTTGTTAATGTCTTTTAACTACTTAAAGTATACTATTTCTAATCTTTACTGTCTATGACTAATTATAAGCAATAACTACTAATAATAACAGAGGGGGACGTTTTAGGCGGGGTTATTTCTTCTCAAGGATTTCAAACTTGGCCGACTTCAATACTTTCTTGTCCTGCAAAAGCTGCACTTCGTATTGCCCCGCCGGAAATTTTTTTCCTTCCGGCATGCCCAGCGCCACGCCTCCGGCGCCTTGTTTTCTGGGAATCGAAAAAGGGTAATCCAGGATTGGGATACTTTCGGTGACATAGGTCCATTTCGCGGTGAGCGGAGTTTTACTTTCCGCGTTTTTCCACTCGAACCAGCAGTAGACCTTGGCCGTATCGGCGGAAAAGCTTTTGGAAACATCCAGCGGACGGTATTGCGCATCGATGCCATGCGCGATCTTGATGTCGGTGATCTGAATGTCCCCGTCCGCCGCGAAAGCCGCGGAAGAAAAAAGAATAAAAAGCGATAAGAAAATGAGTGCTAATTTCGTTTTACAGGGTCTCACGCGCGCTCCTTTGAGAAGAAATCATTGTATCAAAATCCCGCCCGCAATGAAATGTGAACTTGTTTCTGATTTTCGTCCGTGGAGTTGTCCCCTATCGGCCAGCCCAGATCGAACTGCATTGAAAAGGTATTGCCCATGTTGACCCGCAGACCAAAACCGGTTCCGAGTAAGAACCTGTCTTTGACGTCCGTGGCGGTCTGCCTTTCACGAAGGTAGGTCTTGGCGCCATCCACGAAAGCGGCCAGCCGGACCACCTCGCGCCATTTGTATTTGTTGTTGTAGGGGATGCTCCAGTCTTTCGGCAGGAACGGGACGGGAATGTTAAGCTCCGTTGACCAATCGTATCCATAGTCACCGTTTGAGTCTGATTCGGGATAGCCGCGCACGGAATAAGCGCCGCCCGCGCGATACTCTTCAAGGGAAGTTAATGTGTCGCGCGTCCATTGACCGTTCCCGCGGAGCATCAGAAGACTCTCCCAAGGCAATTTTTGAATACGGGAGGCAAACAAGGTGTAGTAAAGAAAATCACCGCCGGAGTTCACGCGGCTCGCCTGAGCGTCCACCTCTTCGGAACTGCCCAGGAAATCCGGGATACTCCAGTGAACGTCCGAAAAAAGAAAAGTCCTGCCGCCCGCGTCTTGAAATGTCATGCGCGGCCCCAAAATAAACGCGCGGGTGCGGTCAAAGCTGATTTTAAGGTCATCCACGGTCGTTTTAGAGTCTTTGATTTCCAGTCCGAAATACCCGTCAATCCATGCGGTCGGATTTTTGTAAAAGTTCTGGGTGATTGAGGGAGTAAACCCGATGGACTCTCCTTTGACCTCGGCCGGTTTTAAAAACCCGATCAAGCTCGTGTCAACTTGGCTGGCATCCAGGCCGATCGTGGTGCCGGTCGATTCGATCGGGAAGTCATACGAGAGAAATCCCCCGTCAAACGCGTTCTCTTCGGCCATCACGAACGAAGCGGCCAAAAGGTCGCCGTGGCCCGACACATTGTTGTCATCGAAATGAACCGTATGCCTGGCGCGGTGCGTCAATTTTGTCCCGCGATTGTTGAATTCATAATAAACGTGGATCGGAAACGTTTCTTCGGTCTTGAGGATCAGGTCGGAGGTGGCCGGCGTTTCCCCCGCGACAAGATACGCTTTGGTGCTGCGGTCGGGCTTTCGGTTCAAAAAATAAAGGCTGTTTTCGAGATCGGGGTAATAAAAAACCCTGTCTTTTCTCAGCAGAACGGAATCGGTATAAGTCTGCTCGCTGAAATAGCGGTTGTTTTCGACCTTGATCTTGCCTATTTTTCCTTCCAAAATCTTGATCGTCGCAGTCTCGTTCTCGATAGTTTGAGGAGGCGCGTAAGCGCGGCTCGTGAGAAACCCCTTCGCGCGGTAATAGTTCGTGAGGACCTGCGAGGCCTCTTTCAGCCGCTCAAACGAAGATTGAACGTTCTCGTACGGAGCGACCAGCGCCTCCAATTCTTTTTGGGAAAATAGCGTGGCGCCTTCGAGGTTGATTTTTTTCAGAAAAAAGGCGGGGCCGCCTTCTTGCGGGGGCGCTTCTTCTTTTTCTTCGACGACGATCTCGGGTTTTTTTTCTTTTCCGACGGCGGGGCGCCGTTGTTCTTCCCGAAAAGTCTCGGCCTGAGAAACCAGCTGTTTTTTGGCCTCCTCACTGATCACCGGAGCCGCTTGAAGAGCGGCCGGAGGGGCCGATAGAGTCATGGCCGCGGCCAAAATTGCGATCAAAAATAATGATTTTCGCATATTCTTGTAAAAGTGTAGTGGAATTGGTAGCGCCTGTCAACTACACAATGCCTCCGGCCCATGCTAGAATAGACGCTATGTTAAAATTGAAAAACTTGGAATTGAAATCCAACATTATCCAGTCTCCGATGGCAGGCTGTACGGACCTGGCCTATCGCCTGATTTCCCGTTCCTATGGAATGGAATTCTGCTTTCTGGAAATGGTGGCGGCCGAGTCCCTGATCCGCGGAAACGAGGGCGCCGAGGAACTGATGAAAACCGTTCCGGAGGACAAGCCCCTTGGCGCGCAGCTCGTGGGCTGCCGGCCCGAGGCGATGGGAGAAGCGGCCGCGATCGTGGAAAGTCTGGGCTACGACTTGCTCGATTTGAATCTCGGATGCCCGGTGCCGAAAGTGGCCGGCAAAGGCGCCGGCTCCGCTCTTTTGGCCAGACCCGAGGAAGCGCGGCAGATCTTTAAAGCGGTCGTGTGCGCCGTCAAAAAAATCCCCGTCACGGTCAAGATGCGCCTGGGCGTGGAGGACGCGTCCGGCAATGAAGCGGTCATGATCGCTAAAATCGCCGAAGAATGCGGCGTGAACGCCGTGACGGTTCACGGACGCACCCGGGTGCAGGGGTATTCAGGAAGCGCGGACTATCAGGCCATCCGGAAAGTGAAAGAAGCGGTCAACATCCCCGTGCTCGGGAACGGCGACGTCCTGAGCGCCGAAGACGCCAAGCGGATGCGCCAAATCACCGGTTGTGACGGGATCATGATCGGCCGCGGGGGCCTTGGGAACCCTTGGATTTTCAGAAATATCCGGGAAGCGTTGGAAGGCGGGACGGCGCGACCCGAACCCTCGCTCGAGGAAAAGAAAAAAGCCGTGTTGAGACATTTTGAACTGGAGCTAAAATACCGCGAGGAGCGGATGGCTGTTCTTCATATGCGCCGCATCGCCTGTTGGTATTTCAAGAACACTCCCGGCGTCGCGGAATTCAGGGGCGCCGTAAACCGCTGCGTTTCAGCCGCGGAGATGAAGAAACTGATCGAGGATTTTAACGAGAGATCTTTAGAACTTTGTATTTGAGAATGCCGGCGGGAATTTTGATCTGAGCCGTGTCCCCTACTTTCAAGCCCAAAAGCCCTTTCGCGATCGGAGAGGTCACCGAAAGCTTCCCTTCATCGAAATTGGCCTCATCGTGGGTCACGATCGAATAGCTGAGCTCTTCGTCCGTGCCGAGATCTTTAAGCTTCACGGTCGCCCCGATAAAGACCTGGTCTTTCGGGATCTTCGTTTCGTCAATGATCTGCACCCGCTCAAGTTTTTCTTCCGTGTCCGCGATCTTTCTCTCATTATGCGCCTGGCTATTTTTGGCCGCGTCATATTCCGCGTTTTCCTTCAGGTCTCCGAACGCTCTAGCCTTGGCGATGTCCTCCGCGATCTCGCGACGCTTCGCGGTCTTTAAAAATTCCAGTTCTTTGACCATCTTGTCGTAGCCTTCACGGCTCATGGGAATCTTGTCGCTCACCCCGTTAGACTCCTAAATTTTGAAATTCTTGGCACAAAAGTTTGCGAGCTGGCAACAAACCGTGTTGGCAAAGGTAACTCATTGTTGGAGAGGAGTCTAACGGGGCTCATAATTTTTTAAGTCTATCACATAATTTTTCGACGGGCAACCCCACGGCATTCGAATAAGAGCCCCGGATCTCCCGAACGATACCGGCCCGTTTCGATTGAATGGCATAGGCGCCCGCCTTGTCCAAGGGACGGATCTTCTTAAAATAGCCCCGGAGGGACTTCCGGTCCATGGGCTTGAGATGCACCCTGGTTTTCTCGTAGAAAACGATTCTTTTTCTCATCACGCCGGCGCTTATTTTGAGTAGAGCCACGCCGGTGTAGACAAGATGCCAGCGCCCTGCGAGCTCCCCCAGGATCCCTGCCGCCTCTTTGAGGTCCTTGGGCTTGCCGATGATTTTTCCCCGAAAATAAACGACCGTATCGGCGCCGATCACGATCCCCTCGCGGACTTTTTTCGCGACGGACACCGCTTTGGCAAGCGCGTGTTTTTTGACGACCGTTGACGGCGAAAGGTTTCCTGCCGGCTTTTCCTCCTTATAATCCGGCTTAACCGCGCAAAATTGAATCCCGGACGATTTTAAAATCGTCTTGCGCCGCGGGGAGGTCGAAGCCAGATAAATCATGGCTCAAAACCCCTTCACGGCGCTGCGGCCCGCGAGCGCACCGCTCGACCAAGCCCATTGAAAATTAAA
>ORMF010766394.1_pt1 | contig 11623 bp, 5 predicted proteins | sample 1779871 | NCBI WGS metagenome assembly ORMF01 (sample SAMEA104232316, study PRJEB22302) | groundwater metagenome | biome: forest; feature: aquifer; material: groundwater | place: USA | collected 2011-08-07 | depth 5.4 m
AAGATGACCGGCTGGACGAACAGGCCCTTGGCCAGCTTCGGATCGGTGGGCAGGGCGGACAGGACATGGGCGGTGCCGCCGGCCTCGCGGCCCAGGGCGACATAGGACCGCACCTTGTCGAACTGACCGCGTGAGATGATGGTGCCGATGTCGGTGGCCTCGTCCAGCGGGTCGCCCATGGTCATGGCATCGACCTTGGCCGTCAGCGCCGCGACGAAGGCGTCGTGAATGCTCTCATGCACATAGATGCGTGACGAGGCGGTGCAGCTCTGGCCCTGGCGGGTGAAGCGCATGCCGACCACCGCGCCGGCCACCGCGCGGTCCAGGTCGGCGTCGGCCATGACGATCATCGGGCTCTTGCCGCCCAGTTCCAGAGTCACCGGGATCAGCTTGTCGGCGGCGGTGCGGTAGACGATCTTGCCGGTTTCCACCGAGCCGGTGAAGGTCACCTTGCCGACCTTGGGATGGGCCACCAGCGGCGCGCCGCACTCGGGGCCGAAGCCGGACAGGATGTTGACGATCCCCTTGGGCAGCACCCGGGAAATCAGCTGGATGACCCGCAGCACGGTCAGCGGCGCCTCTTCCGCCGACTTGACCACCACCGCATTGCCGGCCACCAGGGCGGGAGCGATCTTCATGGCCATCAGCAGCAGCGGCACATTCCACGGAATGATGGCGCCCACCACGCCGATCGGCTCGCGCAGGGTCAGGGTCAGCATATCGGGGTTGAAGGGAACAGTCTCGCCCTTCAGTTCCGAGCCGAGGCCGCCGTAGAACACGAACATGTCGGCCAGCACGCTGGCCTCGACGCGGCTTTCGGTGCGCAGCGCCTTGCCGGTCTCCAGGGCGATCAGCCGGCCCAGTTCGTCCACATGCTCGGTCAGCAGCCGGCCGCATTCGGCCACCAGCTTGCCGCGCTGGCGCGGTGCCAGCCGGGCCCATTCCTTCTGCGCCGCAGCGGCAGCGGTCACCGCGGCATCCACATCCGCCGCCTCGCCATAGGCGGCCCGGCCGATCACTTCTTGCGTCGCCGGATTGACCACGTCGAAGGTCTTCCCCGACAACGCCGACACCAGCGCGCCGTCGATGAAGTGAAAGCCCGACAGGCGTTGAGCGAGGTCAAACGGATTGGTCATTCAGTGTCCCTCCAGTTCTTATATAGATGAGCCTGAAGGCTCATCTGCGCCCTCGCCGGGCGCGCTCCGCGCTTGGCCGCCGCCGCAATGGCGGCTGGGTGCCGGTGCCGCCGCCTGAGGATGTATTACTTCCCATAGTTCTCCCGCAGCACGTTCTTCATCACCTTGCCCATGGCGTTGCGCGGCAGGTCGGTGACGAAGTGGACGTGTTTGGGGACTTTGTAGTTGGCCAGGCGTGACTTGCAGAAGGCGATGATCGCCTCTTCGCTGACGCCGCCGGAGGCCTTGACGACGGCGGTCACCGCCTCGCCGAAATCCGGGTGGGGCAGGCCGATCACGGCGGATTCGATGACGCCGTCGATGCGGTCGATCACGCCCTCGACTTCCTTGGGGTAGACATTGAAGCCCCCGGAGATGACCAGATCCTTGGCGCGGCCGACGATATGCACATAGCCCTGAGCGTCGATCCTGCCGACATCGCCGGTCTTGAACCAGCCATCGGCGGTGAAGTCCTCGGCGGTCTTGTCGGGCATGCGCCAGTAGCCGGAGAACACGTTGGTGCCCTTGACCTGGATGATGCCGACCTGCTCCGCGCCGGCCACCTCGCCGTCCTCGCCGACGATGCGCAGAGCGGTCGACGGCAGCGGAAAGCCGACCGTGCCGCCGCGCCGCTCGCCCATCAGCGGGTTCGAGGTATTCATGCCGGTCTCGGTCATGCCGTAGCGTTCCAGGATCATCTGGCCGGTGCGCTCGGCAAAGGCGCGGTGGGTTTCCTCCAGCAGCGGCGCCGAGCCCGAGATGAACAGCCGCATCCCGGCGCAGCGTTGCGGAGTCAGTTCGGGCGCTTGCAGCAGGCGGGTGTAGAAGGTCGGCACGCCCATGAACACGGTGGCTTCAGGCAGGCGGGCGAGCACCACGGCGGGGTCGAAGCGGGGCAGCCAGATCATCCGGGCCGTGGACAGCAGGGTGCAGTTGCAGGCGACGAACAGGCCGTGGGCATGGAAAACCGGCAGGGCATGCAGCAGCACGTCATCGGCGCGGAAGCCCCAGCCGGCGATCAGGTCGATGGCGTTGGCGATCAGGTTGCGATGCGACAGCATGGCGCCCTTGGGTTTGCCGGTGGTGCCCGAGGTGTAAAGGATACAGGCGACGTCGTCGTCCTCGCACGGTACCGCGGCGAACTCGGCGGGCGCGGCGGCGGCGGCGCTGGGGAAGGTACCGTGGCCGTGGTCGTCCAGGGTCAGCACATGCTTGACGTTATGGGTGCTGGCGACGGCATGGCTGGCGCGCTCCGCCTCGGGCCGGCAGACGAACAGACCCGGCTCGGCATTGCCGATCAGGTAGTCGACCTCTTCCTCGGTATAGGCGGTGTTCAGCGGCAGATAGATCAGGCCGGCGCGCAGACAGGCCAGGTACAGGAACAGGGCCTGCGGCGACTTCTCCACCTGCACCGCCACCCGGTCGCCCTTGACCAGCCCAAGGCCATGCAGAAAGGCGGCATAGCGGGCGGTAATCTGTTCCAGGTCAGCCCAGTTGAAGGACTGTCCGTCCTCGGTTTCGAGCAGGACGCGGCGCAGATCGGCAGGATAGCGGGTCTGCAACAAGGCGAAGAACGAACGGCTCATCCCAGGACGGGCTCCCAGCGGTCGATGACGACGTCCGTTTTATCATACGTCCGGGCAGGTGAGACCCCTGTCGAGGGGAGGGGAGCGGTAAAAGAATGTAAAGGCGCGGCCGGCTGTTTACGGCAGCCTGAATTGCCCTCTCCCGTCGGCGGGCTACGGGATGCACACATGTTGCACCTGCCTCATCCTGAGAGGTCGTCATTCCCGCGAAAGCGGGAATCCATGCGGCCTGTCCGTCAGAAGAAGCGGCGTCCATCGTGATGCGGTGCGAAGGCAGGGCAATCGGGTGAACAGCCTCGCGAAAGATGCCTGTTCGGTGGATGGATCGCAGGGGAACACGGATGAACACGGATTCCGGCTTCGCCGGGTCTGGGATGAACACGGATTGCCTGTTATCCGTGTTCATCCGTGGATATCCGCGTTCATCCGTGTTGCTTTTCACTGCTGATGGCACGGCTCAACGCGTGCCGCTGCCCTCTTTCACCCGATTGCCCTGTCTGTCTAACTGACCGATGACAGGGTTTCAGCCGTGCCCGCCAGGGCGCGGTTCAACAGGGCGATCAGGCGGTCCATATCCACTGGCTTACCAACCCGCGCCGTGATGCCGGCGTCACGCAATGCCGCTTCGTCCAGTTGGCTTTCCGTGTAGCCGGTGCAGAGGATACATGGCAGGTCGGGGCGGATGGCTCGCAACAGGGTCACCAGATCGCTGCCGCGCATATCCGGCATCGTCTGGTCAGTGATCACCGCATCCCAGGCATGGGGATCGGCACGGAATTCGGCCAGGGCCTCGATCGGGCTGCTACAGGGGGATACTTCGAAGCCGCGCCGCTCCAGCGCCATCAGCAGCATATCGCCGAAATGCGGGTCATCGTCGACCAGCAGGATTCGCCCACCGGCCGCCAGTGCAAGCGAGGGCGGCGGCTTTTCGGCCGGGGTCACGACCTCGTGGGAGCGTGGCAGGATCACCTCGACGCGGGTGCCGTTGCCGGGACAGCTTTCGACCGCCAGGGCGCCATGGTGAGCGACGACGATGCGCTCGATGACCGCCAGACCCAACCCCGTGCCATGACCCTTGCCCTTGGTGGTGAAAAAAGGCGTGAAGATCTTTTCGAGCAATGTGGCATCCATGCCGACACCCGTGTCGGTGACCACCAGCGAGACATGGTCGGCGGCGGGGTCGATCTCTCCCAGGATTGCCTTTGCGGTGCCGTCCGTGTCGCTCCAGACGTCGACGGCGCTCACTCCGGTACGCCGGGACAAACGCCTGTACACCTCGTTCTCCGTCCGGGTGGCATGCAGGGCCACCACCACGGTACCGGGACCACCATCCAACGCGTCATGGGCATTGATGCATAGATTGAGCAGAACCTGGCCGAGTTGTCCGGCGTCACCGATGATCGTGGCCGCCGGCTCGTCGATCGCCGTCATCAGGCGCATGGTCGACGGCAAAGTCCCTTTGAGCAGAGCGGCCGTCTCTTCGATCAGCCCGGCGGCGGCGCACCGGGTCGGCGCGACCTCGCGCTTGCTGGCGAAGGACAGAATCTGTTCGACCAGGGCCTTGCCCCGCTGGCCGGCGGCGACGATCCGCCCGGCATGGTACCGGATATCGCCATCGCTGGCGTCTTCGACGATGAACCGGGCAAAGCCCAGGATCGCGCCCAGCAGGTTGTTGAAATCGTGGGCGATGCCGCCGGCCAGTTGGCCCAGCGCCTCCAGCTTGCGGGTTTCCTGGATATGCTCGGTCAGCCGGCACCGTTCCTCTTCGCGCAACTGCTGTTCGGTGATGTCGGTGACCGAGCCGATGAACCCGGTCAGCACCCCCACCGCATCGAAACGCGGGACGACATAGCCCAGTACCCAGAGCACTTCGCCTTCCGGCCGCCGAATGCGATATTCCTGACGGAAGGTTCCGCCCGTTGCGACCGCATCCGTCCAGCCGGCGACCACCGCGGCGCGGTCATCGGGATGGATGATCCGTCGCCAGCCCAGGCCAAGGAACTCGTCGCGCGACAGACCGCTGATCTGAACCATCCGGTCGTTGGCGAAGACGCAGGAGCCGTCGACATCGGTCATGATCACGCCGACCGGCGTCGCGGCAACCAGTTCCTCATAGTATTGCTGGCTCTTGCGCAGGGCCTGGCAGGCCGTTTCCAGGGCCGCCGCCGCGTTCCGGCGCTCGGAGACATCGCGGGCGATACCGGCGATGCCGGTGACATTGCCATTTTCATCGTGCAAGGCCGTCTTGTAGGTCTCGATCCACAATGCGACGCCGTCGGCACCGACGAACCGTTCCTCGATCCGCTTGCCATGTCCGGTCGCCATCACCGCGCGGTCATCGGCCTGATAGGCTTCCGCCAGCTCCTCCGGGCAGAAGTCCAGATCCGACTTGCCGATCAGCGCCTCCGGATCGGCGACCCCGGCGGCGGCGGCCAGCGCCCGGTTGGCGGCGACGAAGCGGGACTCCGTGTCCTTCAGCCAGGCGAGGTCGGGGATGTTGTCGAGGATCGACCGCAGGTGCAGGGCAGCGGTGCGCAATTCGGACTCGCTGCGTTCCAGTGCCTGCTTGGCCGTCATCTCCTCGGTAACGTCGATCGCCAGCCCTTCGGTGATCAGATCGTCACCATCCCGGTCCACCACGCGTTCGCGCGCCAGACGCCAACTGATCCGGCCGTCCGGCAGAAATCGACGAAAACGGTGTTCTGAAAAGCCCTCGTCGCGGAGCCGCCGGGGCACCTCCTCGAACAGCAGGCGCAGGTCGTCCGGATGGTACAGTTGAAGGACATCCTCAGGGGCAAGAGTGGTCATGCGCGCCAGGTCCATCTCGGCCGCGCCGGTACCGCCAAACCAAAGAAACTGCTTAAGACCGTCCGGGCGCTGTCGTATCCGGAACACCGTTCCAGGCAGATTGTCGATCAGGTTCGACAGGCGCGCGGCGGTCTGGCGCAGCTCGGCTTCGCGCCGCTCCAGAACCGCCGTCGTCTCGCGGTGTCCGCAATGGGCGCGGTGCAGCCGTTCCGTCATCTCGCCAATCGCGTTCACCACCCGGTCGAGTTCATCGGGAGACGACAGGGGAGCCCGATCCAGTTGGAAGCGCACCGGGCTGCCGGCGGGATCATACGTGGCGAGGGCCACGGCGATGCTCGACAGGTGTCGGGTGATCAGACGGCCGACGATGAACAGCGTAAACAGGGAGACCAGGAACGTCTTGGCGCCAAGGCCGATAGCGATGACCACGGCGCGGGTCAGCAGTTGGCCGATGATTTCGGCATGAGTCACCTCGATCCGAAGAAACCCCAGCTTCCGCGCTGTGCCGTCGCAGTCGCACAGGATGGGGAATTCATAGGTCTGCGCCGTCGCCCGCGGTGCCCGCTCGACAGCCACGACCAAGGGATCGGGCGACGTGGGAACCAGTTCCCTGATGTCAACGGCACTGATGCCGGGCAACAGAAGAATCCCTTCCGCCTGGAGTCTGAGCTGTCGGCGGTCGGCGGTCCACAGGCTGTTGCCAAGGCTGGGCGCATAGCTGCGGGCGACCTGTTCGACACGGTGCCCAAGACCTTCCGTCTCGTGACGGTAATCACTATAAAGTTGCAGGGCCGTGAGACTCAGCGTCACCACCGAACTGAAGAGAACGATGCGGATCAGCAACGCGGCGCCGATGTTTGACGGCCCCGACCAGCGTATGCGATTCAATCGGCTCACGTCGTTTCCATTCGGTTAGCGCGTTTTCCGACCAAGTCGAAAAACGCTCTCATTTGTTCGGCCCTCGCCGGGCGCACTCCGCGCTCAGGTGCCGCCGCAATGGCGGCTGGAGCGTGATCCAGGATCACGCTCTAGCGGACTGCCGCACCGCTCAGAAACAACGCCACCACCGCCCGCACATGCTGGCGCCGTTCCTCTTCCTCGGGCGGCACCCGCAGGCCGAGGCGCAATTCGCAGTCGATATGCCCCAGCAGGGCGGCGGTGAACTGCCGTGCGGCGAAGCCCGGATCGGGTACCGACAGCCGGCCCTGGGCCTGGGCATGCTCGAAGAAGCGCGTCACCATCTCCATCGTCCGTGCCGGACCGGCATCATAGAAGATGCGGGCCAGGTCCGGCTGTCGCGACGCCTCGCCGAGGACGACCTGTTGCCCACGCAATGCCGGCGGCGACCAGATCAACGCCAACAGGCCGTCGCCGAGAATCTCCAGCGCTGTACTGATGCTGACATCATCGAACATCTCGGGCAGCAGGCGTGCCCCCAGGGCATCGCAGAGCGCGGATACGCAGGCGGCAAAAAGCTGTTCCTTCGAGGGAAAGCGCGAATACAGGGTGGTCTTGGACACCCGGGCGCGCTTCGCCACCGTATCCATCGCGGCGGCGGCATAGCCGGCCTCCATGAAGATCTCGGTGGCGGCGGCCAGGATCTGGTCTGATTTGGGGTCGTGCACTGGAAAGCCCGATGGTGGGTGAACTGAACTGTACCGTTCGGCGTTGACGCCGGTCGTGAAGCGGCGTACATAGCTTACACGAGACGATACAGTTCAGTCCACTTTTCCCGTCCGGTCCCCTTCCCAGTGAGGCAGCGCCATGTCCCGTGCCCTCCGCCGCCGTGTGCTCATGCTCTCCAGTGCCGTTGTGCTGCTCCTGGCGGCGTGTGACCAACCTCAGGCCGAGAGCCCGCAGCCGCGGCCGGTGCGGGTCACCACCGTCATCCTGGAGTCCAGCGCCCCGGTGGCCCGTTACGCCGCGGTGATTCGTCCGCGCATCGAGGCCGATCTGGGATTCCGCATCGCCGGCAAGGTGGTCGAGCGGCTGGTCGAGGTCGGTCAGCGGGTGGTACCGGGCCAGCCATTGGCGCGGCTCGATCCCAGTGACCTTGACTTGCAGGTCAAGGCGACCGAGGCGCAACTGGCCTCGGCTCAGGCCGATGCCGCCAATGCCCAGGGCGATTTCCGCCGTTCCGCGGAACTGAAACGCGGCGGCTGGGCCAGTGGACAGACCTATGACCATGCCCGCGCCGCTCATGAGCGCGCCAAGGCCCATGTCGCCGAACTCCAGGCCAGCCTGTCGGTATTGCGCAACAGCAGCCGCTACGCCGTCCTGACCGCTGATGCCGAGGGCGTGGTGACCGCCATTCTCGCCGAGCCCGGCCAGGTGCTGGCGGCGGGACAGCCGGCAGTGCGTCTGGCTCGGCTGAGCGAGATGGAGGCCGTTGCCGACATTCCCGAACAGCAGGCGACCAGCCTTGCCGACCACCGCCTGTCGGTCGAAGCGTGGTCGCTTCCCGGAGTCACCATTCCGGCGGTACTGCGCGAAGTCTCGCCGGCGGCTGATCCGACCACCCGCACCTATCGCCTGCGGGCGACGTTGCAGGCTCCGCCATCGGGGCTGCAACTGGGCATGACCGCAACACTGCTCGCCCTGCCGCATCACAGCGTGCCGGTGGCGCGCATTCCGCTGACGGCGCTGACGCAGCAAGGCGACCAACCGGCGGTGTGGATCGTCAATGCGCAAGGGAATGGCGTCGACCGGCATCCGGTCCAGGTGATCGCCTATGCCGGCGACTGGGCGATCATCGGTGGCGGTCTGTCCGGTGGTGAGACCATCGTCACCGCCGGTGTGCATAAGCTGGACTCCGGCCAGCGCATCCGGGTGTGGAGGGCGCCGTCATGAGCAATCGCGGCAATCTTTCGGCCTGGGCGCTGTCGCATCGGACGCTGGTGCTGTTTCTCATCCTCGCCAGCATGGCCTCTGGCCTTGTCGCCTATCGGACGCTCGGGCGCAGCGAAGATCCGGCCTTCACCTTCAAGGTCATGATTGTCCGCACCAACTGGCCGGGCGCCACCGCCCGCGAGGTGGAACTGCAAGTCACCGACCGCATCGAAAAGAAGTTGCAGGAACTGCCCTATTTCGACGTGGCCCGCAGCTATTCGCGGCCGGGCGAGTCGGTGGTGTTCATCATCCTGAAGGACTACACCCCGCCGAAGATGGTTCCCGACCTGTGGTATCAGGTGCGCAAGAAAATCGGTGACATCGCCTACACACTGCCGGCCGGCGTACAGGGGCCATTCTTCAATGATGAATTCGGTGATGTCTATTCGGCCATCTACGCCTTCATGGGTGAGGACTTCACTCCTGCCGAGTTGAAGAAGATCGCCGAACAGGCCCGCGAAGGGCTGTTGCGCCTGCCCGGTGTCGAGAAGGTGGCGCTGATCGCGCCACAGCAGGAACGTATCTATGTGGAGATTTCCAGCCGCCGCATCGCCAGTTTCGGCCTGTCGGTCGAGGCGGTCGCCCAGGCGTTGATGCGCGACAACGTGGTCGCCGCGGCCGGCGTGGTCGATAGCGGCTCGCAGCGCATCTATCTGCGCATCGACATGGGGCCCGACGCGCTGGAGCAGGTCAAATCCCTGCCCATCGAGGCCGGTGGGCGCATCCTGACCATCGGTGACGTGGCCGAACTGAAGCGCGACTATGTGGACCCGCGCAGCTTGACCATGCGCTTCAAGGGCCGCGACGCCATCGGCCTGGGTGTGGTGATGGCCAAGGGCGGCAATGTGCTCGACCTGGGCACGGCGCTGGAGGCTGAAGCGGCGCGCATCGCCGCCGCCCTGCCCCTGGGGGTCGAGATTGCCACCGTCGCCGATCAGCCCCGCGTCGTCGAGCACTCGGTCGGCGAGTTCATGGAAAGCCTCGCCGAAGCGCTGCTCATCGTCATGGCCGTCAGCTTCGTAACGCTCGGCTGGCGGACCGGTCTGGTGGTCGCCTTCGCGGTGCCGCTGGTGCTGGCGCTGACTCTGGCGGCCATGCTGGTGCTGGGCATCGACCTGCAACGCATCTCGCTGGGCGCGCTGATCATCTCCCTCGGCCTGCTGGTCGACGATGCCATCATCGCCGTGGAAATGATGGTGGTGAAGCTGGAAGAGGGATGGGACCGCCTGCGCGCCGGCGCCTTCGCCTACAGCTCGACCGCCTTTCCCATGCTCAGCGGCACCATCGTCACCGCCGCCGGCTTCGTTCCGGTCGGCTTCGCCCGCTCCGCCGCCGGTGAATACACCAATGCCATCTTCTGGGTGGTCGCCTTGTCGCTGATGATCTCCTGGGTCGTCGCCGTCATCTTCACCCCCTATCTCGGCTATCTGCTGTTGCCCCGCCCCAAGCATACCGGGCCGGTTCACAACAATTCCCATGCCGTCTACCACACCCCGCGCTACCAGATCCTGCGCCGGGTCATCACCGCCTGCGTGCGCTGGCGCTGGGTGACCATCGGCGTGACCCTGGCCGCTTTCGTCGCGGCGCTGGTCGGCTTCGGCTATGTCCAGCAGCAGTTTTTCCCATCGGCCAACCGGCCCGAGTTGCTGGTCGATCTGCGCCTGTCCGGCGGCGCCTCGTTCGCCGCGACCGCCGCCGAGGTGGGCCGGCTGGAAAAACGTCTGGCCGATGATCCGCGCATCGCGCATTGGGTGGCCTATACTGGCGGCGGCTCACCGCGCTTCTACCTGCCGCTCGACGAGCAGTTGCCGACCCCGAATTTCGCCCAGTTCGTGGTCGTGACCAAGGGCCTCGTCGAGCGCGAGGCGGTGATGAAGGATCTCGTGGCCCTGTCGGAGGACCAGTTCCCCGAGGCGCGCATGCGCGTCAGCCGGCTGGAGAACGGCCCGCCGGTCGGCTATCCGGTCCAGTTCCGCGTCAGCGGCGACGATCCGCAGCCGCTCCGCCAGATCGCCTATCGGCTGCGCGACCTGATGCGCGGCGATGCCAACCTGACCAACGTCCATCTTGACTGGGACGAGCTGGCCAAATGCGTGCGGCTCGAGGTCGATCCGGCCAAGGCGCGGGCGCTGGGCGTGTCGAAACAGGATCTGACTGCGGCGCTCAACAGCCTGGTCGGCGGTGTCGCGGTGACCCAATACCGCGAGGGCACCGAACTGATCGACGTGGTGTTGCGGACACCGCAGGAGGAGCGGGGCGACCTGGCCAAATTGGGCGACCTGATGGTGCGGACCAGTCGCGGCACCACCCTGCCGCTCAGCCAGATCGCCACGCTCCGCTACGCTCTCGAAGAGCCGATTCTGTGGCGCCGTGGCCGGGCGACGACCATCACCGTGGTCGCCGATGTGCTGGGCGACGTTCAGGCGCCGGTGGTCAGCCAGCGCATCAACACCCAGTTGGCGGCGCTGCGGGCTCAGCTTCCCTCGGGTTACGAAATCCAGATGGGGGGCGCCATCGAGGAAAGCAGCAAGGGTCAGGACTCCATCGCCGCGATGATGCCGCTGATGCTGCTGATCATGGTCACGACGCTGATGATCCAGCTGCAAAGCTTCTCGCGCGTGCTGATGGTGGTGCTGACGGCGCCGCTCGGGCTGATCGGCGTCACCGCCTCGCTGCTGCTGTTCCGTCTGCCCTTCGGTTTTGTCGCCACCCTGGGAGTCATCGCCCTGGCCGGAATCATCATGCGCAATTCGGTCATCCTGGTCGATCAGATCGAACAGGACATCACCGCCGGCCGCGCCCCGGTCAACGCCATCATCGAGGCCACCGTCCGCCGCACCCGCCCCATCGTCCTGACGGCCGCCGCCGCGGTGCTGGGCATGATCCCACTGGCCAACAGCGCCTTCTGGGGACCGATGGCGGTGTCGATCATGGGCGGACTGGCGGCGGCGACGCTGTTGACCATCCTGTTCCTGCCCGCCCTGTACGCCGCCTGGTTCCGCGTGCCGAACCCCAAACCGGCAGCGGACCAGCCGGACCCCCGGACAAGCCCGGAACTGGCGCATCATCCTGAACTTGCCGGTTAGGCGGCGGGCAAGCAGGCATTGGGCCAAAGGCCATGGTGCACGCCCCCTCTCCCGCTGGCGGGAGAGACGCCCAGCGCGC
>ORMF011218249.1_pt1 | contig 11622 bp, 12 predicted proteins | sample 1779871 | NCBI WGS metagenome assembly ORMF01 (sample SAMEA104232316, study PRJEB22302) | groundwater metagenome | biome: forest; feature: aquifer; material: groundwater | place: USA | collected 2011-08-07 | depth 5.4 m
AAAAAAATACTTAAATTCGCGATTCCATAAACGATTAAATAATAGAGCGTTGCCCGCATTCCCAAAATGGAATGCGAAGCAAGGCCCATTAAAAGATATCCTGCGTGAGCGATGCTGGAATAGCCTAAAAGACGCTTCAAGTTGCCATTCAACTGCGGCAGTGCCCCCAAATTTCCATAGAAAATGGTAGCAATTGAAAGAAGTGCTAAAAGAGGAGCCCACATCCCATTTGTTTTATCAACAATACTTAAGAATCGAATTAAAAAAGAAAATCCGGCTGCTTTTGAAACAACAGAAAGAAAGGCAGTGATCGGAGTTGGCGCACCTTCATAAACATCCGGGACCCAAAGCTGAAATGGGAATAAAGAAATTTTAAATCCGATTCCCGCTAACAAAAGAATTAAACCGGCGTAAAAAATAACCGGAATTTGGGAAAACGAATTTAAGCTTTCCCGGATGGATGCGAACGCAAAACTTCCGCACGTGCCGTAAATCAGGCTGATTCCGTAAAGCATCACACCTGAAGAGAATGCGCCCATAACGAGGTATTTGCTTGCAGCTTCAAGAGAGCGCTCATCGGCTTTTAAATAACCCGTTAACACGTATAGCGAAATAGTCATCAGCTCAATCGAAATGAATGTGGTGATTAAACTTCCGGAAGAGACAAGAAAGCACGCGCCCAGTAATGCAAGCACAGTCAAAATGTTAAACTCTCCCGCGCGGCTTTTTGATATCTCAAGAGACTCACGCCCCATATAAATGACAAGCGCCCCGCTTCCGACAAAAAATATTTTAAAAAAGAGTGTGAAATGGCTGAGCTCAAAGGCTCCGTTAAAAAGATTTCCGTTTAGATCCCAAATAAAAGGAATCCATAAAACTGTGAAACCTAAAATCAATAAAGTAAAATCCGTCAGTTTTCTTTTAACGGAGTAAGGTAGGAATAGTTCGCCTGCGATTAAGAAAGCGCTCAATCCGGATAAAATTGCTTCAATTGAAATTATTTTGAGGGAGTGTATGAAATCCATGATTAATGAGTAGCCTCTTCTAATAAATGAGTTTGCGAATAAGGCTGAGTTATCGCGGATACGCTCGGCCGGATTAGATTAAGCAACGGTCTTGGCCAGAAACCAAAAACAATTAAGGCCCCAATCAAGAGACCGTAAGGCAGCCGCTCATGAATTGTTTTGACGTCTTTTAAGGACCGCCATTTCGGTTTTAATTCTCCAAAGAAAACATTTTTGATGAGCCGGAGCATATAAGTTGCGGTAATCACAATTCCAAAGATTGCGAGCACCGTTTGCCAAAATAGTGCTCTCCAGCATCCAAAGAAAATAATCATTTCCGAAATAAAATTAGCAAAACCGGGAAGACCGCTGGACGCAAACGCAGCCATGACAAAACAAACGGTTACAAAAGGCATGACTTTGGCAAGTCCGCCCAAATCCTCAATTTCCCGCGTATGCGCTTCGTGATCAATGTAGCCAATGAGCGCAAAACAAAGAGCGGCCATAATTCCGTGTGCAAACATAAAGAACACAACGCCTGTGAGAGCGGTTTCACTCAGTGCTGAGATACCAAGCAGCGCATAACCCATATGGCTCACACTTGCAAACCCAATCACGAATTTAAGGTCTTTTTGAGACATGGCAGCCCACGCGCCATAAAGAACATTAATCACCGCCAAAATAGACACAATCGGGAACCATTTTTGGGATCCGATTGGGAAAAGAGGAATCACAAATCTCAAGATAGCAAAAATTCCTATTTTTTTTAAGACACCTGCATGAAGCATGCTCACAGGAGCGGGCGCGGCTGCATAACCGATCGGAGACCAGCTGTGAAGCGGCCAGAGAGACGCAATGACGCCAAACCCCACAATCAAAAGCGCGCTGATCCAAATTTGAAGTGAATCGGAAAGAGGGCTCGAAGACAGGTGCGCTTGAATCGCCAATAGATCAAAGGTCTTAAGCCCGGCGGCTTGATACAGCATGAGAAGCCCAACAAGGGCTAAAACAGCCCCTCCAGTGATATAAAGCGTTAACTTCATTGCCCCATATTCCTTATTTTTGCTCCCCCAAATAGTAATGAGCGGATACAGTGGGATAACCGCCATTTCATAGAAAACATAAAAGAAAAAAATGTCCAATGACGTGAAAACGCCGTAAATGCTGGCGATGAGGATTAAAAATAAAATGTAATATTCTTTGATGCGCTCTTTGATTGCGGACGAAACCAAAACGGCGCTTAAAGAACAGAAAGAGTGAAGAAGAATTAAAATACAGCTAATCCCATCGACTCCAGTGTGGTACGAAATGCCAAATTCGGGTACCCATGCTGTCTGATTTACAAATTGATAGCCTGCTTTAGTCGCGTCATAACTGATGCAAACATAAATGGAAATCAAAAAGGTAAGCACAATCGAAGTTACAGAAATTGTGCGAATCATTCTTTCCTGATCTTTTGGAACGAAAAGAAGGAAAATTGCTGTCAGAAGAGGGATCAATGTTAGAGAAGGAATCAACGCACACCCCGCCACAGAAAAAGATAAAGAATAACGACAATGCCGGAGAAAAAAACCGTAGTATAGGTTTGGACTCTGCCTGTTTGGAGTTTCCGAAGCCGGTCACCTATTTTAAAAGTTAAGAACGCTGTTCCGTTTACCATTTTTTCCACAATCACTTTATGTTCAAATGCCGTACAGAACTCGGAAATTGGTTTTTGAACTTTCACCAAAAACCAATTATAAAAATTATTCACAAAATAACCATGACTCAAAAGCTGATAGAGTGAGACAGATTTTCTTCGGATTTGATTCGGAAAGTCAGGCCTTAATTGATAGAAAAGAACCCCTGTAAAAATTCCGAGTATAGAAACTAAAGAGCTTAAACCAGCAATGCCCGGATTCCACGTGATATGCTGATCGAACGGGTTTTCAAACCACTTCTGAATGCCAAGCCATCCGCCGGTGACGGAGAAGAATGCCAAAATAATCATAGGAATGGCCATCCAATGTTGTGGCTCATGGGCGTGATTTTCCGATTTATTTTTATCCCCAAAAAAAACAAGAATTCCGGCCCTTGTAATATAAAACGCTGTTAAAAAAGCGGTCATGATTGCAATTAAAAAAAGAAAAGAATTTTGCGCATAAGCGAAAGAAAGAATTTCATCCTTACTCCAAAATCCGCTTAAGGGGTAAATCCCTGCAAGCGCGAACGCGCCAATGATAAAACAAACTCCAGTTACCGGAAGTTTCCTGAAAAGATTTCCCAATTTAGTTATATCCTGCTCATGTGCCGCATGAATGATGCTTCCCGCGCATAAAAAAAGAAGCGCTTTAAAAAAAGCATGGGTGGTTAAGTGGTACATAGCAGCCTCGGAACTTCCAAGCCCAACGGCCATCACCATATAACCAAGCTGGCTTAATGTTGAGTAGGCGAGAACACGTTTAATATCGGTCTGGACTAATGCAAGAGATGCCGCAAAAATCGCCGTAAACCCGCCCAGATAAGAAATAAAATCGAGGGCGAAAGCAGAGTGAGAAAAAAGAAAAAACATTCTCGCGAGAAGATAAACTCCGGCAGCCACCATGGTTGCTGCGTGAATAAGAGCGCTCACAGGCGTTGGTCCTTCCATGGCGTCCGGAAGCCAAACATGCAGAGGGAATTGAGCTGATTTTCCAATGACTCCGCAGAAAATAAGAAGACATACTATTGTTGTAAGTGATTGATTTAAAATAACTTGCGTAGAATTAGAGAATAGGATTTCTAACTGAGCTAAATTCAATGTTTTGGAAGCAGTCCACAACAAAATGGTCCCGAGCAAGAATCCATAATCCCCAAGACGATTTGTTAAGAATGCTTTCTTTCCCGCATCCGCCGCCGCTTCTTTCTCGTACCAAAATCCAATTAAAAGATAAGAACTGACGCCGACGAGTTCCCAGAAGACAAAAAGTTGAAGTAAGTTATTTGAAAGTACGATTCCAAGCATTGAAAAAACAAAGAATGATAAAAATGAAAAATAGCGCGAAAATCCCGGATCATCTTCCATGTATTCCATGGAATAATAAAAAACAAGAATGGAAACTCCCAGAACGATAAAGAGCATTGCAAAAGAGAGAGAATTAAAAAGAAAACCAAATTGAACAGAAAGCCCCGGAATGGAAATCCAATCCAACGAAATTTCAAACGGTGCAGTACCTTGAGTTTTCCAAAGATAAATAGTTAACATGAGTGAAATCAGCACTGAAAAAAGTGCTGTGAACGCGCTTAGCTTCGGACGTGAACGCGTTATGAAGGCAATCATAATAGCTGCGCCAAGCGGAAGAAAAAGAATGAACCAGGGAATGAGCGCGCTTACCATTTCAGAGAATTGACAGCATCCATATTAATTGTTTTTTTATTCCGGAAAATAAGAACTGCCAGAGCAAGCCCGACCGCAACTTCACTTGCCGCAATGGCTATTACAAAAAGCGGCATAATTTGACCGTCTAAATTATTTTTCTCAACCGAAAATGCAACAAAAGAAAGATTGGCTGCGTTCAACATAATTTCAATGGATAAAAGAATCATAATGAGGTTTCGCCTAAGAAGAACACCAAAAACTCCGATTGAAAATAAAATTGCGCTTAAAACCAAATATTCTATAGTCACTGGTTTTCTTCTTTTCTTGAAATGCTGATGACGCCAATAGCGCCAACTAATAAAACAAAAGAAACCATTTCAAATGCGAGCAAATGATTTGTAAATAAAACCCTGCCGAGCGTTTCTATGGTTCCTACCATTTCCGCGTGATTTCCAAAGAATCCTTTGGCAGCAAATAGAAGATCAAGAATTCCTGTTAAAAAGAGGAAAGTTAGTAAAATGGTCACAATAGGTTTTCTAGATCTAAAAGGCTCTGTGATACCTTCCATTCCGATCAACATCAAAATGAAGAGGAAAAGAACTAAGATTGCGCCCGCGTAAATTAAGATTTGAATCACAGCAACAAAGTAAGCTTGAAGAAGGATGAATAAACCCGAAAGCGCAAACATCGTCACCACTAACGAGAGAACACCATAGGAAGGACGATCAGTCAAAACAACATAGAGGGCGCTTGTGATAGCGAGCACGGCTAAAGCATAAAATACCAATGTAGAGGGCATAAATTCACGTAACTCAAGTTAAGTGAAGGCCTTAGTATAACGAAACCCCTCCTTAAAATAAAGAGGTTTTGAAGTAGAAATTAAAAGGAGTGAATTATGTTTTTTCTGCGGAATTTACAAGCAAAATAGCCCGGTTTTTAGCGACTTCAAAAAATCCATTTCCTGTTTGAAAGAACATGTCACTTCCTGACTCTTCAGTAATTTTTAACCTGCCCGGAGCGCAGCTTGAAATAAATGCCGCGTGATTAGCAAGAACGCCAAAATACCCCTTGGCTCCGGAGACCATAAGCGACTTCACTTTTCCGGAATACGGTTTTCCGTTTAATGTGATAATTTCAAATTGAAACAATGGTGCCATGAATTACGCCGTCGCCTTTTCCTTTTCAGCATTTTCTTTTACTTCGTCAATACCGCCTGCCATATAGAAACATTGCTCCGGAATATCGTCGAGTTCTCCATTAGCGATCATTTGGAACCCGCGAATGGTATCGGCAATTTTTACGTATTTGCCTTTTCTTCCCGTAAAAGCCTCTGCGACAAAGAAAGGTTGCGAAAGAAAGCGTTCAATTTTCCGCGCGCGCATAACAATCGCTTTATCTTCCGGAGACAATTCATTAATTCCAAGAATCGCGATAATGTCACGGAGATCCTTATAGCGCTGAAGAATTTTTTGAACTTGTCTCGCCGTGTCGTAGTGTTCTTTTCCGACAATTCTCGGATCCAACATTCTGGAATTAGATTCAAGCGGGTCAATGGCCGGATAAATTCCAAGTTCCGCAATTTGGCGGGAGAGAACTGTAATACCATCCAAATGTGAAAAGGTAGTTGCCGGAGCCGGATCCGTCAAATCGTCCGCCGGAACGTAAATGGCTTGAACGGAAGTGATGGAGCCTGAGCGTGTCGAAGTAATGCGTTCCTGAAGTTCGCCCATTTCAGTACCGAGTGTTGGTTGATAACCGACCGCTGACGGCATGCGCCCAAGAAGAGCAGATACCTCAGAGCCTGCTTGAACAAAACGGAAAATGTTGTCGACGAAAAGCAAAACGTCTTGGTGCGCTTCATCGCGGAAGTGTTCTGCCATCGTAACGCCTGAGAGGGCAACGCGAAGACGCGAACCGGGCGGTTCATTCATCTGACCAAAAACAAGAGCTGTTTTTTTTACGACTCCTGATTCATTGAGCTCAAGCCAAAGATCGTTTCCTTCACGGGTGCGTTCGCCTACACCGCAGAATACAGAAACACCGCCATGCTCAGTGGCAATATTATGAATAAGTTCCATCACAACCACGGTTTTCCCAACACCTGCACCACCAAAAAGGCCGACTTTTCCTCCTTTGGCGTAAGGAGCGAGAAGATCAATGACTTTGATTCCGGTTTCTAAAACTTGGGAAACCGGGTTTAAATCTTCAAATTTAGGAGCGCTTTTATGAATGGGGCTACGTTTGCCGGTAACTTGCGCGCCGCCGTCAATTGCTTTGCCTAAAAGGTTAAAAATCCGGCCGAGCGTTTGTTCGCCCACAGGAACTGTAATGGAAGCGCCTGTATCTAATGCGCTCATGCCGCGCACCAAACCATCCGTGGGGCCGAGAGCAATACAGCGCACAACGTTATCGCCCACATGTTGAGCGGCTTCTAAAGTTAGATCCGTATTTTTTTCTTTATCTTCAACTTTGATTGCATTAAAAAGTTTCGGAAGCTCTCCGGTTTCGAAACGAATGTCAACACTGGGTCCTATAACTTGAACAATTTTACCAACTCCCATGAAAATCTCCTTTTACTTGGCTTGTAATGCTTTGGATCCGGATACAATTTCAATTAGTTCTTTAGTGATGGTGGCTTGTCTCGCTTTATTGCGCTGAAGTGTGAGCGAATCGACCATTTCAACCGCATTGTCCGTTGCTTGACGCATCGCGATCATTCGTGAAATTTGTTCTGAAACAAGGGCGCCTTTGACGGCTTGTTCTACTTTAAGTTCTAAAAAATGAGGAATGAGTTCATTTAAAATGCCTTCAGCGCTCGGCTCAAAAATATATTCACTGGGAGAAATATTTTCCTGGTTTGAACCGATTCCTTCCAGCGGAAGAAGTTGCTCCACTTTTGGCTTGTAAGAAGACATGGAAATAAAGTCTGTATAAATTAAAAATACGCGATCCGCCTCATGTTCCAAGAAAGCTTTCTTCGCGCGCTCAATGATGTTTCCGACAACGCCCGCAATTTCCTGCGGACGGGGGATAGTGACTTCATCTATGATATTAAACCGTTTTCTTTTAAGGTAGGCGTTGCCTTGTTTGCCAATTGTGAAGAATGTTTTCTCGGTTTTCTGAGACGCAACAAATCTTTCAGTGGCTTGAAATAGATTGTAATTATAAGAACCGCAAAGCCCTGAGTCTGAAGTCACAAGAAACACCAAATTTTTTGTTCCTTCTCTTACTTCGAAGAACGGGTGCTGAAATGATTTGGTGGCGGTGATCACGCGTTTTAAAATCCGGTCTAGTTCCGCGGCATAAATTCTTGTCTGGCCAAGAAGGTTTTGATATTTTTTAAGTTTGGATGCAGCCACCATTTCCATGGCTTTGGTAATTTTTTTTGTATTTTCAACGCTTTTTATTCTACGTCTTATTTGTCTAAGTGTTTGTGCCATAATGAGTTACAACGTATATGCTTCATGGTTATCCGGAGAAATCTTGCTTAAACGATTGAATCGCCTGAACCAATTTTTTCTTAAGGTCGACATTCAAGGCTTTTTCCTGATTAATCTTGATAGAAATATCGGGAAACTTCTGTTCAACATAGGTCAGAAGGTCAGCGGTAAATTTTTGGACTTTATCAATTTTTACGTCGTCCAAATACCCTTCTGTTCCCGCAAAAATCTGAACAATTTGGGAGCTTAAGGACATAGGAGAAAGGATGTCTTGTTTTAAAATCTCAACCATCCGTTCGCCATGCGTGAGTTGCTGCTGAGTCGATTTATCAAGATCTGTGGAAAGCTGTGAAAATGCCGCAAGTTCGCGATATTGAGCCAAGCTCAGGCGCAACATGCCGGCCACTTGTTTCATTGCTTTTGTTTGGGCATTGCCGCCGACGCGTGAAACCGAAATACCCACGTTCACAGCAGGGCGGACACCTGCGAAGAAAAGGTCCGGCTCCAAATAAATTTGTCCGTCTGTAATGGAAATGACATTGGTCGGAATATACGCAGAAACGTCCCCTGCTTGCGTTTCAATCACTGGAAGTGCTGTGAGTGAGCCGCCGCCTTTTGATTGATGAAGTTTTGCAGCGCGCTCGAGCAAGCGAGAATGAAGATAAAAGACGTCTCCGGGATACGCCTCACGTCCGGGCGGTCTTTGAAGCAATAGTGAAAGTTGACGATACGCCTGCGCGTGTTTCGATAAATCATCATAAACGCACAGCGCATGACCACCGTTATACATAAACTCTTCAGCCATCGCGCAACCGGCGTAAGGCGCCAGGTATTGGAGGGGAGCAGGGTCTTCGGAAGCGGCAACAATCACGGTTGAATATTCCATAGCGCCGTATTTTTCAAGCGTGTTTACAATCGCAACCACGCTCGACATTTTTTGCCCGATGGCAACATAGAAACATTGAACATTTTTTCCTTTTTGATTAATGATGGCGTCAATGGCAATAGCAGTTTTTCCGGTTTGGCGATCACCAATGATGAGTTCGCGCTGACCGCGCCCGATTGGAATCATGGAATCAATAGCTTTAATGCCGGTTTCAAGTGGTTCACGGACAGGCTGTCTTTCAATCACGTTCGGAGGTGTAATTTCAAGAGCACGGAAAGTTTTCGTGACAATGGGTCCTTTTCCATCAATGGGTTCACCAAGGGGGTTCACCACACGGCCGAGAAGCGCTTTTCCACTTGGGACTTGCGATATTTTGCCTGTTCGTTTGACCTGGTCGCCTTCTTTGATGTTTTTGTCAGACCCTAAAATGACGACGCCCACATTACTGGTTTCAAGGTTAAGTACGAGGCCGATCGTTTTATCGGCGAATTCCACAAGTTCACCCGCCATCACGTCATCAAGGCCATAAACGCGCGCGATACCGTCTCCAACCTGAAGTACATATCCGATGGAATCTAGTTTCAGTTTGGATTCGTATTTTTCAATTTCTTTTTTAATTGCAAAAGTAACTTCTTCAGCTTTTAGCATAGTCTCATCCTTAACTTAGGACTCACCAACCATTAATAGTTTCAAATTATTCAATTGAGTTCGAACAGAGCCGTCGTAAAGACGATTTCGAATCCGCACACTAATTCCGCCGATAAAAGACGGATCAACTTTTATTTTAGAAATAATTTTTTCACCCATCTTCTTTTCAAGAATCTTTTCGAGCGCTTCTTTGAGCTTTGAAGAAAGGGGCCGCGCTGTAGTCATTTCTACTTCTTCAAAATGGCGGCTTTCGTTTAGGAGCTCATGATATGATTCTAAAACCGAATCCAATAGATCGAGACGTTTCTTTGCCGCGAGAAGTGTCAAAAAGTCGAATGTCAGTTTCTCTACTTTGCCCGAAGCCATGCTTTTTAAAATCGCCATTTTTTCATTCACACCGAGCAGAGGATGAGAAAAAGCGGCGGAAGTATTTTTATTGCTCCGAATTCCTTTTTGAAAGATAAGTAAATCTTCTTCGACTTTGAGTTCAATTTTATGCTGGCACGCAAGTTCAAAAATAGCGGCAGCATAACGTTTCGCCAGAACAGAATTTTTCATGATCGGATTAGAGGATCCTTGGCGGCTTCGAGCTCTTTAATGAAAGATGAAATCAACTCCTCATCTTTCATGTCCGTTATTTTTTCTTTAATCAAATGCTCCGTTGCCGAAAAAGCGAGATTCGCAATTTCTTTCCGGAGTGTCACGCGCGCTTTTGCGGTTTCAATTTCGATATCTTCCTTGGCTTTTTCAAGAAGTTCCTTGGCCTGATTTCTGGCGGAATCCTGAACTTCACGCGCCAGTTTTTTCCCTTCTTGAATGGACTCCTGAATTTTCACTCGCGCTTCTTCCTCGATATGAGCTAAGCGCTTTTCGTAATCGATTTTGAGTGCTTGAATATCAGCTTTGGTCCGCTCAATATCGTCAAGTCCGGAAGAGATTTTGGTTCGCCTGGCGTCAAGGAGCAGAAGGATCGGTTTCCACGCGAGCCTTTTCATAATGAAAAGGAGAACGATGAAACCAAATGCCTGCGTTAAAATTTCCTGAATAGAAACATTCATAAAAAATTAAGCTGCAAACTTAAGAAATTTTGCCTTGAAGAATAAAGACCACGAGAAGCGCATAAATGGTGAGAGCTTCGATAAATGCGCAGCCGATGATCATACCGGTTTGAATCTTGTTGGCGGCTTCAGGCTGTCTTCCCATAGCTTCCATAGCGGATGCAACGGCTTTAGAGAGACCAAGCGCGCAACCAAAAGCGGCAATCGAAACACCGATGGGTAATGTCCAGGATAATGCTGATGCAAAGTTCATTGAATTTACCTCCGTTATTTTAGTTTAATGTTCAGTTTGATGCACAGGCTGATGCGCCGTTTCGTGACCATGTTCATGGTCGTCGTGAGGGAGCATGAGCGAAAGATAAATCGTACTTAAAAGAGAAAACACCAAAGCCTGAATGGTTCCCGTAAGCATCGCAAGCATCATGAAGGGAAGCTGAAACGGAATTCCGATTGGGCTGTGAAGTTTTGAAAGCGCTAAAATTCCAAGTCCTGAGAAAACACCAATCAAAGCATCTTCCCCAAAAACATTTCCAAAAAGCCGGAGCGACAAACTTAATGGGCGTATAAATTCTTCTAAAATATGTAATGGAAAATTGAGAGGAACCATGCACCAACCCACTGTATCTTTCGGGCTTCCCATTAAATGAAGAATGTAATTTTTAATGCCATTTTCCCTCAAACCCACATATTGGACATAGAAAAATACGGTAATGGAAAGTCCTGCGGTTGTATTAATGCTTGAGGTTGGAGATTTTAGGCCGGGAATAAGACCCATCCAATTTTGAACAAAAATATAAATGAAAAGAGTTCCGATAAACGGAACGTACTCGCGGCCTTTAGGGCCGATGACGCCCACCACTAAATTTTCGAGCGCTTCCACAATCATTTCGAGTACATTTTGAAGTCCCGAAGGAACGATTGATTTTTTTCTGGTGCCAAGGAAAAAAACAAAAATAATAAAAGAGGCGCCAATCCAGGAGAAGATCACATTTTCCCACGCATGGAGAAAATGACTAAGGGAAGTTCCGTGTAACCGCTCAGCAATCATAGATACAAAATTGGCCATTTCTTTCATGGTCTCGCCACCTGATTCGTGAACGTTATTTTGCATGTGTTCGGCTGCCGAAGGTTCCATTACTTGTTTTCTTTGTCTTCAGTGTCTTCCGCTGTCTCTTTAATGAGTCTGATTGTTTGTTTAAATCCGGCTATAATTCCTAAAACGCTCAGAATCATTTTTCCCCACGGGTTT
>ORMF010569686.1_pt1 | contig 11621 bp, 13 predicted proteins | sample 1779871 | NCBI WGS metagenome assembly ORMF01 (sample SAMEA104232316, study PRJEB22302) | groundwater metagenome | biome: forest; feature: aquifer; material: groundwater | place: USA | collected 2011-08-07 | depth 5.4 m
CGTGCGCATCTGCAACGCCAGCTGGACCGGTCGTCGTCTTCGCTTCCGCCGGCCGGTCACTAATGTACGCTAATTCATATGTGAGTACAGGTCAAGCGATTGTTGTAGCGAGCACCGCGCGAGCGCCGGGGTGCCCCCGGGCGAGCCGTGCTGTGGACGGTGCGGCGGCACAGTGAAGCGCCTTCCGGAGCACCGCACCCAGCGACGGCCGACCACCACGCCGCAGTGCTGCCCAGCCGACCACCCCGTCGCCCCGGCAAGGGGCGGCCTCCGCGAGGGCACCGCGTCCACCGCCCTCGCAGGCCTCCGTCGAAGGCGCGGCACAGCGCCCGTCCTAGCCTTCCGGCGGCGGCGTTCGCGAAGGCACGCAGCTCCCCGGGAGTTCCCCTCGATCTCGCTCGTCGAAGGGATCCGGTTTGAGCGCTCAGCGTTGGCGTCCGGCGGAAGCGGTGTGGCCCCTGTCCGAGAACATCACGCGGCGGCGCGGGTGGCGAGGACCTTGCGCACCGTGGCGCGCAGCGTCGCGAGGCGCACGGGCTTGGTCAGCACGGCGGCCACCGGGAACGGCGGGCTCAGGCCGCCCAGGTAGGCGGAGTGCAGGATGACTGCGGGGCGCGGCAGCGCGCCCTCCCCGAGGGCCGCGAGCACGACGCAGCCGTCGAAGCGCGGCATCGCCAGGTCGAGCAGGACGAGGTCGGGCGTGAAGTCGGCCAGCCGGGCGAGCGCGACCCGTCCGTCGTCCGCCTCGCAGATGTGGTAGCCGTCGGTCTCGAGCTCGAGGCGCAGGAGCACGCGCCACGCCTCCCCCTCGACCAGGACCAGCCCCCTCTGGCTCGGCGTCCCCCACTGGTTCTCGCCGGCGCGCCCGGCGATCTCCACGAGCGCGTCGGGGCTCGCCGACCAGTCGACCTGGAGGACGCGCGCGCCCGGCGGCGGGATGCTTCCTCGCCCCCGCTCCATCAGGATCAGCGAGTCTTCGAGGGTGGCCTCGCTCGGTGTGTGTGTGGCTCGCACGTTGCACCCCCGCCTCCCGAGCTCGCTCTTGAGCCATCGCTCCAGCGGACCGGACACACCGAACAGGAGGACCGTGGTCGCCATCCCCGAAGGGTGATCAACGCTCGTGCCACCCGCGCTGCCTGCGTGTTCTCCACAGCCGCGGCGCGCAGCCGACCCCGTGACGCACCGCGCGACGTTACCTCCAGGTAGCGCTTGGTTACCTACCGGTAACACCGAGCGGCCCCCCTCTCGTGGTGCGGAGCCTATTGGCCCCTCAGGGCACTTGGCTGGTGATGTGCACGGCGGAGATGCACGTGATGCGCGCGCGAGGCTGGGCCGTCGTCGTCGGTGTCCTCGTCCTGCTGTCCGCTGGGCGTCGTGCGGCGGCCGAGCTCGAGGATGATGAGGAGGACGACGCCCGCGTGGACCTCCACGGGTTCGTCAGCCAGGGCCTGCTCCTTTCGACCGCGAACGACTACCTGGCGAAGTCGCACCGCGGCAGCGTGGAGTTCACCGAGGCGGCTCTGAACGTGAGCCGCTCGTTCGGCCACCACCTGCGCATCGCGATGCAGCTCTTCTCGCGCGATCTCGGGCCGCTCGGGAACTACCGCCTGCGCTTCGACTGGTTCCTGCTCGACTATCGGCACGCGGACTGGCTCGGCCTGCGCGTGGGCCGCGTGAAGGTCCCGTTCGGCCTCTACAACGACACGTCCGACTACGATCCCGCCCGCGTGCAGGTGCTCCTGCCGCAGTCGGTCTACCCGACGACGTCGCGGGACTTCCTCCTCGCGGTGACCGGCGCGGAGGTCTACGGCCGCGCGCCGCTCGGCCCGGCGGGCGCCCTCGAGTACCGGCTCTACGGCGGCACGACCTTCGTCGACCTCGCAGATTCCAGCGGCACACCCGGCCTGACGGTGACGAGCGTCGACGTCCCGTACACTGCGGGCGGCCGGCTGCTCTGGGAGCCGATCGAGGGGCTGCGGCTCGGTGGCAGCGTGCTCGCGACGAAGATCGACTTCTCCGCGCAAGCCGGCAGCATGTCGGTCGCGCTGCGGTTGCCCGCGGTCCTCTGGGTGGCCTCGGCCGAGTACGCGCACCTGCGCTACCGCTTCGCGGCGGAGTACAGCCGGTGGCTGGTCGATCTCGAGAGCAGCCAGCCGGCGCTCGTGCCGCCGGTGAGCCGCGAGAGCGAGCGCGGCTACGTCTCGGGGACCTACGAGACGAGCGACTGGTTCGCGCTCGGGCTCTACTACTCGCTCGATTTCCCGGACGTGAGCCACCGCGACGGGCGGCGGGATCGATACCAGCACGACGTCGCGGCGTCGGTGCGGATCGACCTCCACCCGCACTGGCTGCTCAAGCTCGAAGCGCATTTCATGAACGGCACCGCCGAGCTCTCGCCGACGCTCAACGACAACAGGCCACGCGAGACCCTGGAGCGGTACTGGGGCTTCTTCGCGGTCAAGACGACCGCCTACTTCTGACCATGCACGCCGCCCTCCACATGCTCGTGCTCATCCTCTCCGCCGCCTGGCCCGCGCTCGCCCCGGCCGAGGAGGCCCGTTCCCTGCCGTACCGCGTGGTCGTGCACCCGGAGAACCCCGCGCGCGGCCTCGACCGGGCGCAGGCGGCGCGGCTGTTCCTCAAGAAGGTGACCCGGTGGCCCGACGCCGTCGCCGTCCAGCCGGTCGATCAGCGTCCCGCCGCGGGCGTGCGCGGGCGGTTCACCGAGTCGGTGCTGGGTCGCTCGGTCACAGCGGTCCGCAGCTACTGGCAACAGCTCATCTTCACCGGACGCGGCGTGCCGCCCCCGGAGCTCGACTCGGACGAGGCGGTCCTGCGCTACGTCCGGTCGCACCGGGGCGCGGTCGGCTATGTCACGGGCGGCGCCGGCCTCGCCGGCGTACGCGAGGTGGCGGTCGAATGATGCGCTGGACGCTGCGTGCGCGGCTGCGCGTCATCCTCGGCGTCACGGCCGGTGCGCTGCTCTTCCTGGCGGTGCTCGACGGGCTGATGGCGAGCCGGGTCGAGGAGGAGCTCGACGCCATCGAGCGGAGCTACCTGCCGCTCGTCGAGCTCGGGCCGGCCGCGGAGGGGCAGTTCGAGACGCTCCGCCGGGCGTTCCAGGACGCTGTCGCGGCCGAGGATGACGAGGCGCTCGAGGCCGCGTCCGGGCTGCGGGATCGCCTGCTGGCGATCGTCGATCGCACGCCACCCATCGTCGATCGCGCCTCGCTCGCGGCCCTCCGGCAGCAGATCGTCGCGTACTACACGCGCGCGCGGGACGTCGCGACCCGCCTCATCCACCAACCGATGGACGAGGTCGCGCTCGAGCAGGTGGACGCCATGCAGAACGATCAGCGCCAGCTGCAGGCGCGCATCGGCCAGACCCTCGGCCTCGATCGCAGAAAGCTCGGCGAGGCCTTCGCGCGAGCAAGAAGCGCGCGTCGGGGGGTACGGCAGGCGCGCATGGCCGTGCACATCGTCCTGTTCGGCGCGGTGGCGGTCCTCGTCGTGGGCATCGGGCGGCGCGCGGTGAGGTCGCTCCACGAGCTGACGACGGGCTTCGCGCGGCTCGGCCGCGGCGAGTTCGAGGCGCCGGTCCGCGTCACGGGCGGCGACGAGCTCGCCGACGTGGCCGAGCAGGCGAACCGCATGGCGACGGAGCTGCGCGCCCTCGACGCCGGCCTTCGCGAGAAGCAGGAAGCGCTCGAGCGGTCGAACCGCGAGCTCGAGGCGTTCTGCTACTCGGTCTCGCACGACCTGCGCGCGCCGCTGCGGGCGATCGACGGGTTCTCCCAGGCCCTGCTCGAGGACGCCGAGGGCCGGCTCGACGAGGACGGCAAGCGGCACCTGCGGCGCGTCCGGATGGCCGCGCAGCGCATGGGTCACCTCATCGACGACCTGCTCGCGCTCTCGCGCATCTCGCGCGGTGAGCTGTCCCGCCAGCCCGTCGACCTCGGGGCGCTCGGGCGGGAGGTGCTCACGGACCTTCTGCGCGGGGAGTCCGGGCGCGACGTGGAGGCCGTGATCGCCGAGCCCCTCGAGGCGTCGGGCGACGCGCGCCTGTTGCGCATCATGTTCGAGAACCTGCTCGGAAATGCCCTCAAGTTCACGTCGAAGGTCGAGCACCCGCGGATCGAGATCGGCCGCGACGCCGAGGGGCGCTACTTCGTGCGCGACAACGGCGCCGGCTTCGACATGGCCTACGCCGGCAAGCTCTTCGCACCGTTCCAGCGCCTGCACGCCACGACCGATTTCCCCGGGACCGGCATCGGGCTCGCCACGGTGCAGCGTATTATCCTGCGCCACGGCGGCGCCGTGCACGCCGAGGGGACCGTCGGACAGGGTGCCGTCATCTCGTTTTCGCTCGGCCAAGCCGCCAGCGAGGAGGCCGCATGAAGGTCAGTCGGATCTTGCTGGTCGAGGACAACCCCGACGACGTCGAGCTCACGCTGCGCGCCTTCAAGAAGAGCCACTTCGCCGCCGAGGTGGCCGTCGTGTCCGACGGCGAGGAGGCGCTCGACTACCTGTTCGGGCGGGGCACCTACGCGGAGCGTGACCCGAGCGTGCCCCAGGTGGTGCTGCTCGACCTGAACCTGCCCAAGGTGGGCGGGCTCGAGGTGCTCCGCCGGATGCGCGCGCACCCGCGGACGCGCCTGATCCCGGTCGTGATCCTGACCTCCTCGACCGAGGAGCAGGATCTGCTGCAGGGCTACGGAAACGGTGCGAACAGCTACGTGCGCAAGCCGGTGGACTTCGCGTCGTTCGTGGAGGCGACGCGCCAGCTCGGGCTCTACTGGCTGCTGCTCAACGAGCCGCCGCCGCTGTAGCGCTGCCGCTGTAGCGCGCCACCAGCGACAGGAGCTCGTGGAGGCGCACGGGCTTGGGCAACGCGCCGTCGGCCCCGAGATCCGCCACCTGCACCGTCAGGCGATCGACCGCCGTCATGATCACCGTGGGGATGAGGCGGAGCTCCGGGTCGGCGCGCTGCGCCTCGCGGAACTGACGGCCGTTCATGATGGGCATGTTGAGGTCGAGCAGGATGAGGTGCGGCCTGACCTCCGTGAGGAGCGCCAGCGCCTCCCGACCGTCGGCCGCGGCGACGGACGTGTAGCCGCTGTCCGCCAGGATCTCCATGAGGACCTCGCGGATGTCGAGGTCGTCGTCCACCACCAACACCGTCACCTCGCGCAGCGGCCCCATCAATCGACCCCCTTTTCGACCAGTCCGAGCGGAAGCTCGACGACGAACGCCGAGCCCTCGCCTGCGGCGCTCTCGACGTGGATCTTGCCGCCGTGCGCCTCGACCACCTGCCGGGCGAGCCACAGGCCGATGCCGAAGCCGCCGTAGTGCTGCGCGGGGACGGCGCGCTCGAAGCGCTCGAAGAGGCGGCTCTGCACCTCGGGCGGGATGCCGATGCCGCTGTCGCGCACCACGAGGCGCGCCAGCCTTGCGGTGCCCGTCGTCGTGATGTGCACCGGCTTGCCCTCGCCGAACTTGAGCGCGTTCGACAGGAGGTTCGTGACGACGGACTCGAGCGCCACGGGGTCCCAGTAGCCGATCGCCGGGCTCACGTCGAGCGCGATCTCCGAGCGCGAGCGCCGCACGAGCTCCTGGCAGCGCGCCAGGACGCGCGTGACCACGGCGGCGAGATCGGTGGGCTCTGGCAGCAGGGCGAGACGCCCCGCGGTGATGCGCGTGACGTCGAGCAGGTGGTTGATGAGGATGGTGAGGCGATCGACCTGCCAGAGGGCGGAGCCGAGCTTCGACTCGAGCTTCTCCACCGGCGGGGCGCCCTTGCGCACGAGCTCGAGCGCGCTCGCGAGCTGGAGCTGGAGCGCGGTGATCGGCGTCTTGAGCTCGTGCGACGCGATCGACAGGAACTCGTCGCGCGCGCGGATCGACTCGCGCAGCCCCTCCTCCGCGGCCCGCTGATCGGTGACGTCCTGGACGATCGCGACCGCGTATTCGGCGGCGCCGTCCTCGCCGACCACGGCGGTGACCGTGCTGGCGAGGCGCACCCGGGTGCCGCCCCGGCCCGGCCAGTCGTGCTCGTGGACCAGGCTGCGCGTGCCCTTCGCGATCTGCTCGAGCGCGTCGCCCTCGCCGAGGTCTCGCGCGGTCGCGCCGAGGACGTGCTCCATCGAGAGCCCGAGGAGATCGCAGAAGCGCTGGTTGACCGCCACGACCCGGCCGTCGAGGCCGACCTGCAGCATGCCCACCGCCACCTGGTCGAACATGGCGGAGAGGCGGCGCTCGCTCTCCGCGGCCTGCTGCATCGCCTCGCGGCGCTCGCGCCGGACCTGCGCCTCGCGGAGCTCGCGCTCGACCGCGGGGACCAGGCGCGCCATGCGCCCCTTGATCAGAAAATCGTGCGCCCCCGCCTTGAGCACCTCGACCGCGGTCTCCTCGCCGATGGTCCCCGACACGAGGATGAAGGGGATGTCGAGGCCGCTCTCCCGGTAGATCGCGATGCCCGCCATCGCGTTGAAGGCCGGCATCGAGTAGTCGGACAGGATCACGTCGAACGTGCCCTCCGCGAGGGCCTTGCGCATGCCCTCGCCGGTCTGCACGCGCTCGTGCTCGACGGCGTACCCGCCGCGCGTGAGCCCGAGGAGCAAGAGCTCCGCATCGAGCTCCGAGTCCTCGACGACGAGCACGCGCAACCGGCGGGACATCGAGTGCTCTGCGATTGCAGGGGGCACGCCATTCATGAACGCACCGATCCGGGCGGACGGCAATGCGTGATCTCCGCTGCCACGAGGGTTCCCGATCCATAACGTCCTTGCATCTCCGCCACTTTCAGGCCGTCGGGGGACGCTGCGGGCGACATCAGCACCCAAAGGGCGCAGGTAGGGGTAACGCGGCGGCTCAAGAGTGTTGCCCAGGTGACAGTTGGGCACGCGCCCGGCCCGGCGCGTCGCCTGCGATGTCGGGCGGATGGCGGGCGGCGGCGTGGTGCCCCACGCGTCTGGATCTTGCACCCCGAGCGGTGGGGGCCAGTGGCTCCCGGGGAGGGCTCATGGAGTCAGCGCCACGTGTCTTGTTGATTGGCCTGCCGGAGAAGGTCCGGCAGCGGCTCAGCGAGGAGCTGGCCGCGAAAGGCTGTGCCTGCGAGGTCAGTCACGGGCTCGGTGACGCGCTCTTCCGGGTCAGCTGGAACCCGCCCCACATCGTGCTCATCGACGACCGCGCCACGAGCGGCAGCATCGAGGCCGTGGTGGAGACGCTGCTCGAGGAGACGAGCGACGTGCCCATCGTGGGCATCGACGCCGATCCCGCGGTCGACGCGATCGCGCGCATGGCCTGCGCGACGCAACGCCGCCGCGCCACTCCCCTCGAGGCGCCGGTCAGGCGCGTGCTGCTGGTCGACGACGACGCGGACCTGCGTGAGGCGCTGCGCACCCACCTCGAGCTCTCCGGCTACGCGGTGATCGAGGCCCGCGAGGGCGCGGAGGCGCTGCGGCTCCTCGTCGAGGAGCGGCCAGACGTGGTCCTGCTCGACATCATGATGCCGGGCCTCTCGGGGATCGGCTTCCTGCAGCGCCTGCCGAGGGGCGCGCCGCCGATCGTCGTCTACTCGGCGTACCTCGATCCCGATGGCCGACAGTATCCGAACGTCGCGGCCGTGCTGCGCAAGCCGGTGCCGATGGACACGCTCCTCGCGGCCCTGTCGGCCACCGCGCTGCCGCCCGCAAAGGCGTAGTCCCTGCCATCTGGAGGTCCCGATGAGGCGAGTCGTGCATCCCACACCCGATGCCGCGGTGCCCGTCGCCGTGCGCGACGATCTGGTCGCCGACGGCACGGAGCGCAGCTGGGCGGTGGTGCGTTGCCCCGCCTGCGAACAGCTCTGGCCGACGCCCACCCCCGCGGAGGCCCGGGCGGTGCCCGACGCGCGGCAGCGCATGCAGGGGTGCGTGCACGCGCTGATGCAGCGTCACGTGGCGTGCGTCTCGATCGACGTGAGCCTCGACTCGCTGGCGTGGTGGCTGCTCCAAAGGCGGCTGACGTCCGCGCCGGTCGTCGACGAACAGGGGCAGCTCGCAGGGTTCGTGTCGATGAGCGACCTCGTGCGCGCGCTGGTGGCGGACGACGTCGAGCCGCTCCCGCCGGGCGTGCAGCCGCGGCTGCGGGAGGCCGCCGGGGGATTTCACGACGTGACGCTGGCGCGCTCCACGGTGCGGGAAATCATGACCCCCGTGCCGATCTCCGTGGCCGAGACCGATACGCTGGCCGAGGCCGCGCGGCGCATGACGGAGCACCACGTGCACCAGCTGCCCGTGGTCAACGCCGACCGGCGCGTCGTGGGGCTCCTGTCGTCGCTCGACCTGGCGCGCTCGATGGCTCGCTGAGTCGCGGAGGAGATCATGCGGATTGCATTCCAGAAGCTGCTCGACAGGGCATTCCACACGGCGGCCTCCGACAACGCCAGCGCGGCCCTCGAGACGGCACGGCGCAAGCTGGAGGCGGAGCACCACGCGGGCGCGGCGGTCTTCGAGATGGTCGTGCCCGGCCGGGTCGACCTGTCCTGGTTCACGTCGATGCTGCGCCGGCTCGTGGTCCACTGCGAGTCCACGGGGGCGCGCCTGCCCGGGTGCGCCGGCGTGCTCGTGGCCTTCCACCACGGAGACCGGCTTTACTGCGTCCGCGCGGAGGAGGTCGTCCGCTTCGGCTGCGAGGCGCTGCGCCTGACGCCGGCGCAGATGGTGACGATGGCTGGCACCGGCGCCGAGGACTCGACGATCAGGCACTGAATTCAGGGACCAGGCTAGCGCCAGTATTCGGCGAGGTCGGGTGATGGGGCAGGGCGGCGGAGGGCGCGCAGGGCATCGCAGTAGCCGAGGATGCCCGCGAGGCGGCCGTGCTCGTCCACCACGAGGAGCGCCTCGTGGTTCCCGCCGAGCAGGAGTGCGATGGCGCTGGCGAGCGGCTCGTGCGGGCCGACGACGGGCGGGGGCGCACCCATGATCCCCGCGACGCGAAGCTGGCCCAGCCTCGTGGCGGCGTCCTCGGGCTCCGCCTCCCGCAGCGGGTTGCCGACAGCGGCGCGCACCTCGCGTTCGCCCAGCAGGCCGATCGGGCGGGCGTCCTCGTCCACCACGGGCAGCGCTGGCAGCGCGAGCGACTCCAGCCGCCGGAGGGCCGGCATCAGCGGCTCGTCGGGCACCGCCCGCGCGGGGTGGCGGCGCATGGCCTGCGCCACGGTCATGGGCTCCTCGAGGTCGTCCGGCTCCAGGGAGGCGCGCGCGCGCAGCACGTCGCTGCGCGTCAGCATGCCGGTCAGCACCTCGCCATCGAGCACGGGCAAGCAGCCCACGCGCCACCGGAGCATGAGCGCCGCCGCGGCCTCGAGGTCGGCGCGGGGCTCGGTCGTGATCACCGCCTGGTGCATCACGTCGGCCACCCTGCGCCGGTTCACCTGGGCTCCTTCGGCCACGATGTCGCGCTCGCTCACGACCCCGACCAGACGGTCCGAGCGCAGGACCGGCAGGGGACGGATGCGCCAGGCCGTCATGCGATCGGCGGCCGTGGTGAGCTCCTCGTCCGCGTGGGCGCAGGCGAGGGTGCGGGTCATCCATTCTGCGACGTGCATCTCCGCCTCCTCCCCAACGAGCATGGCTGCTGCATGCCCTGCGCCGACCGTTCCAGGTCGATCGATCTGCTGGCTCGAGCGCCTCCTCCGAGGAAGATGTCGGAGGGTACAGCCATGGGCTCAGAGCTTCCTTGGGCGATCGACTGCGCATGTCGATTGCAGAAGCGGGGCGGGTAGATCGAGCGAGCGAGGGAGCCATGCGAAGCGAGCCGCAGATCCGGCGTGAGTGGCGGGGGGAGATCCAGGCGCTCCCCCGCTGGTCGGATCCTGGACGAGCCCGGCGGGCGCTGGAGGCGACGTGCCACGCGCTCCTCGACCAGCTCGAGCCGCGCCTGTCCCTCGAGCTCGGCGCGCAGCTGCCCGAGGGGCTGGAGAGCGCGTACGCCACCCGCTGGCGCCCGGACTCCCTGCCGCGCCGGGTGCGGAACGCGGACGGCTTCCTGGCCCTCGTGGCGCGCGAGTACCGCGAGCCTGACGTGGAGCGGGCCGCGCGCGCGGTGCTGTGGATGTTACGCGGTCGCATCACCGGGGCCCTGGTGCGCGCCATCGGCACGTCGCTCGGGGGGCGGTTGCGCGACCTCTGGCCCGAGCCGCTGCCAGCCCTGCACGCCGGTGCGAAAGGATGTGGCGGTTCCGAGGTTCGGCACGCAGCCGTTTCGCGGTCGACCGCCTGACCGCGACGTCCCGCGCTGGCACGGCAGTCGCATCCTTCAAGGCGAGGCCCGGGGCCCCGGCCCCGGATCGCAGAAGGAGGACCCATGCGTTGCGACGCGCTGATGCGGCGGCCGGTGTTGACCGCGAGCCTGAACGAGGACGTCGCTCATGCGGCCACGCGCATGCGTGACGCCAACGTGGGTTTCCTCCCGGTCTGTGACGCAGACGGCCAGGCGGTCGGGATCCTGACCGACCGGGACGTCGCCGTGCGCGTGTGCGCGGAGGGGCTCCCCGGCAGCACGCACGTGGTGTCGGTCATGAGCTCCGGGGTGGTGTCGTGCGCGCCCGAGGACGACGTCAGCTGGGCCGCCGCGCTCATGTCCTCGGGGCGCAAGTCGCGGGTGCTCGTCGTCGACGAGCTCGGGCACCCGATCGGCGTGATCAGCCTGTCCGATCTGGCGCGGTACGACCCGCGCGGCGCGGCCTTCGCGGTCCGCGACGTCGCAGCGCGCGAGGTCCTCACGGGCAGCGGCGATCGCAGCGGCAGGTCGTGAGCGTGCAGGACGTGGTCTGCGTCGAGCCCACCGAGCCGGAGTGGACGCCGGAGCCCGGCGCCTGTCCGAGCTGCGGCATGGCCTACAAGGGGCGGGTGCTCGTGGTGGACGACGACCCGGACGTGCGCTGCGGTGTGATGGAGGTGCTGCGCGCCGCGGGCTACGAGGTGGACGTCGCGTCCGACGGCTTCCGCGCCGTGGCCAAGCTCTCCGAGCTCGAGCCCGACCTCCTGCTCACCGATCTCAAGATGCCGGGCATGGACGGCATCGAGCTGATGCAGCGCGCGCACAAGCTCGATCCGGAGCGGCCCAGCCTCGTCATGACGGCGTTCGCCGGCGTGGACACCGCGGTCTCGGCCATGCGCCTCGGCGCCGTCGACTACGTGGCCAAGCCCATCGACGTGCCCGCGCTGCTCCATACGGTCCAGCGGGCGATCGAGCAACGGGTCCGCCGCCGGCAGCTCGAGCGCTGCCGCGCGCGCGCCGACGGCAGCGGCGAGCTCCTCGGCTCGAGCCCCGAGATGCTGCGCATCCACGACCTCATCGAGCGGGTCGGGCCCTCGCACGCGAGCGTCCTCATCACCGGCGAGAGCGGCACGGGCAAGGAGCTCTGTGCCGAGGCAATCCACGCGTTTTCGGGTGATCCTGCCGGCGCCACCGGGCGCGAGGAACGACCCTTCATCGCGATCAATTGCAGCGCGATCCCGAAAGAACTGATGGAGAGCGAGGTCTTCGGGCATGTGCGCGGTGCCTTCACGGGCGCTAGCGAGAACCGCGCGGGCGCGGCCGAGCTCGCGAATGGCGGCACGCTGTTCCTCGAC
>ORMF011945589.1_pt1 | contig 11621 bp, 11 predicted proteins | sample 1779871 | NCBI WGS metagenome assembly ORMF01 (sample SAMEA104232316, study PRJEB22302) | groundwater metagenome | biome: forest; feature: aquifer; material: groundwater | place: USA | collected 2011-08-07 | depth 5.4 m
GGAGTCGCGCGCGTAAGCGCGCGGTGGATCACGCCCGTAAGGGCGTGCGGCCGCGGGATCACGCCCTTATGGGCGTGATCCACCGCGCCCTACGGGCGCGACTCCAGCCCACAGAATATGGCCTGACAAGACACTAGCGTCCAGCGACGCAGTCGCAGATGCAGTGGAGGATGGCCAGGTGGATGACCTCCACCTTGCCGTAGCTCATCGTCGGGACCCAGAACGAGAGGTCCCCCTTTGCGCGGAGCGGGTTGTCGGCCTTGAACCCCGAGAGCGTCAGCAGGCGGCAGCCCACCTCGCGTCCACGGTCCGCTCCTCGCAGGATGTTCGGAGAGGCCCCCGACGAGCTGATCGCGATGAGGAGGTCTCCGGGCTTTCCGACGAGGCCCACCGGGACTTCGAAGACGCGCTCGAAGCCGAGGTCGTTGCCGAGGCAGGTAATCAAGGGCGCGTCGTTGAACGCGAACGCAGGGACGCCCGCCGCGCGGATGAAATCCGCCGCCTGGTGGCTCGAGATCGCCGCGCTCGCGCCGTTTCCGATGAAGAGGAGCTTGCCGCCCGCGGCGTGCGTCTCCTTCACCATCCGAACGGCACGCTCCACTCCCTCGGGGTAGGGCAGTTGCCCGTCTGGTGTCGTCGCCTCGATCCGCAGGAGCATCTCCTGCAGTTGCAAGATGTACGTCGTCGAGTACACGACCGCACCCGTCATGACGGCCTCCTTGCGAGGGCGGGGGGGACGCCGTCCCTCCACGCCTCGTACTGCTCCGGGGTGCCTATGTCGGCGAGGAACCCCTCGATTTCGTAGCCGTGAATCCGCCCGAGCAGGCGCGGGATCACCTGCGTGGAGAAGTCGCTCACGCCGGGCCCGAGGAAGCCGCCGAGCGCGCGCGTCCCGAGGTAGATGGCGCCGTTCGCGAGGTCCCCCGGCGGGTTCTCGACCTTTTCGTGGAACTCGACCACGTGGTTCGACGCATCGAGCTTCACGATGCCGCACGTCTTCGGCGTCGGCGTGCGGAAGAGCGCCATCCCCAGGACTGTGCCTGGACGCCTCGCTGCGCGCAACGAAGCCAGGAAGCGGCCGAGGTCCAGGTCCGTGTAGTTGTCCGCGTGCGCCAGCAGGAAGACGTCCTGGCCCGCGACGAACTCCCAGTTCGCCCGCAGAGTCCCCGCGGTCCCGAGAAGGCTCTCCTCGTGCACGAGGCGCACACGGACGCCGCGCCGGGAGGACTTCACGAACTCGCGCACGGCCTCCGTGTGGTGGTGCGTGTTCACCAGGACGTCGTCGATGCCGTGACGCTCGCATGCGGCCAGCCAGTGGTCGAGCAGCGGCCGCCCCGCGATCGGCACGAGGCACTTCGGGACGCGGTCCGTCAGCGGGCGCAGGCGGGACCCGACCCCGGCGGCGAGCAGGATCGCCTTCATCGCGCACCTCCTGCGGCGAGCCGCTCCAGACGCGCGCGGACGTCCGCGAGGACGACCTGCATCCGGTGCGCGTAGGTGTGCCCCGCGAGGACGCGAGCGCGGCCCGCCTCGACGACCTCCTGGCGCGCGCGATCGTCCGCGATGTACTTCTTCAGCTTCTCGAGGTAGTCCTCCTTCCCCTCGAACGTGACGACCTCGCGGCCGATCTCGAACGACTCGCCAAGGCCGCCGGGCTGCGTGTCCGACGGCAGCGACCGCACGAGGAGGAATCCCCCCGAGGCAAGGCACTCGAAGAGCCTCTGGTGGAGGTTCAGGCCTCCCTGGTTGACGTGGAGGTTCACCTTCGCGGAGCGGTAGAGGTCGCGAAGCGGCTCGCCGTTCCCCAACTTCCCGCAGGCGGCGTTCGACAGCCCCGGGATCGAGCCCCAGCCGTCGCCGAAGAGCTTCACCCCCAGACCCGCCTCGCGGGCCCACTGCACGGGAGGGACCCGGTGCGCGTACCGGGGGAGGGTGAGACTCAGGTCCTCGATGATGCCGTCGCGGGCCGGGCCGACCACCTGGACCCCCAGCCGTGTTTCGACGCGGGTGAGGAGTTCCCCAAAGAACGGGAGGTCCTGGATCGTCCCAATTGGCGCCCGCAGCATCTCGTCGACGAGGTGGGGGAGTAACGTGGGGTACCTCTCGCACAGGACGGGGAGCTTGACGTGCGAAGCGAACGCCACGTCGCACGCGAGGCGCGGGTCGGGAGCCCCGGGGCAGAACAGCTCCGGATTCACGCCCATCGGCAGCACGCCCACGTCGCGGTAGCCGAGGGACAGACACCTCTCCCGCCACTCCGGTACGACGGCGTACGTGAAATCGAGCGCCCCCAGCTTCGACGCCAGGCCCGCGTCAAAGAGCTGGGGCATCGGGTCCTGGATCCAGCAGATGAACGGCACCGGCGGGAAGCCCCAGGTCGGGTACTCGGCGCGAACGTGGTCAATGAGGAGCACCAGGTCCGGTCGGAATTCGTCGAATGTCCGCGCCAGCGGGTGGGCCGTGTACCATCCGATGTCCGAAGTCTCCTTGAGCGTGTGCGTCCGACATCCGAGGGACTCGAAGGCCTGTGCCACGTCGCGCGCGACGTATTGCAGCACCGTCGTGAACCGGCTCGTCACGCACAGGACCCTCGGGGGATCGCCGTCCCGACCGTCCAGGCGCTCGATCAGCCTCCCCGGCGTCATCGTCGCATAGTAGCTCCCGATGGAGGCTTGATGCGCCTGCACCTGCGAGACGGCCTCGGTCCACGCGGCTTCGAGCTTCCGGACCACCTCGGGCCCGCCGTACGTGATGCTCCGGGGGAGGAGGAGGAACGGGTCGCGTCGCAGCGCCTCGAGGAGCACGTCCATCGCGTCCGCCCCGACGAAGAACCGAACGCTCCCCCCGCCAGCGTAGTTGCGAAACGACCCGACAGACAGGTGGAGGACGAACCGTGCGACCGAGGGCTCCAGCACGTAGATCGGGACTTGCCGGCCGATCGAGTCCCTTGGCCGCGCAGCGGCCAGCCGTGTGAGGAGGATCCCCGCGCGCATCTCTCCCAGGAGGAGGGACTCCCCCTGGCCCAGCGCCCGTCGCAAGCCCTCCAGTTCCGGTTCCGGGCAGGACTCGACCACGAACGAGGGCTTTCCGTCGACGAGGTCGACCATGGCGAGCTTGCTGCCGATTCGCGCCCACGTCGACGACGGGTCGAGCTCCGCACCGCGGAAGCGCTCCGCGAGGTCGGGCTGGTGCTCCGCCAGGATCGCGAGGTTCTCTTCGCGTCGCCGCGCCAGCGCCTCGCGCGCGGCCCGGGCCTCGGATGGGAGGCGTTCCCGCAGGGCGCGGACCGCCTTGAGCCCCGCAGGAGACAGCCGCGCGGGGTCGACCCCGGCGACCTCCGCCTCCGCGTGGATCGGGTTGCCGAGAAGCGCCCAGCAGAGGGCCGTCGCGGCCCGCGCTTCGTCGTCGCGGGGCGAGAGGGCCATCGCCTCGATGAGCGCCTGCGCCCCATTCCCCTGGGCGGAGAGCGTCGTGAACCGCGCCGCGAGGGCGGCGACGTCGGTCGTCCGAGCCGGCGAGGCGTTCTCCGTCACTGGATCGACCCGTCCAACAGCCGCACGATCTCCTCGCGCGAGACCGGGTGGTTCCCGACGCACGAGACTTCGTAGGCGGCGCAAAGCGACCCGATGTACGCAGACGCCCACGGGTCCTGCCCGGCGGCGAGTGCGAGCGAGCTCCCCACGAGGAAGGCGTCCCCGGCACCGAGCGCGTCCTTCGGCGCCTTGTTGAGCGCCGGGATGGAGTCGGTCTCGAAGTCCATCGGCTCGCTCGACCGGGGGTGGTGGATCAGGACCCCATCCTTCCCGAGCGTCAGCATGACGTTCTTCGCGGCGAGCTGCTGCTGCAGCTTGTGGGCCAGGATGACGAGCCCCGCCTCCCGCTCGTGCAGCGTGATCCGCGCCTCGCGCTCGGTCGGCGTCACGAGGTCCACGCCGACGTAGCGGCCGATGTCGCCGATCTGCGAGGAGCACTGGCTGTCGGCGGAGGTCACGATCCCCGCCGCGCGGCAGCGCTGGATCGCGCGCTCGCGGACCGGGTCGCAGAGGTAGCCGTAGTTGAAGTCGCTGAAGATCGCGAGATCCACGCCGTCAAGCAGCGCATCGAGCGACGCGTCGACCTTCCGCACGAGGTCGGGGGAGAGGGCATGATCGCGGAGCTGGCTCACGCGGAGCAGCTTCTTCCCGTTCGCGATGAACCGCTGCTTGAGCGTCGTCGGCCGCGTGCCGTCCAGAAGGAGGTCGGGCTCGATCCCCTCCTTCGCCAGCTCCCCGTGGGCCCATCCGCCCGTCTCGTCCTCGCCGACCACGCTCGCGAAGCGGACCCGCGCGCCGAGCTTCCGCGCGTGCAGCGCGACGATGGCCGCCCCGCCGACGTAGCGCTCCGTGGAAAAGGGGCGCACGACGAGCACGGGGTCCTCCTGCGACATGCCGAGCGCGTCGCAGAAGATGTACTCGTCGATGATGGTGTCTCCCAGGACGAGGACGTTCAGCTCCTCGAACCGCGCGATCGCCTCCTGCAGCCTCGCGGTGGTGATCCCGCGGCGCCGGAGGTAGTCGTGGTCGGGCGACGGCGCGAAGGCGCTGCGCTGCTTGAACTCCTCCCGCATCAGATCGACCGCGGAGAAGGTGAACTCGCCGCTGGAGAAGAGGAGGCGCCCGCCGTACTGCCTGAGGACCTCCTCTTCGACGTTCGGCTTGTCCGCCCACTCCTTCCCCTTGATCACCAGGTCCGGGCGGAGGCGGAGGAGCACCTCGGGGTGCGGCTGGTCGAGGTCGAAGGCGTGATCCACCCAGGAGAGGGCCTCGACGCCCTCGATCCGCTCGGGGAGCTTGATCTGCGGCTCGAGCGCGAGCCGGTCGGAGTAGACGCCGACGACGAGGATGTCCCCCTGCTCCTTCGCGAAGCGCATGAGGCGCAGGTGCCCCGGGTGGAGGACGTTGAAGACGCCCGAGACGAAAGTCACGGTGGGAGAGCTGCGCGAGCGCGCCTCCCCGAGCAGGGTCTCGACGTCGGCGAGGGTCTTCATGGCTTCATCCTGATGATGGCGCGCAGGACCTTCCCCGCGCGCATGTCGGCGATCGCGTCGTTGACCTGCTCGAGCGTGTAGCGGTGCGTGATCATCCCCTTGAGGCCGAAGCGCCCCTGGGCCGCGAGCCGCAGGTAGCGCGGGATGTCGCGCGCCGGGTCGGCGTCCCCGCCGTGCGAGCCGGTCAGGACCTTCTCGAAGTGGAGCGGCAGCGAGTCGATCCGGATCTTCTGGTCGTGGCGGGGCACGCCGACGAGGATCGTGCGGCCCCTCGCGTTCGTCGCCTCGTAGGCCGCCTCGATCACCTCGGGGACCCCCGTCCCGTCCACCGCGACGTCGACGCCCTCCTTCCCCACGATGGCGCGGAGGGCCTCGATCGGCGGCTCCTTTCCCGAGAGGAGGGTGTGCGTCGCACCGTACTTCTTCGCGGCCTCCAGCTTCCACGGGACCACGTCGATGGCGACGATCGGCCAGGCCCCCGCGAGGTGCGCACCGAGCAGGACTCCTAGCCCCACGCCGCCCGCGCCAAAGACCGCGATGGACTCGCCAATCTTCATCGCCGCGTCGTTGTTGACCACACCGAAGCCGGTCGTGATGGCGCAGCCGTAGAGCGCGGCCACCTCGAAGTCGACGTCGGGCGGGATCGGGGTGACGCGGTTCTCGCTGACCACCGCCAGCTCGTTGAAGGTCGTCACCCAGCCCGCGTTCACCTTGCGGTCCCCCCAACGATAGGAGGGCGTCGGCGACTGGTGCCCCGGGGCCTGCCTCCAGTGCATGACGACATGGTCGCCCGGCTTGACGCGCGTGACGCCCGGCCCGACCTCCTGCACCACGGCGCCCCCCTCGTGCCCGAGGAGGTGGGGGAGGAACTTGTCGGCGCCCTTCACGCCGTCGATCTCGTTGAGCTGGGACCCGCAGATTCCGCTCACGTGGACCTCGACGAGGACCTGCCCGAAGTTGAGCTTCGGGAGCGCGAGGTCGCCGATCTCGAGGGGCCTCTTCTGCTCGACCAGGATGGCCGCCTTCATGCCTCTCTCCGGAAGCAGACGTAGTGGTAGTGGGAGCCCCACACGGAGCGGAGCGTGGATGACGCAAGGTACTGTCCGACGATCGCCTCGCGGCCGCCGGAATTGAGCGTCGCGAGGAGGGCCGTGAGCTCACGCATCAACGACGCGGCACGCGGGGCGAAGCGGAGCCCCAGACGCCGATCGAGGCCCGTGACCGTTTCCGGGCTCGGCACGGGCGCGACGGGCTGGCGGGTCCATCGCGCGAGGGCGCCGACGAACGCGCGAAACGACGAGACGACCTCGCGGCACGCCTCGATCTTCGCGTCGCCCTGCTCGAAGAGCGGCCCGGCGAGCACCCAGGACGATGCGCGCCGCAGGTGGCCGTCCAGTACGTCCCGCTCGCGCTCCTCACCGGTGGGGACGTCCTTGTACCAGCGCAGCGTGTCGCGCTCGACGTAGTTCGGGTGGCTGGCGTGGTACCGGCAGCCGCCGGAGCGGAACGCGGCGTGCATCTCCTCGAAGGGCCAGAGGAGCCACTCGTTCACGACAGGGGAGTCGAGGTTGTCCTTCCACCAGGTGGCGAAGGCGCGCGACGCCGGGATCCGCGCGTAGTCCTCCGCGAAGAGCGACTTCGCGACGGCGAGGCGCCCTTCCTCGGGGAGCGAGGCCGAGGCCCGGGCGTAGACGGCTTTTTTCACGAACTCCGCGAGCATTCCGACCGCCTCGTGGCGGGTCACCGAGAGGAGGCCTCCCGGCGAGGTCATCTCGCATAGCCGCGCGATCGCCAGCTCGCGGTCCGCCAGCGAGTCGACGAATCCCTCGGCGACGACCAGGTCAAAGGTCCGGTCGGGGCGAAAGGCGTCAATCGTCGACGCGGAGAGCTCCCGGATCCGCTCGCGGACGCCGAAGTGCTCGAACAACTCCACGATGTGGGGCCGGGTGTGCTCGTTCGGCTCGACCAGCGTCAGGTTGGCTCCCAGGAGGGCCAGGATGAGGGAATTCTCCCCGCTCGCGGGGCCGACCTCGAGGACCTCCCTGCCGCGGAGCCATGCAAGCGGCAGCCCGAGGAGCGTCTGGTAGAGGTGCTCCCGCTTGGCGCGGTGGGCCGGGAGCCTCGCCGGGTCGGAGAGGTCGATCCCGAGCGGGTTGAAGGCCGCGCCGCGGTAGTACGAGAGCAGGCTCGGGGCGTCCGACATCGCGATCACTCGAAGAAGATGTACGACCAGTCGCCGGTGTAGCCGAAGCGCCGGAAGACCCACTCCCACTCCTGCGGCGTGAAGAACGACTCGCAGGTGAGCTGCCAGTAGATGAGGTTCGCCTTCTCCCCTTCGGAGCGGTACGACTCGACCATGACGTACTTGTGCTGTCGGCCGACGCGCTCGATTTCGCGGAGCGCCATCTCGAGGTCGTAGATGTACAGGTTGTGAAGGGTCGCGAGCGAGATGACCAGGTCGAACGACTTGTCCTCGAACGCCAAGGATGTCGCGTTGCCGAGCTTGAGGAAGGGACGGACCTCGTCCTTGGCGTTCTCGAGCCCATAGGCCGACACGTCGACCCCCGCGACCACGAGGCCGGGGACGGCCTGGGTCAGCTCGTAGAGGAGGTGCGCCTTTCCGCACCCGACGTCGAGCACGCGCTGGCCGCCCGCGAGGCCGTAGTGCTTGGCGATCCGCTCCGCGATGGGGCGCCAGCGGCCGTCGTAGCGGTACCCGCCGTAGCCGAATTTCCGATCGCCGTCCCAGTAGTCCTTCCCGAACTGCTTGGCGACCGTGGCCGCCTCGGCCTTGGGAAACTCGGTCACGCGACCAACATAGTCGCGCTTCGTCCGCTTGTGCAGCGCCGAAACCAGGTCGATTTCCGCCATCGTCACCTCGAGAGGAGTGAGAGGACCTTCTCCGAGATCCGCTCTGCCGTGAGTCCGAATCGATCCAGGAGGCTCGCCTGGGAGCCGTACCTGTCCGCGAAGACGTCGGGGATCCCCATCCGCGCGAAGCGCCGATCGCCGCGGAGGCCCCCTTCGGCAAGGACCTCGGCGACCGCGCTGCCCAGGCCGCCGATCACCGTGTGCTCCTCGACGCTCGCGACGGCGTGGGTCCCGTCGGCGCGCGACAGGATCGCTTCGACGTCGATTGGTTTCACCGTGGGCATGTGGAGGACCCCGCACCACACGCCGTGTGTCTCGAGCGCCGCCGCGGCCTCGAGGCAGGCCTTCGCCATGATGCCCGTGGTCACGAGGAGCGCGTCCTTCCCGGCACGGAGCGGGACGCCACGGCCGAAGATGAACGGGCCGTCGTCCTTCGTGACCACCGGGTCGCCCCCCTTGGCGATCCGGACGTAGATCGGGCCGGGATAGTCGAGCGTCGCGTACATGACCCTCCGCATCTCGAGGGCGTCGGCGGGGGCCACGATGGTCATGTGGGGGATGGCTCGGAAGATCGCGATGTCTTCGATCGCCTGGTGCGTCGGGCCCAGCGGGGCGTAGACGAGGCCTCCGCCGCTCCCGAGGAGGCGCACGGGGAGGTTGTGCAGGCAGAGGTCGTCGACGACCTGCTCGAAGCAGCGCCGGGTGATGAACGTCCCGATCGTGTTGAAGTAGGGGATGCGGCCCTCCAGGGCCATCCCGGCGGCCATGCCGACGAGGGCCGCCTCGGAGACGCCCTCCATGAAGAACCGGTCGGGCATCTCGGCGCGGAAGTCCTTGAGCGTGTCGGCGCCGAGGTCGGAGCCGATGAAGACCACGCGCTCGTCGCGCTTCGCAAGCTCGTACACGCAGCGGAGGCTCGTCTCGCGCATCAGTGGGCCTCCAGCCCCTTCCGGAGCATCGCCATGTCGGCGTCGGAGACCTTCGCCTTGTGGTGCCACGACGCGACGTTCTCGATCGAGGCGACCCCCTTGCCCTTGATCGTGTGTGCGATCACGGCGCTCGGGCGTCCCGCCTCGAAGGGGATGGCGCCGAGCGCGTCGCGGAGGGCCGGGACGTCGTGGCCGTCGACCTCGCGGACGGCGAAGCCAAAACTCTCCCACTTTCCGCGGAACGGCTCGAGATCGAGGACCTCGCGGGTGGAGGCGTAGGTCGTCATCTTGTTGTAGTCGACGATGGCGCAGAGGCGGTCGAGTCGGTACTTGGCGGCGTACATGGCCGACTCCCAGACCGATCCCTCGTTGCATTCGCCGTCGCCGAGGGCGACGTAGACGCGCGAGTTGCGCTTGGCCATGCGGAGGCCCAGGCACATGCCGACGGCGACGGGGAGGCCGTGGCCGAGGGAGCCCGTGGAGAACTCGACGCCGGCGACCCGATGCTCGGGGTGGCCCCCCAGCTCGCCGTCCGCCTTGCAGAAGCGGTCGAGCTCGGCTTGCGGGAAGAACCCCTTGTCGGCGAGGAGGGCGTAGAGGGCGAGGCAGCCGTGTCCCTTGCTGAGGATGAAGCGGTCGCGCTCAGGGGCGTGGGGGCGCTTGGGGTCGAAGTGCATGACGTCGTCGTAGAGGACTCGGACGATCTCCGCGAGCGAGAAGGCGCTCCCGATGTGCCCGCGGCGTCCACCGTCCACGGCGCGCAGGATGGCGCGGCGGATCTCGAGGGAACGCGCGTCGAGCTGGACCTTCGTCGTGGTCATGGCAGCACGCCCTCCGTGAGGGCCCGCTGGGCCTCGGCGACCGCCGCTCGGGCCTTCCCAAGCTGCGCGGCCAGCCTCGCCTCGTCGCCAGGCCGACGGCGATCGGGCAGGAAGGCGTTCATCACGATGAGCGCCCACTTGATGGCCAGGAGCGGATACAGGCGCTCGATGCGGCGGGGGAGCCCCGGCGGGAGGCCCAGGCCCTTCCAGATCCCGTGGAGGAAGGACTTGGCGTGCGCGGGCGGGATCGGGAAATCGGGCTGCAGGAGTGCGTCGGAGATGAGCTTCGCCGGGTCGTCCCAGCCGAAGTACTCGAAGTCGAGGAACACGAGCGTCCCGTCGGGGCGCCGCAAGGCATTGTGCAGGCCGAAATCCGACGGGCTCAGGATCTGCTCGTGCGACGGGAGGATGGCGCCCCAGTCGGCGGTCCGCTCGGAGACGCGGCTCATGCAGACGCACAGGTCGAAGGTGAGGAACTTCTCCTCCTCGCTGTCCTTCGGGACGGCGTCGAGCAGCCTCGTCAGGCGTTGGTCGACGACGTCGACGTGTCCGCGGAGCGTGAACCGGGCCTCGGAGGCCGAGGGCAGCTCGCGCGCCCCGGGGACGCCGCGCCGCTCCTGGATCGCCAGGAGGAAGGCGACGGCCTGATCGACGTCCGCGCGCGTGACCTGCCCGGGCCGGGGCCGCTCCCCCTCGACGAACCGGAACAGGCCGATCCGGCGCCCGGGGTCCATGTCGACGGGCTCGGGGATGTTCCGCACGCCATGGTCCCACAGGAACCGCGAGGCCCGGAACTCGGTCCCCACGCGGTCCCGCCCGTCGCCCTCCGGGGCGGGGTAGAACTTGGCGACGAGGCCCTCTTCGGCGAGCCGCACGACGGTGCTGTTGATGCCCTGATGGAGCACCTCGCCCGCGAGGCGCGGGTCGTCGAGCGCGGCCAGCTTGGCGAGGGCCGTGCGGCTCATACAGCCACCCCCAAGAGCCGATCGCGCACGGCATCGAGGCTAGCGAGGCACAGGATGCCGGGGGCCACGCCGTCCTCTCCGCAGAGGATGCGCGTGACCCCCCGAGGGAAGGAGGGCTCCAGGAAGACCTCGACGAGGTCGTCGACGAAGTGCGTGCAGCCGAGCGCCGCGATTCGGGCGGCCTTGGCGGCGCGGGTCTCCTCGAACCAGACCCGGTCGCGCGATAGGCCGAGGACGGCGGGGGAGAGGAGGCCCGCGCGCTCCAGCCAGGAGAGGGCGGTCTCTCGCATGTCCACGCGCGGGCCGATCGCGGGGTACACGGTCTTGTGGCTGACGACGGAGACGGGGATGTCGCGGACGCGGCACTGGCGCAGGAGGCCCTCGGCGCCGGGGGAGAGCTCCGCGAGGTCCATCCGGTTCGCGTAAACCTCTCCCTGGAGGCGTGTCCACTCGCGCTCGCCATCGGGGCGCGAGCGCAGCTCGGCGCGGATCGCCTGCTTCGATGTGGGGAACGACCTGTCGACGAGCTGCCATCCGACCGCGACGGCGTGGAACGCACGGTCGTAGCGGATCAGCGTGTTGTCGAGGTCGATTCCCAGGTGCATGCGGTGTATGTCGCCCCTGCGGGGCTCCGATCCGTTGTTCCGTCGAGCTTCCCCAGGCCTTCCGCCTGGGCTGTTCCATGTCGCCCCTTCGGGGCTGTCCCAAGTCTGGCGTTGTGCAACTAGTGTCCCGTCAACCGCTATTCCGGCAGGTGGAGTCGCGCGCGTAAGCGCGCGGTGGATCACGCCCGTAAGGGCGTGCGGCCGCGGGATCACGCCCATATGGGCGTGATCCACCGCGCCCTTACGGGCGCGACTCCAGCCCACAGAATATGGCCTGACAAGACACTAGCCCAACTTCCGCAGTTGGGCCAGTCGATTCGTTGATTCTCAACGACTTACGTCGCGAAGTTGGCACTACATTTTGTCCGGGGTCGGCGCGGGGCGGAGGCGCTTCGGCAGCGTCA
>ORMF010320699.1_pt1 | contig 11620 bp, 7 predicted proteins | sample 1779871 | NCBI WGS metagenome assembly ORMF01 (sample SAMEA104232316, study PRJEB22302) | groundwater metagenome | biome: forest; feature: aquifer; material: groundwater | place: USA | collected 2011-08-07 | depth 5.4 m
AACTCGGCCTACGAATACCAGCGCGCAGTCGAGACTAAGGAGGCGATTGTAGTGGGTGTGAACCGGTTCCAAAGTGACGAAGGGCCTCAGGTCAAGACCCTGCGCGTCGATGCCTCAATTGAAAAAACTCAAATCCAGAGGTTGCGCGCTTTGCGCGAGCGGCGTGACTCGATCGCCGTAGAGACTTCGCTGGTGAGACTGGAAGAGTCCGCGCGAGGTAATGAAAACGTTCTGCCGCGAATCCTCAACTGCGTCGAGGCCTATGCGACGGTAGGTGAAATCAGTAATCGGCTGCGCAGTGTCTGGGGCGAGTATCGCGAAGCGGTGACAGTGTGAACGAATTCCATCCGGATTTTTCTTGCCTGTACGATTAAAGTTTGCAATGCTAGCGGCGTTTCCCCTGAGTGTTAACGGTGAGTGCCGGTCAAAGTATCGCGCCACAGAGAGAGGAATCAGCTTAAATGAAGACCTTAATTTTCCGCTTACGTGGGACTTTGGTTCTAACCCTCGCGATCGGTGTGTTTGGTTCGATCTCGGTGATCAGAGCGCAGCACGGATCTGGCGCCGGTGGCGGGGTCATTGCCGACGCCGGCGCGGCGATGAAACTTCCTCCGAAGAGAGTCACGCACACCGCGCCAACTGGTTCTAAGCCAAAAGCCGGAACGCGCCCGCAGCCGGTGAACAACTCAGGCCAGCTCGAAGACGCTCTCAGTCTCGCCGATGATGCCCGCCAGAACGGCCGTTACGAGGCTGCCGAACGGGGCTATCAGTTAGCTGCGAAGCTCGCTCCCGCGGATCCGCGGCCGTATCTCGGCCTGGGTCACGCCTATTACAATCAGAAGAAGTTTGTTGAGGCGGAGAAATCTTATCAGCGCGCGGCCGGCCTGAGCCACGGAGACAGCGAGCCCTACGCACGCCTTGCGTTTACCTACAGCGAACTGGAGCGTCTCGACGAAGCGCTGGCTGCGGCGCGGCGGTCAGTAGCCGCGCAACCGGACAACTATTACGGCTATCTCGCGCTCGGTTACGTGTTTTCATTGCGTAAAAGTTATGCCGAGGCCGAAAGTGCATACCGCAAGTCGGTCACACTCACCCCTCAACCGCTCCTCGTGCTGCATCTGGAGTTGGTCCGAGTCTTGAGCAATCAGCGCCGCTACAGCGACGCGGCTATCGAGGCGAAAAAGGCGGTTGAGATTGATCCGAAAGACTTTTCTGCGCGTTTTAATTATGCCCTCATCCTGCAAAAGCTCGGTCAACTGCTCCCATCCGCGCAACAGTACGTCGAAGCGATCAAGTTGAATCCCAAAGACGGAGCGCCACGCTCGAACATCGGCCTGATCTATTACATGACTGACAACTTCGCAGATGCTCGCGAGCAATGGACCGCTGCAGTAAGTCTCGGCTCGACCTATGCTCCGGATCGCGTGGGCCTGTTGATTCTTGACGGGCGTTTGGCCGTGGCGCGGACACAACTTGAAGAGTACACGCAAAGAAACGGTGACGACGAAGATGGTTGGTTAATGCTCGGCGACGTTTATCGCGCGCTGGGTGAAGATTCGCGCGCGCGCGTCACGGACGCTCGCGCGGCCCAGATTGCTCCTGAATACGTCGGATTGCGTCGTCCGGATCTGCGCAAGTTGGTTCGGCGTGATGCTTCATCCGGCGACAATTCGCGTCCGGCCACTAACTCGGACATTTTGAAGATCGACGAGCAGGGCCGCACGACCCTGATGCTGGCCGCGGGCAAGGGCCGAGCTGATCTGATCTCCGCGATCATAGCGGCCGGCGTAGATGTGAATGCCGGGGACAAGGATGGCGATACCGCTCTTTACTACGCCGCCACAAATGGAAAGCTGGACGCAATAGATGCCTTGCTGAAAGCAGGGGCCAATATTAATGCGGCAAACAAAAAGGGTTCGACTGCTTTGATTGGGTCAGCTGCTGAAGGCCTGGCGCCTGTAGTCAGACTATTACTGGCCAGAGGCGCGCGGCCGGATCAGGGTGATGTCGATGGCGACAATGCTTTGATCCTGGCCTCTGCGCTGGGTAAGACCGACGTTATGGACGCATTGTTATCGGGACGGGCAAACATCAACGCGCAAAACAAAAACGGGGTGACCCCGCTGATGATCGCATCGTTTCAGGGACACGTCGCGGCGGTGCGCTTGCTGATCGCGCGGAGGGCAAATGTTAACGCTCGTGCAAATAGCGGCGCTACGGCTTTAATTATGGCCACGACTAAGAACCGCACGGATGTGGTTGAGATATTGAAACAGGCAGGAGCCAGGGAATAGTCGTTTCTCAAAGCGTCGCTGGGTACAGAACTGCGAGCGTTGGCGAGCGGGTCGAAGCGTACCTGATCGTGAAGTCTTCACGCTCGCTCATTTCTCGACTTTCCTGGTTGAAGGCTGGATCCCGTCGCTCTGTACGGAACTCTTGATCAATCTAAACTACCTGGAATGTGGGTTCTTCTTTTTCCTCTTGTCATCCTCACCGCCGTCTTTGGCCTCTTCGCGATTATCCTTGTCTATTCGTCGCAAAAAGAGAAGGAGCGAACGCGCCAACTGCAACACACGGCGTCGCAACTGGGCTGGAGTTTCGCGGCTAGTGCGCCGCCGAACATGATTGCCGGACTAGAGCGCTTTGCCCTCTTCAATCAGGGCCGAGGGAATCAAATCAACAACTTTATGTACGGCGCGGCCAGCGGCACCAAGGCCGCGGTTTTTGATTATGTCTATGTGACGGGCTATGGCAAGAACCGGCAGACGCATCGTCAGTCTGTTGTCTACCTTGAAGCGCCATACTTGAGAGTGCCGTACTTCTCTTTACGACCGGAGAATGTCCTGCTTAAGATCTTCACCGCTTTTGGATATCAGGATATAGACTTTGGACAGCGGCCAGAGTTTTCTCGTCAATACATCCTGCGCGGGCAGGACGAACCGGCAATTCGCCGGACGTTCAATGACGGGCTGTTCTCTTTTTACGAGCAGTATCCCGGAACATGTACGGACGGAGGAGGGAACCAGCTCTTCGTCTACCGCGGCGGTTACCGATGTCAGCCGCCGGAGATTCAGTCGGTTGTCGGGCTGGCGCTGGCGGCGCTGAAGCTTTTTCCGCGGCATCAGTGAGTCCCGCGCATAGAACGGCAGTAGGCCGACCGTCAGAGAGGGCGTTGAGGAAAACCAGCTCAAACCCAAGCGGCGTGGCACCTCGCTCGCCGCCACACTCCAAAAGTTATCGCCGTCCGCCGCGTAGCAGAAATCCCAAAACCACCCCCGCGACTGCGGAAATCAGAATGGCGTGGCCCGGGTTTTCACGAGCATAGTCTTTGGCTTCGCCGGCAATCTCAGTGAAGTCCTTGCCCTGCAGGTTTTTGATCTTGTCGCCGACGACATTGACCTTTTCGCTCACAAAATCGCCGGCTCGCGACGCGGCGTCGGCGATCTTTCTTCCATACTCACGAGCATCTTCTGCAAATTCTGACATGTTCGATTCTCTCCCGTAGTTTCCCTTTATAATTGCCGTGTTAGGCGCTTGCTGACCGTTTCCGATGGCTTCTGACATTTCTTTGACTCCTTAAGTTCAGTCATCAATCAAACTCTCCATACGAGGAAAAGTGGTGAGCGGTTGCGAAAATTAGTGCCCAGACTTCACGGGCCCTTCGGGGCCTTTGCTTCACTTGGTAACCTCTTATTTTAGAGATTGCGACTCTTTGAGATAAAAACGATCCACGAAATGCACGAAGCGGAGGTTTTGGTTCGTGCGGTTTCGTGTGATTTCGTGGATCGCTCTTGTCGGAGCAGGAACAAGACCCGAAACCAAACTAAGATACTACTCTTCACTTGACTTTGTTGTTGGACAGATGGTAAGTGAGTACTTACTTCGCACTTGATCCGGAACGAACATTGCCCACTCGAAGCAAGAAAACAATGACAATTAACGGCCGCAACGGGAATGGTGCGCGCATGGCCGGCGACGAGCGTCGCCTCCAAATCCTGCGGATCGCCATGCGCCTGTTTTCCCAACGCGGCTTTCGCGGCACGACCACGAAAGAGATCGCGGTGGCGGCGGGAGTTTCAGAGGCAATGGTCTTTCGGCACTTTGCCAACAAGGAGGCGTTGTATAGCGCCATTCTCGATCAGAAAGCCTGTGTGCACGATACGCTGGATCCGCGGCAAGCAGTGGCCGAAGCGATCGAACGGAAAGATGACCGCGCGGTCTTCGAAGGAATTGCCCTCGAGGCGTTGAATCAACACGACTCCGATCCGGAATTCCAAAGATTGTTGCTGCATTCGGCGCTGGAGGAACACGACCTGGCCCACATGTTCTGGGAGAAATTCGTACGGCAAGTATACCGCTCCCTCGGCAACTACATTCGCGAGCGCCAGCGCGACGGGGCGATCGTTGAGATTGAACCTTCCGTCGTGGTGCGTGCTTTTATCGGCATGGTCATGCATCACTCATTGAATAACAATTTGTGGGACCGAAAGCGAAGTCTGCTAAAAATTTCGAATCAAGTTGCGGCGCGCGAATTCGCCGGAATCCTTTTGAACGGAATCGCTGCCAAGGAAGAAACAGGGACGCCGGCGCGACTGGGCAATCCCAAATCCGCCGGCAGGAGGGCCGCGGCGAAGAGTATCCCGAACGGCCGCAATGAATCGCGGACAGCGACGGTAAGAGTGAATTCAAAGAGAAAGAGATCGCGTAAATGAGTCTTCGTGGACTGCTTAAACTTACCCTTTTCATCATGTCGGCCGCGGCTCTAGGCGCTGGCTTGACTGGCTGTAGTCGCTCTAAAGGGCAGGGCAACAGCGCTGGCGCCTCTGCGAGTCCCACGCCAGCGGCCATTGCTGTCAGCGCCACCTCTGCCGTCTTGCGGCAACTGCCCCGTTATTTTGAAGCTAACGGCAGCCTGGCCGCGAACGAACAGGCTGACGTCGCCGCCGAAACGTCGGGCAAAGTCGCCGCCGTCGGAGTTGACCTGGGCAGTTCAGTGCGAAGAGGGCAAATGATCGTCAAGCTTGACGACGCGGACTTTCGCATCCGTGTCCAACAGGCGCAGGCCCAGCTGGACCAGGCAAAAGCGACGCTGCGCCAGAACGAAGCGAAGATTGGCTTGCGGCCCGGGCAGAAATTCAATCCGGAGAGCGTGCCTGAGGTGGCTGCGGCGCGCTCAGCTCTGGATCTCGCCGAAAAGAATTTGCGCCGTTACGAAAAACTCGTCGAGACCGGCGACATTTCCCGCTCGGCGTACGACCAGCAGAAATCCCAACGCGATCAGTTGGCTGAACAGTATCAGGCCGTGATTCATCAGGCCCAGCAGAACTATGCCGCGGTGGCGAACTCGCAGGCGGCGGTAGATGCCGCGGCAACCCAGGTCTCGCTCGCGAAACGCAATCTCGGTTACACCGTCGTGGTCTCTCCGATGGCAGGCTATGTTTCTGACCGGCCGGCCGATGTCGGCGAATATGTGTCGCCGCAACAGAAGGTCGCCACCGTGGTCAATCTGAATCCGTTGCGCGTGCGCATAGACATTCCCGAGGAGGCGATTCCGCAAGTTCACGCCGGTGAAAGCGTTTCCGTCAGCGTATCAGCGTATCCAGATCGCAGTTTTGCCGGGCGCGTGGCGCGGGTTTCTCCTAACGTCACGACAGCTTCACGGACGCTGACGATTGAAGCGGATGTCGATAATCCGAAAGCCGAATTGAAGCCGGGCCAATTTGCGACCGTGCGAATTCTCTTGCCGCAGACCGCGTCAGCCGTGCTGGTGCCGCAGCGAGCGTTGCGCACAATTTCGGGCTCGACTTACGTGTTTGTGATTAAGAGCGGTCATGCCGAGCAACGGCTGGTCCAGCCCGGCCAGACTGAGGGTGATCTGGTTGAGCTCAAGAGTGGAGTGGCGGCCGATGAAGTGGTGGCCACCAGCAATGTCGATCAACTGAGTGATGGAGCAGCAGTCACGCAATAAGGCTGTCATTGACTGGGGTTTGAGATGCAAAAACTTGCTGAAATCTGTGTGCGTCGTCCGGTGTTCGCGACCATGCTCATCCTGAGCATTACGGTGGTAGGTCTGTTCTCGTTTCGATCGCTCGGCGTCGATCTCTTTCCGAAGATCGATTTACCGACGATCACGATCACGGTCATCAATCCAGGCGCGTCGCCCCAGGAGATCGAAACCGAAATCACCGATAAGGTCGAAGGCGCGGTCAACACCATCAGCGGCATCGATGAATTGCGCTCGACTTCGGTCGAAGGCGTGTCGCAGGTCTTCGTTAATTTCGTGCTGGAAAAGAACGCCGACGTGGCGGCGTCGGAAGTGCGCAACAAAATTGATTTGATCGTTAACCAGCTGCCTGAGACAGCCGAAGTCCCAATTGTGCAGAAGCTCGACACTGACGCGACGCCTGTTTTGCGCATAGCAGTCTCAGCTCCGCGCAGCCTGCGCGAGGTCACGGACATTGCCGACAAGGGGATTAAGCGCCTGATCGAATCGATCGACGGGGTTGGCAACGTTGAGATTGTCGGCGGCCGTTTGCGTGAAGTGGAAGTCTGGGTAGATCCAGACAAGATGCGCGCCTTTAATGTTACGGCGGCCGACGTGGCGACGGCGGTCAAGCTGCAAAATATGGAATTGCCTGGTGGACGCGTGGAGGAGGGCCAGCGCGAGTTCACGGTGCGCACGATGGGACGCGTTCCCGATCCGGCGCAGTTCAACAATATCGTGGTCGCCAGCCGCGGCACGTACGCGGTCAAACTAAGCGACATCGGTTATGTCGAAGACGGGGCGGAAGAGCAACGCACGGAAGCGCGTCTGAATGGCCAGCCGGCAGTTACTCTGGTAGTCTCAAAACAGTCCGGACAAAACACCGTGGCGGTTGCCGACGCGGTCAAAGAGCGTCTCGCCGAATTGACGCCGAACTTGCCGCGCGATGTGAAGACCCAGATCGTGGGCGACCAGACGATTTTTATCAAAGCCGCGCTGCATTCGATCAATCTGCACCTGATTGAGGGCAGTATTCTGGCGGCCATTGTCGTCTTTGTCTTTCTCTGGAACTTCCGCGCTACCTTCATCGCGTCGATAGCAATTCCTACTTCGATCGTAGCTACCTTCGGGCTGATGGCCGCAATGGGCTTTACGCTGAACCAAATCACAATGCTGGCGCTCACGTTGATGGTGGGAATTGTGATCGACGATGCGGTGGTGGTGCTGGAAAATATTTTTCGCTTCATCGAAGAAAAAGGAATGCCGCCGTTCCAGGCAGCCATCGAAGGCACCCGCGAAATTGGCATGGCAGTCACGGCCACGACCCTTTCTTTGCTCGCCGTATTTCTACCGGTCGGATTCATGGCCGGCATTGTCGGCCGCTTCATGTCCTCGTTCGGCTTTACTTCTTCGTTTGCGATTGCTGTTTCGCTGCTGGTTTCGTTCACGCTGACACCAATGCTGGCGGCGCGCATGATTAAGAGAAAGCACGCGGCAGCCGCAAAGGCGCCCAGCCCGGAAACTTCGACTTCCCCGGAAGGCGAGAAGCGCAGCTCGCTGGCCGAGTTCAAGGACAAATACGTCCAGGCGCAATCGAAAGAGTCGCGCTTCTATCGGCCCATCGATCGCACTTACACATGGATGCTCAAATGGTCGATGAAGCATCGCTGGGCCATCGTGCTGTTGTCGGTGCTGGTGATTATCAGCACCGTGCCCCTTTTCATGTTCGTAGGCAAGAACTTCCTGCCCGTTGACGACCAGGCGCAATTCGAGATCAACGTGCGTGCGCCAGAAGGCACCACGCTGTCTTCGACCTCAGGTCTGGCCGAACGAATTGCCGCGGATGTACGAAGACTGCCCGGCGTCACCGACACACTGGTCACCATCGGCAGCGGACAACAACAGATCGTCAATCTGGCGAACATCTACGTCAAGATGACGCCGGTTGAGGAGCGCACCGTCTCGCAACAGGAGCTGATGATTCGCGTGCGCAACGAAATCGTGGGCAAGTACCTGAAGGAATTTCCGGATCAGTTGCGCACCAGCGTTAATCCGGTGGCCGCGATTTCCGGCGGCGGCCAACGCAATGCGGACATCAATTTTGTGGTAAGCGGCCCGGATCTGGACAAGCTTACCAAGTACGCTGACGACCTGCTGAAAAAATTGAAGACCATCCCGGATGTCGTCGATGTCGATTCGACGCTGATCACCGGCAAGCCCGAATTGCGTGTGGTAATCGATCGCGCGCGCGCCGCCGACCTGGGTGTTCGGGTCGCGGATATCGCCCAATCGCTCAACACTCTCGTAGCCGGCCAGAAGGTTTCGACCTTCAACGCCGGGACCGATCAATACAACGTGCGAGTGCGCGCGATCGGAGAGTTTCGCGCCAGCGCCGATGGCCTGAAACGAATGCTCGTGGCCTCGCAAAAACTCGGCTGGGTAAGCCTGGATAATCTGGTGCGGGTCGAGCAGGGCACCGGCCCTTCTTCAATCGATCGCTACAACCGTCAGCGTCAGGTGATGCTGGTTGCCAACACCAAGCCGGGCGGTTCGCAAACCGCGGTCATAGCGAAGCTGACCGAATTCGCCAAAGCGGAAAACATGGACAGCTCGTATCGTACGTTTCTGGCAGGTCGGACAAGGGAACTGGCTCGCACCGGTCAGTACTTTCTGCTCGCGATCATTCTGTCGTTCGTCTTCATGTACATGGTTTTGGCGGCCCAGTTTGAATCATTCATTCATCCGGTCACGATTCTTTTGACGTTGCCGTTAGCGATTCCATTCGGCATCGTCTCTTTGCTGGTGACTGGCCAGACGGTGAACATTTTCTCAGGTCTGGGCTTGTTGCTGTTGTTCGGCGTGGTGAAAAAGAACGCCATCCTGCAAATCGATCACACCAACGGATTGCGCCACCAGGGCATGGAGCGACACGAGGCGATCATCCAGGCGAATCGCGATCGCTTGCGCCCGATTCTGATGACCACGATTGCGCTGGTTGCGGGCATGACGCCGCTGGTGCTCTCCAGCGGACCGGGGGCGGGCACCAACAGGTCGATCGGCGTGCTGGTGATTGGCGGACAGTCTTTGTGTCTGCTGCTCACGCTGCTCGCCGTTCCAGTGTTCTATTCACTGTTCGATGACTTGGCGCGCAGTCACATCTGGTCCCGCATTGGCTGGATCTTCTCAGGCGTTTTTGGACGCGCGCGTCGGCGCGCGGCGACTGCGGCTGCTTCGCTCTTTGGAATGACGTCAAGACCTTAAGACTGTGGCGTCCTTATTTTGCTTTGGGGAATTCGTTTGCCAGATAAAACGATCCACGAAAACACACGAAGCGTTTGTTCGTGCTATTTCGTGTGACTTCGTGGATCGTTCTTGTCCCGACGGACGAAAAGTACAACTAAATTGGTACGCGTTTTAGGATCGACAATTACTAGCGGAAGAAAGTCATGATTGAAGCTAAATCAACACCCACGAAACTGCGTCCGCAAAGCGGACCGCGCGAGGATGGCCCGTTCCAGGCGTGGCCAGTAGCCCGACCGTTAGGGACGTCGGATCGTGAATACTCAAGAGAACACCCTCCCTCACAGTCGGGCTACCGCCCCTCCGCTGCGCGGACGATATCGAAGCTGGTTTGGCTCATTGCGTTGGTATTTGCTCTCGCAAGTCCGAACGCCTTTGCCCAGGAACCTGTGCCAGCCCCAACCTCATCGCCCATGGTTTCTGCGCAACAGACGCTTAAGGTGCCGTCAATTGCCATAGATTATCGCGCCGACGCAAATCAGCCTCTGCCTTCGCTGAGCAGGGTCGGAGTAGACACAAACGACCAGCAACCCATGACCCTGCGCGAAGCGATCGCTTTGGCGCTGGCCAACAATAAGGACATCGAAGTCGCGCGCGACAACGTTAAGATCGCCGAATACGATCTGTTGTCGACTCGCGGCGCTTATGACCCCAGGTTCAGCTCTCAAACTTATTACGAAAAGCTCAAAACACCAGCGACGAGCTTTCTCAGCGGCGCTTCGAAAGTTGAGACATCGGATTTCACTGGCACCGCACGATTCGAAGGATTGGCGCCTAAGTATGGCGGCGCCTATCACGTCGATTTCTCCGCGGTTCGCCAAACCAGTAACAGCCTGTTTTCTGTGCTCAATCCGCAGTATCCAACCGCGCTCACCTTCAGTTATACGCAGCCTCTGTTACGCGGGCTCAGATTTGACTTACCGCGGCGTCAAATCGAAGTGGCGAAGAAGAACCTTTCGTTAACGGATGCGCAATTCCGGCAGCGTGCTATTGAAGTAATCACGAGCGTCCAACGGACGTACTGGGACCTGGTTTTTGCTTTGCGCAATCTGCAAATTCAACGCGATTCGCTTAACGACTCGCGCGATCAACTTGCGCACAATCGCCGCATGGTAGCCGAGGGTTCGCTGGCGCCCATTGACGTGGTGGCCGCGGAAACGCAGGTCGCGAATTTTGAACAAGCTGAATTCAGCGCGCTCGAAGACGTTAACCGCGCCGAGAATAATCTGAAGAACATGATTGCCGAGAATCAGAAGGCGAAGTTGTGGGACCTATCCATCATCCCAACGGACCAGGCTGATTTAACCCTCCCGGACGTATCTCTGACTGACGCGATGAGTGCGGCGGTGCAAAATCGGCAGGAGTTGCGACAGTCGGACCTGGCCCGCGAGATCAATTTGTTGGATCAAAAACTCTATCGCGATCAAACCAAGCCCGAGATCGATCTGGTCGGAAGTTATGGTGTGGTGGGAAACGCTGGCACTTTGACGTCTACTTCGAATCCCTTAAGCGCCAGCAGCGATCTGGTTCGCGCGCGCGTTAATGATTTGTCGGTGCTTGCCGGTCTACAGCCGCTTCCATCTTCCCCAACCGTAAGCATTCCGTCCAATCTATTTGGCGCCTACGGCCAATCGCTCTCGAATCTCGGCTCGAACCAATACAACAATTTTCGCGTCGGGGTTGCGATCAGCCTGCCGCTGCATAACCGCACGGCCGAAGGCCAGCTCGGCCATTCGCTCGTTGAAGGAAGACGGATCGCTACCCAGCGTCAGCAGCTCGAACAACTGATTCAGGTTGAGGTGCGCAACGCCCTTCAGTCGCTTACTACTGCGTCGGCTCGTCTACGCTCGGCGGCAATCGCCCGCTCGTCTGCCGAGCAACAGTACGAGAGCGAGAAACGCAAACTCGACGTGGGACAGTCAACTGTCTTTCTGGTGCTCGAACGTCAAACCGCTCTGGCTGCCGCGCGCGGCAATGAACTCCGGGCGCAGACTGACCTGAACAAAGCTATTGCGGAACTGCAGCGTGCGACGGGGAATTCTTTGTCGGCGAATAATGTGACAGTGACGGTTCGCTGACCGGGGCCGGCAGCCCCGCAGAGGACGCGGGGTTGCGCAGAGGAAAACATTTCTCCGGCAGACTCCTGAAGGGCTACGGCGAATTGGTCTGTCAGGTCTGTCCGACTTCCAATCTCAACCCGTCGTGCGCGGCGATCGTCTTGCCGGGCCACAACTCTCCCGCTTTGCTTTCAAGATCAACGCCGTCCCATTCGGGGTAAAGATGGGTGAGAATGAGTCTGCGCGGCTCGGCCAGTTGCGCGAGACGCATCGCCTCGGC
>ORMF010752268.1_pt1 | contig 11619 bp, 11 predicted proteins | sample 1779871 | NCBI WGS metagenome assembly ORMF01 (sample SAMEA104232316, study PRJEB22302) | groundwater metagenome | biome: forest; feature: aquifer; material: groundwater | place: USA | collected 2011-08-07 | depth 5.4 m
TCGAGGAACGACATCGTGCTGTTGGCCTGCGGGTCGAGGTCGATGAGCAGTGTACGCTTCCCCCGGAGCGCCAGAGCGGCGGCGAGGTTGATGGCGGTCGTGGTCTTACCCACGCCGCCCTTCTGGTTGGCGATGGCGACGATCATTAGGACAGGGGCCATGAGGATTCTAGCAGATGCCGTGGCGTGCCGACGCGTGAAATGCGCCGTTCACGCAGGACGCGCTCTTCCTTCCCCCGTCCGTTACATCTTGTACTTGCCGAGGTCGTCTGGGTCGAGGCTCTCGAGCCACTTCTGAAGACGCTCGGCGTCGCCCTTCTCCGCAACGAAGTCGACCGTCTTCGCATGGTCGATGACGGCGTCCTCGACGAAGATCGGTGCCCGTGTGCGAAGCGCCAGGGCGATGGCGTCGCTTGGGCGTGCGTCGATCGCTACGGTGCCTCCGGCAAGCGAGAGGTAGATCAAGGCGTAGAAGGTGTTCTCCTGGAGGTCGCACACCACAATCTTCTGCACCGAAGCCTTGAGGTCGTGAATCACGTTGCACAGGAGGTCGTGCGTCATGGGCCGCGGCGGGAGCACATTCTCGATCTGCTGCGCAATCGCGTTGGCCTCGAATACCCCTACCCAGATCGGGAGGACGCGCTGGCCATCCTTGTCGCGCAGAATCACGATTGGCGTGTTCGTGAACGGATCGACCATCAGTCCCTTGATGCTCATTTCGATTTGCATGCCACTCACCTCAGGCGCCGAGCCCGGTGCTCACCCAGTCCCGAACCGTCCCCCAGACGCTGTGCGGGCCGGCGCGCTCGATTCGCACGGTCACCGTGCGGCCGATCCAGTCCGCAGGCCCCGGGAGATTGACCACGACGTTCTGGCTCGTCCGTCCGGAGATCTCCGTGTCCCGCCGCCGGCTCGCCGCATCAATCAGCACGCCCACATCGCGGCCCACCAAGGCCGCGTTCAGGTCGCATTGAATGTCCCGCTGCAGCGCCTGCAGCGCCACGATGCGCTCGGTCTTCTGCTCCTCGCTCACATCATCCCGCAGGCGCTGGTCGGCCAAGGTGTTCGGTCGCGGCGAATACTTGAACGAGAACATGCTGTGGTACCGCACGGCCCGCGTGAGTGAAAGCGTGTCCTCGAAATCGGCGTCCGTCTCTCCGGGAAACCCGACGATCATATCGGTCGAGAGCGCCACGTCCGGGAGTGATGCCCTGATCCGTTCGGTGAGGTCCAAATAGCTCTCCCGCGAATAGCGACGGCGCATCGCTTCCAGCACGCGAGTGGAGCCCGACTGCACCGGAAGATGGAGGTGGCGGCAGATCTTGGGAAGATGCGCCATGGCGTCGAGGAATCGCGGGGAGAAATGCCGGGGGTGCGGACTGGCGAAACGAATGCGCTCGACGCCCGGCACCTCGTGAATCGCCTCCAGGAGACCCGTGAAGTCGCAGGTTGGGTCGTCCGGCGCCATATAGTGGTTGACGATCTGGCCGAGCAGCTGCACTTCCCTGCGTCCTTCCTGCGCGGCCTCTCGCACCTCCAAGAGGATGTCGGCCTTCGGTCGCATGCGCTCATGCCCCCGCGTATGAGGCACGACGCAGAAGCTGCAGAACTCGTTACACCCCTCGTTGATGGTGACATACGCCTTCACGGGATCGCTTCGGCGCGTCACGCCCAACGGAAACGTCACATCGTCGCGCGGATCGAGGTCGATGAACCGTCCAGACCCGTTGGCGGCTGCCTGTTCGACCAGCATCGGTAAACGTCGAATGGCCTGAGTGCCGAGGACGATGTCGGCGACCCCGGGGGAACGTTTGAAGATGGTCTCACCCTCCTGCTGGGCGACGCAGCCAGTGACGGCGACGATGGGATTGTGGCCGTGCTCCTCCGACATCGCCCGTAACTCGCCGAGGCGCGTGTACAACTTCTCCTCCGCACGCTCACGAACGCTGCACGTATTGATGACGACGACGTCCGCGTCGGCCGCGGCATCGGTCGCCTCAAAGCCGGCCTGTTCCAATAGACCCGCCATGCGCTCTGAGTCGTGCACGTTCATCTGACAGCCGAAGGTTTCGATCAGGTACTTCCGAGCCACGGTCTCACCTTTCGCTTCGGGACTTTCGCCTTTCGCCTTTCGCCTTCGCCTGTCCTGCTGATACCGCCGAACCGTCGCCTACGCGCCCGAGCTGAAGCTCGGGCCTACGTGCCGTTGGCGTCGGCCGCATCAGCATTTCGCGGGCGGATGCCCGAACCGCGTCCGTTATCGCTGCTCCACCAAGCATACGACTCAATTCGTCCACGCGTGCAGACGCATCGAGCCGCCGAACTGATGTTCTGGTGCGACCATTCTCGACGTGCTTCTCAATCTCAAAGTGGGTGTCCGCACAGGCGGCGATTTGCGGGAGGTGCGTAATGCAGAGCACCTGGAACGCCGAACCGAGCGCGCGCAGCTTGCGCCCGACGACATCAGCCACCCGTCCACCGATCCCGGCATCGACTTCGTCGAAGATCAGACCCGGGGCGCCGGCGTGCGCCAGACGCTCCCCTGCGTCACGGTCGCCGTGCCGCGAGATCACCGTGAGCGTCTTGATCGCCAGCATGATCCGGGACAGCTCACCGCCGGAGACGATGCGCGCCAGGGGTCGAAGCTCTTCGCCTGGGTTCGGCGACACGTAGAACTCGACCTGGTCGATGCCATGAGCGGTCCAGGAGTCCTCTGGCAGCGGTTCCGCGAATCGCACGTCGAAGGTTGTCCGGTCCATCGCCAGCTCGGCGAGCAACCGTTCGAGTTTCCGCGGAAAGTCCTTCGCAGCGTGCCGCCGGGCCGACGAAAGCTTCTCGGCTGCGGCTACATAACCAGCGCGGACCGTGATGTATCGACGCTCCAGTTCTGCGAGCCGCTCATCGCCACGTTCCAGCTCCGAACGCTCCTGCCGCAGTTCCTCCCGTCTTGCGAGGACACCCGCGAGTGACGGCCCGTACTTGCGCTTCAGCCGCTCGAGCAGGGCCAGCCGCTCTTCCACTTCCTGCAGCCGCGCTGGCGAGGCCTCGATCCCATCGGCGTACCGCCTCAGGAACAGTGCCAGGTCCTCGAGTTGCGATTTGATCCCGTTCCTCGCGTCGAGGTAGGGCTGAAACTGAGGATCCACGGCGGCGAGATCGGCGACGCGCCGCCACACGCCGCCGAGCGCGGCCAGAACCGCCCCGTCGTTGTCGTAGAGCGATGCATAGCTCTCTTCGCACAGGCGCTCGATGCGTTCTGCGCTGGCCAATACGTTCCGCGTCGCGGCCAGGGTCTCGTCTTCACCCAGCTTGATCGCCGCCTTCTCGATCTCCGTCAACTGAAACGACGCGAGCTCGAGTCGGGCATCACGGTCGCCCGCCGAGCGGCGCACGTGCGCGATCTCGTCGGCCACCGTGCGCATGCCCCCGAACGCGTCTTCAACGGCGGCAACGAGCGGAGCCAGCTCGCCAAAGGTATCGAGCACGTTCAAGTGCGTGAGCGGATCGAGCAGCGTGTGATGCTCGTGTTGCCCATGGATCTCGATCAGACCTGTTGACAGGTCCTTCAGGGCGGCCGCGGTCGCGAGAGCGCCGTTGATGAAGGCCCGGCTTCGACCCTGCGACGAAATCTCGCGGCGCACGTGGATCTCTTCCCCACCGTTCTCGAAGATCGCCTCAATGGTGGCCAGGTCCTCGCCGGTCCGCACAAGGTCGCCTGAGGCACGCCCTCCGAGCAGAAGGCCAACGGCTTCAACGAGGATCGATTTCCCGGCGCCGGTTTCCCCGGTGAGTACGTTGAAGCCGGAGTCGAATTCAACTTCGACCGCGTCAATGACAGCCAGACGTTTGATGCTAAGGAAGCGGAGCATCTCAAAAGGCGAGAACTTCAATCATAACATAGGGTTGACAGCTGTTTGCACGACCTGATACAGTTCTGCACATCCTAGATCCGGGCCCCCGCTCAGTCGGGACCAATCCCGGTGGCGCTGTCCCAGCGGCGCAAAGTTGTCAGCCCGGAGGTCGTTTGCACACGCTTGGAGGCTCGTTTCTTGCCCTGTTGCTTCAGGGAGAAGGCGGCGCCGCGCCTGAAACCTCGACATTCTCGGTTATCGAGGCCCTGGCCAAATCCACATGGGTGGCCAGAAGCGTTCTGGTCATTCTCCTGCTCTTCTCCATTGCATCCTGGAGCATTTTCCTCTACAAGTGGTGGACATTCCGACGTGCGCAAAGCCAGACTGCCCGCTTCCTCGACGTTTTTCGGCGCAGCAACAAGTTCTCTGAAGTGCAGGCGGTCTGCCGATCGCTCGGCGACAGCCCGCTCGTCGGCCTCTTTCAAGCAGGCTACGCCGAACTGACCGCCCAGCTTCGCCAGAACGCTTCCTCGCCTGATGCCGCCGACGTCCATCCAAAAACGCCGCCGCCGCGTCCAACTGTTAAGAGTCTCGCGGCTGTTGATCGCGCGCTGATGCGCGCATCGGTCGTCGAAGTCAGCAAGCTGGAGCATCGGCTCACGCTTCTCGCGACTACCGCGAGCGTCACGCCGTTTATTGGCCTGCTGGGAACGGTTTGGGGCATCTTGATCGCGTTCGGCACGATTGGAGCAACGGGATCGACGAGTCTCGCCGTTGTCGCGCCAAGTATCGCCGAAGCGCTCGTGACCACAGCCGCAGGGCTCTTCGCGGCGATTCCCGCGGTGGGTTTCTACAACGCCCTCTCGCATCGCGCAAAGGATTTTGCGTCGGAGATGGACGACTTCTCCATGGAATTCCTGAACATCGCTGAGAGGAACTTCACCTAGTGCCAAAAGTCCAAGCGACAGCCGCCGTCGGATCTTCCCGCCTCGGGCGCAGCCGGCGCGTGTCCAGCACGCTCGCCGAGATCAATGTCGTTCCCCTCGTTGACGTCATGCTGGTGCTGCTCATCATTTTCATGGTTGCGGCGCCGATGCTGCAGAGCGGCATCGACGTGAAGCTTCCTGTCGCGCGCCGCGCCACGGCCGTTGAGGGGGCCATGCTCACCGTCACGATCCCACTCGCGTACCGCCAGGACCAGATTCTCTACCTCAACGAGGAACCGATTCGACTCGCCGTTTTTCAGGAACGAATTCGACAGAAAATAGAAGGCCAGACGAACAAGCAGGTGTACCTACGAGGCGACAGCGGCATTCAGTATCAGGACCTCATGAATGTGATGGATCGTCTCAAGGACGCCGGTGTCGTGAACGTCGGTCTACTGGCGACGGAGACGAGCCGATAGGACGCGTCCTTGGATGCGACGGTGTGACGGGGTGATGAACGTCACGAAGGGCATGCGCGCGGTGAAGGATCTGGGGTGAAGGTTTAGATGGATGTGACGGACGTCCTGCGCAGCCGGATGCAGGAGCCTCCCGGGCTCCAGCGCATGGCGACGATCTCCGTGCTCGTTCACGCCTCGCTCGCCGCTTTGGTCATCGTCGGACATGGGCAGTTGGTGCCGCATCGGGACACCCGGCTGCGACCGGTGATGACCATCACACTTGGAAGCGGTGCCCCTGGTCCCCAGAGCGGAGGTCTGACCGCCATGGGAGGCCGCGCCGTTCAGGTTGAAACGCCGCCTGATACCACGCGCGAGCCCGTCACTCCGCCGGCCGCGAAGACACCGCAGATGACGGTGCCACTCCCGGGAAGGGCGCAGATCAAGTCGGCCCCGACACCGGCTGTGAAACAGGCGCCGGACGTGGCCCGCGGGCGAGCCCCATCCAAGGGCCGGGAAGCGATCACCGGCAGTACCGCGGTCGAGACGAACGTACGCGGTCAGGGATTCGGGCTTTCAACCAGCGGGGGCGTTGGCACGGGTGTGCGGCTGGACGTGAGCGACTTCTGCTGTCAGGGTTATCTCGATGTGATGAGCCAGCGCATTCGGCAACAATGGGACCCCAAAGCCGAAGCACCCAGTGAGGTGACGATCGTCTTTACGATCCAGCGCGACGGCACGCTCGGTCCGGCGACCATCGAAAAATCAAGCGGCTCCGCACCGCTCGATATTCGCGCCCAACGCGCCATCCTGACAACACATCAGCTTCCACCCTTGCCAGCGGAATTCCCCAACCCCACGCTCACCGTTCATCTCACTTTTCAGTACATACGATAATGCGAATACTCTGTGCGGCCCGAGTGCGATGGTCTGCGGCGTTCGCGGCTGGTGTTGTCGCAGCCGCAACGCTCGTCGCGCGGCAGCAGACGCCGGTGCTGCCTCCTGCATCTCAGCAGCCGAGTGAAGTGAGCACCACGATCACCGGCGATCAGCCGGGCGCGGCGCCTCGGCTTGCCGTTCCCGAGTTCATTGCGCTGTCGAACGACAACGAAACGGTCGAGGCCACCAAGACGATTGGCCGGGTTCTCTGGGATGATTTGAACTTCGAGCGTGAATTCGCCCTCATCCCGCGCGATGTCGTGACGACGGTGCCCCCAGCCACGTCGATGACGACGGTGCCCTTCGATCGGTGGCGTGAACTGAACGCGGACGGTGTCGTGGTGGGAACCGTGCAGAAAACTGCCTCGGGCGTGCACGTCGAGGTGCGCCTCTTCAACGTGCGGACGCGTCAATCGGCCTTTGGCATGACGTACAACGGCGGTGTGGCGAACGCACGCGCATACGCGCATCGGGCGTCCGACGATATCCACCGCCAGCAGCGAGGTCTTCAGGGCGTGGCCCAGACGAAGCTGACCTTCAACTCGGACCGATCCGGCGAACGCATGAGCGGATCGATTGAAGCGCGCGGCGTGAAGGACATCATGATCTCAGACTATGACGGCGAGGGCGTCAAGCAGGTGACGACCGGACGCTCGCTGAATATCAGCTCGGTGTGGTCCCCCGATGCCCGGTCGATAGCGTACACCCGGTGGCAGAACAACGCTCAGGCCAATATTTTCGTCGCGAACATCTACGAGGGCACCGGCGGCTGGCTCACGGATCTGAAGAGTCAGAACATGTTGCCCGCCTGGTCTCCGGACGGCACGCAAATCGCGTTCACGTCGTGGCGCGACGGAAACGCGGAGATTTACGTCATGAACCGCGACGGTTCCAACCTCAGGCGCCTGACGAACAACCGCGCGGATGACATCACACCCACGTGGTCACCAAATGGCACCCGGATCGCGTTTACATCAGACCGCACCGGGAACGAACAGATCTGGGAAATGGGCAGCGACGGTCTCGGCCAGCGGCAGCTCACACACGAAACCAAGGCCGATCGCGCCACCTGGTCGCTCGCGCCGTTCAACGAGATCGCCTTCGCGGCGCAGACCGGCCCGGGGTACGACATCAAGGTGCTCGATGTGACAACGGGCACCGTGCGCCAGCTGACCTTTGGCGAAGGTTCGAACGAAAGCCCGGCCTTTGCGCCGAACGGTCGACATATTGCCTTCACATCCACACGCGCCGGCAAGGAGCAGATCTTCACGATAGATCGGGATGGCAAGAACGTGCGACAGGTCACCAAAGGTGGCAACAATCGCATGGCGAACTGGTCGCAGGGGCCCCGGAACTAGGGATAGGCATTAAGGAATGGAGTGCACATGATTGAATCCGCGGTTTCGAAGGCCGCAGTCCTGCTGGCGACGCTCGGAACGTTGGCCGCTGTCGCGTGCGGTGGCAAGCAAGCACCGGTGGCGCGGCCGCTGCCCCCGGACGGTGGTGCTCAAGCGCCCCCGCAGATTGCGGCCGCGCCGGCGACACCAGCTCCGCGTCCACCTGCCCCGCCCCAGCCGGCCGCCGAGCCGCTCCCAGTACCACCCGAGCCCCTGCGGGACGACGCTATCTCGTCGGCTTCGCTCGACGACCTGAATCGCAGCTCTCCGCTGAAACCCGTCTTCTTCGAGTACGACAGCAGCGAAATCACCCGTGAAGGGCAGATGGCTCTCGACGAGAATGGCGCATTGCTCAAGCGCAATTCAACCTGGACCGTGACCATTGAAGGACACTGCGACGAACGGGGAACCGCCGAGTACAATCTGGCGTTGGGTGAACGGCGGGCGGTTGCGGCTCGAGCCTATTTGATCTCTCTGAGTATCTCAGCGGATCGACTGCGCACGGTCACCTACGGCAAGGAGTTCCCGTTCGATCCGGGACACGAAGAGGCATCGCACGCAAAGAACCGGCGCGCCCACTTCGTCATCACGGCAAAGTGACTGTCATGAAACACAGAGTGTTCGCGATCAGGTTCTCCGCCTGGCCCACCATCGCGCTCGCGGTCGGGCTCGTCATGATTCCCGGGCCCGGCACGCGGACCGTGCTGGCGGCCGACAAGGAAATGCGCCAGATGATGGCCGATATCCGCATGCTTCAGGAACAGCTCCAGCAGCTGCAGAACCTCATCGCCGCGTTGAGCAAGGCCATGGGCGACGCGCTCGATGCTGCCACGAAGACGGTCAACGCGCGTGTCGATGCAAAGCTCGAGGAGCAGAACAACAGCACCACGCGGGGCTTCGCCAATCAGAAAGTCAGCATCGACGCGATGACACGCGATGTTGTCGTCCTGCGAGAAAAGATGGACGAGAACAACGTGCGTGTCGGATCGCTCACGCAGGAAGTCACGGCACTGCGCCAGGTCGTCACCCAGATCAATGCCGTTCGGTCCGCGGCCGATCCCATCCTCGGCCCACCTGATAGCGTAGCGCCTGTTCAGGCCGCGACCACCGGCATCGGCATGTCACCGAAAGCCGCCTGGGACCAGGCGTACGGCGACTACACGGCCGGCCAGTATGATTTCGCGATTCAGGGCTTCGAGGCTTATATCAAGAGCTTCCCCAACGCGGAGATGGCCGACGATGCCCAGGTATACATCTGCAGCACTTATCTGCAGATGGGCAACAACGCCAAAGTCATCCAAGCGTGCGACGTCGCCATCCGAAACTATCCCACCAGCAACAGACTGGCCGAGGCGTACTATCGAAAAGGGCAGGCCTTCAAGAACATGGCGCGCATCGACGACGCGCGCACGGCGTTTGAATATGTCGTGAAGACATATCCAAACAGCCAGGAAGCCAGCCTCGCGGCCACGCAGTTGGCATCGCCGCAGCTCGCTCGGAAACCCTAACAGCGGACGATGTAGAATGCGGACACTATGGGAAGTGTGAACAAAGTGATTCTGGTCGGTAATCTCGGGCGCGACGCTGAATTGCGGTACACACCCGGCGGTGCCGCGGTCGCCACAATCAACATGGCCACCACGGAAGTCTGGAACGACAAAGCCGGTCAGAAGCAGGAGAAGACCGAGTGGCACCGTGTGGTGCTCTGGGGAAAATCTGCGGAATCCCTTGCCGAGTACCTCACCAAGGGCAAGCAGATTTACGTCGAGGGACGCTTGCAGACCCGCCAATGGGACGACAAGGACGGGAACAAGCGCTACACCACGGAAATTCGCGGCGACCGGGTTGTCTTGCTGGGTGGTGGAGGCGGGCGTGGCGCGTCAACGGATCGGGGTGGCGGCGAAGCCATGGGCGGCGGGCACTCCGGCCCCACGGAGCCCTCGGAGCCGCTGAACGACGATGACATACCGTTCTGACGTCGGCAATTTGCAATTCTTGATTTGCCCCTTCACCGTTTCTGATCCTCCCGTCCGTATCTGTCCTCGAGCCTCACCACGTCATGCAGTTCCGGGGTCGAGACTTCGAAAATATCGCTGTCTTCGATGGCGGTCATGCGGTGGATCGTTTTCGGCGTAATGTGCACTCGCTCGCCTGGCTTCATTTCACGCCGTACGAGCGAGTCGCCTTCTTGAATCTCGAAAAGGAGCCTGCCTGAGTACAGCAGAATCGTTTCGTCCTTGATATTGTGATACTGAAGGCTCAACGCGTGGCCTGCGTTCACGTGAATGACCTTGCCGACGTAACGATCGGTCTTCGCCCAGTGCAATTCGTAGCCCCACGGCTTCTCCACGCGCATCATCTCGGTTTCCACGGCTGCTCCCCCTCCGTTACTGGTCCTGCCCGACCGAGATCCGGCCAACTGAAGCCAGCAGCTCCCGTTCCATCTCCTCGACGGTCGGCAGTCTCAGGATCCGCCGCGCGAGTGCGCGGAGGCTGTCTGTACGCACCTCGGAAAGTAGCTGCTTGGCGACGCCGATCGCTCCGGGCGTCATGCTGAACTCTCTTAGTCCGAGTCCGACGAGCAGGGTCAGGAGCGCCGGGTCGGACGCCATCTCCCCACAGAGCGACACGGGAATACCCCGTCGTGCGGCGGCGCGACGGACCATGGCGATGACCCTGAGCATAGCCGGATGCAGCGGCTCGTACAAGTGAGAAACGCGTTCATCCGCCCGATCCACCGCAAGGCAGTACTGGATCAGATCGGTCGGCACGATGGGGAAGAAGTCCACTGCCCGCGCCAGCAGATCCGCCGTGTACGCGGCCGCGGGAATCTCAATCATGACGCCAATCGGCACAGACGGCACCTGTTCACCCCGGCGCTCGAGATCGGCGGAGGCCGCGGCAATCATCCGCCGTGCCTCACGCACCTGGGCGACGCCAGACACAAACGGAAACATGATTCTGAGCCTGCCGTGACGTGCTGCGCGCAGCAGCGCGCGCAGCTGCGTCTGAAACATCTCCGGGCGCGCCAGGCTGAGGCGGAGTCCACGAAGGCCCTGCCGGCCGTTCCATTCTTCTCCAGTGGCCCAGCCGCCTCCACGCACGGACCCCGCCGAACGGAGCGCCATCTGATGTTCGTCCACATCGAACGTGCGAACAGTGACCGGTCGAGGCGCCATCCCCTCGAGCATGCCGCGGTAGACCTCGTACTGTCGGTCTTCGCACAGGCCAGCGTCCGACCCGGGCGTCAGGAGGAACTCGGAGCGATAGAGCCCGATTCCTTCGGCGCCGGCATAGCGAGCTGATGCGAGATCATCTGGAAACTCGATGTTGGCTTCTAGGCAAATCCGGACCCCATCGGCTGTCGCTGCCGGCCGCTGCCGTCCCGATTCCGTTCCCCTGGCCGGACGCTGGTCTTCGGCGCTTCGGGCGACGCGTGCGATGACCTCGTCATCAGGATCCAGGATGATCTCGTTGGCCGCGCCGTCGATGACGACCAGCTGCCCAGGCCGCGCGAGGCGGCTGGCATCGTGCAACCCGACCACGGCCGGCACGTCGAGCGATCTGGCGAGAATCGCGGTGTGATAGGTCCGGCTGCCCGCGTCGGTCGCGAACCCGCGGACCTTGGTCCAGTCCACCTGCGCGGCGAGCGACGGCGTGAGCTCGTCGGCAATCAGAATCGAAGACTCTGCCAATTCGTGCAGCAGGTCGCGGGGCGTGGACGCCCCCTGGCGAAGATTCATGCGGAGCCTTCCCACGAGGTCGGCGACATCCCCCTTTCGCTCCCGCAGATAGGGGTCGGCCACCTCGTCGAACACGCCGCAGAATTCCTCGAAGACCTGCTGGATCGCCCACTCCGCGTTGATCGCCTCGGCGCGCACCAGGTCGGAGGCTCGAGGCACGAGCATCGGATCGTCGAGCATCAGCAGCTGGGCGTCGAAGAGCGCCGCAATCTCGCGTCCTCGCCGGCGCTCGACGCGCGCGCGGATGTCGATCAATTGCTCCCGCGATTTCGCCCGGCTCCGCTCAAGCCGTTCGATCTCGTGCGGCAA
>ORMF010817259.1_pt1 | contig 11619 bp, 9 predicted proteins | sample 1779871 | NCBI WGS metagenome assembly ORMF01 (sample SAMEA104232316, study PRJEB22302) | groundwater metagenome | biome: forest; feature: aquifer; material: groundwater | place: USA | collected 2011-08-07 | depth 5.4 m
CAATATTTTCATGTTCAGAAGGATGGTGCATCTATGACTGTTTGCAACTTCCATGGGCTTTACAATGCAACAATCAATAAACTTGATAATCCGGATCGCCTTGAGCAGTCGCGTAAGATTCGCGCATTTCTCGACACTCAGCAGGGTCCACTCATCTTGTGCGGTGATTTTAATCTTCGTCCGGAAACCGAAAGTATTAAGATGCTCGAAGGGGGAATGCGCAATTTGATAAAAGAATATGGAATCACCTCAACAAGGAGTCATTATTACTCCAAAGACGTCCGGTTTGCTGACTATATTCTTGTTACTCCTGATATAAAAGTTCAATCATGTAAGGTTTTGCCGGATGTGGTATCAGATCATCTTGCTATAATGTTGGAATTTTCTTTGCAGCATGACAAAGTTTAGAAAACTCCTTGCACAATACGATTATTCGTTACCGGAGTCGCTCATTGCACAGGAGCCCGCGCATCCAAGGGATAGCGCGCGGCTTTTAGTCTTCAATCGCCTAACAGGAGAGCAACATGATGATATATTTGCAAATCTCGGAGAACATTTACCAAAAAATGCGGTGCTTGTGTTTAATGAAACAAAAGTCATTCCGGCACGGCTTACGCTTACAAAGCCGACTGGCGGTTTGGCGCGCGTGCTCTATATCGGACATGATGATAATGAAATAGAAGTACTTGCGGATCGGCGATTAGATGTTGGAGCCATGCTCAATCTTCGTCATTCCGAGCGAAGCGGAGTGGAGTTGAGGAATCTCACGCGTATGCGTGCACACATTCGTGTGAGATCCTTCGCTGCGCTCAGGATGACAGATATTTGTTTTCTTGTAACCCGCAAAGAGGGATCGCATTATTTTTTAAAGCCCTCGTTTCCCATGGCGAAATTGTTTTTTGTGCTTGAGAAATATGGCAGCCCCCCAATCCCGCCGTATATCAAGCATTCGCCGCTCTCCGAGGCGCAACTTAAAAAAGAATATCAAACAGTATTTGCCCATACGCGGGGTTCGGTTGCGGCGCCGACTGCTTCGCTTCATTTTACCAAACGACTTTTAGAAAAATTAGTCCGCGCGGGAATTGCAGTTCAATACGTTACGCTTCATGTCAATCTTGGAACATTTGCCTCGCTTACGGAGCAAAATGTGCAAGAAGGAAGATTGCATATCGAATATTTCTCCATAGCAAAATCATGTGCGGCCGCACTGAATTTTGCTAAGCAGTCCGGCCGACCGATTATTGCGGTAGGGACTACGGTTGCGCGGACGCTTGAGAGCGCCTCAGATGCGCGGGGAAATTTAAAATCGATGGATGGCGCGACACGTCTTTTCATCCGTCAGGATTACAAATTCAAATTCATAGACGGCCTGATTACTAATTTTCATGTGCCAAAATCGTCCCTTTTAATGCTTGTTTCCGCGCTTGTCGGGCGCAAAAAATTATTTGAGCTATATCGCCATGCAATACAAAAGAAGTATCGCTTTTTCTCCTTTGGCGACGGGATGTTGATATATTAGAGGAGTATGTGTGCTATACTATAAGACTATGCCCGCACTAAGTTTTCCCGCATACAATGGAAGATTTCATACGCAAAACAGATTCATCATTTCTATAAGGATAAACATAATTAACGCCTCGTATGCTGCCTTTGGCAGAAGCGGGAAAATTTAGGCGGGTATGCCAGGTACTGAAAACCTCCCACAAGACAATCTATCAAAAGACATGGCGCGGCTTGCGCGAGCGGTAGAGAAATCCAATTCGTTGTTTCGGAAATTGCTGTCCGGAATTATGTACGGATTAGGAGTTGCAGTTGGAGCAACACTTATTGGTGCGGTGGTAATTACGCTTGCGTGGCGTTTCCTACGCGCGACAGGTTTTACCGGGGTGGCACAATCACTTGGGATTTCGGTGCCCTCCGCCCAATCGCTCTCGCCCGAGCTTCTTCAACAACTTCCGGATTTTTTAAAAAATTCATCGTTCCTAAAAGACCAGGGCGCTCCCATGCCTACAACGTCGGCTCCACAAAAAGACGGAGTGCAGCGTAAATAAACGTTATCGAATCGATTGATATCCGCCGGGGACGCCGGAAGGGGATAGTATGATTTGCCAAAGTTGGCTTTTGCGTGCGCGAAAAGTTGCCGCGGAGGCCAAAAGATAAAATTTCCACATGCGGTGAAAGCGTTCAGAATAATTTTTTTTGAGTTGTGGCCAATGTGTTTCAACATTGGCATACCACGCCATCAGTGTTTTATCATAGTCGGTTCCGAAGTTATGCCAATCCTCTACGACAAACAGGCCTTCGACCGAGCGGCTGATCTGCGCAATCGAAGGAAGCATGGAATTTGGAAAAATATATTTTTCAATCCACGGATCGGTATTTGTTACGGAAGCGTTACCCCCAATAGTGTGAAGTAAAAATAATCCTTCGGGCTTAAGTACTTGTCGCACTATTTGCATATACGTGTGATAGTTTTTGTAGCCGACGTGTTCAAACATGCCGAGTGAGATTACGTGGTCAAACTGTCCGCGTACCTCACGGTAATCCTGTAACCGCAATTCAACCGGAAGTCCTTTGCAAAGTTCTTGGCCGAGCTCCAGTTGTTGTTTTGAAACCGTGATGCCGGTTACATGTGCCCCATAACGCTCTGCGGCGAATTTTGCAAAGCCTCCCCAGCCGCAACCGATGTCTAACACGCAGTCGCCGCGCGTAAGCCCGATTTTTTTGCAGACAAGATCGAGCTTTGCATCTTGCGCCTCGTCAAGATTAGTCGCTCCGCCAGTTGACGGACTCCAATATCCGCAGGTATAGGTCATGCGCGAGCCAAGCATTGCGCGGTACAGATCGTTTCCGATATCATAGTGCGCTTCCCCAATTTTAAATGCGCGCCGATGCGATTGCATATTAAAAAGTCGCGCAGCGATCGCATGCAACGCAATTTTCCAATTGCCCGAAACATGCTTTTCAAGCTTCGCGTGAAGTATTTTCGTCAGGCATTCGTCGAGTTTTTCCGCGTCCCACCATCCGTCCATGTACGCTTCTCCAAATCCAAGCGATCCTTGCGCAAGAACCCGCCTATAAAGGCGTTCGTCATGGACTTTAATATCCCATGGATTTTGACCATTCAAGGTGATCCCGGCTTTGAAAAGCAGCTCCTGGACAAGCTGTTCTGCTTGGTTTTTCATACCCGCCTAAATTTTCCCGCCTCTGCCAAAGGCAGCACGCGAGGTAGCAATTATGTTTACTGTAGCTTATAGAAGGAAGATTCTATGAATACGGAAACGCCTATTCTATGCGGGAAAACTTAGTGCGGGCATAGTTTTGCATTGTAACAAGGAGGCATGGAATTGACAACTGTTTCGAAGTCGTGTATACTTAACCAGCTTATATGAACGAAATCCGCAATATTGCCATTATTGCCCACGTTGACCACGGGAAAACAACTCTCGTGGACGCGCTTTTAAAGCAGTCCGATACCTTTAAAGGAAAGGATTTGCAGGGCGATACTATCATGGATAGTAACGAACTTGAGCGCGAGCGCGGCATTACTATTTTTTCAAAAAACGCGGCGGTTATTTATCGCGACGTAAAGATTAATATTGTAGACACTCCGGGTCACGCGGATTTCGGCGGAGAAGTCGAGCGTATTATGAATCTTGTTGACGGGGTGCTATTGCTTGTGGATGCGAAAGAAGGACCCATGCCGCAAACAAAATTTGTGCTGAAGAAAGCAATCGCCGCAGGCCATCGCGCTATTGTCGTTATCAACAAGATTGATAAAAAAGATGCGCGGCCGGATTATGTACTGAATAAAACGTTTGATCTTTTCGTTCAATTAGGAGCTTCTGATCGTCAGACTGATTTTCCGGTTATTTACGCGAGCGCGAGGCAGGGTAAGGCCGGTTTTGAAAACAATCTTGAGCAGATGAAAGATGTGCAAGTGATTTTTGAAACCGTGGTAAAAGAAATTCCCGCGCCTAAAGCAAATACCGAAGGCCCTCTTCAAGTTTCCGTAGCAAACGTAAGTTATGACAATTACAAGGGCCGCATTGCAATCGGACGTGTGGTTCGTGGAATATTTAGACCCGGGCCTGTTGCATGGATCAATCGTGAAGGAGTTGTATCTGCCGCAAAGATTACCAATATCATGACGTTTGACGGATTGAGTCGTACTGAGGCGACCGAGGTCATGGCAGGCGACATTGTCGCGTTTGCCGGAATTAACGAGATCAATATTGGAGAGACGATCGCGGATCCGAAAAATCCCGACGCGCTTCCGGTTACTAAGATCGAGGAGCCAACCGTAAAAATCACGCTTGGTATCAATACCTCGCCTATGGCAGGCAAAGAAGGACAGTTTAGCACGACGCGGCAAATCAAAGAACGATTGGATTTTGAATTGCAAAATGATGTGGCGCTTAAAGTTGAACCGGGTAGTAGCGCGGAGCATTATGTGGTGTCCGGTCGCGGCGAGTTGCATTTGGCGATTTTAATTGAAAAAATGCGTCGCGAGGGATATGAAATGCAGGTATCGCGGCCGCAGGTGATTTTCAAAGACGTGGGCGGGAAGCAGTGCGAGCCGTTTGAAGCGGTTTCAATTGAAGCGCCTGAAGAATTTTCAGGTACGATTATTGAACAAATGGGAAAGCGGAAAGCGGACATGAAGGATATGAAAGTCGAGCACGGGATTGTATATATGGAATTTGAAGCGCCGACGCGCGGATTGATCGGCTACCGAACGGATTTTTTGACCGATACCAAAGGACAAGGAATTTTAAATTCTTTGTTTCTTGAATATCGGGAGGCGGTAGGAGATATTAATGCGGGAGCGCATGGCTCGCTTATTGCGTCCGAGGCGGGCGTGACTACCATATACGCTTTGTATTATTCGCAAGAGCGCGGGCAATTGTTTTTGACGCCGGGTGTTGAGGTATATGTTGGAATGATCGTAGGACAAAATGCAAAGCCGGAAGATATTGAAGTGAATGTATGTCGCGAAAAAGAACTTTCAAACATGCGTTCAAAAGGGGATGGTATTGGCAAACGGCTTGACACTCCGCACGAGATGTCGCTTGAAAAAGCGCTTGAATATATCGGTGACGACGAACTCGTCGAAGTTACTCCAAAATCAATTCGCTTGCGCAAACTTTATCTTACCGCAGTTGATCGGAAACGTTACAAGAAGTAGGGGGTCGCTCGCTTCGCGCGCCGTCAGTGCGTGTTCGCAGCTGCAAGGGTCCTCTTCCGTCCCTGTGCAACACTTTTGCAGCGGGCTATCCGCTCCACGGCAACCTCCTTTTTAAAAAAGAAAAATTGTGCTACAGTGAACTATATATGACTCAAACTGCTAGTTTTTACGGACTTGGGATTGCGCCCGCACTTTTGGAGATTCTCGAACGGCTTAAATTTACGACCCCTACGCCGATTCAAGCGAATGCGATTCCCGCGGCAATTGAAGGGAAGGATATCGTGGGTATTGCGCAAACCGGAACCGGTAAAACGCTTGCCTTTGGTATCCCGATGATACAACGCTTGTCGCAACTTAAGCGGCAAGGCCTTGTGGTATTGCCGACTCGCGAGCTTGCGCTTCAAGTTGAGGAGGTACTTCGCAAAGTCGGTCAGACGATCGGTCTCCGTACTGCGGTCTTAATCGGCGGTGCGTCAATGTATCCGCAACTTCAAGCGCTTTCGAGAAAACCCCACATTATTATTGCAACTCCCGGACGCCTTCTGGATCATATGAATCAGAGAAGCGTGCGACTTGACGGGGTGGGAATTCTCGTACTTGATGAAGCGGATCGCATGCTTGATATGGGATTTGCGCCGCAGATCAAAAAAATTCTTAATGCCTTGCCCGGGCCTGAGAATCGGCAAACGTTGGTATTTTCCGCAACCATGCCGCCGGAGATTATGAAAATTGCAGCAGCGCATATGAAACTTCCGGTGCGCGTTGAAATCGCTCCTGCAGGAACGACTGCTGATCGGGTTACGCAAGAACTTTTTATCGTACAAAAAGATTTAAAAGTCAGTTTGCTTCAAAAATTATTGGAAACCTATAAAGGCGCAACCCTTGTATTTACGCGAACAAAGCACGAAGCGAAAAAGGTTACTCGATACCTTCGCGCGGCCGGAATCAATGCCGCGGAAATTCATTCAAATCGCTCGCTTGCACAGCGGCGTGAAGCGCTTGAGGGATTTAAATCCGGACGATATCGCGTACTGGTGGCAACCGATATTGCTTCACGTGGAATAGACGTGGTGGGAATTGAGCTTGTAGTAAATTTCGATCTACCTTCGACCTCAGATGATTATGTGCACAGGATTGGGCGGACTGCGCGCGCAGGTGCGCTTGGTCATGCCATAAGTTTTGCCATGCCGAATCAGCAAAATGATATTCGTCAAATTGAGCGCCTGATTCGCAAGAGTCTTCCTATATCGAAATTGCCCGAACTTCCTAAAATCGCGCCGCTCCCGTTTTTACCCGAGGAGCCGCGCTCGCAATACGGCGGCGGGGGCGGACGGCGTCCGCAAAATTTCCGCGGCCGCGGGGGATACAATCGCCGGAGGAATTGACAAGAAGACAGTAAGGACGTACAGTACGTACGTCCTTTTTCGAATGCGAGGAACTCATGCCTGATCCGATTCTTGTTGCACCTGGAGTGTACACCGGTCCCAAGCTGGTCTGCGAGTACTGTCAGCGTATGCTCGTCATCGGTCAGCAGGTGATGGTAGAGCAAGGCGGAGGTGGCCGTGTGTTTTGCTACCCCTTTGGATGCAGGGGTTGTAGCGACAAATACATGGCGGCACACACGGGCGAGCACATGGTGCTCTTTGCGCTGTGCATGGCGGAGTTTTCGTAGTTGCACATTTTCCACGGCGGGGGATCACAAGCGCACTTGAGGACTGCGCTTTCTTTTTTATTCAAAGCATAGTGGCGGTAAGAATTTGACGCCATGCCCTAGGTCGGGTATAGTACAGATATGTTATGCGGTTATCCACAAAGATCATTAATAACTACACAACCACTACGACCTCAATCTTAAGTTGAGGGCGTTTGTGATATTTCGAAGAATCACGCCGACCCTCAAAGCGCTGGGGTCGGTTCTGTTATTAAATCCCGCATATGCAGATACTTAAATTTGGCGGATCATCAGTAGGAACGCCTGAACGAATCAAGGGTGTTATTGAGATTGTAAGGCAGGCGGCATTGACCAATCCTGTGGCAGTGGTGGTTTCCGCATTTCAAGGAGTAACGGATCAGCTTATTGCGATTGCGAATACGGCCGCCGCAGGTAAGGAAGACTATAAAGTCGTGTTACAAGAACTAGGAGAGCGGCATCTTAATGCGGTGGGCGCACTTATTTCAGTTGCGCGAAAAAGTGCGACCCTTACCAAAGTAAAAGGAATGCTTGATGAGCTAACTGATGCGCTACGCGGCGTACAGTTGATTCGCGAACTTTCCGCACGTACTCTTGATTTGGTAATGAGTTTTGGCGAACGCCTTTCCGCCTTTATCATAAGTGAAGCATGTTCTGATCGCGGACTCACGGCGGCCTATTTGGACGCGCGGGAAGTACTTGTCACGGATGATACGTTTGGAGGCGCGCGCGTGGATTTTGAAAAGAGTTATGAACGAATCGGGGCCTATTTCGCATCACATAAAGAACTCCAGGTGATTACCGGATTTATTGGCGCTACCGGCCGCGGCGAAACTACGACCTTGGGCCGCGGCGGCTCGGATTACACCGCTTCGATTTTTGGCGCCGGATTAAATGCGTCCGAGATACAAATTTGGACTGATGTGGATGGAGTGATGACTGCGGATCCGCGCAAAGTAAAAGATGCAAGAGTATTGTCGCGCATGACCTATCGTGAAGCGCTTGAGCTTTCCCATTTCGGCGCAAAGGTGATTCATCCGCCGACGATGCGGCCGGCGCTCGCAAAACACATTCCACTGCGGATAAAAAATACCTTTAATCCGACCGCGCCCGGTACCCTTATTACTGAAGAAGCGATCAAAAATGGCGTGTTGGTGCGAGGCATTTCTTCGATTGAGCATGTCGCACTTGGCCAGGTGCAAGGAGTGGGAATGGCGGGAGTAGCCGGAATTGCTTCGCGGCTGTTTGGCGCGCTTGCGCGCGAAAAGATAAATGTGATTTTAATCAGTCAAGGATCATCCGAGCAATCTATTTGTTTTGCGATCGCGCCGCAAGATGTAGAGCGCGCGAAACAATCCATTGAAGAAGAATTTGTTCTTGAAATCAAGGCGGGGATGATTGACGAGGTACTTTTTCAATCGGAATGTGCCATTATTGCCGTGGTAGGCGAAGGGATGCGAGAGATGCCAGGCGTTTCCGCGCGGTTTTTTAAAGCATTCGGTGATGCAGGGGTCAATATCATGGCCATTGCCCAAGGATCATCCGAGCTTAACATTTCGGTTGCGCTTCACCGCGGCGATGAGGCTCGTGCGTTGAATAGTGTCCACAGCGCTTTTTTCCCATCAAAAGATCAACCGGAAAAATCACTGCGTGTATTTTTAATAGGCACCGGGCTTATCGGAGGCACGCTCCTTACTCAGATTCATGCGCAGTATAGCGCGCTTAGGCAAAAAGGGATTGACATTCGCATTATGGGGATTGCCAATACGAAAAAGATGCACATTGATCCGGGCGGAATCAATCTTGAAACGTGGCGTGATACCCTTACACAAAAAGGGATTGCAACTAACCTCAAGGATTTTGTTCAGACGATAAAAGATATGCGTCTGCCCGGGAGCGTAGTAGTAGACTGTACCGCATCGGACGAGGCGGGGAAATACTATGAAGGACTGCTTGGCGCGAGTATTTCGGTAGTTACTCCGAATAAACGTGCCAATAGCGGCTCGTATGAACTCTATAAGAGATTGCGGCAGGTACTCCACGTCTCGATGGGAAAATTTCTTTATGAAACCAATGTAGGCGCGGCACTTCCGGTCATCAGTACGCTCCGCGATCTTATGGTCAGTGGTGATCATATTATCAAGATTGAGGCCGTACTTTCTGGTACGCTCTCGTATCTATTTAATTCATTTACGGGTGAGCGTGCGTTTAGCGACATCGTGCGCGAGGCACAGGAAAAAGGATATACTGAACCGGATCCGCGCGATGATTTAAGCGGTACGGACGTGGCGCGCAAACTCCTAATACTCGCTCGCGAAATAGGGGCATCACTTGAACTGAGCGATGTGCAGGTTGAAAATCTTATACCTGAATCATGCCGGAGCGCCGCTACGGTGGACACGTTTTTTGAGGCACTAAAAAAAGAAGACGCTGTATTTTTCGCGCGTCGTGATAGCGCGGCGAAAGCGGGAAAACGATTGTGCTACATTGGCGTGGTGGAAAATGGCGCTGCGCGCGTGTCGTTGCAAGAAGTAGAATCTGAAAGTCCGTTTTACTCGCTTTCCGGTTCCGATAATATGATTGTATTTTGGACTGATCGCTACCGTGAGCGGCCGCTTACGATTCGCGGTCCGGGCGCTGGCGCGGAAGTGACTGCGGGCGGCGTGCTGGCCGACATCCTACGTATTTAATCAGCAATATGCAAAAGAAAATTCCCATCGGTATTTTGGGCGCGACCGGCATGGTAGGACAGCGGTTTGTGACTTTGCTCGCAGCGCATCCGTGGTTTGAAATTGTTTGTCTTGCGGCGTCCGGTCGGTCAGCAGGAAAAACCTATAACGAGGCCGTGGGCGATCGATGGGTGATGTCAAACCCTATACCGGATTTAGTGCGCAGTATCATTGTGCATGAGGTGGAGCAGGACAAAAAGGTGATTGCTGAAAAAGTGCGCGTAGTGTTTTCTGCGATTGATGCGGAAAAAGAAGTGATCAAGCGCATTGAAGAAGAGTATGCCGCAGCCGGAGTCGCGGTCGTATCCAACAATTCCGCCCATCGATGGACAGATGATGTGCCAATGATCATGCCTGAGGTAAACCCAGATCATCTGGCAATGATTGATATACAGCGTAAGCGGCGGGGATGGCATACCGGTTGCATTGCGGTGAAGCCGAATTGCTCTCTTCAATCCTATGTACCGGCAATTTTGGCGCTTAAGGAGTTTGGCGTAGAGCAGGTTATGGTTTCAACGTACCAAGCGCTTTCCGGAGCAGGGAAAACGCTGGCGAGTTGGCCGGAAATGCAGGACAATGTCATTCCTTATATTGGCGGGGAAGAAGAAAAGTCAGAACAAGAGCCAATGAAAATTTTAGGCGTGGTGCAAGAGGGTACATTCAAACTTGCCACTTCTCCGGTAATTTCCGCGGCGTGCATTCGTGTGCCGGTCTCCGATGGGCATCTCGCGGCAGTGAGTGTAAAATTGAAAAACAAAGGTACCAAGGAGGATTTGATTGCCGCGTTTCGAAATTTCAAAAACCCGTTGAATGGGATGGGGCTTCCTTCGGCGCCTGAACCATTCATGTATTACTTTGATGAAGATAACAGGCCGCAAACCAGATTAGATCGTGAACTGGGAAACGGGATGGCAATTTCAATCGGGCGCGTACGGCCTGACCCAGTGCTGGATTGGAAATTTGTGGCGCTTTCACACAACACCATCCGCGGCGCTGCCGGCGGCGCAGTGCTGGTAGCGGAGCTCATGGTGAAGAAAGGATATATTGCATGAAATGCACTTCCACACAATTTGACGAGGCATTACGAGATGGCAAACTGGTGTTGACCCTTATGGGTATGTCAAACGTGGGGAAGTCATACTGGTCGCGCGAGCTTGCGAAGATGGGATTTTATCGCATCTGTTCTGATGTGCTTCTTCAAGAAAAACTGCATCGTGAAAAAGTGCTTGGAGAGGTGACTGATGAAGCGCTTGCCGCGTGGCTGGGGATGCCGTATGAGGAGCGATTTGTAGAGCAGCAGAAACGATTTCTTGATCTTGAGCGAGAATTGTTTGTAGAGATTCTTTGCGAAATAAAAAACGGCGCACATCGGAATACAGTAATAGATCCCGCAGGCAGTTTTATCTACGCAGGAGATTCGGTATGCAATGAGTTTAAAGCTCGTTCATGTATGGTATATCTTGAAGCCACGACGGAGATGCGCGAAGAAATGTTTGAGCGATTTATGAAATTTCCAAAGGCGCTGGTGTGGGGTGAGTTGTTCACAGTGCAGCCAGGAGAATCAGAGCAGCAAGCGCTTGCGCGCTCATATCTGAAGCTCCTCGAATATCGTGCCAATCTGTACCGCCAGTATGCGGATGTGACCATTCCGTATCCCGAACTTCCGCGAGGAGGAAGTGGAGACATTTTTTTGGATTGTGTGAGCGCAAGACTATGATGCTCTATAGCACTCAGAATAAAAATCACACTGTTTCGTTCAAAGAGGCCGTACTTTCCGGACTTGCTTCGGACGGGGGATTGTATATGCCGGTAGAGTTGCCGCAACTTCCGGCGGATTTTTTTGTCCAACTGCGCGGAAAGTCGTTTTCAGAAATTGCTTACGAGATCGCGCACGCATTGCTTGCGGCAGATATTCCAGACGAAGTGTTGCGCCGCATTATTGATCAAGCAATCAATTTTGATGCACCGCTGGTAAAACTTGATGAGGAAACCTACGTGCTGGAGCTTTTTCA
>ORMF011343292.1_pt1 | contig 11618 bp, 4 predicted proteins | sample 1779871 | NCBI WGS metagenome assembly ORMF01 (sample SAMEA104232316, study PRJEB22302) | groundwater metagenome | biome: forest; feature: aquifer; material: groundwater | place: USA | collected 2011-08-07 | depth 5.4 m
CGCTCGATCTTCGGCGCCCGCCGGCGGATCCAGACCTGGCGGACGCTGTGGATCGAGCTCGCCCGCGCGCAGCGTGAGCTGGGCCTGCCGATCAGCGACGCGCAGCTCGCCGCGCTCGAGCGCACGCGCGACGAGATCGATTTCGAGCGCGCGGCGGCGCTCGAGCGCGAGCTCAAGCACGACGTGATGGCGCACATCGCCGCGTGGGGCGAGCGCTGCCCCGAGGCCGCCGGCGTGATCCACCTCGGCGCGACGAGCTACGACATCGTCGACAACGCGGACCTCGTGCTGTTTCGCGAGGCGCTGCACCAGGTGGCGCGGGGCCTCGCGGCCACGCTCGCCGGGCTGGCGCGGTTCGCGACCCGGACCCGAGATCTCGCGTGCCTGGGTTACACCCACTTCCAGGCGGCGCAGCCCGTGACCGTGGGGCGCCGGGCGTGCCTGTGGGCGCAGGACTTCCTGGACGATCTCGCCGAGGTCGAGCGCCTCGCGCGCGGCATGAAGCTGCGCGGCGCACGCGGCGCGACGGGAACCCAGGCGAGCTATCTCGCGCTGTTCGGCGGCAACGCCGAAGCGGTGCGGGAGCTCGATCGCCGCTTCGTGCGCGCCTGCGGCTTCGAGCGCTCGTACGCCGTGGCGTCGCAGACGTACCCGCGCAAGCTCGACTCCAAGATCCTCGCGGCCCTGTCCGGCGTGGCCGAGAGCGCGGCCAAGATGGCGACAGACATCCGCCTCTTGTCCGGCACGGGTGAGCTCTTGGAGCCGCGCGACCCGCATCAAGTGGGCAGCTCGGCGATGCCGTACAAGCGCAATCCGATGAAGAGCGAGCGGATTTGCGGGCTCGCGCGCTTCGTGCTGGGCCTCGCGACGAACCCGCCCGCCACCGCGTCCGCCCAGTGGCTCGAGCGCTCGCTCGACGACAGCGCGAACCGGCGGCTCGTGCTCCCCGAGGCGTTCCTCGCCACCGACGCGATCCTCCGCGTGTGCGGCAACGTCGTCCGCGGGCTCGAGCCCCGTCCAACCGTGATCGCGCGGCGGCTCGCGGAGATGATGCCGTTCTTCGCGACCGAGGACGGGATGATGGACGCCGCGAAGGCGGGCGGCCACCGCGGAGACCTCCACGAGGCGCTGCGCGTGCACGCGCTCGCCGCGTGGGAAGCGGTCGAGAGCGGACGAGACAACGACCTCCTCGCGCGCCTCGCGGCGGACCCAAAGTTCGCGGCGGCGCGCGCACGAATTCAATCGACCAACCGACCCGAGCAATACGTCGGTCTAGCGCGAGAGCAGGTGGACGCGTTCCTGGAACGCGAGCTCCGGCCGGCGCTGGCCGCGTATCCCGAGGCCGAGCAATGGGAGACCGGGCTGGCCGTGTGAGTACACGGCTGACGTATCGTCCGGTCGAGCTCGACCTCAAGGCGCTCGGGTCAAAACCCGGCGCGCGGCGGACAACCAACAACCAACCGCCCGCGCCACGTTCGGAGTAGTCGCATCGTGAAAAAGAAGAAAGTCATCATCATGGGCGCGGGCGGGAAGGACTTCCACGTCTTCAACACGGCGTTCAAGAACCGTGGGGAGTACGAGGTCATGGCCTTCACGGCCGCGTCGCAGGTGCCGGGCATCGCCGGCCGCACGTACCCGGCGCGACTGGCCGGGAACATGTATCCGGACGGAATCCCGATCGAGCCCGAGGAGGACCTGGTCGGGCTGATCCGCTCGCATCGCATCGACGAGGTCGTGATGTGTTATTCGGACGTGAGCTACGAGCACGTCCTCGAGTGCGAGCAGATGTGCCAGGAGGCGGGGGCGGAGTTCAAGCTCTCGCCGGACGAGCAGGTGATGATCCCGTCGACCAAGCACGTCGTCGCGATCACGGGCGTGCGCACGGGCTCGGGCGTGAGCGCGATGGCCCGCAAGATCGTGGAGATGTTGCGCTCGAAGGGGCGGCGCGTCGCGATCGTCCACCACCCGATGCCCTATGGCGACATCCAGCGCCAGGAGTTCCAGCGCTTCGAGTCGCTCGAGGATCTGGACCGCCACGAGTGCACGATCGAGGAGCGCGAGGAGTACGAGCAGCACATCGAGAAGGGCACCCTGGTGTTCTCGGGGGTCGACTACTGTCGGATCCTGCTCGAGGCGGAGATGGAGGCGGACGTGTTGGTGTGGGACGGGGGCAACAACGACATCCCGTTCTACCGTCCGGACATCTACATCTGCATGGCGGACCCGCTGCGTGCGGGTGCGGAGCGCGACTACTACCCCGGGAAGATCAACTTCTCGAACGCCGGGGTGATCGTGATCAACAAGGCCGACTCGGCGCGGGCGGAGCAGATCGACGAGGTCAAGGCGAGCGCGAAGGAGCTCAACCCCAACGCGCGCGTCGTGGTCACGCGGATGCCCTACACCGTGGACAAGCCCGAGCTGATCCAGGGCAAGCGGGTGCTGGTAGTCGAAGACGGCCCGACGCTCACGCACGGCAACATGCGGTTCGGGGCGGGGATGCTTGCCGCGCGCAAGTTCGGCGCCGCGTCGATCGTGAACCCGCGGCCGCACGCCGTGGGCTCGATCGCCGAGATGCTGGACGCGTGGGAGATCGATTCGCTCCTGCCGGCGACGGGCTACAACGCGGCCCAGATCGCCGACCTCGCGAAGACGATTGCCGCCGTGCCCTGCGACGCGATCGTGGTCGGCACGCCGATCAACCTGGGTGCCGTGTTCCCGATCGCCAAGCCCGTGGCGCGCGTGAGCTACGACATCGAGGAGGTCGACGCCGGCAGCCTGCGGAAGATGCTGCAGGATTTCTAGCGCGAATGAAAACGACCGGCGCGCGAAGCGCGCCGGTCGTTTTGCTTCGCGCTAGAAATTGTATTTTTTGGCTTCGGCCGCTGACGCGGCCGACAGCGACACGGGTTGGAGGCATCGAGGGACGGACTCATGAAAACGACCGGCGCGCTTCGCGCGCCGGTCGTTTTGCTTCGTCCTCGCGGGGGGGAGGACGGCTCCGGAGAAGTCGGCGAGTTTGTTGTTCGCGGGCAGTCCGTCGCGGGCAGTCCGTCGCCCGCCCAGGTCGTCAAGGAACCCCGTACCCGACGACCTCCCATCCGCCGTCGCGCACGCCCGGGCCGCGAGCCCCCCGTTGACAGCTCGCGCCCCTCGCGGGTACGGTCCGTCCCCGCGCGGCGTACGATCCCGCGCACGACGCGACCGCAGGCGCTGGAGCGATCACCATGAGAATCGGGGCCCCGTGCTGGGCGGCGCTGTTCGCGTTCGCCCTCGCGCCGCTCGCGACGGCCGACGAGCTCGCCCTCTACTTCGGCGCACCCGGCGGCACCGTGACCCTCCCCGCACCGGCGCTCGACGGCGAGGCGCTCACCGTCGAGCTCCGCATCAAGACCCTCGAGAAGCTCCAAGGCCCGCTCACCCTCGTCGCACAGTGGGATCCGCGCTCGACCTCGGACGACAAGGGCGCCTACTACCTCGAGCTCGGGCCCGGCGGCAAGGTCAGCTTCGGCCTGCGCGGCCGCGACGGAACCACCAAGGTCGTCACCGCGCGCGGCGCCTGGCGCGACCTCGTGTGGCAGCACCTCGCCTGCACCTGGGATGGTCACGAGGCCATCGTCTACGCGAATGGGCAGAAGGTCGCCAGCGAGCGCCTCGATGGGTTCGGTCCGCGCGCCGCCTCGGCATTGCCCGTCGTGATCGGCTCGGCCCCCGATGCGAAGGGCCGCGTCAAGACGCCGTTCGAGGGCTTCGTCAGCGACGTCGCGATCTGGAGCAAGGCCCGCGACGCCGACGCGTTCACCGCGAGCGCCAAGGCCCCGCTCGCCGGAGACGAAGCCGGGCTCGCCGCGCATCTGCCCCTTCGCGAGGCGAAGCGCGTCGCCCAAAGCGGGTCGGGCACCTTGTCACAGGCCCTCGCCGGATGCGGTTGGTGCCGCACGCACTGGTGGTTCGCCGACCAGCCCGACGCGCCCTACGTGCACGTCTTCACCTACGACCCCGGGCTGGCCGGCGCCTCGCGGGCGTTTCTCGTTTCGAACGAGTCGCGCGACGAAGCCGGCGTGCTCGTGCAGGACGCGAGCGGCGTCCGCGTCGTCTGGAGCGACCTCGACGCCGGCGTGGATCGCTCGGTTGCGCTCAAGGCTCTGCCCAACGCACAGCTCCTGTGCGGTGCCAGCGACGCCCTGGGCAACGTGTACTACCTGATGGTCGAGGCCCGCGGCGGCGCGCCGGCACCCAAAGCCATGCTGTACCTGAGCTCGAGCGAGGGACGGCCCCTCAAGGAGGCGGCGCTGGACACCGCTCGCGACAAGCTCGACGTGTGGGACTGTGGCGGCGAGGTCGGCAGCATGGCGATCGGACGCAGCGCCGGATGCCTACTGCTGCCGCGCCGCATGCACACCGCCGCCGACGGCCTCAACCATCAGGGCGCGATCGGGGTCACCTTCTCCCTCGACCTCGCGAAGCACCAAAGCGTGGGCTCGACGAGCAGCCACTCCCACGGCAACGCCCTCGTTGCGACCGCCGGGGGGGAATTCCTCGGCGTCGATCTCGGCGACAACTATCCGCGCGGCGTCAACCTCCATCGCATCAGCGGCGTGACCAAGACCTCGCGCGTCGTCTTCACGTACAAGGCCGCGCACGAGACCACCCCCGGCAACGGAAAGCCGGTCTACGAAGCGATCAGCGGCGGCGGTCGCACGTACTACCAGTGGTCCAACGACAACAACACCTATACCGAGCTCGGCGGCGTGCTCGAGGGCCGCGCGGCCACCATCGTGATCGTCGCGACCGAGCGTTCGCCCGAGGGCCTGGTCCTCGACAACCGCCGCGTCGGGAGTGGCGACGCTCGCGATCTCGCGATGTTCCGCGTGGTGAAGGGGTTCAACCGCTCCACCTCGATCGACGACCTGCTCGCGTATCCGGGCACGGGCTCGAAGCCGGAAGTCGGCGGCTACTTCGACTACGGCGGCCGTTGGGCGCCGCAGCGCGTGGTCGGCGTCCTCTGGCTCACGCAGCACGCCGAGGGCGAGTCCGCCCATGCCCCGCAGCTCTTCCATCATCGCGACGGCGCGATCACGATCCTGTGGGAGAAGACCGGCGGGAGCGGAGGCGCGTCCCTCTACGCCACGCGCGTGGACGAGACGGGCAAGAGCCTCGGTGCCGCCGTGCGCCTGGACTCGGACCTACGGCTCGTCCGCAACCGCATGCCGCGGCGGATCGGCAAGCGCCTCTGCACGCTCGCCCAGGACGGCGGGGCCCCGGTCATCGCCTTCCTCAAGGACGAGTGATCGCCCCTACTCGGCCCAGCCGAACAGCGTGACCCGCTGCAGCCACAGGTGGTTGAGCATGCCCGGCCGGGCCGGAAAGCCGATCTCGATCTCGTTCTCACCGGCACGCAGGTACGAGCCGACCTCCCAGCCGAAGTCGGCCCAGTCGTTCCACGGAACCTGCCAATCGGCGAAGACCACGAGCCCATTGATGCGGAGCGAGACCCACGTACTCGGCTGGCCCTCGTAGATCGCGCCGCAGCAGCGCAGCACCAGCCGCGCACGGGCCGGCACCACGGCCAGCGCGCTGGTGAGCCGCAGGGTGCTCTTCCCCGGCCGATGGAACACCCAGCGCTCGCCGCTACGGTGGAGCTCGACGGTCGCGGCGATCGCCAGGTCCGAGCTCGCCGGCGCGGCGTTGGCTTCACCCGCAGCATGCGGCGTCACCGAAGCGTGCACCACGGGCATGGCCCGTCGAGCCTCCTCCAGCCAGGCCGCGCGACGATGCGCGAGATAGGCGGCGTGGCGGGGTCCCGCGAATTGCACGGCGAGCTCGTCGAGCCGAGCCCCGAGCTCGGCGGCGCGCCGCTCGGAGACGAGGCGCGCGAGCTCGTTGTCCAGGTTCTGCGCGGCCCCTCTCGCGATGCCGTCCAGGTCCTCGAGCAGCTTCGCAATCGACATCGCGGCGAACGCGGCATGGTCCGTGCCGGCCGCTCGGGTGGCGAACGCCTCGTAGTCGCGAATGCGCGCGCGAAGCTCCGCGACGTTCGTCGTCGGCCGGCGCCGAAGCTCGACGAGCTCGAGATCCAGCGCGCTGGTCAGCGCTCCCGGATCGCGCGAGCCGCGTGCCCCCAACACGGCCTCGGCCGGCGCGCGGCGCGCCCACGTACGCGCGAGCAGCGGCAGCGCGGCCAGGAGCATCGCGGCGAGCAGTGCCAGCGCCGCCTGCAGGCGGGCGCTCATCGCAGAGCCTCCGCACGCGCGCGCTCGAGGCACTCGATCAACTTGGGCGCGTCACGCAGCTCGGCGGGGACCAGCTCCCGTGCCCACAACAGATCGCGCAGCGCTTGATCCGGTTTGCCCAATCGCAGCAACAGCTCGCCGCGGAGGAGTTGCAGCTTTCCGGGGAAAAACTCGTGCATCTCGACCGGCAAGGCGCGCCAGACCGGATAGTGCGTGAGCCAATGCTCCGCCACCGGGCACATCGCGATGATCCGATCGAGGACCGCGAGTGCCGCCGCATCGTCGCTCGCCTGCAGCCGCGCCATGCACTCCGCGTAGAGGTACCGAGTGCTGACCATGCCGATCGGACCGATCGAAGCGGCGAGGCGCCAATCGTCGGCAGACCGGGCCATCTCGCCCCGTAGCGCATGGACGAACGCCCGAAGCGGAACCAGCTGCTCCCGCACGTACGCCGCGTCGACGGCCGGATCGAGCTGCCCGGGCGGCGCAGCCGCCAGCCCGTCCTCGAACGCCTTCGCCGCCAGATCGACGGCGCCCGCCTCGACCTGGAGGTGTGCGGCGGCGAGCCGCCAGTCCGTGCGGTGCGGCGCCAGCGCCACGGCCTCGGCCAGCCCGGCCAGCGCGCCCTGGAGGTCTCCCCGCCCTTGCCGAGCGCGCGCGCGCCAGCGAATCGCGTCGCTGCGCGCGCCGCGCTGATCGAGCATCGAGGCCGTGCGCTCGAGGCCCGCGAAGTTGGCGACGTTGGCCTGGAGCTCCGCCAGCAGCAGGAGCTCGTCGTTGCTCGGGTCGGGCGCAGCCTCGAGCAGCTCGCAGAGGAGCACGGGCTGGAGCCGGGTGAGCAGGCGGTTGCGCCAATGGGGGGTGAGGGCCCGACGCAGCACGTCGACCGGATGCCGCGCGCTCTGTTCGATGAGAGCGCGCCGCGTGCTGCGCGGCCAGCGCTGGAGGATGGCCACGCGCCGCGCCACGTTCGCGGGGCTGGGGTCGTGCGTGTACTGCTGCTCGGCCAGGTCGAACGCGAACTCCCAGCGCTCGGCCCCAGCGGCCGCTTCCACGCGGAGCGCCAGGAGGCGCTCATCGGTGGGCGCCTCGTGCAAGGCGGACGCGAGGACCTCGTCCGCCTCGACGAAACGACCGGCGTCGCACAGGGCTCGACCGAGGAGCCGATAGGCCGGAGCCGTCTGGTAGCTGAAGCGCCGCCACGCAAAGCTGCGGGCCAGGCGGATCGCGTCGTCCGTACGCCCGAGATCGCACAGCGTCTCGCCGAGCGCGATGTAGGCCAGCGGTCGATCGAGGGTGCGCGCAGCCGCCTCCAGCAGCGGCAGCGCGTCGGCTGGGCGACGCGCCCGACGGGCCGCTAGCCCCTCGATCACGGCGACCTCGCCGCGCAACGGCACGGCCGCGTCGCCCCGTAGGTCGCCGAGCTGGGCCGTCAGCACGGCGGCCTGCGCCGGGTCGCCGTGCTCGAGCTCCATCCACGCCAGGTCGAGCAGCGCGCGCGGCTCCGCGGCTCCGGCGGCGCGCGCCTCGGCGTAGGCACGGCGCGCTCCCGCGCCGTCGCCGCACAGGTGCAGCAAGCGCGCCCGTCGCGGCGCCGGTAGGGACGCGGCCGCGGCCTGCACGACCTCGCGCGCCGAGCGGCCGACCAGCGCGGTGTGTGCGACCTGCCACACCTCGTCGACCGGAGTTGCCTGCCACGCGATCGCCCCCAGCACCTCGATCACGTCGGCCGATCCCAGCGCGGCGAGCTCCGGCAGCCCCCACAGGCTGCGCGTGTGCGGACTAATGTGCGCGGACATGGCGCGCAGGGCGATCGCGCGCGACGCGTCGAGGTTGGCGGCCGACGCCGTGCCGGTCCAGCGGGGTCGGTACCGGCGGTAGCAGTCGGCAAGCCACGGCGACACCGCCGGCGTGTCCAGGGTCGCTTCCACCGTGGGCTCGTCGACCAGCTGCGCCAGCTGCATGCGCGCGGTGGTCGTCGTGTCGCCCGCGCGAGCCAACGCGTCGAGAACGAGATGGCTGACGTGCCGGCGGTCGTCGGCGACGTAGGGAATCAGCCGTCGCACCGTGGCCGGATCCCCCGTGCCCACCAGGCGGTCGCGGAGCGCCCGGTAGACGAACGGGTCCTGCAGGTCCAGCTCGCGCGCTTGGTCGAGCAAGCTGCGGACCGCTTCGGCCTGCTCCGCCTCCCGGCGCGCCTGCTCCATCTCGAAGCGCTGCCGCTCTCCGTCGACCACGTCCGCCGGCAGGCCGGCCTCGCGCGCCTCGTCGAGCAAGAGATCCGCCATGGCGTGATGCCCGTCGTCGCTCATCTGGCTCGCGAGCGCGCGGGCCGCCATCGAGCGAGCCAGCGCGGCGTCCTTTTCGCCGCGGGCGTCGAGCTGGCGCGCCAGCCGCAGCACATCCGTCTGGGCAGCGAACCACTCACGCCGCTCGGCCGAGTTCGACGCGCTGGTCGGACGCGGGCACGCACCGGCTACGCTGGCACGGCGGGCCAGCTCGGTCCCCAGCTCCCCGCGCAGGCGGGTCTGCCATCCGAGAGCGGCGACGTGGCCGGGATCGACCTCGAGCAGGCGATCGAGGTGGCCCAGCGCGCGCGTGGCCCCCCCCTCGTCTCCCGACTCGAGGGCCGCACCGGCGAGCCGCCACTGTTCGGCGGCGCGCTGGCCGCGGGCGACGACCGACGACACATCCGTCGCGACGATGCCGCCGGCGAGCGCCAGCACCGCCGCGGCGACCAACCGGTGCCGCCGCACGAGCTTCAGCAACCGCACCAGCACGTCGTCGCGGTGCGCGGAAACCGAGAACCCGCCGAGAAACGCCTCGACGTCGGCGATCAGCGCGCCAACGCTCGCATAGCGATCCGCCGGCGCACGCGCCATCGCCTTGTCGACGATCGCGACGAGCTCCGGCGGTACGGGCGGATCTCCGGGCTGCGTGCCCGGTCGCGATCGTTGTCCGGCCGCGACGGCGACCAGCAGCGGCTGGAGCGACGGGACGTCGAAGGCGGGGCGGAACACCAGGAGCTCGTGCAGCACGGCACCCAGGCTGTAGACGTCGCTCCGGCGGTCGATGTCGGCCAACCGGCCTTCGGCTTGCTCCGGGGGCATGTAGCGTGGCGTGCCCAGCACCTGGCCGTCGCGCGTGCGCAAAGGGTCGTCCGAGTCGTCCACGGCCAGCGCGCCCGGATCGTGCGCGGGAACCTCGCCCTCCTCGAGACGCTTGGCGAGCCCCCAGTCCATCACGAGCACCTCGCCGAAGTCCCCGACCATCACGTTCGAGGGCTTGAGGTCGCGATGGATCACGCCCCGCGAGTGAGCAAAGGCCACGGCCTGGCAGACCTGGAGAAAGGTGCTCAGGCGCTGCACCACCGGGGCCGGCGAAACCCGCCAGTGACTGATGAGCGACGCGAGCGTACGCCCGTGCACGCGCTTCATCGTGAAGAACGGGAGGCCGTCGTCGTCGAGCCCGAGGTCGTGGACCGGCACGATGCTCGGGTGCTCGAGCTGCGCCGTCACGCGCGCTTCGGCGATGAACCTCGCGCACTGGCTGGCACGGGCGGCGTGGGCCGGCAGCAGCCGCTTGAGCACGATGCCGCGCTCGAGCACGAGGTCCTCGATCGCGACGACCTCGCCAATGCCCCCGCGACCGACGATGTCTCCCGGCCGGTACCGCGCACCCGCCCTCGACGACCCGGGAGAGATGGAACCGAGCGACGCGTCGGTCTCCTCGAACGGCAGCGTGGTGCGAGGGACCTCCAGCACCGATCCGCAGCCGGAGCAACGGAGGGCGCCGTGCGGGCTCGGCGCCCGGGCGGCCAGCAGCTCCTCGGGGGTCATCTGCGCCGTCAGGGCCTGCGCGTCGTGCGGGCTCGCAGGAAGCACGAGCGTCGAGCCGCACTGCTCGCACCGCGGAGCGCGGGGGTCATCCATCGGTCGTAGACCTTCCATGAGTGATCCGCCGCGCGGGCGTGGCGCGGCAGGCGATTCTACGCCACAGTCGGATGGGCTCCGCACAGCGAGACCGCCCGCTTCGAGCGTCGAAGAGGGAGCTCGACGCGGGTGTCTCACGCGAGCGGAGGTACCATCTCGCGCAGGGCCAAGGTGCTTGGCCGCGGTTTCGTGACGAGGTGACGTCGATGTCGAGACGAGGGCTGTGTGTGGCGCTGGCGTGTGTCCTGGCTCTCGCAGGGCCGATGGTCCCGGCCGACGAGCCGACCCCGGAGCGCCTCGAGGCCCTCGTGGTCCAGCTCGGCGCCTCCGAGTTCGCGCAGCGTGAGGAGGCGATGGCCGCGATCATGGCCGCCGGCAAGGCGGCCGGAAGCGTGCTCCTGCGCCACCGCGAACACTCTGACGCCGAGGTGCGCTCACGCATCGCGCAGTTGCTCGAGGCGCTCGAGATCCTCGCGCCCGAGCAGGAAGCGGCGCTCGCGCGCGCGCTCGAGCAACTCCTGGCTGCGAGCCGAGAGGGGCGTGAGCCCGCGGTGCGCGCCGCGCTGGGCCTGGGCTCGGCCGGACGCAAGGCGCTCGAGCGGGTCCTCCAGATTCCAGCCGACGCGGTCGAGGTGCGTGCGCTGGGACCCGGGTGGATCGAGCAGGGTGCGACGTGGAAAGGGGTACTCCGCGTGCGCAACGTCGGATCGCGAGCGGTCCTCGTCCCCCTTCGGCACCTGATCTCGCCCAGCCGATCGGTGGGGTCGTTCATCGAAGAGCGGCCCGCGCTCGATGCGAGTCGCGGAAGCTCGATGCACTCGGGTGCCCTCGGTCTGATCGACACCTACGATGAGGGCCCGGTGCTCACCGATGCGCATCGCCTCGCTCCCGGGGAGGTCTACGAGCGCTCCCTCGGGACGGTGTTCGGCGGCGTGATGAGCGGAGGTGGCGTCGGCCACTGGTCGTGGAGCTTCGGCCTGAAGATGCGCGACGCGCTGGGGCTCGACGGGTCCGACCTGTGGATGGGCCTCGCTGGCCCGGAGCGCCAGTCCGTGGGCTTCCGCGTCGCGGTGATTCCCCGGGACGCTCCGAGCGCGATCGGCGGCGCGACCATCGCGATCCGCCTGACTCCGGGCGCGCCGGTGGGCGGAGGTCTTCCGGCGGAGATCGAGATCGTGCACGCCGGCACGGCGCCCGTGCGGATCGACGCCGACTGGCCGCGCTACACGTGGGTCGCCCTCGCCTCCGCGGACGGTACCACGGTGGACCTGAGGACGGCCGCCGCACTGGGCGAGGGGCTCCCCGCGGTCGAGGTCCGGACGCCACTGGACCTCGCGCCCGGTGCCGCCCTACGCCGCGCGATCCGCCTTCCGCCCGTCGCACCGGGTCGATACTGGCTCCCGTGCGCGTGCTTCCAACCGGGGGCCCCCCCCCAGCGCCGCCGCGCCCCGGCCAC
>ORMF011726242.1_pt1 | contig 11617 bp, 6 predicted proteins | sample 1779871 | NCBI WGS metagenome assembly ORMF01 (sample SAMEA104232316, study PRJEB22302) | groundwater metagenome | biome: forest; feature: aquifer; material: groundwater | place: USA | collected 2011-08-07 | depth 5.4 m
AAGGATTCTTTGAGCACGGAATCCAATTCGATTTTGCTGGTTAAAAAATTAGAAAGGCCCACGCTGTTCTCAACACGGAATGTGTTATGCAGAGTCGGCCGGCGCAAATCGGCATCCACGATCAATGTGCGGTTTCCATCCATCGCCAGCGAAATCGCGAGGTTATGCGAAACAAAACTTTTACCTTCATGCGGCAGACAGCTCGAAAGGACAAGGGTTTTAAGCTGTTCAGGCGAAGCCGAAAAATTGATGGCGACACGCAGATATCGGAATGCCTCCGCAATGTTGGATTGCTTGGCGTAATACCCCGCAAGCGCTCTATGTTCGGGATCCACCACCTTTCCTTTGACGAACGGGATGGGGCCAAGAAACGGCAAATTGACGAGGCCTTTGCGCTCAAAATCGTTCAGGCTGTGAATGGTGTCGTCAAAATAATCCAGGAGAATGATAATTAAAACACTGATAAATAACGCGCCTAGGCCCGCTGCGATAATTATTTTGATCCGGCTGTTTGGCAGCGGCTCTTTCGGCAGGCGCGCTTCTTCGATGATGCGGGCAGCTCCCAAGCGGTGGCGGCCTTCGGCTTGGGTCTTCAGACTATCGATAATACGCGTCCTTTCCGCCTCGATGCTGTCGTCAATAAATTTTAAATTCGCCCGGGCGCGGATAACCAGCGGGTGTTTTTCTCTGTACTGCTTTAAAAGCAGCTTGAGGTCGGATTCCAGGGCAGAACTCTTTTCCTTTAAGGCCCTCAATGTCTCATCGGTTTGAATGACGGGCAGACTTTCGATTAATTCTTCGCGTGTAATCTGCTGCATCTTGCCGAAAGGATCTTGGATCGAAATCTTTTCCCCGGGGCTGCCCTGCTGCGGAAGCCAGGCTAGAATTTCTTTCGAATAATAAAGGGTATCCTCAAAATTTTTACGGATGTACGAGCGGGCAATGGAATTAGCAAGACTCACGGCAAGCTTAGGCTCCTCGGCCGTGATCGTGATATTAAAGAGACGGCTGATGCCGATCCTTTTGACGGCCATCATGGAACGGATGCGGTCGCCGATTAATTCCTCATTATCAACCGCGTAATAATCTTTCAGACGAAGTTCTCTTACGACCTGGTTTAAAACTGTGGGCGAACGCATGATTTCAATTTGCGTTGTATAGTAATCTTCCGTATAGCTGATCCCTTCCGGCCCGCCTTCCAGCGAATTGACCGGCTTTGCGGACTCCGGCTTTTCGATCATGATTTGAGTGGATGTAAGATACCGGTCAGCAATTTTCGAGGCATAAATGACGGAGAGGGTTATGGCGATGATAACGAAAGTCAGAATAATGTAGACGTTCTTCCGCACCAGAAACAGATAATGTTTCCAGTCGAGCGGTTTATCCGCTTCCTCCATTAAAAATTGATCGGGATTTTGAGCTGCCATAGACTGCCGCGCTTTTCCTAGTTAGAACAAGCTTTCAGAAACACTGATCACATCACCGGGCTCAAGGTCGACATCCTGTTCCGAGCCGCTGATAATGGCATCGGCATTCGCGCGAATGACTTCATTCTTCCCCTCGGCCTGCCTGACGATCTTGATTTTCTTGATGTTCGCTATTTCCGAGAATCCGCCGGCCAGTGAAACAGCCTGCAGCAGGGTCATCTTTTTGGCGCCGATGGGCATTTCATACGTGCCCGGCTTCCGGACTTGGCCTAAAAGGACCACGTTCTGTTTTTTATGCTGTTCAAGCTCGATGACCACCTCGGGATCCACGAGGTAGTCCCGGTTTAAAATCTCGGCTATTTCCCGCTCCGCCTCCACCACAGATTTCCCGGCCACCGTGACCTTGCCGACGAGCGAGAGCGTGATATTGCCTTCCGAACTGACTTCCATTTTTCCGCCCTTGATATATTCATCTTCCGGATAAATTTTTATCAGCACGACGTCCCCTGCCTGAAGAATATAATCGTTCGGGGCCTTATCTAAATCGCTTAATTCCGCGTCAGCTTTTGCGCTTTTAGCATTCAAAATATCCATCGCATCCTCTTCCGCGAAAAGCGGGGAAGAATTTAATATCGCTGCCAGACAAAATACCGCAAAAAGATGCTTATTCATAAATTTCTCCTAAAAACTAATGGTGGCCGTGGTCTGCCATAAATGCGAACGGTTCTTGTCCGTACGTTCATTGCCCGTGCGGTAACTAAAAGTATAAGCCGAGGTGACGCGCAGCCAGCGGGCAAAAACATATGCAAATTGGAGCGAAACCGGGATCCCATACTGAGCGGTCTCCGTCTCCTCGTTTAATTCATTTTGAATCGCATCCGAACTTGTGGTAGCCGTCGTGCCCACGTGGCTGCCATTGAACGTTAAAATAGCGGTCAGTTTCCGTGTCAGGCGGCTGTTCAGCGAAAACGACAAACTGTCATTCGTAAAATGGGAGTCCGTCCTTGTTGTGGTGCTGTTTCCATCCACTTCACCGCTCGTCAAATTGGAGGTGCTGTTCTGCAGGCTGCGGATAAATTGGATCGTCATCTGCGTCTTGGGCGTTAATTGCCAAATATAACCGATACCGGCCGTGACCGTATTGCTCTCGGCCGTGTCGCGCGACCGGGGCTGCTGATGCTGAAAAGATGTCGTGAGGCTGGCCGATGATTTTCTTGTCACTTGCCCAAAATAGCCTAAATCAACTTGGTGCGAATTCGTGTCCCCGGTTTTAATTTGGCTGCGGCTGGCGCCGAATGTATAGCCCAGCGAAATCCGGCTCTTGGGCGTAAAATTCCAAAACGCCGCGGGCGCAGCCGTGACTTCCCAGCCGGAGTCCTGATCAAATGCTTCCTGGGGAAATATCCGCTTAGAAAGTCCAAAAGTGGAATTGAACGATAATTTCTGAGAAAACGGGTAATTCACCGATATCTGATTACCCGTATCATAGCGGATTTTTGCCGCATCAATTTCAACCGTTTTCGAATTGGTCCGCGTAAAAATCGAATTTGCGGAAGCCTGCAATTTTTTGAACCATTTTCGCCTTGAACGCAGCCGTTCTTCTATAAGCCAAGTATCATTTTCGCTGAAGTGGATGTTCCATTGCTTTTTGCCGGCCAATTCAAAGCGCAGATCGGTTTTCCGGCCTGAGAGGTCAAAAAGCGCGGTGCCGGTGGATTCAAAAACAGAATCCCCTTTTTCATCGCGGATAATCCGGCGCTGAATATTGGAATCATATTTAAAATCCTCGACCAATTCGATTTGGAAGCGATCGCGTTTCGGCAGGCTCAAAAGCTGCCTTTTTAAATCTTCTATTTCTTGATTTACTTCTTCAGAGTCAGCGCCCTGGAGCGACCGCAGCTGTTTTTCTTTGTTTTTCAGCGTCGTTTTTAATTCGTCGGATTTTAAAAGCCGCTGCGACGATTCTTCATTGACAAGATTTTCGTGGTATTCGCGGAGGTCTTGTTCCACAAAAGGATCAAGCTGCTCGGCCTGCCCGACCACAGCCCAGGCGGAAGGCATGCCGGCAATCCACACCGTCATCAGGGCTGCACCCTGCCACATCCGCTTTAAACCCAGAAACACTCGGTTATTCCTTGAGTTGGACCATCTGCGGTGCCTGCCCGGACGCCATCAACGAGAGATTCTGCCGGGCCACCGCAAAGTTCGGGGTGAACTTCATCGAACTTTCAAACTGCTGGCGGGCTTCATCGGACCGTCCCAAATTCCACAAGGCTAATCCCATGTTATTGAGAATTTTGGAATGCAGGTATTTTTCACGCGGCCCGGCGTTTTTTTCCAGCTGAGAAAACATGTCTAAAGCGTTCTGATACTCGCCGATGTCAAGATAAAGGCAGCCGACATTGAATTGGGCCGGAATATAGTCAGGCGTGGTCTCAATCACCGATTTATAAAGGTCAATGGCCTTTTGGTTATCGCCCCTAAAGCTGTGAACATAGGCCAAAATCGAAGACGTATATGCATCGCTCAGCAACTGATGGCCGCGCTGGGCATAATTTAAGGCCAGCTGCGTTTCGCCAAAGAGAAGATAAACGGTTGCCAGGCCGGAATGCAGCCAGGGATTGCGCGGGTCGTTTTTCAAGTGCTTCTCGAAAATTTCATAGGCCGCGTTGACCTTACCGACTTTCAGCGCCTGGAATGCGCGGTCAACCGCATTGCCTTGCGATTCTGCCGTCATCTGTTCCGTGAGTCCTTCAATCTCGACGCCTGCCGTGCGGCTTCCAAGATCCAAAAGCTCGCGGCCTTTTGCCTGGTCTCCAATATCAAAGAGATAGATACTGCCTTGTTCAATATCGCTGAGTGAAACCCAGGCCTGGCGCGCAACATCGCCGCTCGCCGGCGCGCTGGCAGCCGACCGTTTAAGTTCACCTAAGCTGGTGATCGCGTTTTGCGGATCATTCTGCAAATGGTAAAGGTCGGCCTGCTGCGCTTTCAGGCCCAAGGCCAGTTCTCCCTGCAGGGCCGGATCTTCTAACAGCTTATTCAGCACTTCCAAGCTCTGACTATACTGTGAATTCATTTTGTGCGCCCATGCCAGATAAAAACCGGCCTTCTGACGGGCATCCACATCCGGCGAATTCTGTGAAAGGTCCTGCAGAATTTTAACCGCTTCTTCAAACCGGTAGGACGACAAATAAGCCAAACCTAACTTCAATGTTGCGTTGGCCCGGTTTACGGGATCACCGGGCGATTCAATGGCGGTTTTGAGTGATTCAATGAGCGCTTGCCGTTCTTTGAGCAAGCTCACCTTCTTCAGCCAGGCCGCAGCGATACGCTCTTCCTCAAGTCCGAAATATTCTTTTTGAACCGTCAAGAGATGAGTCTGCGCTTCATCAAGCTCACCGGACCGGATCAGCGCATTAGCCAATGCGATTCTAGCAAATCCTTTTTCCTGAACATCCGGATAAAGGTCGAGGAATTTGCGGTAGAGTTCAACCGCTTCCGGAAGCTGGCCGGTTTTTTGTTTTTGATCCGCCTGATTTAAAAGGAAAAGACTCGAGTAGGGCGTGGCCGACGTAGAGACTTTTTCCTTGCGGGCAATTTTCTTTTGAAAATACTGCACGACTGAACCCAAAATAGAATAAAGCTTGCGCAGCCGGTAATAAATTTCGTCCAATAGACGCAGGGCGGGATGACGCTGAGCTTTGCGGCGTTCAACCATTTGATTCAAGTAAACGCCGGCGCGTTTATTACCGATACGTTCGCCCGTTTCACCAAAAGAACGCGAGGCAAAATCCAAGAGGGTGAGCTGTTCGATACTGGCGTCTTTGCCGCGAAAAGCCTCTTCCACCGCAAGATCCTGGGTCATATTCTGGTAAAGGGAATGGAGCAGCGGATTGCTGGCATCGTTATTGCGATCGGCGGCGCTAACGGCTTGTTCCAGGTTATCCAGGGAATAATCGAGCAGAAAGTTAGCATACAGAGTAAACCCAGCTGTCAGGGTCACAAACGCTATCCCTAAAATGACAAGCCATTTTACCAGATGCCGCACTCGGGCTCCTTTGGATGCAACTTCAATTATTTCAAATAGTTATTTCATTTCTTTGATACTTAGAAATGATAACTGATGATAGAAGATGCTGTCAAATATGCTTCATAATAGATCGGCAAAAAGCGCCTAAAGTTCCACGCCTTTTTGTCGTCATTTATAACACATTATGGCAAAAGAACTTAAGAAAACTTCAAGGCGGATGAAAAGCACCCTTTTTGCCCGCATTATGATCCGGTTATGCCTGCCCCTGCTAGCCCTTGGGGCGATGGTCACCGCGGTCCAGCTTACAAGCCAGTTGTCAACCGTCAACGAAATTACCCGGCTTGAAAGCCGCTTTGCGCTTGAAGCCATTCATCAAAAGGTGTCCGAGGAGCTCAACCGGATTGATGATGCTGCCGGCGACACGAAAAATCTGCGAAAAATGCTTCACAGCATTGCTGAATTTTACCATGCGGAGAGTATTGAAATGGTCGATATGCTCACCCGCCGCTCCGTGTTTCGCGGTGATGATGCGCTTTTAAATGCGCGCGACCACGAAGCGCTGGAAGAAAGCCTTAAACAGCGAAAAACCGGCAAAACCTATTATGTGCGGATTGATAAAGAAAGCAAACGTCTGATCGGCTACATCCCCTTTGAACGCAGCGGCGGCACTTCGCTCTGGGCCGTTAAAGCCTCATTCTCGCTTGCCAATGCCAATCGAGTCTTAAGCCTTTCAAAGCAGACTCTTTTTCTGATGATGATTTTCATCATCTTGACCGGGGTCATCATCGGCCGCGGGCTGGCCAAATCGATCGTGAAGCCGATCCAGCAGCTTAATCAAGCCACGCGCGAAGTGATCAAAGGAAATTTAGGCGCGCATGTAAACGTTCGCACCGGCGACGAAATTGAAATGCTGGCGGACACTTTCAACCGGATGAGCGATGCCATGAAGGACATGAAACAGCGCGCGGAGGATGCCAATCCCCTGACCGCACTGCCGGGCAACCACGGCATCATGAATGAGCTGAAGAAACGCCTGCATGAACGCCAAAAATTTGTGTTTTTTCACATCGACTTGGACCGGTTCAAAGTTTTCAACGACCATTTTGGTTTGGCGCGCGGCGATACGGCCATTAAAAAAACCGCCGACGCCCTCAAGAAAGCGCTCACCGAAAAAGGCGGCACAGACGATTTTATCGGACACCAGGGCGGCGACGACTTTGTCATGATTACAACTCCGCGGCGCGCCGAAGAGCTTGCAAAGCATATTTGCAACCTGTTTGACAACGAAGTAAGGCCCGGGATTTACCGTAAGTCCGACCTGGATTTAGGGTACACCGAACATATGGACCGCCGCCACATGACCGAAACAGGTGAAACGATTATGCGCAAATTTCCGCTGCTTTCAGTTTCGATCGCGGGGGTTTCCAACAGCAAGAGGGACTTCGCGGATTATGCGGCCTGCATGAACCTGGCCGTTGAGGTCAAAAAGGAAGTCAAGAAAGTCGATACCAGCAATTATTTGATTCAGGAGTGAGATTTTTTAATTTCTTCGGCAAAGCAAGCCATCGGCGCAGGTTTTTCCTTCAAAAACCATTCTGAAATCAAAGCCGGCCACTCAGGCAAGACCCCGTGGCCGGCCTCATCATCCGTCAGCCATTCCGCAAAGACTCCCCGCTTCTGCAGTATTTTTACTCGATTCCGCAGCAGTTTATAGCTGAATTGCTCGTCCTTTTTGCCGTGCACAAAAAAGATCGGCGACAATTTGCAGACATCAAGCTCTGACTGCCAATTTGAAAAGGGCTCCGAAGAAATCATTGCGGCGGCCTCAAACAAACCGGGCTTCATAAGCATCAGCCAGGGGATAAAAACATTTCCCGAAGACACTCCTGCAACATAAATTTTTCCTGGTGCTACAGGATAATTGCGCGATACTTCATTAACCATATTGATAAAAGGCCAAAGATTACCGCGTTCATTCTTAAAGGGAATTCCTTCAATTCCCGGCGCGAGGACAATCAATCTTTTTTTCTGCGCTGCATCTTCCCAGAGCTCGATCATGTCGGCGCCATTCTGGCCGCTTCCATGAAGGAGCAGAAGCAGAGCAAATTTTTCACTGTCATCATGAGGCTTCGGCATGAGCAGGTGAACATTCGTGCTTCTTTTGCCGGACGAAGGGCTTTTCGGGTCATCCAGCCAGCGCAAAACCGTCACTTCACTCTTGGAGCCCGCGGCGCAGGCCGGAGGAATGAGAATAAGGCAGTACAAACTTAGGATGAGAATAAATCCGGCGCCAATACTTCTCATCAAGAATTGCGGACCAAAAAATTTTGACGTGAGATACCGGCTAAAGCGCCCATCATGGCATGCGCCAAAAGAGAGAAGGTTATATTTTCAAGGAAGTAATTGATCAGCGCATGGCCAAAAATCATGGCCAGCCACGCAGTGAAGGCCAGGCAAATAAATCCCTGGAAGCGGCTTTTGATTTTGAATAGATTCCGCAGCACTTCCCATCCGTAGACAAAGAGAAACGAAAAATAGAGCAAGGCGCCGAGCCCTTCCTCCGCCAGCATATGCAGATAATGGTTCATGGCGTAATAGCGAGACAGAGCGTACCTTTCCCAACCTTCCTTCTCATATTTTTTGCTGACAATACCATACCCCTGAGTACCAACCCCCCAGAAGGGATAATCAGCAGAAATGGCAAGCGCCCGGCGGAATCCTTCTCTATTTGTATAAATACTTTTATTTTGCCCGACCGCGCCACGGATAGGTCCTTTTTCAATTCCTTGCTGTTCTTGACGCAACGTCTGAAGTTCATTCCAAACCTTTGGCAAATTGACGGTCCACCCCGAGAATCCGCCCCCAAGAACTAAAATTGCGATAGTAATAATCAGTACGCGGCGAGAACGCCACTTCAACAAAACCATAACCAGAAATATCAAAACACTGATAAGCCAGAAGACGATCGTGCCGCGCGAAAATAAGAGAAGAACTCCAGCGCCGGTGACCAAGGCGATAAAGAGATACAGAATTCCATTGAGGGGCAGGGGCGGTTTATCGCCTGGCTGCACGCGGCCTTCCTTCAGTTGCTGAAGGAATTTACGGCGGCGGTCAAAAAATAAATCGCCCGCGTACCAAGCTAAAGCCAAGGCCGCATAAAATCCAAGCGCCATCAGATCCCCTGAATAATTCGGATGGCCAAAACGGGAAAGCAGATAACGCGGTATCCAGGGATGGAAATAAAGAATAGGTAAGAAAAAACTGCCGCGGCCGTCCCCTATTGCGTAGTGTGCATGCCCTTGAATCAAAATGGCAGGAATCACGTTGACCGCGATAAAAAAACAAATCCATGCGAGGCATTTAAAAAGCCTGCCCGCGGCCGGCCGGCTGTCATAGGTTTGCGCCGCCATTAAAAAAATCAGCGCATAAAAACTCCAGAAAAGAGGTGCTTTTAAGTAGGCCGCCCTGAGTTCCGCAGGTCCAATTTGCGCATTCAGCGCGAGGACCGCACGGCCCCACTCAAAAGCCAGGAAAATTCCCAGAAAAATTAGGCTTATTGAAAGCGTAGGGAGGCGCCGGTTGAATAAAGATAAAACGATAAAATAAAGCGCGAGAACTCCGCCGGCAGCGTAACGCACCATCAGATGCCCGGGCAAATCGTTCCCCATGGAAAGAAAGAGGGAGAGGATGTAGGCGGTCAGCAGTCCTTCAAATATTTTTTTGCTATTCATGGAGACTTGGGTTCCTGTCTCCTAGTTTTCGTGCGAAAAGGTCAAAGTCTTTACTGGATAACGTCGGCGCAAGCGTTTCCGAGACCGCCACAGCTACAATTTTCGCATGCAGGTTTACAGGTTGTCCCAACAACCCACATTGTTGCCGGCCGACCGCCCGAGCAACTGGCGTTTTGCATTGGCTGATAGCCCAAGTCCGAGCCAGAGAGGCTGCAGGCAGCATACGTGCCGCCATTGGGACAGCTTTTGCTGTTATCCACAGAGGAGCAGGAACAAGCGTATTTAGTTGTTGTTAGATTGTTTAGCGGAACTGCATTATTTGAGTACTCATCGGGGCATACTTTACCGCAGGTTATTTTTTCATAACAGCTGCCCGGACAAGCGCCTCCTCCGCTCTCTATATTCCCATAAGTCGCGACCCCGTTCCGGACAGCGCAGTCATCAGGATCTTCATCGATTCGGACAGCGCACTTAAAACATTTTTTCGGTCCGAATAAGACTTCTTTAGCGCAATCGCAATCCTGAGCTTTCTCTTTTAAACCGGCCGGGCATGCTTCAATTTGACATGCGTCGCTGCAACCGTCGCCATTGACATTATTGCCGTCATCGCATTCTTCCCCCGGATCCGCAGGGTTTCCATTTCCGCAAGGCTGCTCTTTTTTGCAGGCCGCTGTGCAGCCATCGCCATTAAAATTATTTCCATCGTCGCATTCTTCCCCCGGATTAGGAGCGTTATTGCCACACAATGGATTTTCGTTTACGCAGGCGGCGCTGCATCCGTCCCCGTCGACATTATTGCCGTCATCGCAGCCCTCCCCTTGATCGGCATTGCCGTCACCGCAAGCGGGACCTCCGCCACAGCAAACTCCATCTTCGCTGGCAGCAATGAGACCATCGCCATTCGCATCGTATAAACATGTAGAGCCCGGAGTTCCGCCTTGCCGGTTGCAGTTGGCTACGGAAGTGCACGAGCTGCATTCGCCTTCACTAGGGCAAATACAAGCACACGTACTATGATTTACCCCATTAATCCAAGCCCCCGACGTACACTCTAGCGTGCAATCGCGTTGAAGCTGTTCAGGGCTACAACTTCCACCTTCGCCTTCGTCGCCGCACTCTGGTTTATCGCATATGCCGGCAGGATTGCAGCCTCCGACACAGCGGCCGGGAGTGTAGCGTGTATCACAGGTTTCGCCTGAGCGGCAATCAGAACTGCTGGAACAATTTCCACCCGGAGTGCTATAGCAGCAATATTTGTCGCAGCCTTCGGGGCCGCGGCAAACTTCGTACGTTCCGGCTCCGCATGCACCTTCGCCTTCTCCTTCGCCTTCTCCACCGCAAGCAATGCCGTCATTACCAATGGGGTAATCGGCCCTCAAACAAGCAGCGGCCGCGCCGTTAGGACGTCTCAAGGCATAACAAACGTCACCTTTCGGGCACGAGACACCGTTGCAAACATCGCAGTCTCCGCCAGTCCTGCCAGTACCTTTACAGCAATAGCTCGAATAACCGCATGCTTCGCCGAGATTTTCCGGATGCCCTTGAATCAGCGGGTCACAAACGCGCTTTTCCATACAAGTCATAGACGGATCTTTACACTGCCCTGGAGGCGGGATGTTGCAGCACAATTCACCTGTGTATGCACCCGCTGGGTTTACATATCCGCATCCGCCTGAAGGTGTGCCGCCCAGCCGTTTGCAAGTTCCGCCGATATCAACGCACTGACAATCCGGACCGGGTACCGATGGCGATGGGGATGGATCCGGCACGCTGCAGCAATACCCATCATTCATTTCTGATTTTTCGATTATGCCATTTCCATTCATATCGTATGAGCAGATGGCCCCCGGCTTGCCGCCTCTCGCGATACAAGCCGAGTGACTTCCGCATGAATTGCATTCCCCTTCGCCTTCACCAACTTCAATTGTGCAGGCCGAAGAACATCCGTCCCCATTTGTTAAATTACCATCGTCGCATTGTTCGTCGGATTCCATAACTTTGTTGCCGCAAACAGGCTCCTCCGGCGGGCAGCAGTAACCGACAACTTCTATGCCTGATTGATAACATTTTCCGCTGGCGTCCGGGCTCTGCTTGGCAACTTCTCCCGGCTTACAACCTATAGGCCCCGTGCATCGGCAATAGGGCGTGGTGCAATAATAATTCGCGGGACATGACAATCCCGGTTCGCCGCAGGTTTCATTTGGATCTTGTTTGCCGTTACCGCAAGTCGCTCTGTCCCAGCAGCATACTTCACCTAGGTTGGGACACTCTCCGCCAATCACTTGATCATTTGGACCGCCGCAACTCGAAGAACATTTCGCAATTCCGTAGGGCGGTGGAGCATCACCACATTTCGTAGGTTCTCCTTCGCCTTCACCAATTTCCTTTTTACATAATGCAGAGCACCCGTCACCATTGACTAAATT
>ORMF011439467.1_pt1 | contig 11613 bp, 7 predicted proteins | sample 1779871 | NCBI WGS metagenome assembly ORMF01 (sample SAMEA104232316, study PRJEB22302) | groundwater metagenome | biome: forest; feature: aquifer; material: groundwater | place: USA | collected 2011-08-07 | depth 5.4 m
AGCATATCGTGCAGACCGTGCAGTTGCTTTTGGCCGCCGCCGTCGGATTTGTCTTTCTGCTGCACAAGCTCCACCCGGAAAATACGGTCAGCCTCGATTTCGATTACTTCTACCGAAAAGGAGCCCCCCTCTTCATGTGGGTGGCCAATCACCCCATCGCAAAATATGAACAGGCCGTCACCGAAGCGTATCGCAGGGTCGTGATCCAGCCGTCGCTCCGATGGGTCGCCCTCTGCCGGAAATTCGACACCGAGGTGATTGACGGCGCCGTCAATGGGATCGGGCGGACGGTCTTTTCAGGAGGACGGCTCTCCTCCTGGATCGAGAAGTATGTCGTCTACGGATCTCTGAATCTGATCGGATATTTAAACCATGTGGCGGCCCGGATCTTCCGCCGCCTCCAGACAGGCAGAGTCAACCATTACGCGATGATGATCATCATCGGCATCTTTATCCTGGTCAACCTTTACCTGATTTTAAAGACACGGATCCCGACGCTGATCGTATTCAAATGAGGATTTCATGCAGGGAACATTAAACCAGATTTACGCATCCGATCAGATCGGATTCCCGATTCTCACGCTGTTGACCCTTCTCCCGCTGGCGGGGGCCGTGACAGTCTGGATGCTCCGCGATGAAAAGGCGATCAAGCAGGTCGCCCTCGGCGCCGTGGCCGTCAACTTTATCTTGTCCCTGTTTCTGATTCCCGCATTTGTCCTCGATGTTCCCGACATTCAGTTTGCCGAACGGCTCGCATGGATCCCCCCGTTGGGGATCAGCTACCATGTGGGGATCGACGGGATCAGCGTCTGGCTGGTGATCCTCAGCACCTTTTTGTCGGTCTTGATCGTCTTATTCTCATGGAGCACGATCCACAACCATCTTCGGGAATATCTTCTCTGCCTGCTGGCGCTGGAGTGCACCCTGATCGGCGTCTTCGTCGCCCTCGATCTCGTTCTCTTTTTCCTCTTCTGGGAGGTGATGTTGATCCCGATGTACTTCCTCATCAAGATATGGGGGGGAAGCAACCGCGACTACGCATCGCTGAAGTTCGTTCTCTATACCCTGGTCGGAAGCGTTCTCATGCTGGTCGGTTTTGCCATTCTCTATCTCAATTATCACGACTACGCGGTGGCGCAGAACCTTCCGCTTCCTTATTCCTTCAGCTTTATCGATCTTCTGAGCGCCCCGGTTCCGCGGGACAAACAGATCCTCGCCTTTCTCCTCCTCTTTTTCGGCTTTGCTTTTAAGGTGCCGATGTTCCCGTTTCACACCTGGCTTCCGGATGCCCACGTCGAGGCCCCGACCACGGGGAGCGTGATGCTGGCCGGGGTTCTCTTGAAGATGGGAACGTATGGATTCGTCCGTTTTTCCCTGCCGCTTCTTCCGGAGGCGTCGCAACTGTTTGTTCCCCTTATCTCGATTTTGGCGGTGATCGGAATCGTCTACGGCGCCTGGCTCGCTCTGGCGCAGGACGATATCAAGAAATTGATCGCCTACTCTTCCATCAGCCATCTCGGTTTCGTCATGCTCGGCATCTTCGCCCTCAATGATTTGGGGATTCAGGGGGGGCTGATGCAGATGCTCAACCATGGGATTTCGACGGCGGGACTCTTTTTTGTGGTCGGCTTCCTCTACGAGCGGCGGCATACGAGGCTCATCTCCGAATACGGGGGTCTCGCCAAACAGGTTCCGATCCTGGCCGCCTTCTACCTCATCATCAGTTTTTCCTCAATGGGAATGCCGGGAACCAACGGCTTTGTGGGTGAATTTTTAATTTTGTCGGGGGCCTTTAAAACCGATTGGCGATATGCGGGGACCGCCGTTCTCGGAATCATCTTCGGCGCGGCCTATCTTCTCTGGCTCTATCAACGGGTCATGCGCGGCGAGTTGAACAACCCGAAAAATAAAGATCTGCCCGATTTGAATTCAAGGGAGCTTGCGATCTGCATCGCCCTCACCGTCATCATATTCTGGGCCGGGGTCTATCCAAGGCCTTTCCTCAAAATGATGGACGGGTCGATTCAATTCCTAACCTCCCGTATACAAGGACCGATCACCGTCCAGGAGGGGCCGAGCGGAGCGGAGAAACCCAAAATCGTGAACACAGAATTTATTCCCCCTCAGATCCCCTCCCCGGATGTCAGGGGAGAGGAATAAGGAAGAGCTTATGACGCAGTATCTTTTATCGATCATTCTCTTCTCTCTTTTTTTTGGCGGGACGGTCCTGATGTTTATCCCGAATTCAAGGCCGATGCTGGTTCGAGGGGTCGCCGTCGGCGCTTCGTCGATCTCACTCCTCGCCTCGTTCTACCTCCTGTATGCCTTTGACTATCAGCAGGGGGGCTTTCAATTTGTCGAGCGGTACCAATGGGCCCCCAACATTGGAATCTCTTTTTATTTGGGGGTCGATGGGATTGCCGTCCCCCTGGTCCTGGCATCGAGCATCCTGATATTCGCCGGAATTTTCGTCTCCTGGCATATTCAGGACCGGACCAAGGAATTCTACATCTTTCTTCTGATCCTCGCCGCCGCCACCGTCGGGGTTTACGTCTCCCTCGATCTCTTCTTTCTTTACTTCTTCTACGAAATGTCGGTCATCCCGATGTATCTTTTGATCGGCGTATGGGGAAGCCATACGAAAAATTATCTTGAGTCGAAAGATCCCAATAAAGATTCCCCGAGGTTCTTCTTCAACTTCACCGCAAACAGCAAAGAGTACGCCGCCATGAAGCTGGTCCTTTTCCTCTCAGCCGGCGCAATGGTCGCCCTGCTCGGAATCCTTTTGATCTATTCGCGCTCCGGAATCTACTCCTTCGATCTGATCGCCCTTTCGAAGGTGCCGGAAGGGCAATATGGCAAAATGCTCGTCAGCGTCATCTGGCTTCTGGTCTTTTTCGGCTTTGCTTCCATCGCCCCCCTCTGGCCGATGCACTCCTGGTCGCCGGTCGGCCATGCCTCCGCGCCGGCCGCCACCAGCATGCTCCATGCCGGCGTGTTAATGAAGCTCGGACACTTTTCGATCATCCGCGTCGCCTTTTTCCTCTTTCCGGAGGCGACCCGCGAATGGATGCCGCTGGCGGCGCTCCTCTGCATCGGCAGCATCGTCTATGGCGGCCTGGTCGCCCTTTTTCAGAGGGACACCAAATATGTCATCGGTTATTCCTCTTCCAGCCACATGGGCTATATCTTTCTCGGCATGGCGGCGCTCAATACCATCAGCCTGACCGGGGCGGTCCTTTACATGTTCGCCCATGCGCTTGCAACCGGCCTTCTCTTTGCCATGGCCGGCTGGGTCTATGACCAGACCCATACGCGGGATATCCCGTCGTTGGGGGGCCTCTCCAAGAAGATGCCTTTTGTCACCGGCGCGTTTATCGTGGCGGTCGCCGCCTCCTTCGGCCTGCCGCTGACCGTCAATTTTGTCGGCGAGCTGATGATCGTGGTCGGAAGCTGGGAGGTCTATCCTAAAACAACGATCATCGCCGTGCTCGGCATCTGCGTCACCCTCTGCTACCTTTTCTTGATGATGCGCGGGGTCTTCTTCGGCGAGATGAAAGCGGCCTATGCGCATGTCCGGGACGCCACCCCCTGGCACGATCGCCTCCCTCTCATTTTAATGTTGGCCTGCTCCCTCTATTACGGCATCTTCCCGTCGCGGTTCATCCATGTGATCCGCTCCGGGGTGATTCCCTTGATCGATCGCATCCATAAAATCGCTCCCCTCCTCTCACAGGCCGGCCAGGCAGGAGGATTTTAATGACCCCTTTAAATCTTGCCGACATCGACCTTTCTCTTCTCGCCCCTGAACTCTGGATGACCCTTCTGGCCTGCGTTGTCTTGTCGATCGACTTTGCCTTTCCAAAGGTGAATAAGCGCTCCCTCGCTTATCTGTCGATGGCCGGCATGGGGTTGATCTCCCTGCAGCTGGTCTACTACTTCGCTTCAGCAAAATCGGGGCTGCTTTTTAACGGCATGTTCGCCCTCGACGCGCTGGCGATTTTCTTTAAACTATTCGTCCTTCTCGCCACGATCCTTATCGTCCTCTCGTCCGTTGATTATATTAATAAAATTAAATTTTTTAGAGGGGAATATTACTTCCTCCTCCTTTTTACCGTCCTGGGGATGATGTTCATGGCCTCGGCCAATGACCTTCTCTCCATTTATATTACACTCGAGTTTTCCACCTTCGGGTTCTATATCCTCGTGACCTATTTAAGAGAAGATCCCCGATCCAATGAGGCCGGCATTAAATTTTTCATCCTGGGGGTGCTGACGTCGGCCCTGATTATTTACGGGATCAGCCTGATCTATGGCGCGACAGGGACCATTCTCCTTTCCCATCTGGCCCAGATGAAGCCCTCTGTCGGCGTGATCATCGGATTGATGTTTGTTTTTATCGGCCTGGGATATAAAATCGGCGCGGTTCCCTTCCACGCCTGGATTCCCGACGTCTATGAGGGGGCTCCCACGCCGGTCACCTCTTTTCTCTCTATTGCGCCGAAAGGGGCCGCCTTCGCGATCATCTTGCGGGTGATTCTCCTGACATTCGGCGGGATGAGAAGCGATTGGACCTGGTTTATCGTGGGCCTCTCCGCCCTGTCGATGACGTATGGAAATATTGTGGCGATTGCGCAAAAAAACATGAAGCGGCTGCTCGCCTACTCCGGAATCGCCCAGATCGGAAACATCTTAATCGGCCTGGCCGCCGGAACCAGGATGGGAGTAGATTCGATCTTATTTTATCTTCTCGCTTATCTCTTTGCCAATATCGGCGCCTTTGCGGTCGTGATCATCGTTTCCAATCTGACCGCCAAAGACGATATCGAAACCCTCGCCGGGCTGAACCGGCGCTCCCCTTTTCTTGCCTTTTCGCTCCTGATCTTTTTGCTTTCGCTGGCGGGGGTTCCCCCTTTGGGGGGCTTCATCGCGAAACTCTATATTTTTACGGCGGCCGTCAACCAAAACCTCTTCTTCCTCGTGATCGTCGGCCTAATCAACGTGGTCATCTCCATGTACTATTACCTGGTCGTCGTCAAAAAAATCTATATCTCCGAGCCGACCGACCCCACCCCGATCTCCGTCTCCCCGGCGCTTCAGGCCGTGGTCTACATCTCCCTCATCGGGGTCCTGGCCCTTGGAATCTACCCCAAGCCTTTTATCGACTGGTCGGTCTCCGCCACCGGGATCTTCGCGAACCTGCTTCCTCGGTAAGGACAATCGGCTTCGTCGTCTTCCATGATCAAAACCTGAAAACCTGGGCCCGCCATTGGAGAGAATGCCGGCGAAGGCTGGCATTGTCTTGGAAGCGCGCGTAAAGACCTTTGGAATCGACAATCTAAATCCAAGAGGGTCTGAACTGGCAATACCTTAGACTTTATGGTACTCTTTTAATCTGTATGCAGGCCGGTTTCCCAAGGGTTGAACATGAACTTCACAATCGAGCTTGAACAAGAGACCGACGGCAGATGGATTGCGGAGGTCAGTGAACTTCGGGGTGCGTTGGTCTATGGCCAAACACGCGACCAAGCCATCGCTCGGGTTCAAGCGCTTGCGTTACGAATCCTTGCCGACAGGCTTGAGCATAGTGAGAGTGCGCCTAATCTAGTGAGTGTCTCTTTTAATGCCGCATGAGCCAATGGCCCACCACGAAGGCAAAGCGCGTCCTGGCGGCACTCCTGCGGATTGGATGGAGCATCAAACGACAGTCCGGGTCTCACCGTATTTTGTCACGACCGGGCTCGTCAGATATCGTGTTCGCATTTCATGACAGCGAAGAAATCGGCCCTCGAATGCTCGCACGTCTCGCCAAGCTATCCGGTTTAACACCAGAAGACCTCTAAGCGTTCACATCAGAACCCACGATGGCAAAAATCCTTAGCCTCGGCGGGATCTTTTTCAATTGGACCTTCTGCTTTCTACCCCACCTTACCTGACATCCAGGGTTCCATTCTGCCCCTTACAAAGGGAGGAATAAGTAAAGAGGTCAGACCTTCGGCTTTGCCAGGCGGCGGCGCTTTTCGTAGGCTTCGCGGGCGATCTGCACATCTTCCAAGAAAAGCGGCAGCTCCTCCAGGCGGAGCGCCTGCGGGCCGTCGACCAGCGCTTTGAGCGGCTCGGGATGAAAATCGACTAAGATCAGGTTGGCCCCGGCGATCACCCCCTGTGCCGCCGCGTGGAAGAGATCGAGCAACCCGTCTGGGGCAAGGTCACGGCTGCCGACGGAGTGAGAGGGGTCGATCCCGACCGGCATCCGGGTGAGGCGCTTGACGACGGGGATCTGGGCAAAGTCAACCAGGTTGCGGTGCGGCGCGCCGAAGGCGCTGTGCATCCCTCGGAGGCAGAAGATCACGTTGGCGTTTCCCTCGCTTGCCAAATATTCCGCCGCATTCAGCGACTCGGTCAGCGAGATGCCGTAGCCCCGCTTCAGCAGGACCGGATAGGTGGTCTGCCGGCCGATCGCTTTGAGAAGCTCGAAGTTCTGGGTGTTCCGCGTCCCGATCTGCAGCATCACCCCGGTCGGCCGCCCCGCCTTCTCCAGGCAGGCATCGATCTCTTCGGCATGGTCTTCATGCGTCCCCTCCATCGCGATGACCTTGATCCCGTACTTCCCGGCCAATTCGAAGGTGTACGACAGGCAGTTCTTTCCATGCCCCTGAAACGAATACGGATTGGTCCTCGGCTTGTACGCCCCCATTCGCGTGCAGACCTGGCCATGCTCGGAGAGGGCCTTCATCACCGCCTCGACATTCTCTTTCGTATCGACGGCGCAGAGGCCGGCAAAGACGTGGAGGCTGTCCTGGTCGAACCGGACGCCGTTGTAGTCGAATCCGATTGTCCGCCGTTCGTCCTTATGCCTCCCCAGGATGCGGTACTCCTCCGAAATCCGGACCACCCGCTCCACCCCCGGCAGGATCTCGATGATCTCCTTGTCGATCTTGGCCGTATTGCCGATGAGATAGATCTCCATCAGCCGCTGCGCCTTTCCCTCCACCACATGCTTCTGGACGCGAATGTCGGGAAGGCCGGTGAGAAACGCCCAGGTCTGCTTGAACGCGTCGCCGTTCTCGTCGATGTCGGGGTGCATGATCAGGAGCATAAATTCATTGCCTTTCTCTTAAGTGATGATCCCAAAATCGTGAGACGGCCTAAGATCGCCTCGGAGGAAGCGATTTTTTCATAAAGGCAGGGTTCTGTCAATCCCAGCCGGGCAAATCGATTACTCTTCTTGTCCCGTTCTGAAAGCAATTTTTAAAATTTTTCAAAGAGTACCATCCCTGATTTTATCGAGGGACGGGTTCTTACAAGGCCCCATTCCTTCCGGGTGCCGCTTTCCATGAAAAAAGATAAAGCGGCGAACCCACTGGACATAGGTTTCTTCGGTCCGGATACTATAGTGCCGGAACCGAATTGCTCCTCTCAGTTGATCGAGGAGTTTCGGTTTTTGAGGCGTGACTGGCAGAGGCGTACTTAAGACGGCATCGCGAGCGCTCCTTAATATAAATTATTGACAACTGACAGGAATCAGATTATATCTGAAACCCAAGCGTAAAAAAAGACGTCTTTTAGGACGTCTATTATATGTTGGGCTTCACTGCAATGAGCGCTGGGCCGACCATATTCATCGATCCCTTAAGCACACGGAGCCTGCTGCTACAAGCGAGCTTCGGCAGCACGCCGCTCTCTACTGCTACGGGATTCGTGGTCGAGAGGAACGGTGCGCACTTCTTAATCACAAACTGGCACGTTGTAACAGGGCGCGATCCCGACACCGAGAAGCCGCTGTCACCTACAGCGGGCGTGCCGGACACGCTGCACATCCTTCATCACGTGAAGGGACAGCTAGGTGCCTGGAAGGCTGCCGCAGAACCTCTATACGAGAACGGCAAACCGCGGTGGCGTGAACACACGAGAGGCCGTGTCGTAGATGTTGTTGCTCTTCCGTTGCAGAACATTCCCAGCGACGCGGAGTTGTACCCAATGGACCTAGGGTTAGCGGCGGTCGATTTGCAGCCGCAACCCGCGATGCCCGTGGCTATCATCGGATTTCCATTCGGTCTTTCCGCTGGTGGCGCATGGCCGATTTGGAAAACTGGTCACATCGCCACGGATCCGGATGTTGATTACCAAGCAGATCGGCCAGCCTTCCTGATCGATGCCACAACAAGAGGTGGTATGTCGGGTTCTCCCGTAGTAATCCGAGTTAGTGGCGGATATAACGATGGCAAAGGTAACTATGTCATTGGTGGCGGCGTGCGGACGAAATTCCTGGGCATTTACTCTGGAAGGATTCACCAAGAAGCTGAGATAGGTCGTGTATGGCGACCGTCCGTGCTCGAGGACATCCTAAAGTGACGGTGAATCCCAACAACGCAGTGCACCGGACGCGCGCAAGAGCAGCGCGCGCCGGTCACTGCGGACGTTAGCCCGCAGTGACCGAGAGCGCGCGTCGCCCGGAGCGCATCGACCCATGAATTACGTCAAATCCAAACAACGAGTCGCCGACCACGGAGAGGTCTTCACCCCCGCGTGGATGGTGGAGGCGATGTTGGACCTCGTGAAGGACGAGACCGAGCGCATTGACTCGCGCTTTCTGGAGCCGGCATGCGGGGACGGCAACTTCCTCGTGCAGATCCTGCGGCGCAAGCTGGCCGCCGTGGAACTCAAATACGGCAAGTCCGATTTCGAGCGGCGGCACTACGCACTGCTCGCGCTGATGTGTCTCTACGGCATCGAGCTGCTGACGGACAACATCACCGAGTGCCGCGCGAACCTGCTGGCGATCTTCTCCGAGTATCTGAACCTCGCTCCGTCGGCCGACCTGTATCGCGCCGCGTTCTACGTGCTTTCGCAAAACCTCGTCCACGGCGACGCTCTGAAGATGCGCGCCCAGGGCAACCTGCCAATCACCTTCGCCGAATGGGGTTATCTGGGGAAAGGCCGGTTCCAGCGGCGTGACTTCCGTTTGGACGTGTTGACGGGGGCCTCGGCATACAGCCAGGAGGGCGACCTCTTCGCCAATCTCGGCAAACACGAGATTTTCACGCCAACCAAGACCTATCCGCCGATGACGGTGGGTGAGCTGGCCGCCCTTGCGCCGGAGGTCATCGTATGAGCGACCAAGCCAGCTTTGCCTTGCGCAGCCGCAACCCGGACGTGCTGACGTGCATCGCGAACCTCTCCAATGACGAGGTGTTCACGCCGCCGGAGTTCGCGAACCGGATGCTGGACACGCTGGCCGAGGCGTGGGCCGCCAACCACGGCGGCGCGAACCTCTGGGCCGATAAGACGGTGAAGTTCCTGGACCCCTGCACGAAATCCGGCGTGTTCCTGCGCGAGATCACTAGCCGCCTCACCAAGGGGCTGGAGCAGGAGATTCCGAATCTGGAAAAGCGCGTGAATCACATCCTGACGAAGCAGGTCTTCGGCATCGGCATCACGCAAATCACCAGCTTGCTCGCACGGCGCAGCGTGTATTGCTCCAAGCACGCCACCGGCAGACACTCCATCGCCAGATCTTTCGCCAGCGACGATGGCAACATCTGGTTCAAGCGCATCAAGCACACATGGGCGGGCGACCGGTGCACATTCTGCGGGGCTGCACGATCCGTTTTCGACCGTGCCAAAGACCTTGAAACCCACGCCTACGTATTCATTCACACTGACAACATCAAAGCTCGGCTGGCCGAGATATTTGGAGGCAACATGCAATTTGACGTAATCATCGGAAATCCACCATACCAGCTTGGTGACGGCGGCGGTGGAGGAGGCGCTTCTGCGACGCCGATCTACAACTTGTTCGTGCAATCGGCCCTGTCTCTTGAGCCACGCTACGCAGTGATGATTACGCCTTCTCGATGGTTTTCAGGTGGCAAGGGTCTCGACGATTTCCGGGACCGAATGTTGCGCGATCACGGTTTCGTGAAGCTCGTTGACTTCCCTCAGTTGTACGACGTATTCCCCGGGGTGAAGATTCGCGGCGGTCTCTCGTACTGGCTTTGGGGCCGCGAACACGACGGTGGCTGTGAGGTTGTCACCATGATTGGTAACGAGGTCATCGGCGAACCCGTCGTACGGAAGCTAGATGCCTACGATGTGCTCGTACGGCGCAACGAGGCGGTACGGATCCTCGACAAGGTCGCCGGATTCCGAGATCGAGGTCATAGTGAGCCAAGCCTCGGTAATCAAGTATCAGCGAGGAAACCTTTCGGACTGACGAACCAACGTGGTAAGCCTACGCCAACAGGGCTTAAGAAGCCCGTGCTGGTCTACGGTAATCAGCAGACGTCCCACCTTGAACGCTCCGCCATAACCAGCAACGTCGACTGGATTGATCAGTGGAAGGTTCTGTTGGTCAAGGCTCATGGCACAAGCGGACGAGATGACGTGACGATTTTGGGCGAACCTGTGGTCGCAGCGCCAGGCTCCGCATGTACTGAGACCTACCTCGTGATCGGTGTCTGCAAATCCGAGACCGAGGCGCGACACCTCACTGCATACATGCGTACAAGGTTTGTTAGGTTCCTCGTATCGCTGCGGAAGATCACGCAGAACATTACGCGTGACTCCTACCGTTTCGTGCCTCTGCTACCCATGAATCGCGCGTGGACTGACGAAGACCTGTACAAGCGTTACGGAATCACATCGAAACAAATTGCCTTTATCGAGTCTCTTATCGCCGAGCGGCCTAGGGACGAGGCAGGCGATCCTGGTGAAGAGGACAATGAATAGACCCACCATCGAAGAAATTCTTGCGCCCAAGCCGGAGGCCCGGCCGCGCATCTACGCCTACTCCATAGCGGACAAGGCGCACGCGGGTCTGCTCAAGGTGGGGCAGACCACGCGCGACGTGAAGCAGCGCGTCGCCGAGCAGCTCAAGACCGCCAACATCAAGAATTACACCATCGTTCTCGATGACGCCGCCGAGCGAGACGACGGCACGACCTTCACCGATCACGAGGTGCGCGCCGCCCTCGCCAAGAAGGGTTGCGCGAACACCGAATTGGAATGGATGCGTTGCACGCTCAAGGACGTGAAGACCGTCCTCACCGAGTTGCGCACCGGGTTGCGGTTCACTGGCACGCACCACCTGACGTTCCCGATGCGGCAGGAACAGGCGGAGGCGGTAGAAAAGACTTTTGATTACTTCAATTCCATTTGGGCTGATAAGAAAAACAAGGCCGCTCCACGGTTTCTGTGGAATGCGAAAATGCGCTTCGGCAAAACCTTCACAGCCTATCAGCTCGCCAAGAAACTGAAGGCCAAGCGCGTCTTGGTGATGACGTTCAAGCCCGCCGTGGCGGATGCCTGGCAGACAGACCTCGAATCGCACGTGGACTTTGATGGCTGGCAATTTCGCTATTCTCAAAGCGACCCAACGGAAATTGCCGACACGACACCCTTCGTTTATTTCGGTTCATTGCAGGACTTGCTGGGCCGCGATAAAACCACTGGAAACGTCAAGCCAAAGAACAAGTGGATTCACAAGGTCAAATGGGACTTGGTCGTCTTCGACGAATACCACTTCGGCGCGTGGCGCGAGTCATCCAAGGAACTGGTAGAGGGCGAGGAAGAGCGAATCGCCAGAGAGGAAGCGGAGTTCGAAGCCGCCAG
>ORMF011112053.1_pt1 | contig 11612 bp, 14 predicted proteins | sample 1779871 | NCBI WGS metagenome assembly ORMF01 (sample SAMEA104232316, study PRJEB22302) | groundwater metagenome | biome: forest; feature: aquifer; material: groundwater | place: USA | collected 2011-08-07 | depth 5.4 m
ACTGATCCGGGCGCGTATGATGTGGGTGGTCACCTGAGATTGAGCTCTACAAATATCCACGATTCGTGGCAAGCTCGGCGCGTTCTTTTTCACGAGTTAGCACACTGGTTGCACCGCGAACGCAAAGGCGACGATCCGTGGGTAGTAAGCATCAGGGACCACTTCCTGAAGCGCACCGAAGGCGAAGAGTCGGTGCAAATACGAGATAAACCGAGACCTGTGTGGGTGAAACGCGATCGCTGGTATGATCGTTATGCCGGGCGACTTTACGGGTACCCGGAAGAAGAGACACACCTTGGCTTGGAATTGCCAACGCGTTACGTAGAACTTTTAACCCAAGCGCCAGAGGCTCTGGCCGATGCCTGGAACAATGAGGGTATTCGAGAGACTCTTATTATCACGTTGCGTGGATTTTATTCTAAATAATGGCTAAATTAAAATTAGTTTTGACACTCCCGGATGGCTCGTCGGCAGGGGCTGAGGTTACAGCCGATTGGCCAAGCGATGATGCTCTTGTGGAATACAGAGGAGATGCGACCCAACTGCCGAAAGAGCTTACCAGGCCTCGGGCTCGGCCCAATTTACTCGAATATTATTGGAGGGAATATGCCGCACGCGTTGGCGGGCATATCAGTGTCCAACAGGTTGGGGAATGGCTCCCTGAAGACGACGTAAAAGCAAAGGGTAATGTTGGTGGCCAGTAGGTGATATCGGATTATGAACGAAGCCCGTGACGCTCACGAAACTCTCATGGCTGAGTGGAAGAATTTCCAAAACCGTTGGCAGGACTCAAAGGCAGCTTGGAAGGACAAGATTGCAGTCGATTTCGAGCAACGTTTCTTCGCTCCCTTACAGGCCGACGTTCCGCCATTTCTCCGGGCGCTGGAATCGCTCGACGACGAATTGAAGGCGGCTAAGCGTGAGGTAGGTAGATAAGAAAAACCTCGGATCGCAACTTCCCGACCGACGCGTCCTGCCTCGTCTTCATCGAACATCACGATTACCTGAGAACGCGGCGAGAGGTGCTGCACAAGCAGCGCCTCTTGCGTCGCGGAAAGCGTGCTGCCCATAAGCGCTACACAGCTTCTCACGCCGAGCTGCCAGAGCTTCATCGCGTCAAAGAAGCCTTCGACGACTAACAGCGGGGTTTCCGCGGGCGCGCGCAGAGCTTCTGCTAGGCGATATACCTCAACGGATATTCGAAATCTGTCCGGCAGTCGATAGCGCGGTCGTCGGATTGAGGATTGAGGAGGCCCGGGCGCCGCTTGGCGTTGCTCGTGTGGTGGACCCGACCGGCTGAGTTTTACCGGGGGTACGTATTCCGGATAGAAATTCCCCTAAAACGCCGCGGGAAAGAGCTCCAATCGATGCCGACTCACGCCGGGTAGTTCCAGCAGGGCGCCCGTGCCGTGGTTCCCCATTGTACGTGGGCGTCAAGGTAGTCCGCTTCGCGGCTCCACCTATGGCCCCTCCGTTTCCCCCTCGTCGGTCTCCAAGCAGACCTTCCTCGGCACTCCAGGGCCGTGACCCCCACGGGGGACCGTGGCAGAATCTCGGGCGAGCCGATGATAACCTGACAAAACGTCGGGAGCGGACCTGCCTGTGACTCGCACATGAAATGCGTGTGTACGAAGCCTCACTCCAGTACAACCTAGTTCAACTCGGAGACGACGAAACGCTCGATTCTGCCGAGAAAGTGGTCGAATACCTCGCCTCGGCATTCGCGGTAAATCCGACGCAGGAGTCTTTCTGGGTCATTCTCCTCAACCGTAGGAATCGCGCTATCGGACGCGTCATGATTTCCCTCGGCACTCTGACGAGCTCGTTTGCTCATCCTAGAGACGTATTCAAGCCAGCAATACTAGGCTCAGCCTCCGCCATCATCTGCGCACACAACCATCCGAGCGGTGATCCATCTCCGAGTGCTCCGGATCTGAGTATCACTCGACAACTCCGGGAAGCAGCTAAAATCCTTTCAATCGATCTCATCGACCACGTGATCGTCGGCTATCCCGAAAGCGACCCACTCCACCGCGGTTACTACTCCTTCAGGGAGGCGGGGCTCTTATGAGAGCCTTTCCCCTTTCCATTCTTGAATTCCGACTGCCCTACCCCATCCCTTGCGGCACCGTTTCCCCGCTCGTTACCACCACGAAAAAAGCGGCCGTTTCCGACCGCTTGGTGCCTTTCAAAACGTGCTACTCCGCCGCCCCACTCTTCTGCTCGGCCAGCCGCTTGTAAATAAACGTGTGGGCTTCATCCGCCAGCTTTGCCACCAAGAGCAGATCGTCCCGTCCAAAGCTGTCGGTGTCGTGGAAACGCTTTTCCTCGTCCAGGTACGCCCGCGAAAACGTCACGTTGTAGAACGTACGATTGTCGCCGGTGTTCTCCCAAACAGTGGCTTTGATGCGGCCGAGGCGAAGCGTCGTCACGGGCCCTGCCCCGGTTTTTGCGGCGGATTTCGATTCGGCGACTGATTCGGATTTACGTGTCATGTGAGGCCTCTTTCGTATGATTGTTGGAATCGTTTGAATGAACCTGTCGCATTCAGCATAACACCACGAAGAAATCGTGGGTACTTCAGGTTATCCACATCGAGGCACCCTCCAAATCCCAGTCCAGCCAACGCACATCGCATGAGCATTCACACCAAAACCGATGCGTCCGCCGACCTCAGTCCGCTTCTCGATCAGGAACCGAAAGACTGCTTCTTCTGCGGCAAGCCACTCTTCGGAAACCGCGAACTCTCCACCGGCGGATTTGTTCACTGGCAAGGGATGACAGCAACCATATCCCTTCATCAATTTTGCGCTGAACAGCTCGGAATCCATCTCATCCAGGACGCGCGATCGCTCGCAGCGCGAACCGGAAAGCAAGTCAAAGCCACAGGCGCAACGGCCACCGACGTTCGTACCAAATGGTTCGCACTACCGCGGCCGACAAAAAACTAATCCCTATGCTCGAGAACGAATTGGGCGCCGCCGGCATCGCCTTGCTGTAAGGGTCATCTCTCAAGACCGCGGCAACCACATCAACTCACGCGGCCTGCATTGGCAGAAACGGTTTTGGCGTCTCGGGCGATAACGTCGGCGGAGGCGCACCGCGGCGACTGCCGCGTATGGGCGCGAAATGGTGCTCCATGCCGGGCATTTCGCGCTGCTTCGCCGATTTTCTTTCAGGAACCGATTGCAGCTAGAAGCTTTCGCCCATCTGAAATCACCGCGTAACTTTTCTCCATGTGTTTCCACGCCCACGGCGGGATATTCTTCGGAATCTTCGGCCCAGAAATTGGGCCGAACTCGCCGATCAATCCCCGTGATTCCAATTTCGCGATTCTAGCCACAACCGTTCCGACACCTTCGGCTACTGCAGCGGAGTTAACAGGTGCCAATTGTGTCTGCATGTCGAGAAAATGAGCTAACTTCACGACTGCGTGAGTGCGGTTGATCTGCCGCAGCAAATCGACTTCAGCATCGAGCAACGAATCGAGTGATTCGAGCAATCTCCGTTTGTCCTCATACGAAAGGCGTTTGCCCGCTAAAATACAATGGACGAAAGCCGCAGCCGTTGCTTGGCGTTTTGGCTCACTTGATTCACGAGCCACGTTTCTAACCGTCCGTTCAATCAGGTCGGCGAACTCAGGCGAACCTTTTACACAGTCTTCGACTCGTCTAAGGGCTGCTGCGTGCAACGTGAATTGCTTCCCAATTTCCTCTAGAAACGCATCGATCCGCCTGTTCCGCAAGATGCCCTCTGTTTCCGCCCACGCCTGAGCCAGGAACGATGTCGCCGGGGTTAACGTGGCAAGTGACCGAAGTGAGGCCGCTATGATCTGCGACCGCGAGACGCGTTTGTGGGACTCCATTCGGAAAGACTGTACACTGGGTCGCTTCTACACGAGAAACAACGCCGAGTTACGGGCCAGAGACTTCAGGAAGGCTCCGGCGAGTAACCTGTGGCGGATGCCTGCGCCCGAAGCCCGTGAGACTCTGACCGCGGCAATGGTGAGCGCGCGAATGGCCGCTCCAGCCTATCGGTGGCGGCGCGCCTTCCCTTGGTTCGCTTACGCGGGTTTCGACCGGTGGCGCCACGCGCCACCTGTGAAAGCGATAATTCAGGCCTATCGCTATCCTGGGAGAACTACGACATCGATTTTCACTTTGGCCCATAAACTTCGCGGTTAGCAGCCGGTGCTTCCATCGTTCATGTCGCCATTTTCCATGACCTTGATTGGCTCCCACTCCTTGACGACAAGATACGCGACACGGCTCGCGTGGTAATTCACCTCCACGCTCCGGGTTAATCGTCTACTCCGATCGCGGTAGCCATTTTGCTGATGCCGCCTTCCCCGCCGGGGTGGGCGCGAATCGGCTGCACGTCCCGGCGACTCGCAAAAACATCTTCCACTGACCCGCGTCGCCCGGGAACACGGCCGATACCGGAGGCGATTTCCCATCTTCATATCCACCGATCACATGAGTTGACCGGAGCCTCTTCTTCTATTAGCGACAAGGAATGAGTCCAGCAGCCTCCAGCCTGCTTCTTCGGCTCCCGTCGGGCGCTGCATCCATTGCGGCAACACCCCAATGCGCCGCGGCAGGACGAATTGAGAGCAAGCGAACTCTTGGCATCCATCGTGAGCCATGCCAGGTCGTGAATCGCCGAGAAGGAGCAGTTTCGTTTTCGTCGTTGCGCGTCGAGGGCGGGCACAACTCGCGTAACACACTTCGCAACCCGCCAGTTGGAATCTCGCACGAGCAACGCCGGCCGTTCAGGTATCGGTCGCCCTAAAACGAGGCCATAACAGCCCCGTAATCACACGAATCGTCCAGCGTTCGGAACACTCTTATGGCAGGCGAGACCAAGCAAACAGCCGAGATTGCAAATCTGATCTCAAAAGACCTCTTCGCACACTTCGGCTGGAAGCGCGCCGGAACGAGCGATCACAACTTTGTCGGCCAACCGCCGCCCCAGGAAGCGAAGACAAAGGCCAACGACGAGGCGGCCACGGACGAGCCGGATGACGCTGCCGATGACGAGGAGGATTCACCATCTGAGGCTAAGGCCGGCGGAAAGCTCAAGGAATACCCCGCTGACGTAGTCTTCTGGTATGACGATCCGTATTACCACCGCCGGACATTCATCCATTTCGATCTGAAGAGCTACGGCGCGTCCTCCATCAATTACAAGACTGTGGTAAAAGCGTTGAGGCGTCTTTCGACAGTTATCGCAATCGCCGACTCAAGCGAGGACTGGTCAAAGAAATTCGCTCCGAACCAATCAAATTTCGACATCAACGGAGCGCTTTTCGTCTACAACCACGACAACAAAGCCGGCACGCGTTTTTCTGAGTTCCTGCAGAAGATCGGCCCGTTAACCATACCGATACCGGAGAAGAAGTGCGTCTACGTTTTCAGCCCTGAAAGGATCTCCTACCTGCTCTCAGTCGCAAATGACATGGAGCGGCTAAAGGGCGCGGGCGTTCTTCCACGTCCTGACGAAGGCGAGATCAGCTTCTTTTATCCTTACGGAGCGAAAATGAAGCCTCAGAGTAACCTGTTGCCGCATGCCACGGCGGAAGTGCTCGTAGGACCGCTCATCATCGTCCGACATCGTTTCAACATGAACGAAAAACAGTCGGGATACATCTTGTACTATGACGGCCCCGGTGCGGAAGAGGAAGAGTTCCTATTTCTCTTTGAAACGATCCTCAAAAGGCGACTCCTCACGGATGTCGACGAAGTGCAGCTCAGGCTTGCTAGACCGGCCTCAAACGCGGCACTGGTGTGCCGCAAAGCTAAGGAGGCGTTCATAGCTTTCTACCACGAACTTGATATCTTTCGGAAGCAAGTCGATCGAATCGAATACGCATCGGTGCAATCTGTGAACCAGAACATCAGCACCATCGAACTCGGGATGGAGTAACATGCCGCAATACCACTTAGACAAATTCTTCGTCCCCGACGACAAGGACCTATTCGACATGCTCAAGGCGTGCCACACCTCCAGTGACAAGCTTTGGGCTTTTGCGAGGGGATACGGGATTTTTCTTTCCATGAGTAATCGGCATGACGTGAGCCTCGATGTTGTTTCGCGCTTCACAATTGACCGCAGAAAGCTCCAAGAACTGTTCGCGCTCAACAACACGAAAGACCGGGACGAGAAATATTCGACCAAGCGCGTTCCCGAAAACGCGTCCGTAAGCCGACTCAAAGCCTCCATCACTTCAGTGAGAGACGAACGAACGACAGGGGATCGGAAAGAAAAATACACTCTCGAAGACGGACCCAACGGCGCGCTTAATGTCAAAATCTCATACCTTGAGCCGGACTTTTCCCGAACCGAAGCACTCCAAGTTCGCGAGCGCGAAATCAAAGTCCAGTTCACGAAAGTGGAGAGCGGGTGGAGCGTGCGCCATCACAGCAACGAAACTGCTGCGGAGATTGTTAATGCCATTCTCAAAAAGATCCCTGAAGACATGTCAAAAGCGGCGCCCGTGAAGGCGCTCGACTTCACCGGCATCCGTGATCCGAAGCGGCGAACCAGATTCTTCAACGATCTCTCGCGCCGCATGAAGGGTTATGAGCTTCGAGACGTCCCGGCGCTGAAGGTTCACCGTTTAGTCGAGTCCCAGTCAGCAACTTCAACCGAGGAGGAAGAAGAGGAAGAAGCGAAAGCCGCAGAAGCACAGGTGAAGAAGATGGTTCTGTCCGGGACAGACCTCACTCATTCGCAAGAATACGCGCTCCTCGAAGCGCGCGGCTTCTTCATCAGCTCGATTTCGTGGACTTCTGAAATGGCGAATGACGAAAAGGAACATTTTCATTTCACGGCGGAATTTGCCGATGCTGACGCGCCTTCCGACATCAAATGGGGGTGCACCGGAAAGACGGAGCGAGCAGACGACGGCTCATTGAAAAAATATCGGTGCGCGCTCACTTCCTTGGAGAAGGAAGGCGTTCTTAATCAATTAGAAGAGGCCGCCTTCGGCCTCTACGACGAAATGGTCGCGGAAACGAAATCGGCAGAAACGAAGAAGCTCGATGGAAAATAGAGTTAGGTGGTATGCGTCGCCGCAGGTCACGCGGCCGTTTCTTAACGCGGTCAAAAGCGGGGTCGGCAGGCACACTTTTACCGCGAAATCGGAACGCGGCTTCTTGCTTTCGTCGACCCGCGAAGACTCACTCTCGGGTAGATACATCGAGAAGATAACGGGAAAACGGCTCGTTCCTGATCCTTTCGGCCAAACCATCGAACTGCCGTTTATCACCTTCGAGACAATCGCGTTTCGGCTGTCATCGACGTTTCCTCAGATCGAGTTAATCGATGCTCCTCGAAACGCGAAGCGGCTCTACCTCGGGTTAAGCGCAGTGGTCGCAGACACGTTTTCAGTCGAGCCGATCCAGTGGAGCGTCGGAGAGGTTTTGCAGGCAATGGCCGGCTTCGTGCAAAAACTAAGCGTTGAAGAGGCCCATTTCATCGGTGTTCCAATCTCCGAGAGCCTTGTCTCTGACATCGTATTCTACGGAAGTGGCGACATTCGGGCGGCCGCGCTTAAAGAGATGAAGGGGAACGCAAAACGACTTGGAACGACTAAAGGGGCCTTTTCATTTCGAAATAGAGATTATCGCTTCGAAGTCAGCGGGCTGGCCGGCGTGAAGCTAAAACGTACACCGGATGACGCCCTTCTCGCGGAATTTCGCTCTCTCGCAAGCGAGCTGGGCGCCAAAACGATTAGCGGCTAGCCAGGCTAGCCGGCAAGGAGCATCAAGCGGACGGTGTATTCGAGGGTGGTCGGGTCGCCCGTCGGTCGGATACCATCATCTCACCGGTGTTGGCGAACCACAGGTCGAGTTGCAGGTGATGTCGTTGCACAAATCCAAGGGGCTGGAGTTTGACCTTGTGTTCCATCTCGACCTATACGAGTGGCTCTTACCGAACAAGCGGCCGGGGCCGGGTGACGATTTCGACAATCCCCGAGTACCCGTCGTTGGATCAGGATTCAAACCTCCACTATGTCGGGATTACGCCCGCGCGCGTCGTCGTGCATTGCTTTCGTTTCATCGGCAGTCTCGCCAAGAAACTACTTCGCTCTGGATTCTTCGACCCGCACCCGAATCTCCGACGGTTTCGGATCACTCATGATCCTCGTAACCACCAGCGTTAGCAGAGCAAAGAACAACGTGACCGCCGCCCCGATCAGCAAGCCCGTGCGGTTATGAAGCATGTCGTATTTTTTCTGCAGTTCTTTAATGTCCTCCGCCAAACTCGCGGGTGTCGGCATCTTGCCCTGCATTTTCGTCAGATCGTCAGCCGTGATTTCGGCTTGCCCAAACTTGTTGGGGTAAGGGTCGCTGACGGCGTGATCAAAATCCGTGTACCAGATCAGGAATGTCGGATCACCGCGTTTCACGATGACTGGCATCTGCCCCGCGTTGTAGACCCAAAATTTCAAGCGACCACGATAACCCGGATCAACATGGAACCCCGAAACGTTTACCAGCCCGCGAGACTTGACGCCGGTTTTTAGGGAAATGAAAGCGACTGCTTTGTGAGGAATTACGATCATTTCCTCTGTTAGCAGTAGCGCAAACTGGCCGGGCGGAACGCTGAGTTCCTGTCGTTCTGCCAGTCTGATTATCTTTGCAGTTTCGCCCGAAATCGCCGCTTCCGGGCCCATGCGGAGTTCCAGCGCGCCCTGCTTCACGTTGTCGGGAAGAAACGGCTCAACGCCTTCCTTGGCGAACTTCGTGCGGACAGTTTGGGTCGACCAGAAGGGCATCGGCGTCAGTCCATAGGAGTGGATGATTCGCGCGGCGACAATCGGTTAATCCAATTCGACCAGAGTAATCGAAATATTTCGTCTTGGCATCTGCTCATGAGCCCGGCGGCTTGTTCGACCTGCTGTCGCCGGCGCAAGCCTTCTGCGATCAACACCCGTGCAATATCCCGATACGTGCTCGGCAGGTCAGCGGCATCGGCAAGCCGGAGCAACACCGAAGCGTCGTTCTCATGATCCACGATAAAGGTCACAATGCGCGCCAGCTCGGCGAACGCCTGATCGGATTCGGCTTTCGGCAACGCAATTGACCGAGCGGCAGGAAGTGTCGCCATCGGCGCGACGGCAATCCGCGCGATGTCTTCCACATAAATGTGCAAGCTGTCACTGAGGTGGTGGTACACTCCCACTTGAATGCCCAGCCAGCCGGCCATAATTTCCTGCAGGGCGGTAAACTGGACGAGGTTGTGTGGCAGGCCGAGAAACACGTCGTTGCTGCGCATCATCTGCATCCACTCGAGCCGGCCGTCGCGTATCTTGAGATACGACTGAGTGTTGCAGGGAATGTCATCGTCGCGCGGGCTCCCGTCTTTTTTCGGCAGGTCCTCGCGGCTGTCCCAAATCTGCAGCACCACCTGTCGCGAATTCGGATTGTTTCGCAAGGTGTCGTACGCGGCTTCCAATTGGTCCACCCCAAACTGCTGTCGCAGTCGATAGCCGTAGGCGCCGTGCAATTCCGGCGCACTGCCAGCGAATTTCGCGAGCTTCCGATTGAAATAGGAGAGGAATCGCGCGTCGCGCCTCCCAGTCACGATCCACACGACTTCCGCCAAGGCGAACGCAGGATTGAGTGCTGGCCGGCGAATGATGGCCCAACGTTGCCGCGGATCGCGTAAGGTGAGCCCTACGTGAAGGATCTCACGCGTAGCTCCGCCACGGCCGGCCTGCTGGTGCACGTCGGCTCCCGCCTGCTGGAGCACATTGACCACGTCGCTCCAGAGCTCATCGGCCGTGTCGCGTTCAAACGTCCGCCACATGTCGGTCGACTGGTTCCGATTGGAGGTGGAGGCCCCAATTCAGCGGAAACCGAAATTCGAGCGGATTTGAATTGGGCGTAAAGCGCTGTTTGATCCGCGTGCGACCCCCACGCGGGGTGGCATCGGGATGTCGCACTCGTGCGAATTTTCCGACCTCACAAAAAAGATTCTGGCAATCGATCAGCTGCAGTTTGCGCTCTCCCAGCTTCCGGAAGCGCAGGCCCAGAGCGCTGAATGCCTTTTCCTGGATTGCAGCCACCCGCCGGATGATGGCCTCGGCGTCCATGCCGCCGAGGGAACTGAAACACTTGTCGATTCCTTCGTGAGCACCTGGTCCGGCGACCACGAACTCCGATTCCTCGAAATCCATCAGTGTCGAATAATTCAGATCGGTGACATATTGGTAAGCCAAAAAGTCGCCGACCGTGGGATACGACCGCAGCAAAGCGAACGCTTCCGCCATCGAACGGGCGCGATTGAGTTGTGCCGGAAGTTCATCCGCCATCATCTTACCGAGCAGCCAAAGATGCAGCTCATGCTTGTAGCGAAACCCGGAGTGCTTTCCACCGCTTGGCATGATGTAGGCCGCCGAATAAATCCGGGTATTGCGTTTCATCGCGCCCTCCAGCGCGACGGCAGCGGCGCGAAGGTAATCGGAAGAGAACTCCGGTTCACCGACATACGTTTTCAAGAGTTCCCACGTGGCGATGCGATTGAAAAACTTAAACAGCAACGTACGGAAAAAAAGATTCTGGGCTGACCAGCGGCCGCCCTGCACTTCGCGGATGAGATACTGGCTCACCCGATCCGCCGCGCGATAGGCGTTGGTGAAGCGGTGCGCTGCGATCACCGGATCCGAGGTCCACGGAGCCGAACCGCCTGCCAGACGACGAAAAAACACTTCTTGTCGTTCGGTCGCAAAGCCCCAGTAACTCAGGAAAACTTTGGTCGGCACCGCCGGCCGCATCCATTCGGTCAACTGCCTCCGCACGGCAGGGCTACCATTGGCATGAGCGGTAGTGACCGCGCTTGGCGGGTAGGTGGCAGAGGGAAAACTGATCAGTTCTTGGTCGCCGAATCTCGTCATCGACTCCGACGTTCCACGGATAAGACCAGGTCTGCAATCTTCTCCAACGCGAACGCGATGGTTTGATTGTTTTGCACGATCTCGACAGGATGGCGACCGCCTTCGCGCCGAGCGATGACCCGGTAGAGGTCTCGCAGCCGTACGGGCGGCCGCCCGCCACGAATGGGCCGTTCTATCAGGAACGTGAGCGTGGGCTGGATCTTGCCCCAGACCAACCGCTCGGCTTGAATACCCAGCGTCAACGCCTTCGGCGCGGCGCCTGCTGCTGTCCCGTAGACGAACGTTGACCACCAATAACGGTCAAGCACCACCCAGCGTCCCTGTCGCAACGCCGGCAGGATGCGACGCTGAATGAGATCAAAATGTGCGGCCAGGTGCAAAAACTGGCGGCTCAGCGGATCGATGTCGCGCCAGCGGCGCGCATGATGCAGCGCGTAGATCTCCGCCCCGAGGGTTCCCGGTTCATGGCCTGGGAAAGAGAACCACGTCGCCATGACGCGGCGCCGGCGAAGGGCCGCCACCAGTTGCTTCGAAAGCGTGGTTTTTCCGACTCCGTCGGGACCCTCAAAGACAATAAGGTGACCCCGGATGGGTTCGGGTCCGCGTTTCACGTGTTTGCCGGCTCTACTGCCTTGAGTGTGGGAGGGTCCAGGAGGTTCAAGGCGGCACGGCATCGCCGTAGGAGTTTCCCAATGTCACGGGTCCCCCA
>ORMF010499506.1_pt1 | contig 11611 bp, 5 predicted proteins | sample 1779871 | NCBI WGS metagenome assembly ORMF01 (sample SAMEA104232316, study PRJEB22302) | groundwater metagenome | biome: forest; feature: aquifer; material: groundwater | place: USA | collected 2011-08-07 | depth 5.4 m
GAAAATCGGCCGCGATCGCGGTCGGCCGGCATGGCGATCGCACGGCAATCCTGAATGCGGTCGCCGGTCAATTGTCGGTCGCGAGCATCGGATTGTCGGCTCCGGGTTCGACGCGCCGCGCCGCCGCATCCCACATCAGCCCCGGGTCGAACGAGTCGGCCGCCAGCATGGTCAGGATGACCACGGCGCAAAACGCCTCGGCGCCAACCCCAGGTTCGATCGTGATGACCGAGCCGAAAACGACCAGCGCGCCGAGCAACGACTCCATGAAGATGTCGATCATCGACCAGCGCCCGACGAACGCCACGACATGATAGAGGCGCGTCCGGTCGCGCAGCCAGCCGACGCGTCCGGTTTGCGTCGCGATCAGCATGACCATAAGCCCGATCAATTTCAGCATCGGCACCGCGACGCTGGCGAAAAAGACCAGCGCGGCCAGTGGATACTGGCGGGCCGTCACCAGTTCCTCGATACCGCCGATGATCGTGCTGGGCGCCCCGGAGCCGAGCTGCATGACGGTCAGCACCGGGTAGTAATTCGCCGGCACGTAAAGGATCGCGGCGCCGATCGCCAAAGCCCAGGTGCGCTGCAGGCTGTTCGGGCGGCGTGCGTGCAGTCGGCTGCCGCACCGCGGACAGTCCGAGTGGCCGGGCCGCGACATGCTCACGAGGTCGCAGACCTCGCAGCCGACCATGTCCGCCTGGCTGGCGGCCGGCGGCGATGACGCCGGCTGCGTGCGCCCGTCCGGCGGCACCAGTCTTTCCCAGACGGATTCACGGTCGAGCGCAGTGTCCTCCCAAATCAGGACGACGGTCAGCGCAAGAAGTGCGTATACGCCGGCATCCAGACCGATCGTCACGAGGTCGCTGAGTTTGACGTAGGCGACGAACACGCCGAGCACGAAAACCTCGAGCATCGACCAGGGGCGCAGTCGCTCGGCCCAGACGAACACCCGGCGCAAGTGCCGCGACGGGTTCGCTGCGTGCAGTCGGATCAGGACATAGAGCGTAAAGATCAGCTTGCCGAACGGTGCCAGCACAGTGACGAACACAACCACGGCCGCGAGCGCGGCCATGTCCTGCCGGGCCAGCTCCAACGGTCCCGAGAACAGCCCGGCGGTATTCGAGATGCCGGCCGTCTCGACGCGCATCATCGTCGTCGCGCACATCGTGACCAGCAAGACCAGCGCCGCCATATTGAGCGCGATGCTGTGATCGAGGCGATGTGCGGTGGTGCGTTGCAGGGTTGTCGGACAGCGGGCGCAGCGCGCCGTAATGCCGGGTAGCAGCGCGGGGACGGTTTGTATCAAGCCGCAGCCCGGGCACTCGTGGAGCCGGGGCCGCGTCGCCGGACGGCCCGCGACGCCGCGCATTACCGCCGCCCGGGCCCGGCGAGCAGCATCACGGCAAGACCATCGGCGAGCTGACCGATCGCGCTGCTGATTGCCGCGACCTCGGCGCGCGCGTCCTTTCCTTCGAGCGGCGCGGTGAATTGAAAGCTGCGCAGCGTCGGCGGATTGCGGCCCTTAAAGCCGACGCTCGCCTGCGCCTGCAGCAGCAGCGCGCCCGACGCGTTCTCGTCGAGGCGTTGCACGTTGAGTTCGATGACGGCGTCGGGCGTCGTCGAGACCGCGCCGGCCTCGCCGAATACGATGCTGTGCGGCAGGCGCTGGCCCAGTTCCTCGATCAGCACGCGGCTCACCATCGGGGCGAGCGGTTCGCCCCACCAATCGTTCGCCCGCACGTCCAGCCGGTAATTCTCCGACGATCGGACGATCTGGGAGCGTTCGAGATAGCGCGCGAGGCCAATCTGGCGCAGCTGGATGGCCTTCGGGCCGCTTGTCTGGACCGTGCCCGATACCGGCGCAATCGCATAGAGCGCCGGCTCCGGCGACGAGCAGGCACCGAGCGCCGCCGCTACCCCGAGCGCCAGGCCGGCCGCCGCCTGCCGGACATTGTGCCGCCATCCCGCCGTCATTCCAGAGCTCCCTTCGGTCGGCCTTTGACCAGCGCCTCGGGGTTCCGCGCGAGCAGATCGGCGAGCGAGCGGATCGAGCGGGCGGCATCGTTGAGCTGCACCAGCAGCCGCCCCAGGTCGCGATTGAACTGGGTGTTGTCGCCGTAGCCCCGGTCCACTGACTGGATCAATTGATTGGCGTTCGTCAGCGCGGCCTGCAAGGTCGCGGCGATTTCCGGCAATCGCTTCATCGCCGGGGCAGACCCCTTGTCGAGGTTGGCAGCGACATCCTTCACGCTTGTGATCGTCGCGGCAAGATCGTTGAGGGCCTTCTGAGTTTTCGGATCCTGGACCGTGCCGTTCACACCCTTGAGTATCCCGGTGATTTCCTTGCCGATCTGGTCGAACGGGATCGTATTGACCTTATTGAGCAGCTCTGTTGCCGAGGCCGCGAGGCTGGCAAACCCACCGCTCTCGACCGTCGGCAAGACAAAATTCGCGCCCTCCCGTTCGACCGTCGCCGGCGGGGCATCGTGGTCGACTTCGAGCGCGACGACCTGCTGTCCGGTGATCAGGCTGGCGCTCTGCAAGCTGGCGCGCAGGCCCCGCCGGACGAACTCCGCCACCACCTCTTCCGGCGGCAGGTACTGGACACCGACCCCGACGATGCGTTCCGGCTCGACCTCGTAGTGCACCGGTGCGACGATCGCATCCTTTCCGAGATCGTAATTGAGCCGCACCTCGGTGACGCGGCCGACGACAAGCCCGTGCATCGTCACTTCCGACCCCGCCGCCAGCCCGCGCACCGAGCCTGGGAAATAGGAAACCAGCGGTATCTTGCGGGTGTACGAGGCGGCGTTTGCCGTATCGCGGTCGGCAAACAGCGGAAAGACGCGATCCTCGGCGGCGCTCTCGGCTCGAAGTTCTGCCGCCGGCGTATCGAAGGCGATGCCGCCGAGCACCAGCGCCCGCAACGACTCCATCTGCACCTCGACGCCCGTGCCGCCGAGCTTTACCGAAAGGCCAGAGGCGTTCCAGAACCGGGTGTGGTGGCGCACGTATTTGTCGAACGGCTCGCGGACGAAGACCTGGATCGTGACGCTTTCCGCCATGTCGGCGATATCCCAGCCAAGCACCTCGCCGACCGTAAGATCGCGGAAGAAAACCGGCGAGCCGAGTGAGATCGAGCCGAGTCTTGCAGCTTTCACGTGAACGGTGCGTCCGGCAGCGTCCGCTTCGAGAACCGGCGGGTCTTCCCTGCCGACGAATTCCCGCTTCGCCTTGCCGCCTTTCGGACCCGGCCGCATACCGACATAGGAGCCCGATAGCAACGTTTCGAGGCCGGAGACATTGCCGGCGAACAGGCGCGGCTTGACCACCCAGAATTCGGTTTGCTCGCTCAGCAGAGGCTCGACCTTGCGGGCCGTGGCGATGGTAACCACGACATGCGCGTTGTCGGCGGAAAGCTGCAGGTCCTTGACGGTGCCGAAAACGATGTCCTTGAACTTCAGCAGCGACTTGCCGGCTTCCAGGCCTTCCGCGGTCCGAAACGAGATCTTGATGGTCGGCCCCTCCTTCGACAGCGTATCCCACGCCAGCCACGCGCCGATCGCGACGGCGACCAGCGGAATGATCCAAATGGCTGAAATGCGCCGGCGCGCGGTGGTGCGTGCGACGGGATGAGGCGGGGCGGTGTCGGTCAAAGAAGCTTCCTGTCGAGCCGCGGATCCACTGTCAGCACGCCCGTCGGCGGCGACCCGCAGGGCGAACGTTCCCGGTTGTCGATAAGCTCATCGTGAGTATCCGCGCTGAGATCGCCGATGCAGCTTGGCTGCTCAACTATAGGGCGACGCTCTGCGAGCTGCCATCACGTTCACGCCGCCATCCGCGGATCGCTGGCGAGTTTCAGGCCGATTGGGCCGTCGCCGCCGCGGCGGACGACGTCGTCGGCATGGTTTCAATGTGCAGCGTGCGCGTCGGAAAGGCGAATTCGACGCCGTGATTCTTCGCCAATGCCATGATCTGATAAAGAATTCGCTCGCGCTCCCGCATTTCTTCCCCGGCATTCGCCACCAGCAGGTGAAAAATCACGACGATGTTGAGGCTGCTTTCACCAAATTCATTGAAACGCACATGGAAATTATCTTTCCTCGTCAGGGGATGCTCGGTCAGCAGCTCCTCTATCCCCAGCGAAAACGCCTCCATCTTTTCGGCTGACGTGCCGTAGGCCAGCTGCACCAGAAAGCGCTCGCGAAACATCGTCCGCAGGCTGAGGTTTTCGACGGTGGCGTTGACGACGATGTTGTTGGGGATCGAGATCAGCGAATTGTCCGACGTGCGGATGCGCGTGCTGCGGAATCCGACCTCCTCGACCGTCCCTTCGCCGCTGCCGACCCTGATGCGATGCCCGACCCGGAAGGGCTTTTCGAACATGATCAGCACCGAACCGAGGAAATTCGCGAGGCTGTCACGGGCGGCAAGGGCGATCGCGAGGCCGCCGACGCCGAGGCCGGCCAGCACCGAATAGGCCGGGAACCCGAGTTCGTCGGCTGCCTCCATCAGCAGCGCGACCGCGATCATGATACCGACGAAGCGTGCGCAGAGGCGGATCAGCTGGCTGTCCAGGCTGGGCCGCGTCAGCCGTTCCGATCCCGCGATCGCCTCGCCGAGGATGCCGGCGCCGACCACCGACACCCATGCGGCGCTGCCGAAGACGACGATGGTCTGAGCGAAGGCGATGACGATCCGCGGGGTGCCGATAATCCGCAGCACGAGGGCCAGCACCGTTACGAAGAAATAGCCGACGACGATGACGGCAAGCGGCGTCAGCAGCGAATCCCAGCCCGGCCCCGCCTCGTCTTCGCGGCGGCGCGCAAGGCGGCGCGCGCCGCGGTGTACGCCGTAAATAAACAGCCCGCTGACCAGAAGGCCGAACGTCAAACCCAGCCATTGCCATAGCGCGACGTCGACAACGCGGGTCCTGAGCCACGGCGGCAGCCTGACCATCCAGCGCGTCGGGATCAGCCGGTCCAACCCGGCCGGAGAGTTCGCGACGATTTCGTAGATCGTCGCCGTCTGGTTCCCGCTCAAAGCGCGATAGATGTCGCTCAACTGCTGCGCCGGGCCGGGCCGGTAGGGCAGGCTCTTGACGCGCTCGTAGAATTCCGGGATCCGACTGAGTGTGTCCGCCGAAACCAGATAATCGCCGGCGCGGTGCCCTTCCTCGACCAGGACGAAATCGATCTCCGTGTCGGGCAGCCGCCACCGCTTGGCGGACGACCGCGCCATCGCATCTCGATCGGGAATTGAAGCGGCCGGAGGCAGCTCGATACGATCGAGGATTTCCTTGAGCTGGATCGCCCGCTCGGCCCCGACGATGTCCCGGACAACCGGGAAAATCTTGGACGTGTCCAGGGCTTGCACGGCCCGGAGGGCATTTGAACGCATGCCGGCGAGGCGCCGTCGCTCGTCCGCACTCAGATAGAGCCGGTCGGATGCGGCATAGCTGCCGATCAGATCGACCGCGGCGGCATAGCCGCTGTCCATGCTCGCGACAAAGCTTTCGAGCGTCGCTCGCGGACTGGACATATTGGGCGGGCGCAGCGGCGTTGCATCTGCCGCACTCGCGGTGCCGGACCAGCAAGACAGGTACGCGACCACAGCGGCCGCGGCGAGACGATGTATGGATATCTTTGCCATCAACCCGAATGCCGCGAAATCAGGACCACTGCGCCGTACTCATCGCAACCGAGGGCGCACAACTCCCAGTTGCCCGGGCAAGGCGACAGCAGGATTGTAGCGCTATCGCGCCGGTCGGGGAAAGATCGTTCGGCTCGCCGGCGCACGGCGCCGGGTTGTGGGCTATTTTTTCTTGGCGTCCTCGACGACCTTCTTGCAGGCGTCCGCGAGCTGGCCGTTATGCTTATCGAGACAGGCGATAATGCGGCCCCCGCCGGGCATGGTCCCCTTGCAGAATTTGTCGTAATCCGCTTTGCAGGCGGTTTGTTGTTCGGCGGTCATGGTCTGGGCCAACGCCGGCAACGGCAGGCACAGGACGATCGCAACCACAATGGTGCGCAGCATTTGGCAGTCCCTCATCCGACGGTCCTCAGCGCAGCGATTGCTTAGCCCGGCACCGCACGGACCGTCAACTTGGCGACACCCCGTCCGGACAGCCCGGTTATCGGCCGACGCTCCGTCGATGGTGCGCTGCCGGGAAACCACGCGCGCCAGCACGGAGACGCTATCGTTACGCCTGTCGTCAGCGAGCGCCCCGGCGGTTTACGGGGCCGCCGAGGTTCGCACTGCCCGGCGCGCCAACACCGGGAGCCCCCACGCCGACACCGGGTGCGACTCCTACTCCCGGAGCCCCCGCGCCCACGCCGGGTGCAACTCCAACTCCCGGCGCGCCGACACCGGGTGCGGCAACTCTCGGCGCAACAACTCTCGGCGCCTTTCGCACGACACAGCCCTTCGGCACGCCGACGGTTTTGCAATAAACGACCGCTTCGGCCGGCATCGCCACGACCGCCGACAGGCCCACAGCGCAGACGTACAACAGTGTTCTCAACGGGAAACTCGATCTTTCGGGCAGCCGCTCTCAGCCCGACCTGGCGCGGGTCAACCTGCGCCTTCCCCGACGATTGGGCAATAATCTTTTGCGATATCCCGCGCGTTCAACCACGCGGGATATCGCGGGATATCAGCGACAAGCTCAAATGGCCGGCCGGCGCTACGCACCCTCGACGACGGACGGTTCGGGTCGCTGCTCACCGGCAATCCGGACGGTCGGGCGAGGTTCGCCCGATCCGCTAACAGCGAGAGATGACAGCGCCGGGCGCTCGATCCACCGGTTGTATTGCGCGGGTGGTTGTGTATTGCGGTTGGTTGTATTTTGCGATTGTTTGAGTCAACATCGGATACAAGCGAGGCTGCTTCCTCGCCGCGCGCCTGCTCGGCAAACAGTTAAGAAAAGCGCGATGGCCCTGTTCGGGGATCGGTAGGTTAGGACTAGTTTTTGCCGGCCGTATCCGAAGTGAGCTGTTATATCAGCACTCTGAGTACCGCGTTAACCTTTTGCTGGATGAGCACAATTATAGGGATGCTCGGCCAAAGCACGTGAGATAGCCTCGCAATCCGAGCCCCTCCGTTGTGCGCTGCATGATGCGGAGGATATGATGAGGACGTTCAGCTCGACCCGGAAGCCCGCGGCGCCGATGGCGCAACTTCGCGAGCTGAGCGAGGATCAACTCGATCAGGTGGTGGGGGGCGCGGGACCCGCTGCGGCACCCGATCCGCATCAATTCGACCAAGCGGCTGGGTTCGATACCTCCAGCCTGCACCTCGATGCGGCGGCGCTGGCCAGCGGCCAGGGCGAGGCCGACGTCGCGCATGCGGTTGCCGACGGACAAGCCACCGATATCCAGGCGATCCACCTGCTCGAGACCGCGGCCACAACCGATCACACCAGCGTGACCCAGGCACTGGCCGGCTTTGCCGGCCAGATCACCGGTGTCAGCGGACATATGAGCGACGGCTACCTGGTTGGCGGCGAAATCGCCAATTTGATTTCCACCAATCAGGTCACCACCGGTCAGGCGCTGCAGGATCTCGGCGCGGCGGTCACCGCCCACAGCCTCAATGCCGACCAGGCGATATCGGTGCTGGCCGGCGTCGCCGCGCATGGCGGCACCGACCTCCAGAATGCCGTGGGCGGCGAGATCGCCACCCTGATCAACGACCACCAGATTCCAGCGGACAAGGCGCTGACCGACATCGGCAGCGCCCTGAGCTCGCACAATTTGAGCCCGGACCAGTCGATCGCGGTGTTGAGCGGCCTGGCGGCGCACGGCGATGCGGCGCTGCAGGGTGCCGTCGGCGGCGAGATCGCCGCCCTGATTGCCGATCACCAGATCCCGGCCGCGAGCGCTTTGGCGGATGTCGGCGCGGCGGTCGCGACGCACAATTTGACGCTCGAGCAGTCGATCGCCGTCCTCGCAGGCGTCGCGGCGCATGGCGATGCCGCGCTGCAGGTCGCCGTCGGCGCCGAGATATCCACCCTCGTGGCGCAGCAGGACGTGCCGCCGGGCGAGGCGTTTTCCGACGTCGCGAAGGCCGTCGGCGCCGGCTTGCTCGATCCGACCCAGGCGATCGCCGTGTTCGTCGGATTCGGTGCACAACCCGGCGGTTTGGCGGATGCCACGACGCAGATCGAGTCGCTGGTGTCGGGACAATCGATCAGCGCCGACGAGGCGGTCGCGGCGCTGGCAGTCCTGGCGGCGCAGAACCCGGCAAATGTCTCGACGGCCGGAAGCGCGATCGCCCTGCTGATCGACGAGGGGCAGCTCTCGGCGTCGGAAGCGGTGGCCGATATCGGCCTCGCCGTCGCCGGAAATACGCTGAATCCGGACCGTGCGGTCGCCGTCCTGGCGAGCCTCGCGGCGAACGGCGACACGGAGATCAAGCTTGCGGCCGGCGGCGAGGCCTCGGCGCTGGTCGCGGGCGGCTATCTGAGTGCCTCGCAGGCGATGGCCGATCTGCACAATGCGGTGACCTCGAACGCACTTACCGCGGCGGACGCGATCCCGGTCATCCTGGGTTTCGCTGCGCAGCACGGGACCTCCGGGCAGGCAGCGGCCGGCGCGAGCGAGATTGCCGCATTGGTCTCGTCCCACCAGATCACGGCCGATCAAGCCGTTGCCGTCCTGGCCGGCACGCAAGGCGCCGACGAACCCGGACTTCAGGCCGCAGCCAACCAGGCGACGGTCAGGCTGGTCGCCGATCATCTGATTACCGCCAATCATGCAATCGAAGTCCTGACCGGCACGGCCGCCACCGGTGGCGCCGACCTCCAGAACGCAGCCGGGCAGGTCGTCGCCGCGCTGGTGACCGCCCACCAGATTACGGCAGACCAGGCGGTCACGACATTGACCGGCGTCGCCGCGCAGCCGGGCAACGCCGCCCTCCAGGTTACTGTCGGAACCGAGGTTTACGCGCTGGTCTCCGGTGGATTGTTGACCGCCTCGCAAGCGGTGACCGACATCGACCGGGCGGTTACGGCGCACACGCTGACCGGGGCGGCGGCAATTCCATTGCTGGTCGGTTTTTCGGCGCACGAGGGCAATTTCGGTCAGCTTGACGCGGCTGCGGGCGAAATCTCGGCGCTGGTATCGAGCCGGCAACTTACCGCCGACCAGGCTGTGACGGCGCTTACCGCGGCCGCGAACCTGAGTTTGGCCGATGCGGCGACGGCCGGTTACGACGTCGCTGCCCTGATCGGTCGCGGACAGATCACGGCCGCTCAGGCGATTGGCGACATCAATGGCGCATACGGCGCGCACGCGCTGTCGGCGGACGAAACCGTGGGCCTGTTGGCGGGGATCGCGGTCGGCAGCGGCAACGTGGCGACGCAAGTGGCGGCCGGCAGCGCCATCGGTCAATTGCTCGGCCGCGCGCAGGTGACCGGCACCGAAGCCGTCGGCGTGATCGAGGCCGCGGCTGCGACGGGCATCCTGCCGGAAATCACGGCGACGCAACATCTGTCGCTGTTCGAGGGGCTGGCGGCGGGCGGCGGCACCTCCGGCCAGATCGCAGCCGGCAACGGCCTGTTTGCCCTGGTCGCGGACGGTCTGCTGACCGCGTCGCAAGCATCGGGCGCCATCGGCGATGCCGTTACGGCGCACGTACTGACCGCGGCACAGGCGATTCCATTGCTGGTGACCTTCGCGGCGCAAACCGGCGAACACGGCGAGCTGGTCGCCGGGATCGGCGAGATTGCCGCGCTGGTCGCGCACCGCGACATCACCGCCGATCAGGCCGTCGCCGCCCTCGCCGGAGCGGGGTCGCATTTGGTGTCGGCGGCAGAGGTCGCCGGCTACGCGGTCGCCAACCTCGTCTCTCACGGGCAGATCACGACGGCGCAGGCATTGGCCGATATCGGCGCTGCGGTTGCGGCGCATACCTTGTCGGCGAAGGAAGCCGGGGTCGTGTTTGCCGGATTGGCCGCCGGCAGCACCGACGCGCCGACGCAACTCGCGGCAGGCGCCGCGATCGGACAGTTGGTCGCGAGCCAGCAGATCACGGGCGCGCAGGCGGTGGCGGATGTCGCCGCGGTGACCAACGGCAGCGGCATCCTGCCGGCCTTGCCTGTGACGCAGACTTTGACGCTGCTCGAAGGCATCGCGACGACCGGCGGCCTCGCCGGTCAGGCGGCGGCCGGCAACGGGATTGCTGCGCTGATCGACGGCGGGCAATTGACCGGCGCGCAGGCGCTTACCGCCATCTCCGGCGCGATCACTGCACACACGCTGACGGGCGTGCAGGCGGCCGGGGTCATCGCTGGAGTTACCGCCGGCGGCAATACCGCGCTCGACCTCGCCGCCGGCCAGGCGGTCCTCGGGCTGGTCACGGGCGGCCAGATCACCGCGGCGCAGGCGATCGCAGCGGTTGACGGTGCGGTCGCCGGACATTTCCTGGGGGCGACCGACGCCATCAGGCTGCTGGTCGGCTATTCGGCGCAGGCCGGCAATTTTGCACAGATCGGCGTCGCGGCGAACGAGATCGGCGCGCTGGTTTCGGGTCACCAGATCACGGCCGGCGACGCCGTCGCCGCGCTGACTGCCGTAGCCGGGGTGGCGCCGGCGGACGCCGCCGCGGCGGGCAACGCCGTTGCGGCGCTGATCGCGCAGGGGCAGATCACAGCACGGGATGCGGTCGCCGGCGTCGGCGCCGCCGTAGCCGGCCATTCGCTGACCGCGGATCAAGCGGCTGTCACGCTGGCTGCGGTGGTGGCCGCGAGCGGCACCAACACGGCGGTGCAACTGGCGGCCGGGGGCGGCATCGGCCAATTGATCGCCAGCGGCCAGATCAGCCCGGCGCAGGCGCTCTCCGACCTCGCTGCCGCCATCGTGCCGCCGTTGACGGTCGGGCAGAACGTCGCCGTGCTGGAAGGGATCGCCGCAACCGGCGGCATCCCTGGCGAAGTCGCGGCCTCCAACGGCATCTTTGCGCTCGTATCGAGCGGTCGGCTGACTTCGGCGAATGCGATCGCCAGCATCGACGGCGCGGTCACCGCGCACGCCCTGACGGCCGCGCAGGCGATCCCGCTGCTCGTCGGGTTTGCCGCGCATACCGGCAATTTCGGCCAATTGGCTGCTGCGAGCGGCGAAATCGCCGCGCTCGTATCGCATCGCCAGATCACCGCTGACCAGGCGGTCGGCGCGCTGTCCACGATCGCGACGCAAGGCGCTGCCTTTGCCAGCGTCGCCGGCTACGATATTGCAGCATTGATCTCGCGAGGCCAGATCACGGCAAACCAGGCCGCCACCGATCTGCGCGCCGCGGTGACGGCGCATACGCTGTCGGCGGATCAGGCGGTGACGGTGCTGGCGGGCGGCGCGATCGGCAGCAATGCGGGCAACGCGGGTGGCGCCGGCGAAGGGGCGTCGTATCTTTATTTCATGGACGACCAGCCGAAGGCGATGGCCTTCGAACAATATCTCGCCGCCCATCCCGGCGCGATCGACCTCTGGTTCGGCGGCCACACCCACACGAACCCGGACTACAATTTCAACGGCCGGACGCACATCGAGCTCAAGTGTGGCGCAAACTTCATCAACTGCTGTGCGCTCACGCGTTACCACGGCGTGCAGCATTC
>ORMF010356325.1_pt1 | contig 11610 bp, 8 predicted proteins | sample 1779871 | NCBI WGS metagenome assembly ORMF01 (sample SAMEA104232316, study PRJEB22302) | groundwater metagenome | biome: forest; feature: aquifer; material: groundwater | place: USA | collected 2011-08-07 | depth 5.4 m
AAAACCCCCCGTAGAACTCCCTGGCGCCGTTCGCCGGGTTGCGCGTGAACGCGACGCCCGAGCCAGACTGATCACCGGTATTGCCGTAGACCATCGCCTGCACGTTGACCGCGGTTCCCCACTCGGTGGGGATGTTGTACTTGCGACGGTAGACGATGGCGCGGTCGTTCATCCAGGAGCCGAACACGGCGCCGACGGCACCCATCAGTTGATCCCAGGGCGACGTCGGAAAGTTCCTGCCGGCGCGCTCCTTGACGAGCGCCTTGATGCGGACGACGAGCTCCTTCAGGTCGTCGACCGTGAGCTTGGTGTCCTCGATGTCCTGGTGATAGCGCTCGTGCTTCAGGGTCTCGATGACCACCTCGAACGGCTCGTGGTCCTCGCCGGAACGCTTCTGCACGCCGAGGACGACGTCGCCGTACATCTGGACGAAGCGGCGATAGCAGTCCCACGCGAAGCGCGGGTTACCCGTCTTCTTCGCGAGCGCTTCGACGGTCTGGTCGTTGAGGCCGAGGTTGAGGATCGTGTCCATCATGCCGGGCATCGAGTCGCGGGCTCCGGAGCGGACGGACACGAGGAGCGGGTCATTCAGATCGCCGAACTTCTTCCCGGTCTGCTTCTCGAGAGCGGCGATCCCGGCCTTCATCTGCGGTTGCAGCGTGGACGGATAGGCGCGCTTGTGATCGTAGTAGTAGGTGCAGACCTCGGTCGTGATGGTGAAACCCGGAGGCACCGGAAGGCCGATGCGACACATCTCGGCGAGGTTGGCACCTTTGCCACCGAGGAGCGGCTTCATGGTGCCGTTGCCGTCGGTCTTCTTGCCGAAGAAATACACGTACTTGCCCTTCGCGCCCGCCGTCGGCGCCGCGCTCTTCTTCGCCGCCGTCTTCTTCACTGCTTTCTTCGCCATCGACTTTTTCTGTTCCAGTAGCGGCGGATCCTGTGGGACCTCTGCCGGTAGCGCGGGTCCTTCGAGCCCGCCGGGTCGTTATGACTCCGTTACGATTTCAGAAATATCCGCAATATCCAGGACCAGGTCGCGCAGCGTGGCGACCAGCGCCAGCCGTGCGGTCCGAAGCGCCTCGTCATCCGCCATCACCAGCACGTCGTCAAAAAACTTCGCGACCGACGGCTGCAGCGCGGCGATCGCGGCAAAGGCCTCGCGATACTCGCCGCGCTGGGATGCGCCGTGGATAGTTGGAGCGCGTGCGTGCAGCTCCGCCAGAAGCGCCTGCTCCGACGGTTCCTTCAACGTGGCGGTCATGCCTCGCAACGCATCCGGCGGCGCCGCGGCCACACCCTTCGTGATGTTCTTCACGCGCTTGAACAATGACGCGACACCCTGCAGCGCACCCGAACCACTCATCTGCGCAAGCGCCTCGAGCTTTCGCTTTGCCTCGTGCACGTCGAGCCGATCGAGATCCGCCTGCACGACCGCCCGGATGTTACGCAGGTCGAACCCTCGCTGCTCGAACAGGTAGAGGACGCGCTCGCGGACGAAGGGATACAGCGCCTGCTTGGTCTCGGACGAGAAGCCCCAAGGTTCCGCGGCCTTTGCGAGCAGTGCGCCGATGGCGACGCGTGATGTGACACCGGTCACTTCCGGCAGGTCCGCGAGGATCTTCATCGCGCCCTGCGTCTGCCGCCGCAGCCCGAGCGGATCGCGCGAGCCAGTGGGGCGCTCGCCCGCGGCAAACATGCCCGCCACCGAATCGAGCTTGTCGGCCAGCGAGACGGCCGCCCAGGTCACCGCCGCCGTCCCCAGGTGTGGCCGCGATGGCGGCGCGTTGGCTTCCACGCCGATCGGCAGGTAGTGGTAATAGATCGCCTTCCAGACCGCCTCTGGCTGCCCTTCCTCGCGTGCGTAGATACCGCCCATCGTCCCTTGCAGCTCGGTCAGCTCCCTCACCATGTCGGTAGCGAGATCCGCCTTCGACAGCCGCCCCGCGCGTTCGGCATGCGGCGCCGAATCGGGTTGCTGGAACGCGTCGCGGGAAACCCATGCCGCAAGGGACGCGACGCGTTCCACCTTCTCGCGGTACGTGCCGAGTTTCTTGTGAAACAGGATCGTCGACAACCGATCGATGCGCGACTCGAGCGTGGTCTTCCGATCCTCGTCCCAGAAGAACCGCGCGTCGCGCAGCCGCGCCGTCAGCACACGCTCCGAGTTGCGGGCGATGACCTCGGGCTTTTCCGCCGGCGTGTTCGTCACAGCCAGGAATGCGGGCTTCAACTTCCCTTCTTCGTCCACGACCGGAAAGTAATGCTGGTGATGAATCATCGTCGTCGTCAGCACTTCCTCCGGCAGCTGGAGGAACTCCACAGGGAAATGCCCCGCGACGACCGACGGATATTCAACGAGGTCCGGCACTTCCTGCAGCAGCGACGACTGCGCAGCCACGAGCCCGCTGACCCGTCCACCGAGCTTGCGCGCGTGCGTTTCGAGCTCGCGGCGGATCCTCGATTCGCGCTCGCTCCGATTCAGGATGACAAAATTCTCGAGCAGGCGCGCCTCGTAGTCTTCGAACGTCTTGACCTTGATCGCGCGCCCCGCGCGGCCGCTGGTCGTCAGGAACCGATGCCCGTAGGTGTTGGGTCCCGAGCGGATGTCCTGCACGAGCGGCCCTTGCGCCATCTCGGTGCGTCGAATGACGAAGGGAACCACGCGGCCGCCGTAAAGCAGAATCAACCAGCGGATCGGGCGCGCGAACACCAGATCGCCCTTCCCGTCTTCGAGGTACGCGTCCCAGCGCATCTGCTTCGGAAACGTCAGGTCGCGCAGCAGTCCCCCGAGTACGTCGCCCAGGACGTCGACGGTGGCCTTCCCGCGCTGATGCACGCGATACGCGAGGTAGGTGCCCTTCGGTGTCTGGCTGCGCTCGAGCGCGCTGACCTCGACGCCGCATTTCTTTGCGAAGCCGACGGCCGCCGGCGTGGGGTCGCCTTCCGGCTTGAACGCGGCGGATACCGGAGGGCCCATGACCAGCTCTTCGTGATCTGTCTGCCGCTCGGCCAGCTTCGCGCCGCGCGCCGTGAGGCGCCGCGGCGTGCTGTAGCTGCCCGCGGGTCGATCGCTGGTCAGCCGTGCCTCTTTCAGACGCGCATCGAGATGCGACGCGACCTGCGACGTCAGCCCCGGCAGCCAGCTCGCCGGTATCTCCTCGCATCCGATCTCGATGAGCAGCTCGCGATCCATCAGAGCCCGTCGCCCACAGCCGATGGCACGGTGGCATCAACGTACGCTCTCGCGATCCTTACGGCGAGCTGCCGGACGCGCAGGATATAGGCGGTGCGTTCGGTCACGCCGATGCTGCCGCTCGAGTCGAGAATGTTGAACAGGTGCGAGCACTTCAGACAGAACTCGAGCGCCGGCCAGATCAACCCCGACGCGAGCAGCTTCTCGCCCAGCGCGTAGTTCCTGTCGAACAGATCGCGATGCGCCGCGGAGAACTCCTCGAGCGGCATGTCAACCTGGCCAAACGCGTACTTCGACTGCTCGATCTCCTCCTGCAGCCGCACTTCTCCGTACTTCACGCCGCCGCCCCACTCGAGATCGAAGATGTTGTCCACGCGCTGCAGGAACATCGCGATACGTTCGAGACCATATGTAATCTCGCACGAGATCGGCGCGAGGTCGATGCCGCCGACCTGCTGGAAGTACGTGAACTGGGTGATCTCCATCCCGTCGAGCAGCACCTGCCAGCCGATGCCCCAGGCGCCGAGCGTCGGCGATTCCCAGTTGTCTTCCTCGAACCGGATGTCGTGCTGGCGCGGATTGATGCCACACGACTCGAGGCTCTCGAGATAGAGCTGCTGCACTTCGTCGGGCGACGGCTTGAGAATCACCTGGTACTGGTGATGCTTGAACACGCGGTTCGGGTTCTGGCCGAAGCGACCGTCATCGGGACGACGCGAGGGCTGCACGTACGCAACGCTCCACGGCTTTGGTCCCAGCACGCGGAACAGCGTCTCCGGATGGGAGGTGCCGGCGCCGACCTCGAGATCGAGCGGCTGCTGCAGCAGGCAGCCGTGCGAAGCCCAGAAGGCGGAGAGTTTGAGGATGAGATCCTGAAGCGTCACGCAAGCAGCTAATTGTGGCGCCGCAGATCCCGAAGCACCCGATCCGATTTCAATGTCTTCTCCAGGTGCATCGCAATCAGCGCGCGATGCACGTTCTCGAGCTCCCTCAGCACGCCGCCGGGCACCGGGAGATCACCAACGTTCTGCGGCGTCACGCTCCGCGCTGCCGCCAGAAACGCCATCGCACCGTCCGAGAGCGTTCCACGAGCTTCGGGGTACACGCCCTGCAGCCGGAGCAGCCAGTACTCGAAGTAGCGCGCCAGTGGTTCGACCGGCGCCCCCGCGTCCAGCGCGTCGAGCATCGAGGTGCCCAGCCGGTAGAGCCGATCGTCGGCATCGGCATCCTGCGCCCATTCGTCGAGCAGCTCGGCGAAGTAGCCCAGATATCCGAGCGCGTCGACGTGTTCGTCGGGCCCGCCTGCGGGCGGACCTGCCTCGGAATCCATCGCAAAACCCAGCGGGGATCTGACCGTCTCGGCGTAGTTCAATCCGACCAGCTCGCGCTGTTCCTTCTCGAAATATGCCACGCGTGCCTCGGTCAGCGGCTCGAGGGCAGCGCCAAACCGCGATCGCGGCCGCCTCGCGCCTTTCGCCACACCGCGCTTCTTCCCGCGATCGCGTGTCAGGAAGACGACGATGCGGTCGGCTTCGCCGAGCTTGTAGGTGCGGAGAATCAAGGCGTCGGCTGTGTACAGCGGCACGAACGTCACTATTGTAATGGCGTAACGACTGAGTTCACCCCGTGACGATCAGGTATCGCGCGAAGATCGTCGCCAGACCCAGAAACGAGAAGAACCCGAACACATCCGTCAACGTGGTGATGAACACCGAGGAGGCGAGCGCGGGGTCTATCTTGGCGGCACGCAACCCAAGCGGAATCAGCACGCCGGCGGTCGCCGCGACAAACAAATTGATGACCATCGCCGCGCCCAGGACGAGCCCGAGCACCGGATCCCCACGCGTGGCCCACGCCACGCCGGCTGCGACGATCCCGAGCACCAGGCCGTTGCCGATCCCAACGGCCGCTTCCTTCAGCAGCGCCTTCCGCGAATTCGCCCAACTCAGTTCACCGAGCGCGATACCACGAACAATCACCGTGAGCGTTTGCGTCGCCGCGTTGCCGCCCATCCCGGCGACAATCGGCATGAACACCGCCAGGATCGGCAGGGCGTCGATCGTGTTGGTGAACAGGCCGACGACCGCCGCGGCAAGAAAGGCGGTCGCGAGGTTGACGCCAAGCCACGGCAGGCGCTTCCGTAGCGACTCACCCGCGGGCGTGAACACCTTTTCATCGCCGGACACACCGGCCAGACGATAGATGTCCTCGGTCGCCTCGTCCTTGATGACGTCGATCACGTCGTCGACCGTGATGACGCCGACGAGCTTGTTCTCTTCGTCGACGACAGGAATCGCGAGCAGGTTGTACGACGCGACCTGGCGCGCGACTTCCTCCTGGTCCATGTCGGCGCGCGCGCTGATCAGATCCGCCGTCATGATCCGCTTCAGTGGCGTTTCCGGGGAGACCAGGAGGAGTCGCCGCAGCGACACGACGCCAACGAGGTGCCGCCGCTCGTCGACGACGTAGAGGTAGAAGACCATCTCGACGTCGCGGTTGGTCTGCAGCTCGGTGATCGCTTCGCCGACGGTCATGTCCTCGCTGAGGGCGAAGACATGCGGGTTCATGATGCGGCCGGCCGTCTGTTCGTCGTATTCGAGGAGGTTCTCGACGACGCCCGATTCCTTCGGACGCATGAGGTCGAGGACCGCGGCGGACAGCTCTTCCGGGAGGTAATCGATCAGGGCCGCGGCATCGTCCGACGGGATTTCCTGCGCGAGTTTCGCGATCTCTTCGGCGGAACGGGTGGCCAGAAGTGCTGCGCCCGCTTCGGGGCCGAGCTCCGAGATCGCCTCCATCGCGAGACGACCGTTACGCTCGGCGAGGAGGCTGAACGCGGCTTCGCGATCCTTGTCGGGAAGCCCGCTGAACACCTGGGCGAGATCGGCGGGGTGCTGCTTCTGCAGCAGGTTCAGCAGGTTTGCGGACGCACCAATGCGCAGCAGTCGCTTGACCGAGTCGAGCACGAGATCGATTCTTCGCTGCGCCGCCATGGTGAATTTCCGTCAGGCCCCAAACAGTTCAATCTAACACGCGACACGTGCAAAATCGCCGCGAAAAATGCGGGCGCCTTCAGACGTTGACCACTTCGGAGTGGGGATTGGGAGTTGGGAGTGTGAGCGTCAGGGTCTCTCGCGTGCGTCACCGATCGCGATGCAGCCCCATTTCGTCGAGCAGCCGTTCATCGTTGCGCCAGTCTGACTTCACCTTGACATGGAGGTCGAGGTGCACCCGAGCGTCGAGGTAGCGCTGCAGCTCCGCCCGCGCCGCCGTCCCAATCGCCTTGATCATCGCGCCCGCGCGCCCCACGACGATCGGCTTCTGCGATTCGCGGTCCACGAGAATCGTGCAATAGAGCTTGATAATCGTGTCCTCACCCGCCGGCTCCAGGCGATCGATGATGACCGCCGTGGAGAACGGCAGCTCGTCGTGGGTCATCTGCAGGACCTGCTCCCGGATGATTTCGCTCATGAAGAATCGTTCCGGCTGATCCGTCACGTAGTCAGCCGGGTACAAAGGCTCACCTTCCGGCAGATGTCGCACGAACAGCGTCTCGAGAACGTCGACATTGGTCCCGTCGGCTGCGGAGATCGGCACGATCTCCACGAACGGATGCGCGCGGCTGTAAGTCTCGATGATCGGCAGCAGCTTCGGCTTGGACACGACGTCGACCTTGTTCAGGGCAAGGATCGCCGGGGGCTTGACGTCCTGGAGCAGCTTCAGCAGATATCGATCGCCAGGCCCTGGCTTCACGGACACGTCGACGACGAGCGCCAGCACATCGACCTCGCGCATCGCGTCGAGCGCCACGTCGACCATCCGCCTGTTCATGCGGTGGGTCGGTTTGTGGACGCCGGGTGTATCGACAAACACAACCTGGCCCGCGTCGTAGTTCTTGACGCCGACGATGCGCGTGCGGGTCGTCTGCGGCTTGTCGGACACGATCGCCAGCTTGTGGCCGACGATCCTGTTGAGAAGGGTCGACTTGCCGGCGTTCGGCCGGCCGAGGAACGCAACGAAACCGGCTTTCACCCTACCTCTCCTCCGCTGTGACCGCTTCTTCGCGGCGGCGGAGGCGCACCTTCGTAATCCTGCGGCGCTCGACCTCGAGAACTTCGACGTCGAGGCCGTCCACATCGAAGCGCTCGCCGACATATGGCATCCGGCCGAGGTGCGAGAGCAGGTAGCCGCCCACGGTCTCGAATCCCTCGCGCTCGATTTCGATGCCGAGCCGATCCTTCACCTCGTCCACGCTCACCTTGCCGCTGAAGACGAACGTGCCGTTGCCTTCGTCCATCACGGTCTCGCTCTCGACGTCGTACTCGTCGCGAATCTCGCCGACGATCTCCTCGAGCAGATCCTCGACGGTCACGAGGCCGGCGGTCCCGCCGTATTCATCGACCACGATCGCCATCTGCGCCTGCCGCCGCTGCATCTCCTTCAGGAGCTCCGAGACGCGCTTGCTCTCCGGGACGAAATACGCCGCCCGCATGAGCGTCGTCATCGGCGGCTCGGCGCTCGGCGGCAGCGCCACCAGGTCCTTCACGAAGACGATGCCGACAATGTTGTCCAGGTTGTCCCGGTAGACCGGCATCCGGGAATACTGCTGTTCACGGAAGAGGGTTCGAAGGTCCTGCAGCGTGGCGTCCACCCGGATTGCGACGATGTCGGGACGCGGCGTCATCACCTCGCGAACAACCGTCTCCGTGAAGTCCACGATTGACTGCAGCAGTTCACGCCCTTCCGCCTGCGAGATGACTCCCTGATCCTCCGCCTGGTCGGCGGCGGCGGGGGCGTCGGTTGCGGTTTCCGGCGCGGTCTCACCGTTGGCCACCTCGCGGTCGCGGCTCGAATCGATGATGTCGACGAGCGTTGCCGTCAGCGGACGCGCGAGACGCGCAAGCGGCGTGAACACCGGCAGCAGGATGTCGAGGACCGCCTCGGGATCGTGTCTCGAGATGAGCGCGGGCAGCAGGTGCTCGCACACGATCACGAAGGCGGCGAGCGAGACGACGAACACCGCAATCGATCGCGCATCGCGGATGTCACTGAGGCGCACGATCAGCACGCCAGCGGCGACCAGGCAGCCGCCAATCAGCAGCCGGACCGGGATGAACAGCTGCAGCGGATCGTCGAGATAGCGCCCGAGGCGATCGCTGCGTCCGCCGCGCTCGGCCATGAGGCGAAGCGAAAGACGCATCAGCGCGCTGAACGCGGCCTGCACCGTGCCGAGAAACACCGTCGCGCATCCGAGCAGGAAGAGAGCAAGCGGCGTCATGATGAGATGGGGTCGGGAGTCATTACTTTTCGCGTAATGACTCCCGCCCCCCTCTTTCGATTAGTCCTTCCACGAGACCGCCGCGGTGTCGGAGGCGGTGTTCGGCGCGAGCCATGCGGCCGTCATCGCGCTCGTGATCATAGCCGAGCAGATGCAGCAGGCCATGGAGCGCTAGAACACGCAGTTCGGTCGCCAGTGAATGACCGGCCTCGCGAGCCTGGCGTCTGGCGACTCCGGCGGCAATCACGACGTCACCGAGGTATCCGCGCTCGTCGGCGGGAAATGACAGGACGTCCGTTGGTGTGTCCTTCTTTCGATATCGGCGGTTCAGGGCGCGCACGCGCGCATCGGGGATCAGCGCCACGGTCATGTGGCCACAGGCACGCGCCGGAGCAATCGACGAAAGCCAGGCCGCGAGTCCATGAGCGCGAATCGTGGGGGGAGCCACGACATCAACCGTCAGCCGCGGCGCCGACCTTCTAGGTCCGCGGCTTTTAACCATTTTTCGTAAATGCGTCGTACGCCTTGACGATCTGCTGCACCAGCTTGTGGCGGACCACATCACGCTCGTCGAAGTACACGAAGGCGATCCCTTCCACCTTTCGAACGACCTTCAATGCCTCGACCAGACCAGACATGCGTCCCGTGGGGAGATCGATCTGCGTGATGTCTCCCGTCACGACGGCCTTCGATCCGAAGCCGAGGCGCGTGAGGAACATCTTCATCTGTTCGCTGGTCGTGTTCTGTGCTTCATCAAGGATGACGAACGCGTCGTTCAACGTGCGCCCTCGCATGAAGGCAATGGGCGCCACCTCGATCGTCCCGCGTTCGACGAGGCGTGTCGCCTTCTCGGTGTCCATCATGTCGTAGAGCGCATCGTAGAGCGGCCGCAGGTACGGGTTCACCTTCTCGGCAATATCACCGGGCAGAAAGCCCAGCTTCTCGCCCGCTTCGACCGCCGGACGCGCCAGGACAATCCGGCTCACCTTCTTCTCGAGCAGGTACGTCACGGCCTGCGCCATCGCCAGGTAGGTCTTGCCGGTACCGGCGGGACCGACGCCAAAGACGATGTCGAACTGCTCGATCGCGTCGAGATACTTTCGCTGGTTGACGCTTTTCGGCGTCACACGGCGGCGTGTGACCTGTTTCTGCCCTCCCTTGAGGAAGTAGTCGCGCAGGTCAACGTTTGCGTTGTCAACAAGGAGCTGCGCCGCGGTCTTGACGTCACCGTTGGCAAGTGGATAGCCCTCGTCCACCAGGTCCTTCAGCTGCTTGAAAATCAGCTGCGCCCGCAGCTCGTCCTTCGGATCGCCCTCGATCGTGATCTCGCCCCCATGCGTCCGAATCTGGACGTTCAGCAACGCTTCGATGTGTTTCAGGTTCGCGTCGCGCGCGCCGTAGAGCGTCTCGATGCCTTCTTCGGGAAGGGAGATCTTCTTCATCAGGAATTTTGTTCAGCCCTTCATCAGGATTTCTGTTCGGCGCGCTCACGCAGCTGGATATGAAGCTCGCGCAGCTGCTTGGCGTCGACGGCCGACGGCGCGTCCGACATCAGGTCGACCGCCGTCGCGGTCTTCGGAAATGCGATGACCTCGCGGATGGAGCTTTCGTTCGAAAGGATCGCGGTCATGCGATCGAGCCCCAGCGCGATGCCGCCGTGCGGCGGGGTGCCATATTCAAGCGCCTCGAGGAAGAAGCCGAAGCGGAGCTTCGCCTCCTCCGGGCTGATGTTGAGCAGCGAGAAGATCCGGCTCTGCATCGTCGAGTCGTGAATTCGAATGCTGCCGCCGCCGATTTCGCTGCCGTTCAGCACGAGGTCGTACGCCTTCGCGCGCACGTGGCCCGGGTCGGTGTCCAGCTTTCCCATGTCCTCGTCATGCGGTGAGGTGAACGGGTGATGCATCGAGTTGTAGCGCTTCTCCTCGGGATCCCACTCCAGCAAAGGAAACTCCACCACCCAGGTGAATGCATACTCGTCCGGCTTCAACAGGCCGTCCTTCTTCGCAAGAATCAGCCTCAGCTGGCCAAGCAGCTTCGACGTCGAGTCCGGCTCCCCCGCCGCGAGGAACATCATGCCGCCATTGCCCGTCGAGGTCGCATCGAGCATCTGTCTCACCGCGTCCTCGCCCATCGCTTTCATCACCGAGCTCGTCACCCCGCCGTCGTCCAATCGGCGTGCCCAGACGAGGCCGGTGGCGCCCAGCTGCTGCTTCGCCATGTCGACGATGCCGTCGACCTCGCTGCGGGAGTAGTGGCTCGCTTTCGGGATGACAAAGCCGCGCACGGTGCCACCACTGGCGACGATCTCCTTGAACACGCGGAAGCTCGAGTCGCGAAACAGCTCGCGGAGGTCCTGGATTTCCATCCCGGGACGGAGATCCGGCTTGTCGGAGCCGTACTGTGCGACCGCGTCGGCATATGACATGCGCGGAAACGGCGTCTTGATGTCGCGCCCGATGACCGCGAAGATGTCGCGCATGAGCGGTTCGATGACGCCGTAGATCGTCTCCGGCCGCGCGAACGACATCTCCACGTCGACCTGCGTGAATTCAGGCTGGCGGTCGGCTCGCAGATCCTCGTCGCGGAAACATCTGCAGATCTGGACGTAACGGTCCATGCCCGCGATCATCAGGATCTGCTTGAAGAGCTGCGGCGATTGCGGGAGCGCGAAGAACTCGCCCGGATGGACGCGGCTCGGGACGAGGTAATCGCGGGCCCCCTCCGGCGTCGACTTCGTGAGAATCGGTGTTTCGATCTCGAGGAAGCCATTCGCGTCGAAGTATTTTCGAATCGCCGCGGATACCCGGTGTCGCAGGATGATGTTGTTCTGCAGCCGCGGGCGGCGGAGGTCGAGATACCGGTACTTGAGCCGCACCTCTTCCGACACCGACGTCTCGTCGGCCACGGAAAACGGGGGCGTTTTCGCTTCGTTGAGGATCGTGAGTGTGCGGACAACGACCTCGACTTCGCCCGTCTCCAGCTTCGGATTGATCGTCTCGGCAGAGCGACGACGCACCGTGCCCTGAACGCCGATGACGTATTCCGATCGCAGCCGCTTCGCCTTCGCCATCTGCGCCGCATCGTCGTTGTCGAAGACAATCTGCGTGACGCCTTCGCGGTCGCGGACGTCGATGAA
>ORMF010809501.1_pt1 | contig 11610 bp, 11 predicted proteins | sample 1779871 | NCBI WGS metagenome assembly ORMF01 (sample SAMEA104232316, study PRJEB22302) | groundwater metagenome | biome: forest; feature: aquifer; material: groundwater | place: USA | collected 2011-08-07 | depth 5.4 m
CCGGATTATCTGATGAGATGAATATGCTGGACCTTAAAACCTTAAAAGTTTTTGCTTATCTCAGAACTTGGGTGTTTAAAAATAAAACTCCGATGAAGGGGGAGAGATCAATTTTACTCAAACGTTTGGACAAACCGGTGAAACATTACTACACTCTTCAAAAAACCCTTGGGCAACCATTGATAGAAAAATCATTCCCACTGCAATCTATTTTCCGTCTTAAAACACGTTTTGCTAAAAAAAAATATTCCAGGAAATTGACTGAGGCTGAAGTGATCAAAATTCTAGCTGAAAGTTCTTATGTTTTTTACTTCCAAAAAATCTCGCAACCTGTCTATCAAAGAAAATATACTGATTTAATTAACCGACTTTTTGCTTCAAGTTTTCGGTTGCAAAAACAAATTCGGGGGTTTGATCTCACCACAAGCCCAGGGAAAAGCTTCTCGCATCTCATTATGGCGCAATGACTTAAAGAAAGCATTGTTCGCAGGTATAAAATATGTTATCTTTATTAAAGGATCAAAAAAATGAAAAAAGAAGAATCAGATGATTTTTTAGAAGAGAGAAGACGGTTTCTGAAGAAACTTCTGCGTGGGGCTATTTTTACAAGCGCCCTCATTTCCACATTTGTTATCCGCCAGACTTCAAGCGTTGCTGCTTCAGGCTGCTGTTGCTAACAATACTTCAAAATCTAAAAATTATTTCCCACCGGGTTTTAGAAAACCTGAAAAAAACAAACTGATTTCAAAAAGTATCCAGAGAGGAAAAGCCAAAAGACATTGGCTGAAAGGGTCAGGGGAAGGTGTGACTATGGCTGAAAAAACAAAAATTCCCACAATCACGTAGCGGCGCATTGATTTTAAATAATCCAACTGAACTATCCCAAAGCGCACCAGCCCAACTAAAAAAATAGGCGCTTCAAAAGCAAGACCGAAGGCAAGAGCCATCCAAACATAAAAACTTAAATATTGATCTACAGAAATGAGCGGAAGCAGCTCGGGTGTTGAAAAACTAAGAAAGAATTGAATGGTGGTGGGAATGACCGCAAAAATTGCAATGGAAAGTCCCAAGAAAAATAGTACGATAGAAATAATTATAAAGAGAAAAAAGAATTTCCGCTCCCGCACATAAAGCCCCGGTGCGATGAAAAGCCATGCTTCCGTAAGCAAAAGAGGGGACGCCAAAAATATTCCGCTCCAAAAAGCTACCTGAAGTTTAACCACAAAAGCATCGTAAGGAGACAAGTAATAAATTTTCTGGGCAACAGACGAAACGGGCCGGATGAGGAAAGAAAGAATTTGATTTGAAAAAAAATAGGAAAAAATTGAAAGAACGGCTAAAAAAATGATTGAAAAAATAATCCGTTTTCTTAGCTCTTCCAGATGATTTAAAAAACTATTGTCAAATTTGAGATTGGTTAAGTCGGGCATAAATCTCAATCAAATTGTAATTTAGTTTTCTAAATTACAATTAAGCTTGGGCAAATACTTCCCGGGCCACAATTCCGACAACGCCCAAAGCCACGGCGTTCTCGCCAAAAGCGGAAGGAATAATCTTAACCTGACTTGACGCTTCTTCAACAGACCACTCTTTGACAGTCGCTTTAATGGAGTCAAGAAGGGGTGCTCCGCAATCTTCGATTCCACCGCCTATCACTACAATCTCCGGATTAAGCAGATTCACAAGAAAAGCAACTTTCCCACCAAGAAGAGCGGCTCCTTCTTCCACAATTTTTAAGGCCAACGAATCTTTCTCTTTACAGCCTCGGACCACTTCCCGAAAGGTAAGTTTTGAAAGATCGCCCTTCACGTAATCTTTCATCGCAGACGCAGACCCTTTAGAAATCATATCCCGTGCCCGCTCGGTCATCCCAAGGTCCATACCCCACCTGCCAAGTCCCGTTGCCATCGCGGCAATATCTTCCTTGGAAGCACGTGTGCTTGAAATGCCAAGCTCTCCTGCTGCCCCCGTGGCGCCGCGGTAGATTTCTCCGTTGATCAAAACCCCGGTTCCGACACCTGAAAACATATAAAGCATATGGCGCACATCTCGGTCAAGGCCAAGCCATTTCTCACCGAGCACAGCCGCATTTGCGTCATTTTCTACAAAGGTCGGAATGTTAAGACGTTTTTCAAAGGTGTCTTTAATGGAAAGACAGACTGAAATATCTTTTTCACCAAGACTTTGAGGCCACCGGATCGTTCTTCCTTTTTCGTCAATAATACCCGGCACTCCGACTCCGACGCCTACGATTTTGGATTTATCAACTTCTGACTTCTCAATAATTTCAACCGCAAGATCTACCATTTTATGGATAATTTGTTCCGAATTTTCAGGCGACCTTTCCTTCTTAATTTCGGAAATGACGTTGATCTCAAGATCCACCAGCACCGCCACCATGCTTAGCATATTGAGGCCAACCCCAACGATATAACCCGACTTTGGGTTTAATTCGACCAAAACCGGTTTCCTTCCTCCGGTCGATTCGTCAAGCTCCCCCTCTACCACCAAGCTTTTCTTAATATAGTGGCTGACATAGTTAGAGACTGTCACAATATTAAGCTCTGTAATTTTTGAAATATCCGTTCGTGAAATAGGGCCATTTTTTCGAATCACTTCTAAGATCGCGAGATTTTTACGCTCGCGGTCAGTTAAAATACGATCTTTCAACATTTGTTTAATCACGGAAAAACCCTCCCTTCTTTTGAATTCTGTAGTCGTATGCATTATTATTTTTTATTTCTATCATTTTGAAAACCGCTAAAGCTCCGGTTGATCGATTCATAATTTGCAGTTAGCTTACCCGAAAATTATTATTCTTTTGAAAATGTGATTTGATCCATATAAATCGAACCTACTTTTGGGTTCGTATTCACATCGTCAAACACAAGCACAAACTCCGCAAGTGTATTCCAATCTCTTATTTTCTTAAATTTTTCGAGCGGAATTGAAAACTTCTGCCAATGGTCTGTAATACCTGATATCACATAAAATGAACTTCCGGCAGAATCTTTTAATTCAAGCTTTACTGTTTTTGTGTAACCTTTTTTGGAGTCTCCTCTCAGTGCGAGATTAATTGTGTTGTACTCCAAAGCGTTGACATTAGAAAGTTTCATCCAGAACCCATTATAGGCGGAGTTTGGCGAATCAACATCATAATCCAAACGGATTGAATATCCGCTCGCGTCGCCCATCGCATCGTCCGATTCAAAACTCATCCGGCAGCTCTGGGTTTCATCGTCCGGGTCTTTATCCCAAGAACCGAAGTCACCGCCCAGATTATTGGGTTTTTCACCGGTATTAAAATCAGCAATCACAAGCTCGTCTTGCAGTTTAGAGGCACTTGGTTTTTCCGCTGCTGTTTTCTCGGCTGGGAAAATGGGGGGGTTGGAAAATAGCATGATGATTATGGTGAGTAAAATAATTCCTAGAAAACGTTTCATTTTAATCTCCCTTGTGCATTAAACAAAAAACCGTTCCTTTTTGAGAAGTTTTTCAACATCTTTTCCCACCAAATCTTCATGGAAACGATTCCGGATAGAACCCCCGGTTAAATAATTTGTCAAAGCCACTAAAGTCATCCCTTGGTCAACGGCGAGATACTGATGGTTGACTCGCCCGCGTGTGACGTCGACTGAATCATAAAAACCATAAGGACCATAGATGTCTGCGTAATTTTTAAGTAAGTTACGAAAATTTATAATCACGCTTTCGGGTTTCACTTCTATCGCGAGTGCCGACGCATACGGCGCGATCACTCCTTCATCAGGATAACCTTTCACAGCGATTTCAGAAATTCCAAATTCTTTGTACGCCCATCCTTTTCCGTTTGGAACCGCAGCCGGCGCGATCCCCCACACGGGATATTTTTTATTCTTCAGCGCGTATTCTATATGAAGGGTAGTGGCGACCAAGTTGTTAAACCCGATATTCGCCTGCCCCAACGTTTGCTCATTCACCACAAGTGAAGGAGCTAAAAATTCAAAAAGCGAACCCCCCCAGCTTGGGACAATCTTTCTTTGGTTGTAATGATAATAACCTTCAAAGATCGGAACTCCAAAGAGTTCGTGTTCATGCCCTTGTGGCGTTTGCCGTTGCCACTTCCATTCTTTGGGGGGTGTCCGATAAATTCGCGCCCAATGTTCTTTCGGTAAATCGCCTTTCCCGATCGCAATATAACTAATCAGCCGAGCTTCGGAAACTAAAAGACCATAATGACTGTCGGAAAATTGTCCTTTGTCCTCATCGAAACCAAGCCGGATTTGCCCTTTCGAAGGGTCATAAAATTCTGAAAAATCAATTTTCCTAAATATGCGGCTGATCGTACTGTCAAATTGATTCGGAAAAGCCTGCCTCACAATCACAAGAGCCGCTAAAAACCAGCCGTTATCAATGGTAGAAACAAAGTGTGAAGTCGGCTTTAAGGAACTGGTACGATAAAAATTGAAATAAAATCCGTTTTTTGAAAGAGCAAGTTTTTCTATCGAACGAAATGACGCCTTTATCCTAGCAATCGCCTCAGAGCGCCTAATAAACCCCAGGTCTGACGCGGCAACACAACTTAGCCAATAAAATGCAATGTTGGTGGGGCTGGTATATGACCCAACTCCCTTTTCGCGCCCGTTTCTAATATGATCCAGCGGAAGATTTGTTTTTTTATCAATGATTTGGTCAAAATAATTCCAAGTCGCCTGGGCAATCTCCCGCAAAAATAGTTTATCATCATTCAGTTTGGCAAGCTTCGCTTGTCCCAAATGGAGTTTGTCATCATCGGCAAAACCTTTTAAATTATCCTTCGCAGACTCGACGAAAAGATTGTCTGGGCCGTAAAAAGCAAATTCGTCAAAGAGCAAAACCCCTGAAATTGCCGTGTCCGGAGATTCCAGATACAATCGAAATTGATTAAGGGCATTAAGATCAACCCCTCTAAATAGCCCTATCGGAAGTTCAATGTCTAGCCAATCCCCGGCCCCTTGTTCATTTTTATGAATATAGGGCGGGTAAATCTGTACTTTCTTTAAATTTCCATAAAGGTCTGCAATCTCTACAAAAGCCTCTCCTCCAAATTTGGCCCATGCCGAAGCTTCAACTCGCCCAACAAGCAGCTCGGCCTGACTAATATCAAGGTCATTAAGACCGCTTGAGATTTGGACTCTTTCCTTTTGCGGAATATCATACCGCACGCTGAGAGAAGCACCGTAACGGCCCGTTGAATTTCTTTTATCAGCTTCAAGAGTTGCTCTGGCATTTTTACTTGACGAAACCAGCCATTCTTTTTGATAGTGGTTTTTTAAAGCGCTATTGTCAAAGTCGTCAATCACCTCAAAAGAAGAGTAGTTGCGAATTGATTTCCCGGGAAGAATCTTTTGGAAAGCTTTTATTACAGTGGCTGGTCCGCATCCGATAAAAATGATGGGGACTATGAGAAAAAGCAAAAATACGGCTAGAAGGAGCGAGTTGCAACGATGCTGCGCGCTGCGTTGTTTAGCCATTCCCAGTTGCTCGAAGAATTGGTGCGTTGATAATCATATATTTGGTTTTAAATCAGTGACAATCGGCACCAAATAAAAGTTTTTTAAAAGATATCAACAAAAAATTATATATCCCAACAAGTGCTGTCAATCAAATTACCCGAGAAGGACTTCGACTTTGTGGAAACCTTTCCCTTTTTGGGTAGGGATTATATTTCCTTCAATCTTAGCGCCATTAAACTTGATTTGCTTAACTCCTGAAGAAACGTAATTCGGGTTCTTAACCGTAATTTCGTAAGTAGCACCCCTGAAAAGCCGTTTCATTTTGAAACCGCTCCATTCTTTTGGGATTACTGGATTAATTTTTAATCCTTCCGGAACCGGCTGCACACCAAGAATGTAATTAAGGGTGATGCGAAAACTCCATCCCGCAGAACCTGTATACCACGTCCAAGCGCCGCGCCCAAAATGTGGAGATTCTGGACCGTCTACGTTACCCGGCATGACATAGGGTTCACCGTAATAAAGATCCGGATTAAGACCGCGATCCGGTGGATTGAAACTGCGGTACGTTTTATAGGCAAGGTCGCCTTTACCAACCATGGCACAAGCCTGAACCGCCCAGGTGCCGGCATGCGTATAAAGACCGCCATTTTCACGAACAGAAGGCGCATAACGAGTAATGTAGCCAATCGTCGGGTCTGTTTTTGAATAGGCTGGTGTCAAAAGAAGAGGCCCATATTTTTTAAAAAGATGTTTTTCAATAGAAGCCATGCATTTTTTGGCACGCTCAGGAGTTGCGGTATCATTGATAATTGCCCAAGTTTGTGTGTTGAGAAATATTTTTCCCTCTTCTTGGCTCTTACTGCCTAAAGGGCGTCCATCATCCCTTGTGCATCCAATGTACCATTCCCCGTCCCATGCATGTTTATTGATAGCATCCTTCACTGCTTGCGCACGCTTCAAATAATTTTTTGCGCGGGAAGAATCTTTCCTTTTCTCACAGTAAGGCGCGAATTCTTTTAAAATTCCATACAAGAATTGCCCCAACCAAATTGATTCGCCCTTCCAGTGAATTCCAACGTGACTTAATCCGTCATTCCAATCGCATTCACCCATGAGCGGAATCCCGCGTTTTGAAAAACGGGAAAATACTTTCTCAATGGCGCGGTTGCAATGAACATAAAGCGACGCCTTTTCGACCTTTTTCGTTTTTGGATCCGGAAGAAAATTAATTTTCTCATCCAAAATTGAAAAATCTCAGGTCTCTTCAATGTAATGTTTTGTAAAAAATGCAAGCCACAAAAGATCGTCCGAACACCCGGTAATCGCGCCGATGCTTGTTCCTTGATGCCACCAATGATAAACCGTTCCGTCTGAAAATTGATGTTCGGCGTGCAGAATAATTTGTTTTTTGGTAAGCTCGGGAGCAGTGGCAAGGAAAATGTGGCTGTCCTGCAACTGATCTCGAAAACCGTAACCGCCTGAATTTTGATAATAACCACAGCGGCCCCAGATGCGGGATGAGATGGCTTGATACTTAAGCCAGATATTTGTCATGAAATTCATGCCGTCATCCGGTGTTTCAATATAAGTTGCATCTACAAAACTATCCCAGAACTTCTTAACATCATCTAACGCTTTCCAAACCGCAGTTTCATTTTTATATTTTTTAATAATTTTTTTGCTTTGCTCGCGCGTTTTGGTTGCGCCCAAAAGGAAAATAACATTTTTGGTTTCACCCGGATTCAGTTTGACATCCACATGAAGAGCAGCCGTTGCATCGTAATGTCTACCGGAGACGTTCTTTAATTTTCCTTTTTTAACAGATTCGGGAAGTTGATTTCCGCCGTACCTGCCGAAAAATGATTCTTTATCTCCATCGTAGGAAGTTGGTTTTACATTAGAGACTGCATGGAATGCATGAATAGGTTTTTCAGAAATGCCTGTTGAAATAAACCCCGGGACAAGCGCGGGGTGTTTAAAACCATAGAGCGCACCGTTCGCTTCGTCGATTTCCGTTTCTAAAAAAGTTTTTTGAAACTCTCGATGTGTGTCATTGGCGCTTCCGAGACACCATTCAAATGAACTAAAAAGACTTAAATTCCTAACCTCATCCGACTCATTCGTTAATGAAACGTTCCACACTTCAACAGGTTCATGACGATCAACAAAAACTGTTTTCTCAACACGAATCCCTTTGTAGAGACTCTTTAAAATGGAGTATCCTTGCCCGTGTCTTACTTCATAAAAATCAAAATTGGGGCAGCATGGTTTCCAAGTCGCGGACCAAACTTCTTCAGATTGATTATCACGGATATAGACATATTTTCCGCTCTCATCCTTAATCAAATCCTGATTCCACATCGTGATGCGTGAAAGTTGGGAGTTATCGATCCAAGAAAACCCGGAACCTGTTTGAGTTTCAATAAAACCGTAATCACCGTTACAAATCACGTTGACCCATGGACGCGGCGTATCCGGCCTCGTAATCACATATTCACGGCCGTCTTTTGTGAAATAGCCATATTTAGATTCAAGTTTTCTAATTTCTTTATTTGTGTTTGTCTGTTTCATATTTTTCTTTGCCTTCGGTTTTTCAAGTAGAGCTTCCGCACTCATTGTGATTAACCCTTTCTAAAATAAATTATTCTTTTTGTTTCAAAAGCTGATTAATTGGGGGCGCTATTTTCTTCATTGCTTGCTCTGCAGTTTCTTTTCCATTAAATAAATTGTCTAATTCCGGTTGAACAATTTTCGACTGAATTTCCGGCCATTTGGGGTGGAATGGATCAAAAACGATGTATTGGACAGCTTTATTCAGCATAGCTTTATTTGCCGGAAGCCCCGGATCGGTTGCCCAGTGTTCACTCTCGGCTACTGTTTTGAGTGCCGGCTGCGCAAGTCCGCGGTGTGCAAGCTCAATTTGCCCCGGAGGACTCGTCAGCGCTTTCACAACTTCCCAGGCTTCTTTTTTATGTTTTGAAGATTTTAAAATAGTATATCCGGAACCGCCCGTTCCAAATTGCCGAACACCTTTTGGATTCTTCGGAAACATAGCAACATCCCAATTAAATTTATAATTTCTAAGCGCCGGCGTTTCCCAAATACCTGAGAGAAACATGGCAAGACGACCGCTGGAAAACATAATATCAACACCCATTCCTAAATTGGCTAAAGCCACCGGGGTGGGCATCACTTGATACTTATTAATAAGATCTGTATAAAATTGAAGCCCTTCAATCGAAAGTGGGTCATCAAGTTTTGTGACTGTCGGGTTCTGAACCTGATCTACCAAAGCCCCTCCATTTCCATATACAAAATTCTGCCAAGCCCAGCCATAAAATCCATACTGAACAATCCGCCCAGCCTCATCTTTTTTAGTGAGAGCTTTTGCTTTTTCAAGCAGTTCACTCCAAGTCCAATTATCGGTAGGATAAGGAACCTTGGCTTCGTCGAAAAGATTTTTATTATAAAAAACACAGGCAAACGGAGCCACGTCACGCGGAATCGCATAAATTTTACCGTTCACCGTAAACCGGTTGACAATTTCTGGGAAAAAGTCTGTTGGGTGAAAGTCAGAGTCTGATTGAATATAAGGGGTCAAATCTTCAACGACATGTTTAGTTGCAAACGTAACAAAGTAATTCACTTCCGTCGCCATCACATCCGGAGCCGAACCGCCGGCTACTCGCGTCAGCATTTTGCTGTCATAACCACTATAGGGTGTGTGTTCAAGAATTACTTTAATTTCAGGGTGTTGTTTTTGCCAAGGCTCTATTGAATGCGTGACAATATCAATTTCATCAGGACTTCCCCAAAATGCAACTTTAACTTCAACCACTCCTGAATTGTTTGTAACCGAATTCCCGCAACCGTTTAAAAAACTACCAACTAAAGTGAGCAGAAGAACAACCGAGAAAAAAATTTGATTTTTCATGCTTTTATGCCCACTTCCTATGTTTTATGGTTTCAGAAACTTCTTTGGTAGGGTAAAGATCAAAAATGATCTCGTCAGGCTGGAACCAAAGTTTAATTTCGCGCTCCGCCTCGCTGGTGTTGGATGAGGCGTGAAGCACATTTTCATAAACGCCTTTGGTGGGAATTCGCCCAAATTGTCCGCGAATGGTAACCGCATCGGCTTCTTCCGGATTGGTAGCGCCAGAAAGAGCGCGAACTTTTTGGATTGCGTCTTCTCCGCAGTAGACCATTGCCATCACTTTCTTCCGGATATGATAATCGCCGAGCAAATATCCGATGACTTCTTCAAAAAATGGTTTCTCTTTGAGCGCTTTATAATGTTCAACCGCAAGCTCTCTATGAACTCTCAAGCATTTGGCACCCGCGATTTCTAGCTTTGTTTCGGAAAGACGGGTCAAAATATTACCCGTGAGCGATTTGGAAATTCCATCCGGTTTAATAATAACTAACGTTGATTCTAATGCCATTTTTGTATGTGCCTTAATTCGGGTTAAAACCTTTTTAAAACTTACAAAAAAAGGTTTGGAATTATAGCATGCTCCAATAGAAAGTCAAATAAGGTAATTACGCGTTTACGGACAGAAATTAGGAGGGAAATAGGCTAAATAGCAAAATAAAAAATGGTGTACTTTTGCCGTTCGCAAAAGCGCGTTGTTTTCATTCGGCCATTCGCCAAATGTAAAACAACGGGTAGTTGTGGACGCCAGGCGAACCCCGCATCTCCAAGAAATTCAATTACTTGTGAAAACGACTATCCGTAAAGGTAGCCGCGGTTTCGTCTATCTCGGACATCCATTATCATAGAATCACTAAAATCGCGCGGATCAGACAACTTCATTCGTTATTCGTAAACGACTGAATTAATTCTTGAGTATTTTTTGTTCCGACTAAAAAGCCTAAATTTGCACCATAGAACAGTTGTTTCCGATAATCAGCGATCAACGAATCAATAAACATAGGAAATGAATCGGACATGATAACATGAAACAAATCATGCGAATTCGAAATATCATTTCTTAATATCTCGGTTAATGCCTGCCATATTTTAGAAATTACATCAGAGCTGTCATAAGAATAATCATCAACTTTTGTCCGAGAGACCCACCATTTGCTTAGCCGATAACCGTGCTTCAATGAGTGCGAAACGATCTTAATGCAATTGTCAACCTCAGACTCTCCAACATTTCTCTTCACTAATGACAACCAGTGAATTGCTACCCGATCGCAGGTAGTTTTAATTTCATATTCGCTCGGCCTATGTCTTCTGCCTTCATGGATGGGGCAATTCCAATACATAATAGTTGGCAATCTGCCGATATAATACGCAAACCAAAGCTTTTCAAGATCGAACATTTTATCTGGAAAATTATATTCAGATAGACTATTCCGCAGTTGATTCTTTAAGTTCGTACTAAGAAGATTGCTGGAGATAAGCTCAAGCATCCTGTGGATATCTTGATCGTAAAATCTATTTTTCAAACAATTCGCAATTAGCAAAGACCCGAAAGAACTATTGCTTGAGATGGTTGAAACTTGGCCAGAGATGTAATTGATAAACTTATCAAAACAATCTGGACGTATTAAATTATGAACCTCTTTTATTTTCATAGCATTAATACCACATGACGACCACCTATTTCAATGTGTTCGGGGAAATATGGACAGTTTTACCGTTTTCCCATATCGCCAATGGCCGGCCTGATTTCTTATGTCGCTCTATGACTCCCCGAACCGCTTTTTTTAATGCTGCTTCGGCTTTATCCTGCAAAGACATTCTTTTTTTCATTTATCGCCTCACACTTTTTTGAACCACCGTAAATAAGTCGTCGTTAATCACTTCTCTATGACCATTTCTTCTTTTGGCAATCAATATAGGCTTTGTTTTTGAATTATCAAACAACATCCAAGAATCAGACAAGGACTCATATAGGTTGAAGAAATTATTGATACCACGGACAAATCGCCGGCGAACATCTTCTGCAGGCACATGATGACCGCCTTCAGCAACTCTATCCTTAATACGGGCGATTGCTAACTCCGGACTGGGTATCCAGAGAAAGAAAAGATGACAGGCATAACCTTTCGATTTTAATTCGGCAAGCAAACTTACATAAGATTTACCAGACAATGTTGTTTCAAAAGCAAAATCACCGCCGCG
>ORMF011066451.1_pt1 | contig 11610 bp, 6 predicted proteins | sample 1779871 | NCBI WGS metagenome assembly ORMF01 (sample SAMEA104232316, study PRJEB22302) | groundwater metagenome | biome: forest; feature: aquifer; material: groundwater | place: USA | collected 2011-08-07 | depth 5.4 m
ATGGATGAGCAAATTTATAAAAAAAGTTGACCAAAGAGTTTTTGCTGCAGGGTTGTTAATTTTAGTCTGTGGTGTTTTTATATGGCCAATATGGACGGGACAGTTTGCAGGTGGAGTTAAGATTAGTCCATGGGTGGAAGTACCTAAATATTACCAAGAATTAGATCATTGGTTAAGGCAACAAGGGGATGATGGGCGAATAATTCATTTTCCTATCAATCCAGGAGATGGTCTAAGATATAGTGGATGGGATTACCCATATCAAGGTATAGAGCCAGGCGAGTATATTTTTAGTCGGCCCTCAATTGGTAAAAATGGTCAAGCGTTTAAGCCATTTTACAATGTTTTATTACAAAGATTTGGTAAATTTCAAAAACTAGCTTATGGACCTGATCCAGATATTACCAATTCTGAATTTAAAAGTGAGACCCTTTCTGAGGAGCTGGCAAAACTAAATGTAAGATATATTATTTTGCACAAGGATATTGATCCTGAGGTGGGTTTGATAGGGGGCTTTGAAAATATTGAAAAATATCTGACTATGCAGCAGAATATAAAAAGAGCTGGCTCGTTTGGAAAATTGGATGTATATGAGGTCGTATTTTCTGATAAAATTCAATTAATTTATTCACCACAGGCAAATATTAAATATACAAAAATTAATCCGACTTTTTATTCGATTAAAGTTACTGATGCAAAAGGATCAATAGATATAAATTTTCTTCAAAATTTTGATCCCGATTGGGAATTAGTTGTAGACGGTCAATCTGTAATGGATCATAGCTTGGTTTTTTCTTATGCAAATAAGTGGAGAGTTAACAATGTCGGTGATTTTGAAGCCATACTAAAATACAAACCACAGGATTTTGTAAATGAAGGAATGAAGCTTTCCTCAATTGCAGTAATAGTCTTGAGTATAACTTGTTTAAGTTTCTTCTTTATAAAGGTTTTAAAAAGATGAATATTAATATAATTGCTATGACAACACATGGAGAAGGAATCTCTGGTTGTGACAGAATCTCGATTGAGTTCTCTAAAAGATGGAGTAAAAATCATTTGGTTAATATCTACCTTTGGGAAGAAGGTTTTAGGATGTATAAAAGAAATAATTTAACAGAAAAAGAAGTAGTGTTTAAAGTCATTAGTATGAGTTTTTGGAAAAGGTTTGGCTTTTTTATAAATTATTTTGCAGTTATTTTATCTGCAATCGCCTTTGCCTTAACAATTAAACTGAAGAACGAAAGAAGTACAGTTGTTTATTCTGCTTCAGAATTTTGGATGGATTCTTTGCCCGGATTAATTTTAAAATTAAGATTTCCTAAAATCGTATGGATGGCGACTTGGTTTCAAACAGCCCCAAATCCTTTAATTGGTTTTAGAGAGGGTGGAAGGGTAACAGCGTATAGATTCAGTGCTTTTCTCTATTGGTTTGTACAATTTCCCGTAAAACCTTTAATTAGTAGATTTGCAAATTTTGTTTTAGTAAATAATGAATCGGAGAGAAGCCAATTTCCAATAATGGAGAAAAAGAAAAGGGTTATTGTGGTTTTAGGTGCAGTTGATTTGTCCTTAACAAAAAGCATGGAGGAAAAATTTAAAAATGAGAAAAAAATATACGATGGAGTTTTTCAGGGTCGTTTTCACCCACAAAAGGGGATAGTTGAGTTAGTAGAAATTTGGAGAAGAGTTGTTGATAAAAAATCGGATGCTAAGTTGGCCTTAATAGGGGATGGTCCATTGATGAATCAGGTGAAAGAGAAAATTGTAGCGTTACATTTGGAGAAAAATGTAACGGTTTTTGGATATTTATTTGATGGTGTTAAAAAATATCAAATTTTTTCTCAAAGCAAGGTAGTTCTTCATCCAGCCTTTTATGATTCAGGAGGAATGGCATCTGCAGAAGCTATGGCTTTGGGGTTGCCGGCAGTAGGATTTAATCTAGCATCCTATAAATCTTATTATCCTAAAGGGATGGTTAAAGTTCCTGTTAATGATTTACCTGCATTTGCAGATACGATACTTGAATTTTTAAAAAATAAACATTTATACTTAAAAGTGGCAACAGAAGCTAAAATGATGATTTCTAAAAACTGGTCTTGGGACAAAAGAGCATTTGAAGTGCTAGAAGTTATTTCTGCTTCTTGAAAAAAAATCATTTCGGAGGCATAATTTTAACCTGATTTAAAAGTATGAGTAAAAAATTAACAAATGGTGTCTCGGCAGTTATACCAAGTTTTAATGATAAGCAAAAGGTGTTTCCTTTATTAAATTCTTTGAAAAAATCAAAGTATAAGGATTTAGAAGTAATAGTAGTTGTAAATGGTAATATTGACACCTTTATTGAAGGGAAGGAAAAGTATAAATGGGTAAAATGGATGGATGCAGGTAGGGAGAATATTGGTCAGACCGGTTGTTATAATCTGGGATTTGCTGCAGCTAATAAGAAAAATCATATTCTCTATATAGATTCAGATGTAATTGTAGATAAGGATATGATCAAAAATTTAGTTGAGAGAGCAGATTCAGATGGGCAGATTGGAATCGTTACCCCAATGATTTTATATTTGTCAGATAAAAATTGGGTTAATCAGGCCGGTGCAAATGTTAATTTAATTACTGGGCAGGTGAAGGTGGGATGGGGACCCAAGAAAAAATTTATGACCCCAAAAGAAGTTCAAAATTCTGGGACAGTGCTGCTTTTAAAAAGGCAGGTTGTGAATAAAATAGGGGGGGTTGATAATTGGTTTTTGTGTTATTTTGATCCAGATTATTGTTTAAGAGCAAAAAAGGCCGGATTTTCTACTTGGTATGAACCTTCTGCAATATGTTTTCATGATCAGTCAAAAAACCCAGAAATATGGCGCCCAAGGGTTTTAACGAGAGCATATCTTTTAGGAAGAAACAGAGTTTTGTTTATGAGAAGACATGGAAATATCTGGTCTTTTTCATTTTTTCTACCGCTTTTGCTATGTTATTATTTATTGGAGTGTGTTAAATTTGGACAGATTAAGCTTTTTTTTGAATTAACATGGGGGAGTTTGGTTGGATATTTTTATCCACTTTACAGAAATAATTATATTCCATTACCAAAATTAAAATGAAATTAATTGATAAACTAAAAATTATAGTCCCCTTTTCATATATGTGGTTGTTGAAAAAAAGCATTGGTGACCCTAAAACTATTTTAGATTTGGGTTGTGAGGATGGAAGGCTTCTTGAGCTTTTATCTGATGGAAGAGATTGGAAAATAACTGGGGTAGATCTATTTCAAAAAAATGTTAAGAAAGCATCTCAAAGAAAAATTTTTGTTGAGACAATTAAGGGAGATGTAGTTAAAGTAGCTCAATCATTAATTAAAAAAAGAAAAAAGTATGATGTGGTTTTTTGTTCCCAAGTTATTGAGCACATTGATCGCAAGCATGGTGAAGAACTATTACGCTTGGTCGATAAGTTAGCAAAAGAAAAAGTTGTTATGGGTACACCAAGAGGATTCATGGAGCAGCCGGAAGCATTTTTGGGAGATAATCCACACCAGGTACACAAATCTGGCTGGACAGAGGATGATTTTAGAAAAAGAGGGTATAGGGTCTATGGAGTTGGATTTGGTCCAATTTGGTCAGAAGAAGGATTGGGTAGAAGTTATAATAAATTTACGCTTAGCATTGCCTATGTGACTTCATTTGCTCTTTCGCCTGTCGTTTATTTTTTGCCCTCATTGGCTGCAGGTATGTTATGTATAAAGGAACTTAAATCAAAGGGTTGATTTTTTCTTCATGGATAAAAAAGATTTGGTCTCAATTGTTATAGTAAGTAAGGATAGAAGAAAAGACTTAATTGAATGCATAGAATCGTACCTGAAATCTTCTCATAGAAACATAGAAATAATAGTAGTCGATAATGCTTCTCGCCCCCCTCTTTTAATTTGGCTAAACAAAAAATATCCTAAAGTTAAAATTATAACCAGTGATGTAAATTTGGGCGCAGCTGAGGGGAGGAATAGAGGTTTGGAACTATCAAAAGGAGATTATGTTATTTTTACCGACGATGATGCATATGCGGATCAAGATATGGTTAGGTATTTGATTGAAGCCTTCGAAAGTAAAAAAAATGCCGGAATTATTCAACCATTGGTTTATGATAAACAAAAAAAGAATATGTTTCAGGGTGCAGGTCATGATATAGATCTTTTAACCGGCCGAATAAAAGCTTCGGGAGTAAGAGAAGCTGACTTAGGACAGTATGAGGGTTTAAGAGAGGTGCCAATGTGTGGTTGTGTGTGGATGGTTAAAAGAGAAGTTTTCAAAAAAATTGGTAACTATGATAAGGAATATTTTATCCCGTATGAAGATTCTGATTTTTCCATAAGAGTAAGAAATGCAGGATATAAACTATATTGTTATTCAAAAGCTAAAACATGGCACCAAGGAGTAAAGTTAACCTATATTCATCCCTGGGTAGAATGGTTAGGTATAACATCCGCTGAAAGGGCCTATCGGGTGGCTCGAAATAAAATGATTTTTATGAGAAAGCACTCTCCTTTTCCAAAAAATTTATTTTTCTTCTTTATCTTATTACCAATCTACACCTTGCTGCATACGCTTATTATTTTGGGGTCTGGAAGGTTTGATATTTTAATTAAGTACTGGTTGGGTTTTTTATCTGGGTTATGGTTTTCTTTAATATATCCTATTAGAAATTTCTATATAAGAGTTTATACTAGTTTAGATAAAAGTTTGAATCCTTTAAAGATGTATCTTATGGCTTTAACTGATCCTCTACCTTGGGTAATAGATCTATCATCCAAGACAATTCTTGATTTAGGTTGTGGTCAGGGTAAACCTATGGAGATAATTAAACTGAGGATGAACGTTGCCTATTCTGTTGGTGTAGATTTATTTAAGCCATATATCGAACATGGTAAAGCAAATAAAATACACGATGAGTATGTGATTGCTGATATCAGAAAGGTTAAATTTCCAGCAAAGTCTTTTGATGTGGTGATGGCGTCTCATGTATTGGAGCATATGAGTGAAAAGGATGCCTGGGAGGTTTTAGAAAACATGGAGAAGATTGCGAAAAAACAGATCATAATAGCAACACCAATTGGTGAACACTATCATCCTGCAGAAGATGGAAATATATGGCAATTGCACAAGTCAGCTTTTACACCTGATAAATTTGAGGCAAGAGGTTATAAAATTAAAAAGTATGGATGGAAATGGTTGTTGGGTGATCAGGGAATTGTACATAAAATAAATAGTGATTTTGCAAGAAAATTCTTTTATGCTTTAAATATTGCGGCTACACCAATTTATTATTTATTTCAATCGTTATGCGATTATACTTTTGTGGCTTACAAAAATCTGCCCCCGGAAACAGATGATAAGTAAAGATTCTATACCTCTGGATAAAAAGTTCAGTAGAATATATATATTACCAGCACTGCTTTTTTCAATTATAACCTCACTAGTTATTTTTTCCTGGTTTAGATATGGGTATCTATATGGAGGTGGAGATGTTGGTCTTCCTTCGTATGATTCTGCAAGAATTTATGAAATAGCAAAAAATATCTGGTGGGAAGCTTCTGCACCTGGTACAACAGTGGCACAAGGTCTAACGTCCGTACCTTTTCAGTACTTTCAATCAAGACTTCAATATTTGGGATTGCCTGCTTTTTTAATTCAGGCAATAGTTTTTTGGATCCTGCTCTTTTTTTCAGGATATGGAATGTATCTTTTGGGTCTAACTGTTTTTGGGAAGGATAAATTTTATTTGGCGATTCTTTCAGGGTTACTCTATATGTTTAATCCTTTTATGATGATTCAAATATGGCATAGGTTTATTCACAATGCTTTTTTTCTATCTGCTTCACTGCCATTTTTATTTATCTTTTTTAGTTCTTGGGTTAAGAGTGGTAAGTATTTATCATTGCTTTTATTTTTACTGACAAATTTTATTTCAGTATATATGTATGGAACAATAGCTTTTATTGCAACGATACTCTTAATTTTGTTTTTGATAGGTATTTCGGAAATTTTGTTTCCATGGAAAGGGTATAAAAATTTTTCTTCTATCTCTTTTCGTTTGATTTTGGGGATAGTTGTTTGGCTGGCAATTCATAGCTGGTGGCTATTGCCCGTTTTAAATGTTGCTCCGGCTGTGTTATCCGCGCAGCACTCTGTTGTGGATAATTTATCAACCTTATTAAGTATTAGTTCTCAAACAGTTATTCCGTACAGCTTGCTGGGGATTAATCCATTTTACCTTTATATGCAGTCTGATTTTAGTGAAATTTATGATACATATTTTTTTAGAGCTCTCCCCTATTTAACATTGATATTTTTGGCTCCGGGTTTTTTTATAGCATTTAAAAGTAAAAAATTATTTTTTTGGGTTTTACTTGCAGTCGTTGGGCTTTTTTTGGCAAAGGGTGCAACTAATCCTTTTAGCTATCCGTATGTCTTTGGTTTTACCAATTTTTTTCCTCTTGGAGTTTTAAGAAATCCCTTTGAAAAACTGGGAATTTTGCTCCCTTTTTCTTATGCAATTTTGATACCAGTAGGAATACAGTGGTATTTGGACATAAGCCAAAAAAGAAAAAAACTTTTTGTAAAATTATTTATTTTTATCGTTTTATTTTTAATAATGGGAGTGAATCTTTGGCCAATGTGGTCGGGCAATATATTTGGAAAATATAATAAGCCGGCCTTTATTAGTGTTCCTGACAGTTATACCAGAGCAGATGAGTACATTAAGCAGCAGAATAAGGTAGGTAAAATTTTACACTTACCTTTAACTGTTAACGAATCAATCAATTATGACTGGGAGTATGGATATGCTGGTGTTGAGCCAAGCCAATTACTTTTTAAGTCTTTGCCTTCAATATCGCATGGTTTCAACCAAGGGGTTGTAGACGATGCTTTAACTGGTTTGTCTTATATTTTTATTCTGCCTGACTCCGATGATAAAATTCTTTCTCTCTTACAATCTTTTAATGTGAAGTTTGTTGTTTTACATAGAGACGTTAAGTGGCAGGGAGGGTATTTACCCCAACCTCAGATGCTTGAGGAAAAATTGGATTCATTAACATTTCTTCAAAGTAAACTTCAGTTTGGTAAGCTCGTTATTTATCAGCTTAAGGACGAATTTTTCCATACAAAAATCAGATTTGCAAATAATGTTAATTATTTAGTTTCATCAAAGACCAATGTTTATTGGCCATGGTTGCTTACAACAGGTGGCACAGACTTGCTTTCTTCTGTAGAGGAGGGAGGAGAAAATTTTTTGATGAGGGAGAGTAAAGAATTAATTGTCTTACCAAAGCATATTTATAAATACGGTCCAGAAAAAATTATAAAAGAAAATTTATTAGGAGAGATGCCGGCTGCTAAAATACTACCAGATTCACCCCTTTACTTATTAATAAGACTTAAGGAAAAAGTTCAAGATTTTACATTGCCTGTTTATAGTAAGTTTTCGTTTAAAGTGACTCTAGCTGGGAAAAGGCTTATTGAGAGTTACTTGCTTAAGAAAAAGGGATCGGCTAAATCGATTATCCCATTGCTCAAAGAGTATAAACAAGCCGTTGATGCTTTGAAAGATGGTATTAAGGAAAGAAGTAATGGTCAGGAGAAAAAGGGAGAAATTTCAATTAATTTTATTATGTCCCGGCACCTATCTGTTTTGCAGCTAATTTTTGAATCTGCAAATACGCAGGAAAAGGAAGTTATTAAACAAGTTATGGAAGATTTGGTGAATTTAATGAAAGAATCAAGTATCATTCCATATAATCAAATGCTTGAACAAGAGGGGCTTTCTTTAAGTAATAGACTGGTATCAAGATTTACTTTACCTACAGAGGGCAGATATGAACTGCTTCAGGCTCACCAACAGAGTCAAAGTATATACCCGACTAATTTACAAATTAATACTTTCCAATTAAATTCAGAGGTTAGAAAATTAAAAGGAGATCTAGTTGACAACTTTATTTCTTATGGAGCAATTAATTTATCTTCCGGATTAAACGAAATAAGCTTTAATGCTATTCCCTCGGCAAATTTGGTGAAGCTTAAGAGTGCAGTAAAATTTGGTGATGTTACCGATGAAGTAGACGGGTTTGAAATTACCTCCAGCCAGCACGAGCCGGCTTATTTGGAGTTTGAAATCGATTCTGTTAATGGAGGAGATGTGTATCAATTAATTTTTCAATCCTGGATAAAATTGGGGGATAAGTTTAAGGTGCAAGTTATACAGGATACTGATCCATATAATCCTCTAAATTCTCAAGAAAAATTATATTCTTATGATAATGATTTTTCTAAAGATATATATAGAAAATATTGGGTGGATAATGTATTTAATTTTTATGTAAACCCAACCACAACTAAGGTATCTATTCGGATATTTGTTTCTCCGTGGGATGGTTGTAGTTTTATTCAGCAAATTAAAATTTTGTGTCATAATAAAGTTTTAAAGTATAGATATGAACAGCTAAGCCAAGTGTCAGTTAGAAACATTAAAATTAGCAGAGAGTTGAGTAATCCAATTTTTCTTAGAAAAACTCTTTCTCCTTTTTCTGATTTAGTTAAAAATAATAAAGTAGATTTTGTACAAAATAACCCAACTAATTACTCCGGAAGGATAAATATGAAAAGTGCTTCATTCTTAATATTTAGTGAAACTTTTCATCCGGATTGGGAATTAACTTTAAAGCAAAAGGGTAAAAAAATAAAAGTTAACAAGAAATTTTTATCAAATCTTTATGGGAATGCATGGTATATTGAAACTCCTGGAGAGTATGAGTTTATACTAAAGTTTACTCCTGAGGAAAATACCCAGAAAGGTCTAGCAATCAGTATCGTTTGTTTATTGTTGGTAACAGCATTATTTTTTGCACAAAAAAGGATAAAATGATTGCCAATTTAATGAGACATAAACATATAAAGGTTTTATCATTTATATTGTTTATATTTCCTATAATGTTTTTTTTAAACTCGGGTTTTTTAACAGATGATTATTGGAAAATAATTCAGGCATTTATTTTTACAATTGAATTTGCTGTTGTTGTTGTTTGGCCAAAGTTAAAAATTTTTATACTTTGGCAAATATTACTGATGTTGGTCATAATGGGGCTACTATATGTAGCTGGTATTATTGAAATTGCAGACATGGTTGGTAGTACAGCATTTGGATTAGTTATTCTTAGTATCTTAAGTTACCTTCCGCAGATTGTTAAATTAGGGTATATTAAGGATCTATAGTTTCCAATAATGATGCTTAAATTTAGTAAAAAACTCTCTCCAATATTATTTATATTTGCATTAAGTGGAATCTTGATTTCTATCTGGTTTAGATCGGGATTGATTTATGGGGGAGGGGATGTGGGTCTTCAGACTTACAACCCACTTCGAATTTTAAATATTGCCTCTTATATTTGGTGGGAAGCAACAGGACCTGGTGCGCCAACTCCCCAGGGTTTAATTGCTGTACCGTTTAATTTTATATTTTCTTTTTTGCAACTTATAGGTTTTACTCCGCTGATGCTTCAGGCGACCCTCTTTTTTCTAATTTTATTGGTAATGGGACATGGGATGTATTTTTTACTACTTTTTATCTTTGGATCAAACTATCGAAGATATGCTTTTTTAGGAACACTTTTTTATCTGTTTAATCCTTACATGATGATTCAGGTTTGGCATAGGTTTGTGCACAGTACTTTTTTTATTGTAGCCGCACTGCCCTTTATGATTATTTTTTGGTTGAAATGGATCAGAGGAGGTAACCCAGCTTCATTATTAGTATTTTTAATAATAAATTTTTTAGCCTTGTATGGTTTTGGGACCATTGCTTATATTTTGACCCTATGGATATTTCTTCTTTTAATAACGCTTCCTGAAGTAATTTTTCCTTGGTCTGGTATTAAAAATGCTAGAAAAGTATTATTTTTATTTGTTTTAGGTTTCTTTTTCTGGATGCTGACAAATATTTGGTGGCTGTTGCCCATTTTTAAAATTGCCCCAAGTTTTCTTTCAGAACAACATAGTAATGAGGAAACAATAGCCACTCTTTATACCCTTGGACAGCAAACAGTTTTGCCCTATTCGCTGCAGATGATCAATCCATTTTATCTGTTTTTACAGGCAGATTTTGGTAATAGCTATGGTTATTTTTTTGTAAGACTTATGCCTTGGATTTTTGTAATGGTGATTCTTGTGGGTTTGGTAAAAGGGTTGTCCAGTGAAAGAGCAGCAAGATGGTCGATAGTGTACCTTTTCGTATTTATTCTTTCCAAAGGAGTTGCTTCTCCATGGGGGTATTTTTATGCATTCTTTATGAAATATTTTTTCCCTCTTGGCGTCTTAAGGAATCCTTTTGAAAAAATGGGTGTATTACTTCCTTTAGTTAGTGCGATTTTATTTACATACGGGATAAAAATTATTTTTGATTATCTTAGGTCAAAAGTAGATATAAAGATTGCAAGAGCGATAATTTTATTAGGATTCCTTTTGGTAGTTGGATTTTGTTGGCCAATGTTTACGGGGCAAATATTTGGGAAAATTGATAAACCGGGATTTGTTAAGGTTCCAGGTGATTATTTTTATGCAGATGATTGGATTAAAAAAGACAATTCAAGATATCTGCAGAGTAATCCAGGAAAGATACTACACTTTCCTTTAACAACAGGAGAAAGCATCACTTATAATTGGGAGAATGGGTATGGCGGTCTTGAACCAAGCGCATTGTTTTTTACAGCTGCTCCATCCATATCTCGTGGATTTAATTTAAAACAAGTTGACAACGCAATAAAAGCAATATATCAAACTTTCCATGATAATAGTAACGATTCGGCTTTGATGCTGAGACTTTTACAGGATTTTAATGTCAGATATGTGGTTCTACACAAGGATGTAAAGTGGCAGGGGGGCGAATTTTATGATCCTTTAAAGACTGAGGATATATTAAATAAGCTGGCTTTTTTTGAGTCCCCACAAAGATTCGGTAACTTAATTGTATATAAACTTTCGGATAATTTTTTTAAAGAAAAAATTTCAATGGAAAATAAGTATGATTTTGTATATCCTTCTTATTCAATAGACTCATGGCCTTTGCAATTATTTGATAGCCGTTTAGTTTTAGCAAATATGGAGCAGGATGATGAAAACAAATTAGACTTAGCTTCTGAGAATACATTAATTTTTCCTTCCAGGACTTTTAATTACGAGGAAGCATCTTCTTCTTCAGTGCTGAATTTGATTGAACAGTTAATATCAAATAAAAATTATGATGATTTATGGGTAAAACCTTTAACTGATCTACAAGCGGTCTATAAAATAAATAATGAGATTCAAAGCGAAGAGGTAAATGGTAGGCTGATTAATGCTTCTAGAAAAATATTGGAGATTTCAAGAAACTTTTTTATAGAAAATAAAGTACCAGAAAGGACTGAACTAAATGATTATGCAGATAAGATGAGGCGAGTATTTTCATCTAATTCCAATACTGTAATCTACTATCCTAATAATAAAAACGTTGTTGATATTTTACAGACTCATTTATATATGTTGAGGTTAATTGCAAACAAAAATACTTTTATGACATCAGAGGTAAATA
>ORMF010629635.1_pt1 | contig 11609 bp, 11 predicted proteins | sample 1779871 | NCBI WGS metagenome assembly ORMF01 (sample SAMEA104232316, study PRJEB22302) | groundwater metagenome | biome: forest; feature: aquifer; material: groundwater | place: USA | collected 2011-08-07 | depth 5.4 m
CGGCATGCAGATGGTGATCCTGCCGATGAAGCTGACGACCTGAGCCGTACAGCCGACGAACGGTTGAACTTCCGGGCGCCGCGGCGCGCACGCGCAGTAGTTCTCACTCGAGTTCGCGATTCGCTTGGAATGCCGCGATGCGGCTTGGTATCTTTAGCATGGCCGCGGCGCGCGCATGTGCAGCATGAGCGTCGATCGCGGAAAACTCGGCGTGCCTTCATCCAATGCGGCAGATTCGCTTCGACTTCATCGGAATCCGCCAGGACTCCTCTCCCGGGCCGCTCGCGGCGGTTCGCGCCCGGGTGGTCCTGCGTCGGGCCGCCGAAGGCGCGTACGATCTCGGCACTCACGTCTCCGACGACGAAGGCAGGATCTTTCTGCCGGCGCCCGTGAGCGACGGATCGGGGAAGCGGGAACGCATCGACATCCACGTCGAGCAGACGCCCTACAGCGGATCCTGCATCGGGAAGATCGAGGACGAGAAGGTGTGGTCTCCGCTGCCCGGCTGGCTCACAGTCGAAGCCCTGCCGGTGATCCGCGTCCACATGACGCAGTTGAGCAAGGTCTGATCGCGCGTTCGCGGCACACATCAAACCCGGCATTGGGCACAGTTCGATTCGGACTACATGCGCCCGACCGTCAGACGCCCCTGGCGGCTCTGCGCTCACCCACCGTGAAATAGAACGTGGCGCCTTTGTCCACCGCGCCCTCCGCCCATACCCGCCCGCCATGGCGATGGATGATGCGTTGCACGGTCGCGAGGCCGATGCCGATGCCGGGGAATTCCTTTTCGTTGTGCAGCCGCTGGAAGACGCCAAACAGCTTGTCGGCGTAGGTCATGTCGAACCCGGCACCATCATCCCGCACAAAATAGACCAGGCTCCCGCCGGCTTGAGGCGCGGCGCCGAATTCAACGCGCGCAGCGTCGCGCCGGGCGGTGAATTTCCAGGCATTGCCCAACAGGTTCTCCAGCACGATGCGCAACAACTGCTCGTCGCCGCTCGCCGTGACGCCTTCGGCGACGACAAGTTCGACCTGGCGGGCAGGATGGCTTTGTCGAAGCTCGGCGCCGACAAGGCGAACAAGGGCGCTCAGGTCCACCGCCCGCCGTTTGAGTTCGCCGCGGGACAGGCGAGACAATTCCAGGAGAGCCCCAATGAGAGCATTCATGCGTTCCGCGGAAAGACGAATGTTCCGGACGAGGTGCAGGCTCTCGGCGCTCTGCATACCGGCATGGTCTTCGAGCAAGGCATCGGTGAAGCCCATGATCCGCCTCAGGGGCGCACGCAGATCATGGGAGACCGAATAGTTGAAGGTCTCCAGCTCCTTGTTGAGCAATTCGAGTTGGGCGGTCCGATCCCGCACGCGCTGCTCGAGCTCGGCATTGAGCGTGCGGACCTGCCCCTCTGCCTTCTTGCGCGCGGTGATGTTGCGGATGTTGCATTGGGCCACTTTCTTGTGGTCGACAAAGTAGACATTGCTGACAAACTCGACGGCAACATGCTCGCGATGGACTGTTTCAAGGGGGAGGTCTTCGTAGCGGACATAGCCGTTGCGCTGCAGTTCCTCGAATGCGCTCTTGGATGTCTCGGTGTCCAGGAAGGCACCGATTTCCCACAGCTTCTTTCCCAATAACTTTTCCTTGGAATAGCCGAGCATCGCTATCAGGAATGGGTTCACGTCCAGTATCTGACCTGTGTCCGCATCGAGTATCAATATCCCGTCCTGGGCCGTTTCGAAGAGCCGCCGGTAGCGGGATTCCGAAATTCCCAGCGCATCCTCCGCCTGCTGGTGCTCGAGGCGTAACTCCACCTTGCGCATTTCGCGTTCGATCGTCGGAACCAGGCGGGGCAATTGGCTTTTCTGGACGTAATCCTGCGCGCCCTCTTTCATCAGCGAAACAGCCAGATTGAGATCGATTTCTCCGGATACGATGATGAACGGCAGCTCCGGGCGCAATTCCTTGACCAGTGCCAGGGCGGTCTCGGCGTTGAAGTTGGGCATGGCGTGGTCGGAAGTGATCACATCCCAATCCTGGCGTTCCAATGCAGCGCGCATGGCAGCCTCGCTATCCACTACGGCGTGGAGGACCTCATAGCCTCCACGGCGCAGGGCGAGCAGCAACAGGGTGGCATCCTCTTCCGAATCCTCAACCATCAACACGCGCAGAGGCTGACTCATGGATTCCTCCTGCCAAGTGCTTTGGCGGCGGTGCGTACTCAAATCCGGCTTCACGCTTCGCTACCCATACTGGCAGCCCAAGGGTGGCGGGGACAATAACGCGCGTCACATGCCGGAATTCGGATTGGGAATGGCTGGGTATAGGATTCATCAGTTCATACTCGATGCGCGGCATCTGGGTCGTCACCGGCAGACCGAGCGACTTCTTATTGAATGTCCATGGCGCGCAGGAGAGGGCCGGCAGCGCATAGTCCCAAGTTATGACACTAGCATACGAACGCCTCCCCGTGTGTGCAATTACGCACAAAGCGACGGCGCCGGCAGGCCCTCGCCGCGATCGAAGCATCGCGGAGAGAACCTGCCGGTGAGCCGTGTTTTCGCCGGCCTATTCAGGGAGCTTCAGGCCGGAAAGCGGATTACTTCTTCGCGGGCGTCGCGGGCGTTGCGGGCGTTGCAGGCGTTGCGGGCGTTGCAGGGGTGGCCGCAGCGGCCTTCGCCTTGCGCGCCGCCTTGCGGTCCGTCTTGAGCGCTTTCCCGTCTTTCTTCAACTCCGCGCTGTCGGCCTTGATGTCGGCCTTGTCCGTCGCCACGGCGGCCTTGTCGCCGGCCTTGGCGTCTTTCTTGATCTGCTTGCGGTCCTGCTTCATGTCGTTGCGATCCGCCTTCACTGCGGCGCGATCGGCCTTCACCGCACCGGTGGCGGGCGCCTGAGCGAATGCGGCGCCGCCGAAGGCCAGGAGGGTTGCGAATGCGAGCGTCTTGAGTTTCATGGTTGTCTCCGTTTTCCACGCCGCCGCCGAATGGCGTCAGCGGATGTACGCCCAATAACGCCCGGGGCGCGGAAGGGAAGACAGCTTGTTTGTAACGCTTTGTGCGACAACGCACCAAACGGGCCGTAATAGCGGCCGCAAAGGCGTTGACCGAGCCGACTGGCGCACCGGCCTCAGACCCGCAGCGTATCGAGCCTCTTCGCGAGCAAGCGGTCCGCGAGCGCGCTCAGGGGAATCACCGTCCCGTAGAACAGCTCCACGTTCCTGAGAGTCGCCCGGTGCAGATCGTCCCAGAGCGTGGCGACGCAATCTTCGACGACCACGATGTCGTAATCGCGGGCATAGGCGTCGCGTATCGTCGACTCCACGCAGTAGTTGGTCGCCACGCCGCAGACGATCAGGGTCGTTATGCCGCGCATTCTCAACTTCACTTCGAGCGTGGTGTTGTAGAAGCAGGAGGAGCGATGCTTTTCGAACACATCGTCCTCAGGCATCACGTCTCCCTTGAGCTGGGCGACCAGCTCCGCATCCCAGGTGTCCTTGAGGCAGGGGACGACCCCCAGCTTGGTCAGATGCGAAGGGATCCTGTGCCTCTTCCGGGTCAGGTCATCGGGGTAATGCCTCTGCAGCGACCAGGCGACGTGGATTCCCGCCCGCCGGCAGACCGCCACCAGCTCCTTGACTGCCGGAACGATCCGGTTTTGCGGAAGATAATTCACCCCGGCGCGCGCCATGGCTCCCTGCGGATCGCAGAAGCCATTCTGCATGTCCACCACCAGGAGTGCCGTTTCCTTGGTATCGATTGTCAATGACGTTTCCACCGTTTCCTCCGTTTGCGAACCACATCCTTTTGCGCTAGATTGGGGAGCAGCAAGCAAGCGCGGACGGCTGCGACAAATGAAACCTAGCTCACCTGGGCGAAAACCCGATCGAGACCACCGTGCCCGTTCGGGCCGTTTGATCTTCTCACTTGCAGGGCTTCCGTGGAAGGCGCGCGCCTAGCATGAATCCGGCGCCGCCCCCTCCCACCGCGCCCTGGCGCGCCATGACGCGGGAGCAGTTGGAGCGCGAATACTCCCCGCGGCTGCTTGTCGCCGACCTTCAGCCCTACCTGGACCGTTACGCCGAGTTGAGCGAAGCGGCGCGAGCCGGGCTCCCGGTCGAACGCAACATCGCCTATGGCCCCACGCCGGACGAAGTCCTGGACTTCTTTCCCGCCGCCTCGCGGGGCTCGCCCGTGCACGTATTCATTCATGGCGGCTATTGGCGGCTGCTCGGCAAGGACGAATCGAGCTTTGCCGCGCCCGCCTTCGTGCGCGCCGGCGCCAGCTTCGTCGCGCTCAATTACGCCCTTGCCCCGAAGGCCCGCCTGGACGAGATCGTGCGCCAGTGCCGCTCGGCGATTGCCTGGCTGTTCCGGAATGCCTCGAGATTCGGCGGCGATCCCGGGCGGATCTTCGTCTCGGGTACCTCCGCGGGCGGCCATCTGGTCGCCATGCTGCTCGCGACGGAATGGAGCAAGGATCTTGGAGTTCCCGACGACGTCATAAAGGGCGGCTGCGCCGTGAGCGGAATCTTCGACCTCGAACCGATCCTGCAATGCGCCGTCAACGAAACGCTGCGCATGGACCTGGCCGAGGCGCGGCGCAACAGCCCTGCGTTTCTCGTGCGCAGGAGTTCGTCCGCGCTGGTCGTAGCCTGGGGAGAGCGCGAGACCGCGGAGTGGAAGCGCCAGAACATCGCGTATGCCGAGCGATGGCGCAGCGTCAACGGTTCCTGCGAGGCGGTCGAGATTCCCGGCCGTAATCATTTCGATGTTATCGTGGACTTGAATGATCCGGACTCGCGGCTGGGTCGACTGGCTCTGGCACAAATGGGGCTCGCCTGAATTCGCTCCGCGGCGCGCGCCGCGAAGCCGGCCGAAGGGCGGCAGCGGCTCATTGTGCAATCAACCAAGGGAGGTGGCAAGTCATGAACAAGGCAGTCGCATTCGCTGCAGCATTGGCGCTCGGACTCGCGGCCGTGCCGGCCTCGGCCCAGATCAAGATCGGCTTCATGGCCACTTTTTCCGGTCCGGGCGGCGCGCTGGGACAGGACCTCTACGACGCCTTCATGCTCGGTATCGACCATGCCGGCGGCAAGCTCGGCGGCCAGACGGTCGAGGTAATCAGGGAGGACGACCAGCTCAAGCCCGAGATCGGCGTGCAGATCGCGCAGAAGTTCATAGAAAAGGACAAGGTTCAGATCGTCACCGGCGTCATCTTTTCCAACGTCATGATGGCGATCTACAAGCCGATCATCGACGCGCGCATCTTCCTCGTCGGCTCCAACGCCGGCCCGACGCCGATCAGCGGCAAGAGCTGCAGTCCGTATTTCTTCTCGACTTCCTGGAACAACGACTCGCTGCACGAGCCGATGGGCAAGCTCGCCACCGATCTCGGCTACAAGCGCGTCTATGTCATGGCGCCCAACTACCAGGCCGGCAAGGACGCGGTCAACGGCTTCAAGCGCTACTACAAGGGCCAGATCCTCGACGAGGTCTACACCCAGGTGAACCAGCCAGACTACGCCGCGGAAATCGCCCAGGCGACCGCCGCGAAGCCCGACGCCATCTACGTGTTCTTCCCCGGCGGCATGGGCATCAACTTCGTGCGGCAGTATCAGCAGGCGGGGCTGCTCGGCAAGATGCCGCTGCTGTCCACAGCGACGATCGACACCATCACGCTGCCGGCGCTCAAGGACGCCGCCGTCGGTGCGATCACCGCCTCGCCCTACAGTTCCGATATCGACAATCCGCAGAACAAGAAATTCGTCGCGGGTTTCGAGAAGAAATATGGACGCCTGCCTTCCTGGTACGCCGCGCAGAGCTACGATGCCGCGCAGCTTCTCGACTCGGCGATACGCAAGGTCAAGGGCAATATCTCGAACGCCGGGGCGTTCGGCGCCGCGCTGAAGAGCGCCGACTTCAAGTCGGTGACCGGTCCCTTCCGCTTCAACACGAACCATTTCCCGATACGCAACTTCTACCGCGTCGACGTTGCCAAGAACGCCGCCGGCCAGGCCGTATTCGTGAACAAGGGCGCGGTCTTCACCGACCACGCGGACGCCTACAGCAAGGAATGCCCGCTCAAGTAGGCCGCGGCGGCGGCGTTTCGCCGGTCGGGATCGTTAGACCATGAGGTGGGTTGCGGTTCAGGCCGCGGGAACGCAGGTATCGGGGACCGGGCAGACGGCCGCGCACCGCGGCGAGACTGCCTGACCCTCGCATTCGGTGCACTTGGCGGCATCGATGGCGTAAATGCCGTCGTCCGTCTCGTGGATCGCCTCGTTCGGGCACTCCGACTCGCAGGCGCTGCAGCTCGTGCATTGGTCCCTGACTATCATGTACGCCATCAGTGCTGCTCCCTTCGTCCATACGGTACGCGCGGCGCGCCCATTATCCCTACAATCCGCCGGTCCTGGACAATCGACTTCTCATGAGCGGGAAGATCAATAGAACGATGAGAATGAACGCTACTATCATGAAAGCAAGTGCAATGGGCGGTCGGAGAAAGATCGTGAACCCCCCGTCGGACATTGCAAGGGACTGGCGAAAGGCCCTCTCCAGAAGTGGAGTCAGGATGAAGGCAAACACCAGCGAGACCGGTTCGTACTCGAATTTTCTCATCAGGTATCCGACGACGCCGAAGATGATCATGATGATGACGTCCTCGGCGTTGGACGAGGTACTGTAAGCCCCGATCAGACAGAAGAGGAGTATCAGCGGAAACAAGACATCGTAGGGAACCTTCAGCAATTTCACCCAGATGCCGATCAGGGGTACGTTCAGGATCACCAACATGATATTGCCGACGTACATGCTGATGATGATGGCCCAGAAGACGTCGGGCGATTTCACCATGAGAAGAGGGCCTGGCTGAAGCCCATGGGATAGCAGGGCAGCCATGATGAGCGCCATGACGGGGTTGGCCGGGATACCAAGGGTCAGCATGGGGATAAAGGCCGAACTCGTTGCGGCGTTGTTTGCCGTCTCGGGCCCGGCGACCCCTTCGATGGCGCCTTTTCCGAACTTCTCGGGATGTCTCGAGACGCGTTTTTCCAATGCGTAAGAAGCAAAAGAGGCCAGCGTCGCGCTTCCTCCGGGCAAGAGTCCCAGGAAGAATCCGAGCATCGTGCCCCTGGCGATGGGGCTCAGCGAGGCCTTCCAGTCCTCGAGATTCGGAAGGAGATTCTTGATGGTGGAGGAAAAAACAATCCGGTCGAATTTCGTCTCGAGATTCAGGAGCACCTCCGAGATCCCGAACAAGCCCATGACCATCGGCACCAAAGGTATGCCATCCATGAGGGTCATACTTCCAAAGGTGAACCGCTGCTGACCGGTGACCAGATCGGTCCCGACTTCCGAGAGAAATACTCCCACGAGAGCGATCAGCAATGCCTTCAGTTTGGATCCCGATCCTATGGAGATCAGGATGCAGAACCCGCACAGGACCATCGCGAAATACTCCGGCGGGCCGAATCGAAGTGCGAATTCGGACAGCGGCGGGGCAAGCAGCATCAGACCCAGAACACCGACCGTACCGCCGATGAACGACCCGAAAGCCGACATGCCCAAGGCCACTCCCGCCCTCCCCTGCCGGGCCATCTGGTAGCCATCGATGCAGGTGACGACCGAGGCCGACTCGCCCGGAATGTTGACGAGTATGGAGGTCGTGGAACCGCCGTACATCGACCCGTAATAGATGCCCGCCAGGAGAATCATCGCATCGGCCGCACCCATGCTGATGCTCACCGGCAGAAGTATGGCGACGGTTGCCGATGGCCCGATGCCCGGGAGAACGCCTATCAGAGTTCCGATGAGGACCCCAAGCAGACACATGAGCAGGCGCGTGGGCTCCAGGACGATCGAGAACCCGTAGGCCATGTTGTGCAGCATCTCCATGCTTACAGTCCCAGGGGTCCCACCGGAAGTTGGACATTCAGCCATACCTTGAACACGAGATAGGCGACAGCGGCAGTCAGGACGGCTCCTCCCAAGGAGGCTCTCGCGCTCAGGCCGCCGATCGCCTTGAACAAGACGAACAGGATCAAGAGCGTGACCGTCAGAAAACCCAGCCATTCGATCGTGATGGCGTAAAGCAACATGATTACCACGGTGGCGACGGACTTGTTGTGCCACAAGCGCTTGTCCTTACCCAGCGGTTCCCTGCCTTTGGATATGGACTGCAGGAAGGACTTGATGAATATTCCGCCAGCGATGATGCTCATCAGGATGCCGGTGATGAGAGGAAACAGACCGGAACCGGGGTCCCTGAACGTCCCTACGTTGATACGCAGGGAACTGACGGCGATGACAAGCCCAAGCACCAGAAACACGAGGCTGCTGATCAGGTCGTATCGTCGCATGGCTTTCGCTCCTGTCCCCTGCGATCCGGCTCAGCCGGCGGGTTGCGGGAATTCATCGATTCGGCACGTAGATGCCCATGCTCTTTGCAGCCTTGCGGAACAAGTCCCTGCGGTAATTGTTCTGGTCGACCAGTTCCTTGGCGCTCAGGAAGGCCGGGTACATTTCGAACTTCTTGAGCGTGGCGCCGATCTCGTCGCCGTATTTCGCAAACGCCTTCTGGTGGGCGGCGGTCAGTTTGTCCGTAACCTCCTTGGGGGTTCCTTTGGGGGCGGACAGGAAATAGGCGGCGTTGAAGACCAGCGGGTAGCCGATTTCATTCAGCGTCGGTACCTTGGGAAAATTGCTGAGCCTGGCCTTTTCGGAAACCGCCAGGATGTCCAGCCGCCCCGCCTCGTAAAGCCCGCCCGTCCCCCCGACGAAGGCCACGTCCACGTGCCCTCCCAGCAGCGCCGCAATCGCCTCCGCGGTCCCGGGGTAGGGGATCATCTTCAGATCGATGCCCGCCTGTTCGAAGAAGATCCTCACGAACATGTGGGTGAAGCTGTTGACCCCCTGGGTCGAGTACGAAAACTTGCCCGGATTCTTCTTCGCGTCCGCGATCAGGTCGTTCAGGGAATTCCAGCGACCCATCTTGACGTCGATCATGCAAGGGGAGATGCCGTATCCGACGATAGGGACGAAGTCGTCCAGCGTATAGGTCAGGTCGGGGGTGATCAAGGGGGCCGTCAGAAGCGGACTGTCCGACGCCGTGAAAAGGGTGTAGCCGTCGGGCTTGGACTTGGCCACATAGGTCGCCCCCAGCGTGGCGCTCCCCCCGGGCTTGTGTTCGACGATCATCGGTTGTTCCAGGAACTCCGAGACTCTTTTTGCAACCATCACGGAGATGGTGCTCGCCGGTCCTCCGGCGGTAAAACCGACGATCAGCTTGATCGGATGGTCGGGATAGGCCGCCGCCGCGGATAGCGGAGCGCCCCCCAGACAGACCGTCGCAACGATCAGCAGCAACGCATTGGATACGTATTTGCCCAGTTTCATAGCTTGTCCCCTATTTACAAGAACCCGTTTCAAAACGCGATGTCATTCCGACGCTGAAGGCCGAGGAATCTGCTTCTTCCACGATTCAAAAGCAGATTCCTCGCTGCGCTCGGAATGACAGCGTCAGGCGTCTTCATACCAGAGCAGGGCCACCGTACTACAAGGCCTCGAAATTCCACCACCCTCCAGGTCACTTTCCGGCCGCGCAGTTGCGGCCCGCGATGCGCCCGAAGACCAGCGCCTTGGACAGGGCCGTCCCCGTGTGATAACCCGCGCCGTGAAATCCGCCCACGATTTCACCGGCTCCATAGAGGCCCGGAATGATCCCTGCGCTGGTCAGCACGTGCATGGCCTCGTCGACGGCGATGCCCCCGTACGTCCCAGGCAGCCAGGGCGAGGTCTCGTAGGCATAGAAAGGCGGGGACTCGATTCTCGTCATCGCCCCAACGTCCTGCGCCAGGTGAGTCCTGCCGAAATCCGGGTCCTTACCCTTGTCCACGCCCTCGTTGTACCTGTGAATGGTCTTGTTCAACCCGTCGGCCGGGACCCCAATCTTCGAAGCCAGGTCATCGATCGTCGGGGCCTCGATCATGCGCGTGGTGATGGCTTCCCCGATGCCGGCGCCTTCGCGCTTCAATCGTTGCAGCACCGTCCGATCGAATATCTCGTACGCGACCTGGTCGGGCTGGTCGAGGGTCGCCGTGCCTATCGACCTGTTCTCCACCGATTCGTTGACGAACCGGTTGCCCAGCTTGTTGACGACGATGGCCCCGTCCCAATACGCGAGCAGGGCGGTCTTGGCCGAGCGGCTGGAGAGGTGGATGCCAATCGTCGGCCTTATGTACTGCAGTTCCATGTGCCTGAAGAAGGCGCCCAGCGCTTCCGCCATTCGATGGCCGTCACCCGTGTGCCCCGGGGATACGATCGCCTTTATCTTGGCGAGCCGCGGGTCGATTGCGGCCATTCTCTTGGTGTCGTATCCGAACCCGCCCGTCGCCAGCACGACGCCCTTCCTGGCTTTGATCCGCAAGGCCTGCTGCTCGCCCTGCACGCACACGCCGATGACCCTCTTGTCCTTGTCCGTGATCAGCTCGGTGACCTTGGTCTTGAAGCGCAGCTTCGCGCCTTTCTTCTCGGCCGCCTCCTGCAGGATCCTCAACTGCTCGAGCGGGTCGCATTCGTGGCCTCGAGGAACGCTGCCCCCGCCGAACATACGCAACGCGTACCACTTCACCCCCAGCGCGGTCAGCCAGTTGTAGCCGTCCAGTTGCTCCGCCAGGAAGACCTTGACCAGGGGTTCGTGGTTGGTCCACTTGCCCGCATTCATGATGTCTTTGAAATACAGCTCGTTGGTATCCTGCACACCGAGCCGCTGCTGATATTCGGTGCCGGCGAAGGAAAAGACGCCGAGGCTCATTGCGGACGACGTGGACTTCACCGTGCCCATTTTCTCCAGTACGATCGCGCTCGCTCCGGCGTCCGCGGCCTCTATCGCCGCCGCCAGTCCGGCATCTCCGGCTCCCACGATGACGACGTCCACCTGCTCGTCCCATGCCTCGCCGTGCTTGTCTTCTGCTGCGGTCATTCTTGTCTCCCTCTAGCGCATCTGAGCCGGAACGGATTGCCGGATCTCAATAGAGCACGCCCGTCGAACGCAATTGGGCGATATCGGCCTCGGCAAGGCCGAGCTCGTGAAGAATTTCCTCGTTGTGCTGGCCTATGCCCGGCGGCGGGCGGTCCGTCCCCGGACCGTCCTCGTTGCATGAATACGGGGCGTTGAGCACTCGAATCGGCGCGTCGATCCCGGCCGTACCCTCCAAGGTCAGCAGCAGGTTGCGGTAGGCCATCTGCTCGCTCTGCAGGACCTCCGCAATGTTCTTCACCCGCGACACCGTGACGCCGGCCGCCTTGAGGTGCGGCTCCCACTCGACCGATCCGCGCGCGGCCAGGGCGCCCTCGATCTCGGCCCTGAGCGCGACCACGTTCTCGCTGCGGCTCGGCCAGTCGGTGAACCGGGGATCGGCGGGCAGGTCCGGACGGCCGATCGCGTCGCAGAATTTCAGGAAATGGGGCTCGGTGTTGACGACGAACATGAGGTAGCCGTCGCGGGTCTTGAACATGTCCGAGGTCGGCCGCCGGCTCCACGCCATGTTGCCGAGCCTTCCGGGCACCGTTCCCGCGATCAGCCAGTAGCCGACGATCGGCGACATCATCGA